>Ga0115566_10000573_pt1 | contig 32073 bp, 30 predicted proteins | sample COGITO_mtgs_1204_3_FD_87173 | JGI IMG/M metagenome (GOLD analysis project Ga0115566, IMG submission 87173) | Pelagic marine microbial communities from North Sea - COGITO_mtgs_120405 | ecosystem: Environmental > Aquatic > Marine > Epipelagic | place: Germany:Helgoland, sampling site Kabeltonne...
GCCAAAGTATTTGTTTCAGCCCCACAGTCAAAGTGGAGATGACGCCTTTACCCATCTCGTGCATTTTTTGTGCTGCAATTTGAAATGGCGCAAACAAAAGCCAGCCCAAAGTGGTGAAGCTATCCTGCAAAAAGGCCTGTACGCGCGAAGTGATCGCGGCGATGGTATTTTGGCCTTTTGGTGCCGAGGTATCCAGCAAGTCTTCGGGTGGCGGCAGATTTTGGACACGATCGCGTACGTGGGCCTGTTCGCTTGATTTAGACTTTGGGGCCAAAACAGTGGCGGTGAATGGTGTTTGTGGCGTAGCTTCGGCAATGCGCACAAAAAATGCATCTTGTGGGCCAAAAGTTTCGTCAAAATTGCTGGACCATGGTGGAATTTCGTTTTGAGGTGAGCCCTCAAGGTTGGCTGCACTTTGTGACTTGATTTCGGCTGTATTGAAAACGGATTGAATGCCCGATTCATTTACGTCTAGCGGTTTGACCTGCTTATTCTGGTTGGAAAGAGGGGGTGCTTCATCAAAGTCACCATTGGACAGGGGGGACAGAATGCGCATCGGGTCTTGATCGCGTAAAAACCGTTCGCCTTTTGGAATTAGGATTTCCGCCAAATCCGTGAGGCCAAAAAACGGTTCCGAGCGGAATTTATCCGTGGTGGAAAGGCCAACAAAACAGATAGGGTTGAAATTATAACGCCGGGCAAAGCTTTCAGCCTCGACCAAGGTTTCGCGTGCTACCACGGCAACTTGCACGATGGGCTCCATACCCCACCAGTCAAACACCAGGTCCGAAACGGGGTATGGGGTGCGCCCTTCAAGCTCATTTGAGATTTGCGCGCGCCTTGTGGCTGCCAAAGGGCCAGGTGCGGGCAGATCCAAATAAAGTATTTCAGAATTGGGTATGACCAGCTTAGTTGCATAGCCTTCGGGGCTTATTTCCGCCATCAAACGCTGGAAATAACCAAGCACCAAGTCAAGATCTGAGGTATTTAAGTCGGTTCTGCCAATCTCGCGCCAATCTTCAGCTGTCCTTTGGGCAAGGACAATATCGTCGAATGTAAATTGGAGGGCGAAATTGGGCTTCATAGGGGCCTTTAACATAAGCCATTGGGGTTTCGAAATCGTAGACTATCACTTATTACCCTAGACGGCAGCTTCTTGCCAAAATAATCTACTAGGTGACTACTTTTTATTTAAGATTCACATTTTAACCTGGTAGGACCCATATGATGCCGCCATTTCACTTCGCCTACCATGTTGACGATCTTATGGCTGCGCGGGCTTTTTACGGTGGTCTTTTGGGCTGTGCGGAGGGACGCAGTACTGAAACGTGGGTTGATTTTGACTTTTTCGGCCATCAAATCAGCCTGCATTTTGGCGTACCCTTTGCTATTGCCAACACAGGTAAGGTTGGGAACCATTTGGTTCCCATGCCGCATTTTGGGGTGGTTTTGCCCTATGCGGCGTGGCGCGCTCTGGCCGATCGGCTCGAGGAGGCGAAGACCTTTTTCCTATTGGCTCCTTCGGTGCGTTTTGAGGGTGAGGCCGGCGAGCAATGGACGATGTTTTTCACTGACCCTGCGGGCAACCCAATTGAGATGAAAGGTTTTCGTGACGCGGCGCAGATTTTTGTCAAAGATTCTAACATGCCCGAAGCTACGCCCGCTTAAAGGCGTTGCGCATGGATATTCTTGTGCGTGGGGAGCAGTTGAGGAGGCAGCAAATAGTTTAAGAAACTTTCGCCAAAAACCTTGGATCTTATGTTAGAACCCTATGACTTTAGGGCTAAACCGTAATGACAGGCAAGACATCCCACCATCAATCTTGGCACACTCACTATTTCCAATTTCACGCACATCATAGCCATGCGCAAGTAACATATCACGAGTTTTGGGAAAACCCGCTGGAAAAAGCACCAGATCGTTGAAACGAATGGCATTGGCTGCGGCCTCTTCCCCGTCGGCGGTGTGCAAAACTCGGTACTCCGAAAAACAGTCTGAGGCTGCCAGGCGTTTGGTGGATAAGATCGTTTCACTATCAAGCAAAGAACAATCAGTCTTGAAATGTAAAACCCCTTTTGGCGTGATAACTTCGCGCAAACGATAACCCCAAGGCGCGATTATCTTTGCCAATTGTGTAAAACCTTGGCGGTTGGTACGCGCCGAAAGGCCGATCAGCACTTCACGCTCGGTGGTTAAAATATCGCCCGCCTCAATAAATGCATCTGGCGCTGTGATAGTTTCTACATGTCCATAAAGGGCAGCAAGATGCGGGGTCATTTCTGTCGTCTCCCCCAAGCGGGTGGGGGCGCCAGGACGCATAATGACCGCTCCTTTGGGCAAACAAAGGGCCGTATCTTCGACAAAGACAGAGTCTGCGAAGTCATCTAGCGGCGCAAGTGTGATGACTTTTGCGCCTGTCCCGGTCAGACAGGCAACATAATCAGCGTGATGGGTAAGCATTCGCACGTAATCAGGCTCACCACGTTCTTCGGCCCGCAGTCCCGAGACAACTGAAGGGGCAGGTTTGCGGGTTATGGCGTGGGTGAAACGGAAAGAATGCTCTGCCATGGTGCCCTTAAAAAAAAGGGCGAAAAGCCCTACCTTTAGCCTAAACAAGCTAGAACACTTTGCAATCCTAAACCGTACAAAGCTTGCAAAATCTACGCGAATTAATATGGTGAGTGGGCTTTAGCTTGGGCGTTTGGCTTTATAACCTGATTGATGGGGCAAGTGGTAGCCGCTGACTCCTGCATGGCCCATGGTTTTTGGTTCTTTAATAAATGCGTTCAGGGAAAGCGTATCGGTTTTAAACCCCAATGCTGCAAGGCTGGCGGACTGTTCAGTCTCTTGCGCACTCAAGCTTTGCGCCAAATCAGCCAAGCCAGTACCTTGGGCCATTTTAGCCGTGTTTTCTTTCATTTTTTTGCGTAAATTAAGAAGTTGACGCATTAAGACTTTCGTCTGCATCAGTGTCGTTTGGTCCATCTTATCAATCCTTGCAAGGGCGGTTACACGCAGCATCAAAGCCAAAGAGCAGCGTCTAGTTTGTTTTACTCCATTAGGCAACGTTGCATGGTGAAATGCCTTTGGTAAAAGCTTTAGGAAAAAGAGCTAACGCCTTTGATTGCGCAGGAGGCTGTCATGTTTTGTAAAGAAAGAAATGGCGGGAGATCCTGGAACGCCACTATTTCTAAAGGCATTTATTGGCACGATGGGTGAGAATTTAAGGTGATTATCACAAGGATACCCAATTTACATCAACTCTAATTTTTTGAAAGAATAAGTCTAGACCAGCGAGGCTCAATTCAAGCGTTCGGTCGTTTACCAATGGGTGAACATATAACTTATGGCACTCCCTTAAATCGCGGTCGATAAAAATTTGGACGCCTTTAGTTACACCGATGATCATGGAAAGGGGTGTGACAGCCCCAGGGCGCACTCCCAGATGTTCAAACAATCTGTCCGCAGATCCAAATGACAAGCGCCCTGCACCAAGAAGATCGGGCAGGCGTTTGAGATCAATCTTTCTATCTTGTTCTGATACCAATAGAATGTTTTGTTTTTTGTGATCACGTAGGTAGAGATTTTTAATGTGACCTCCACCTTGTTTTGATGACAAAAATAGAGATTGAACCTTCTTGGAGTCGTCTACAGTTCTGAGTGGAACATGATTAAAACGCCTGTACTCGATTCCCCACTCATCCATTTGTGCCATAAGAGTGTCCGAGGAAACGGGTAGGCTGTCTTGGAATTTTGAGCTGGCGTCGATGTTTGGTGTATTATTCATTTTAATTTATTCTGTTCAAATTTTCTGTGTGCCACAAACACCAAATTGGGGCTGTTGGAGTGCATTCTTTTTTGATCTACTTTATTATACTTAATAAGGACATAGCGGTTTGAAACTAATTGTCTGTCCACCTAATTAATAAAACTAAAGGCATGGTTTTTTCTAAGATGCATCCATAAACGGTTCGACCACTTCTGTGAAAACTTCTCGCAATTTATTCTGAACGACCATATCAATTTTCCCCATTTTTTCTATCGTGTCTTCAATGTCTGATTTTTGTGTATTTTGTATGTCTGCAACCAACCAGCTAAAATTTTCAATCCTTTTGGACTTTGCAACAGCCATGCATGCTGAAAAGATAATTGTTTGAGGGGTTCTTTTTTCAATTTCTTCAGAAAATCTAAGGCCTAAATCAATGCGATCATCCATAAAACATGCAAAAACGGCATCTGTTTTCCTCTTGTCACTATTTGATTGTCCTTGGGGTACAGGATCATATTCCAAAGCTAAAAGCGTCAAGTCACAACCCTGCTTTGTCTGACCAGTCTTTAATAGGGCCTCGCCATATTGTTGCAAAATGCGTGGATCATTTGGTAGAGCGTCAAAAGCTTTTTTACCGTGTTGGGCAGAGAGTTTGAACTTTCCTGTTAAATCGTAGAGCCCAGATAGTAATCTGTGAACCTCGTAATCATTAGGGTCACTTAACATTGCCTTTTCTAACAAATCAGTAAACTTCGGAAGTGCATCATTGAATGACTCTTTAATAAACCCGCGCGCTAAACCTTGGCCATAGGTGCAGGCTTTCCACGCATATGCCTGAGCGTTTTCATTGTCAGATTCGATCGCTAAATCAAAAAAATTCAAAGCTTCGGCATTTGCTGAAGCTTCGTATTTATGATGCATTTCCTTACCTCTTAACAAATACTCGTATGAACTCATGTTTTCTGTTGGTTTTCGTTTTGCACGTTGCAAGCTTACGAGCTCAATCTCTCCAAGAATTTTGTACATCACACTTCTGACGATTTCGTCTTGAACCTCGAAAATGTCACTCGTTTCTTTGTCGAATTTTTTACTCCAGATCACTTCGTTGGTTTGTGTATCTAGTAATGACAATGTTACACGTACTCTATTGCCCGAAGATCGCGCTGAGCCTTGGATGAGATAGTCCACATGAAATTGTGCAATAAACTTTTCCAAGTCTTCCGTTCCCTCAGAAAAATTTACACTAGATTGTCGCGAAACTACTGAAATTTGGCGGACCATGGACAGCTCAGTTATGATGTCTTCATAAATGCCGTCGATTAAAAACGAACTGTCTTCGTTTGCGTTCAAGTTCTTAAACGGCAAAACAGATAAAATGGGTTTTTTGGTTTTATCGGCCTCATCAAGAACGTTGCTAGGTTCATGTGAGATTATTTGATCAGTTTTATTTGTTGAAATTGTAAAAACTTCAAACTCATTTGAGATATTCTTTAATTTCTTAGTGCCTGCGGCACGTGAGATAGCTTCAATACGAGAGGACACAATTTCGTTGACCATTTTGGAAACTAGAATTTGTCCTGGCTCGCATTGTGCTTCTAGGCGCGCAGCTATGTTTACTCCATTTCCGTAAACGTTATCATTTTCGAAAATAACATCATCGCAATGGATGCCTATGCGCCAAGTAAGGGGAATCTTTAGAGTATCGTTTTCAATCGCCCCATTTCTTTCAAATAATGCATCCTGAATTTTGATCGCCGCATTAACTGCGTCAAGTGGGCTCGTAAACTCAGCTAAGACCGAGTCTCCCGCAGTGTGAAATATTGCACCACCATTGACGTCGATATAGCCGTCAATTATAGCTCGGCAAGCATTAAGACTCTCGAAAGTGAGCTCTTCATTTTTGAGCATATGCTGGCTAAAACCCACGCAATCTGTGGCTAAAATAGTAGCAAACTTTCTAGTTAATTTTTTCATTGTACGTCCTGTTTTATTATTTAACTTTAAGTAAAATAATAACTTGGTTTATAATTATCATCTTCAGCAAAAGGTTTAATGTCACATACCTTTGTTGTTCATTAAATTAGTCGGGTTTTAGTTATTTGGTTTTAGTTATTTGGTTTTTGAAAGTTGAGTAGTTGGTTTGATAGGCTCACCGCGCGCTGGGCACAACAATATTGGCAATATCTATTTATTTTTTATCTCAACCACGTCCATTGAGAATACTCTGAAGTCAGTAATATAGTGCTGTTCAGTGATGCGATATTGATCTTTAATTTTTTAGCAAGGCAACTTTTGTAAAAGAAAATTATTATCTTTTCTGTCATTAAATGGCAGGGAATTGCCCATATCGCTGCTTGGAAAGAAAAATACATGATTAGCTTTACAGCCAGTTGTGAATATGAGCGGCTACCTTCGGGATCCAATAAATATACAGAATTAATTGAATTAATGAAATTAAAAAAGAAAAGCTCCAGCGCTATTTTTGATTGAAAATCTATTCTAACGAAATATTGTCAAACCGCTTTCGTATTTAGTAAAAAATTAAGTTGGTTCGGAAATCCAAATATACCCATCAATTTCTTGTGCTTGGAATAATTGGATTGGAACCGGTTTTATCCCTTTCATTAACTCAGCCTGCTTTTCAGATATCATAGGGGGCAAATTTTCCACCCATCGTTTAACTTCTCCGGTGTGAATGCAAAATTCACTGTCGTGAAACGGGCATAGTATCGTTCCATTATCTGTTATTTGGCCTGCATCGAGCGGAAGGTTCATGTGAGGGCAATTATTTTGAACAACTTTCAACTCACCACCGAACCTAAAAATCAAAAGATCTTTGTCGAATAATTGAATAACTTTTTTATCTTTATCTAATACTTCAGCACTTTTAAAACTACGGTGCCAAACGGTTCCCTCAAGAACACGTGTTTTTAAATTTTTGAGTGCATTTGTGTCGCCTATAACTTTTGATATCTCGTACAGGGAAGATCTTTCACTGGTACCTTTGAGTTTGACCCGTATGTAGTCGTGAACCTCTACGCGGTCTCTAACCTCTTCATAGGCGGTTTCGGAAACCAGCATAAAAGTATCGGATTCTTTATTCGCGGCCTCAACACGAGCTGCCGTATTAACAGTATCACCTATTACACTTAACCGTTCTGTCCCTCGACTACCTAACATTCCAATAATTGCATCACCATAATGTATGCCAATTCTAACTTTAAATTCTTCATTGAAGTTGACTTCGATGGTTTTGGCAAAAGTAATGAGGTTATCCTGTATTTCGAGACCTGATTTGATGGCTCTGAATACTTCATCACCGGCATCGTCTAGTCCAAAAATAGCTAAAAATGCGTCCCCAATATAATTATTTATCTCGCCTCCGTTTGCGTTGATAATTTTTCCAGCAAAATCGAAATATTTATTTAAGACGTACATCACATCGTAAGATTGCATGCGCTCACTCATAGGGGTGAAACCTTGAATGTCCGCAAAGAGAATTGCAACTTTCCGATGTGACCCTATAGGGCCTAATTTTTTATGATTGAGTGTGGAAAATTTTAAGTCCTCAATATCGACTAAAAGTCGACGAATATCAACATTACCAGTTATCGTCGTCTGGCAGGCCAGACGAACATCATCGCTAAAATTGTGGGTGTCGGCTAGCTTTAATTCAAGTTCGTTGCGGGGGTTGCAGTTTTCCAGGCCGGAAACAACTTGGATACGGCATGTAGAACATCGCGCTGATCCGCCGCATGCATGTAGATGATTGATGCCGTTCCTTAATGCCGCGGTAAGGATACTTTCATCAGTGCTTATTTCAGTAGATATGTTATCAGGTTTAAACGATATTTTCATTTTGTAATTTCATTGGCTTGCGCTGTTTTTCTCTTAGGCATTTTATCATGCCCACTTGACGTCGTCGGTTGGTAGAATACGCATTTTTCTACAGGCCACTCTTTAAACTAGTGTGTGCTAAACAACTTATATATTCTAGTCTTTAAAGCAGATTGGTGTAACTTCCGCACGTGTAACAAAAAATAGTGTTTTGATTTATAATGTTAATTTCTCTATTCGATCCGCCATAGGTGAACTTTTTCGCCGTTTTTGCGCCATGTGTATTCGTCCTTAATGGAATCCTACACAGTTTGTGACACACGTTTAAGAGGGGAGGTCATATCTGTGTTAATTGGAAATCAAAACAAAATTAAAAATTGCATTAATTGCCGCGATGTATGCCTTGAAAAAGAAATCAAAATATTTAGATCAGTAACGAAATAAGGAGACTGTGATGAGTACATACACACAATCATTTGAGGCAGATACGGGAAAAATTCTTAATATAGTTATTAATTCACTTTATTCTGACCGTGATATTTTTCTTAGAGAGCTTTTGTCCAATGCCTCTGACGCAATCCAAAAACGGAAGTTTTTGGGCCAAACAGATAGAGCATTTTTGAACTCAAGTGATGATCAAATCGAAATCATTGTAGATACAAAAAAAAGAACTATTTCACTTTCAGACACTGGTGTGGGGCTCACTAAGTCTGAACTTTCTGAAACCTTGGGAACAATTGCAAGGTCCGGCACATCATCCTTTTTGGCAGAACTTGATAAAGGTGAAAATGCGAAGGATGCGGCTAAAACGTTAATTGGTCAGTTTGGTGTTGGTTTTTATTCCGCTTTTATGGTTGCGGAACGCGTTGAAGTAACAACGCGGAAAGTAGGAACTAATGTGTCTAATGTGTGGGAGAGCGATGGTCAGAGTGGCTATTCCATCACCGAGGTCGATGTGGAGCATCCAGTGGGTACAACTGTAAAGTTGTTCTTGAAAAAAGATGCAAAAGATTATGCGGATAACACACGATTACGCAGCCTCATTAAGAAATACTCAGATCACATTCTTGTTTCAATTAAAATGAAGGAAGGTGACGGCCAAAGCGAACAAGTAAACAGTGCCCAGGCACTTTGGACGCGTTCACCGTCTGAAATTACAACGGCCGAGTATGAGGGATTTTATAAGTCGACCTTCTTTGATTTTAATGAACCGTTTATAACAGTACATAATAAATCTGAGGGCACACTTGAGTTTACCAACTTGCTTTATGTACCAAAATCCGCGCCTTTTGATCTTTATGATGCTGAGCGTAAAAGCAAAATCAGTCTCTACATAAACAGGGTGTTTATCAGCAGTGATTTGCCAGGTATCGTGCCAACATGGTTACGCTTTGTTAAGGGTGTATTGGATACAAGCAGTCTGGATTTGAATGTGAGCCGTGAAATGGTTCAAAATAATCCAGTACTTAAAAAAATATCAAAGTCGCTCACAAATCGTATTTTGTTGGAGCTAAAGAAAAAACTTAAAGGCGATGAGGGCGCTTATGATGTTTTTTGGTCAGTTTTTGGTAAGGTTTTAAAAGAAGGCCTTTATGAAGACTTTAATAACCAAGGTAAAATCATAGAGATTATTAGAGTTTATTCTTTCAAGGAAGACAAGCTAATCACTTTGCAGAGTTACTTAAATTCTATTGTTGAGGACCAAACGCAAATTTTTTATCTCACTGCAGACACACTGCAACAAGCAAAATCAAGTCCACATCTTGAGGGATTTAAATCAAAAGGAATTGACGTCCTTTTGATGACCGACCCTATTGATGCGTTCTGGATGTCTAGGATGGGGACGCATCAAGAAAAGACATTTGTTTCGATCTCTAGAGACAAGTACGATTTGGAAAATCTTGGCAACAAGCCGGACGAGCCAAGCCTAACTGAGACCGCTGACAAGGAAAACTATGCACCACTAATTAAAGAGTGCTTGGGAGATTTGGTCGAGGATGTAAAAATATCTAAGAATTTGATTGAAAGCCCAGTTCGGCTTGTTGCCGGTGAGGGCGGGCTGGACTTCAATATGGAGAGAATTCTCAAAGCCCAAGACCCGAACTTCACTGGGGGTAAAAAAGTCTTGGAAGTAAACTCTAACCACGAAATAATTAAGAAAATACCTAATCTTGATCCCGACATTCAAAAATCGCTCTGTCGCCTTCTATTTGAGCAGGCTCGAATTTTAGATGGCGAAATGCCAACAGACAGCCAGCAATTTGCGAGAGATCTCATACAGTTGGGCCTAAAGTTATAGCTCCGGTTAGCTTACTGCTCTTTTTCTTTAAAGGTCTAAATAAAGGCGAAGTACTTAGAGGAGTAGGAAGATTTTGAAACCTGACGGTATTACTGCCCTTAAAATAGCACATCGGGTTCAATCGACCCGATGTGCTGAAACTAAACTTATGCTTTGCGGATTTTTCTGAAACTATCAGCAGGAGCATTTGAAAGATGAGCCAGTTCTGAGATTGAGATTCCCGATGGGATTTTTGTGCACTCTTAGGGAATAGCTCCGGAGCGTATGGTTGCCACTTTTATTTGTATAACTTGTTCATAAGTTTAAGCTTTGACCGCCGTGCAAAAGTCGAACTCACCAAGTGTTAAAAAACTGAAATATATTTCACACCCGGCGCCGAACACGGGTTAGTTCTTGAGTTTATTTTCTAGTTTGAAATAATTTCTGTTAACACAATCGCAGATAAAAAATTCTCAATTCAGGTAAAGCAGGCACTTCGAAATCCATTCCACTTACGTGACTTGAAGATGTCATCTGTTGTTGCTGACAAAGGGGGGTGCAAATTATGATTATCCACCGAAAAGCGTACAGTTGCCAATGAAAACTGGTTCCAATTGTAGAGCGGTTGTGAATACTTTTAAACTAATGAGTACATCGCTATTTGAATTTTTTAACTGCATTTGTACTCAATATATCTATAGTCTCTATTCACTACTTAACCTCTTATCGGTACCTTATGACTGATGCTTGACCAAGAAATAATCAACTTTCTAGAAGGGACTGGGGTAGCCAGAGACGGGCTAACCCTAAGTCAGATTTGGGCATTTCCCGATGATGAAATTGAACGAAACCATGTGTTCATCCAATGGATGTTCCCAACTGACCTACTCAGTGCTTCAAATAAATCTGGTCCTGTTCTTTCGGTTACAGATTTAGGGTTATTGCAGCATAATGTTTCGATTGCTCAAAATATTGAAAGATCTTTGACCTGGTTTGTGAGTTTCTTATCTAGGTACAATCATTGGATTACAAATTACAATCATAACCACCTTAGGGTTAGCCGCATCATTCGGTGTACAGCGCTTCTTCACAGTGTTGAACTCTCTAAATGGTTCATGGACACGGTAATCGAACTGGCAGAGCATGACAAAACGGCGCTTGCTGTCGCACGTTTACATTGGGGAGTTAACTTAGACGAAGCCGCCGAGATTAGAAACACTTACGGTAAACAGGATCGAGCCCTCGGAGCTTTTCTTGGTCTTGCCATAGGGGATGCAATGGGTGCTCCCGTTGCGTTTAAATCAAGACGGACATTTGAACCTGTAACCAAATTTAGAACAGATGAAAAGTTTGATCTTCCTGAGGGAGCGTGGACGGATGATACTGCTATGGCTCTATGTTTAAGTGAGAGCCTTTGCGCTGATCCTGAAATCGATCCCACGGATCTTTTAGACCGCTTTTGTGATTGGGCAGAAAATGGTAAGAATACGAGCACTGGAGTATGCGTCGGTGTAGACGAAAACACTTTGCGCGCTCTGGAAAACTATCGCCGTAAGGGTGATCTCAGAGCAGCGGCAACGAACCAAAAGTCTGACGATAATGGAAGTATCATGCGATTAGCACCGGTAGTCCTCAGGCACTGGAGAAACTCTAAAGCCGCCCAAAAGCTAGCAATAAAACAGAGTAGAATTACTCATCATTCTGATATATCTGCAGCGGCGTCGGATTATTTAGCCGGCATTTTGTCCAAACTGATTGCGGGCGAAAACTGGAACGATGCATTGAAGGTTGAGAACTCGATGCAGTGGCCAAGAGAATTAGTGATTATATCGTCCAGAGGATGGCGGCGAAAAGCGGAGGATGAAATAAAATCTACTGGACATGTGATTGATACTTTGGAAGCGGCGCTATGGGCAGTAGGCACAACAGACAGCTTCAAAGCTGCAATTCTCAAGGCTGTCAATCTGGGTGGTGATTCAGATACGATAGGTGCCGTTGCGGGACAGCTTGCTGGTGCTAGATACGGATTGGCCTGTATTCCAGTCGATTGGCGACAAAAACTTGTAAAGTTTGAAAAAATCCTTGAAATTTCAAATCAACTTTATTCAGAATCAATTTCTTAAGATTTTTATTTTTATTTTTTCTATAGTTTGTTAGATGTACGTACATTTTTTTATTTTATGTTATCGCAAATGTTGGTTTGGCAAAGTTTAATGCTACGAAGGCAGTGCTATTTAATATAAATTACATATAATATATTCAAATCCAAAAACAGTGGTTTGTCACGTACTGGTCTGAATGGGATCTTTCTTATTGAGGTTAAAAAACAGTGTTCAACAATATAAAGTTTTTTTTTGCGATCCCTACGGTTTTCTATGCCTTTATAATTTTTCGATAACTGGGTTTTACAAAGTTTATGGCCTTACTTTAAGGGCACCTCGCAATAGTTATGGTCGTGTAGTAGGCGAGCCAGATATATTTTTTTTACCAATGAACAATATAGAAATAATGAATTTCAATATGTGTAACTCTTCTCGCACAACATATCAGCTTTTTGAAAGTTAATTGATCTCGGGAGGAAACCAAGATGAGCTTCACTCTAAATGTGAACGGACAAGATTATACAGTTGACGCCGAACCGGAGACCCCACTTTTATGGGTCATTCGCGATAATATTGGATTGACCGGAACTAAATATGGCTGCGGTATTTCTCAATGTGGTGCATGTACAGTACATATTGATGGGCAGGCTAAAAAATCGTGCAGCATAACCGCAGCATCTGCAGTTAATGCAAAAATAACTACAATTGAAGGTTTGTCGCCAGACAGCAATCATCCTTTGCAGGTTGCTTGGGTCGAACACACTGTTCCACAATGTGGTTTTTGCCAATCCGGCCAATTGATGGCGGCTTCTGCGTTGTTGTCAAAAAATCCGAAGCCTAATGATAGAGAGATAGATGCTGCGATGGCGGGTAATCTATGTCGTTGTGGTACTTATCCAGCCATTAAAGCAGCTATCCGCCAAGTGGCGGAAGTATAGATTATGGGGGATTGCAAATGACGCTTATGGAAAAAAATAAACTATCACGCCGGACATTTTTAACTTCTTCTGTCGCAGTTGGTGGGGGCCTCATTCTTGGGTTTCAGATACCACAGGCTGAAGCTGGCGGGGTAAATGCGGAACCGTGGACAAGTCCAGCAGAAGGAAATGAGATTAATGCTTGGCTGAGCATAAGCCCTGAAGGCATTGTAACTGTCAGAGTGCCCCACACTGAGATGGGCCAGGGTGCTTTAACATCAGTGTCGATGTTGGTTGCAGAAGAACTGAATGTGCCGTGGAAGGATGTTCGTGCCGTGTTTGCTAGTGCAAACCGTCAAGTGACGCGTGGTGAAGAATACGTGAATATGTCCACAGGGGGTTCTAACCTCGTCAGAAACCGTCATCCTCACATCATGCAGGCCGGTGCTTCAGCGAGAGAGCGTCTCAGAGAAGCCGCCGCTCAAAAATGGGGTGTCAATCGTGATGATGTTGTTGCCGATCAAGGCATGCTGCGCGCCGGTAACAACCTGGGGACTTACGGTGAATTTGCCACGTCGGCTGGTGGAGTATCACTGGCAGAAGAACCAACTATTAAAAAATCGAAAGATTGGTGGTTGTTGGGAACCGACGTCGCTCGAATGGACGTTGATGTCAAATCGAACGGTTCTGCTATATACCCTATTGACGTAAAAGTTGACGGAATGGTTTATGCTGCTGTTAAGGCATGCCCAGTACATTTTGGAACAGTGAAATCTGTAAATTTCGATCCTCTGAAGGGGCGCCCTGGCATAATTGGGGGCTACATTCTTGATAAGTCTGATGTTGAAAAATACACGAATGCTGACTTAAGAAGCGCCGTTGCGGTAGTTGCTGATACTTTCTACCGGGCTAAAGTGGCGTTGGACATGTTGACAATCGAATGGGACTATTCGAATTCTATGCCTGAATTGAGCGATGAATATTACCATTCGGCAGCCGAAAAACTTCTGGCGAGTGAAGGGAGTAAGGTCGAAGAAGTTAGGGGTGACCCACGACCTATCCTGGCTGCGGCGGCAAAGGAAAAAGTTGTTAGTGGGGATTATCACCGTCCTTTTGAGTGCCACGTCCCAATGGCAACTCCAACAGCAACGGTAGAAATCTTAAACGACCGTGTAAACGTGTGGGCCACTACGCAAAATGTTCAGGCTACTCTTTTAGTCGTGGCGGATCAGTTAAAACGAGATCCAAAAGACGTTTATTCGCACGGGACGTTCCAAGGTGGAGCTTTTGGACTGGGCAATCATCACGACGCAACCAGACAGGCTGCACAACTGGCCGCGCTCGTAGGTAAACCGGTTAAGGTTCTATGGACACGGGAAGAAGATGTTGCACAGGCGCGTGCTCGGCCTCCAATTTTTGCTCGTTTGCAGGCTGCCCTAGGTGATGATGGATTGCCCGTAGCAATGCTAACACGAGTTGCAGGGGAGAGTATGAATCGCGCCTACGCAGATCGGGGCATTTTGAACCAAGTTTATATGATGGAGCACTTCCGTCACGAAAATTCCGCCATAAAAAGTTCAATGTACATTGGACCAAATCGTGCGCCGGGTAACAATAATAATGGTTTTGTAATGGAGCAATTTGTGGATGAAATGGCACTTTCAGGTGGTTGGGATCCGCTTGAGTGGCGTTTGAAAATGACTGAGGGTAATGAGCGTTGGCAGCGCGTGTTGCTCAAGATGAAAGAGGTTTCAGGCTTCCGCACTGATCTTCCGAAGGGTCAGGGGATGGGCGTCGCGGTTGTGGAATCTCACGGCTCAACCGTTGGGGCGTGTGTTACGGTCGACGTTACTAAACGAGGTAACTTGGCTATCGAAAAAATCCAAATTGTTTCAAATACAGGGTATTGTATAAATCCCCGTAATGCAGCTGAACAAAACTTCAGCGCAGTAAATTGGGAGCTAAGCCATGCGCTATTCGGTGGACTGCGCATTAAAGATGGACGTTATCAAAATTTAAACTTTGATAACTACAATATCATGCGCATGCCTGACGCTCCTGAAATCGAAACAGTATTTACGATGTCTGAGACTGATTGGTGGGGTGGATTTGGAGAGACAGCAGGCCCTCCTACGCCACCTGCCTTGGCTAATGCTATCTACTTCGCAACTGGAAAACGTGTAAGGCGGACGCCAATAATTAGCGAAGATTTAAGCTGGTCATAATTAAATTATGACTGAAATTTAGAGATTAACTAAGGCCAGTTGAACGCTGGCCTTAGTTTTTATAGAATATGTATTAATAAAAAGCCTTTTAGCTTTTCTTCACAGCGTGAGCGGAGTTTAATGCTTGAATAGAATGTATTTGGTTCAAATTCTCATTAGTTTGGGTTTTAGTATGGTCGCGTCGCCATCAGTCAGTACTCCGCTTAAAGAAGCTTCAATCGCGTATCAGTCAGGAGATTACGCTGGGGCACTTAAACATTGGCAAGTAGGCGCGGATTTGGGTATTTCCACTTCACAATATAATTTAGCAATTTTATATGAAAATGGTTTGGGGGTAGATAGAAATGACTTAAAAGCATTTCATTGGTACAGTAGGGCAGCAGACAACGGACTTGCTATGGCTCAGTTGTGGATGGGCCTACAAGCATACAATGAAACAACAAAAAAATATGAACCTGCATCGGAAATCAGCTGGCTAGAAAAAGCAGCAGAACAGAAAAATCCTAGGGCAATGTTTCGTTTAGGCTCTGTTTATGCCATTGGTAATGGACGCCCCATAAATACACAAAAAGCTTTAGAATTATATGACGAGGCGGATAACCTTTCATGTTTACAGGGTTTATCTTCTGATGCCTTTGTTCCAATTTTAATGGAGAGGTAAACTTAGTGTTAAACACCTTATGGAAAACCATTCTAATACTGTTTTTTTTGCAAGTTCCCGCTAATGCGGAAACGCATGCCAAGGCAATACTCGCCTTTAGTAGGGGGGACTATGTAAGTGCGTCACTTATTTGGACTGCACTAGCAGAACAAGGCGATGCCAAAAGCCAATTTAATATTGCAATTATGGCAGAAAATGGTTTTGGAATAGATGTTAATTTCGAAAAATCATTAATTCTATATGGTTTGGCAGATAGCCAAAATGACAGTTTTGCGGCATTCAATTTAGGTTTAATTTATTTTTCTGGATCTGGTGTAAGTAAGGATGTTGCGCGAGGGATCAAATATTTAGAAAGCGCGGCACAAGCCGGCGATATACTTGCGCAATATAAACTGGGTCAAATTTATGAATTAGGAATAGATATTGATGCGGATTACAAAGCGGCATTTAATTGGTATTTAAAAGCAGCAAATCAAAACCATACAACATCACAGTTTAAGTTAGCGTCGTTTCTTTCGACAGGAAAGGGTGTTAAATTAAACCTAACATTAGCAAACGAATGGATGGAAAAAGCAGATATTTCGCTAATGGATGGGCCGAGTACAACTGCGTGCACCCCTAGATCGATGGTTGAATTTGAACATTGTCGTCGAACTATGGTTAGAAATTAGTTATTTGCGAACGCCTGGGCTTTCTATTTCTAATCCTGCGCCTCTGAGAGCAAGATAGTATTCTAATGCTAAATATTCATCAGAACCCAAGGAGTAAGGTTCGGCTCGAATAGCCGTATTGCACCACTCAAACATTCGATGGCGAGAGCCAACTGCCTGCCATATTATTCTAAAAATTGGAAAAGCATTTATTTGACCTTGGCTGATCACATCGCCCCTTAATTTTTCTCCAACCAAATTTTCATGACACCCTGAGCACGCCATATCAAATTGCCCGCGCCGCTCATTGTATAAAAAATTACCCCTATCATACCATTTTTTTGATAAATTGGTGGTGTTAACATTCATCGCAAGTCCGCGGGACTGATATGAAATGGCTGTCGTTAACCCCAAAAGCTCTTCAGATTCATATGAAAGCGCTTCTGCTCCCATGTAATCGGTTCGCATAACATTTATTTTTTTCTCAAGGTTAAATATTGCGTCTTCTTCAGAATTAAACGTTGGATATAGTGTTGCCACAGCGTTCATTGAATTTTGGATACTTCCATGGCAGCTCTCACAAGATAAATTTTTTGTACCGTCTATTTTTTTCCACTCCCGTTCACCAGTTGTTATGCTGAACGATCCAGGGTTAATAAAGAGGTCGTCCTGGAGGTCTTTCGTCCCCTGATCTAAAAAAAAATAACCAGAAACTGGCATTATTTTCTTTTCTTGCGCCAAAGAAATGAGGGGATATGTAAAAAAGAGCGCAATGAGAACCGGACGTTTTAGTACAATGCTAATCTTTTTCAAAATTCCATAATCCATGATCATTATTTAGATTTTAATGTGAGAAGGAATGTAATGACATCTTCTATTTGTTGCTCTGAATAAATTGATTTTCCACGATATTTTCCTAACACTCTATTTAAATCAGAAATTTGATAATAGGATGGCATTATCGTTTCTGGATTTGAAAACTTTGGATAAATTAACTTTTGACGTATTTGCTCGGAAGTTAGGCGATCTCCGATGTTCCGCAATGGCGGGCCTATTTTTCCTTGATTGGGCTCGCCCTTAATGGGAATTTCATGGCATATGAGGCAGGTTACATTATTAGCGTCTCTGACGGCTGTTTCGCCCCTCTTTGCGTTGCCTGGTTCGTTAGTTAGTGGTCTGAACGCGTCGGGCCCAGATTTGGCTTCTGCTAGCGTATAAGATGTCGCGCCAATCCAAATTATAAAAATAAATAAAATTGAAGTAGAATAACTTCTCATTAGTTAAATATATCCGAGGTTAAATTTTCATACCAAGATTCCGAGTATTTAGCCTCCAAATTTCTGTGTTCTCTGTCAGCATTAATAGGTGATACGCCACCCGCTCCTGGGACGGATTTGAATTTATGATTTTGGTCGAGTGTGTACACGTCGGCTACGGAAATCCCATAATTTGGTGCGACGAGACTGTAGCAAGTATTTATTAATGGCACAGATTCAAGTTCTAAGCCGCTTTGCAATGCGGCTATATTGAAGGCACATAACCTGGCTTGGCTGGTTGCAGAAAATGCCGATTTAGGCATGTCTCCAACTATTGCTGCATCCCCAATAACGTGAATGTTTGGTGTATGGATTGATTCAAAAGTTAGTTGATTTATCTGTGCCCAATCCCCATCTCCACAAAGGCCCGCCTCTCTAAGAATGCCGCCAGCCCTTTGAGGGGGGATAATATTCAATACATCTCCAGAAAATTTAGCAAATTCACTCACTAATTCTTTAGTGTCTGGCCTTAACTCGAGCATATTTCCCTTCTGAGAAAAAGGCACCCATTCTATCATATCTCCGTACAACTCTTTCCACCCCAGTTGGAATAAAGTTTGTTTTGAAAATTTGTCTTTTTCGTCCAAAATAAGTATTTTAGCACGGGGGTTATGTTGTTTGAAATAATGTGCAACTAGACTGGCCCGTTCATAGGGTCCAGGAGGACATCTGTATGGATTATTGGGAACGGAAATAACAAATATACCGCCGGGTCGCATTGATTGTAACTGATCGCGTAAAAGCAGTGTCTGCGCCCCAGCTTTCCAGGCGTGGGGAAATTTTTTTGTTAACTCTAAACTATGGCCTTTAATTTCTTCAAACTTAAAGTCTATGCCTGAGGCGACAATCAATCGATCATAATATATTTTGTCACCAGTATTCAGCGTAACATTTTTCTGGGTGGGATTTATACCAATTGCCTCTGCTTTGACAACGTTGACACCCAGTTTTTGAATTTGCTTGTAGTCATGTGTTATAAAATCGATTTTATTTAAGTCAGCCAAGACAGTGTTGCTAAATGGGCAAGTGATAAATTTTTCGTTTGGTTCAATCAAAGTTACTTTCAGTTGAGGAGCATAGTTCGATAGGTATTTTGCTGTTGCAGCACCACCAAAGCCGCCACCAATTATTAGTATTTCTCCTTTAGCGGCAGCGAAAGAAAGTTTTGGTACCGCAATCGCAGTACTTGCCAGTGTCAGGTATTTTAGGAGATTGCGTCGTTCGATCGACTTGTCCATATCTTCCTCACCACGATTTAAAATTATTGTTCAGAAAAATACTTAGCTAACGAAGCTATAGTATAATCGTCATAGCCTTTAGTTATTCTGTTCATTATGGTATAGTCGGTGATATTTGTTTTCATATTTTTCATTATTGCAACCATATTATCATATTCATAACCCGCAATGCTCGGAATAGCTGTTATACTTCTTCCTTGATAACCGTGGCAGCTAAAGCAGGTGGCCGCTATCAACTCTAACGCATTAGGATTGTCTTCTGCTAAAGATACTTCTGATAATGTCAAAAATAGAAAAATAGACACAATCAAATTTTTTTGGTTTTGCTTTCTTGCATTTTTCATCGACATTAACCTTTTCAGACAGTTTTTACTTAGGAACGATGTTGTGATAAAAATTTTGACGATAATATTGATAATATTACGGAGAAAAACTCTAAGTACGAATAATTAAGCTAATTGAATTTAGGGTTTGAGGTTTGATAACTTTCGAATTCCTCGAAATTACGCAAAACTTCGCCACCTTCTTCATTAGATGCGGGCTGAATAAACGTTCCTTCTACGGATATGTCGTTCTCTATATTGCCTTGAATTTCTATTGCTTTAATAGCGTTATCTAATGTCCATTCCACTGCATGATATTTTGGAAATACAGCATCATCTTGGCGAAGTAATAGTAAAATATTTGGTTTTTCGTTGTGAATCCACAATATTTTAACATTTTTCCCATAAGGAAGGCCCAGGATTGGGGTGCCTTGCAATATCAAGACTGATTTCCAAGTATATAGGCTCATGGTAGTAAGAAGAGGAATTAGTATGAAAACTAGCCACCTATTTGATTTACTTTGAATGAGCGCATAAAGGCTGAAAACTGCTAAAATAAAAAGCCCAGCAACATACAGTGTTATCATTCTCCACCTGTGGCAAAAAAACGGCTCTTATTTGGAATGTCAAAATAGCGAACGTCTGGATCTTTTTCAATGCCAGTGCGTGCAGCTGCAAAATGCTTTTCACTTAGAAACACATTTGTAATATCCCCATCAGGGTTAACGTTAAACGCTGGGAAAACAAATATTTGATCTTGCTGCGTCGCAACTTCTGTAAGCTGGTAAGCTTCAACGTATGGGTTAATGTCGATTACTGTTACCTTGAATTTTACGGGCTCTTTATCACGCTTTGTGTAGACGTGAACATTTAGGTAAAAATCGCCTGGCATTGTTCCACGAAGCGTGGCCACTTCTTTGTTATATTTTAATGCCACACTTTGCCCATTTATTTCTGCTATATCATTACTCGCGCCCAAGTCGTCCCTATCTAGATGCCAATATCCACTTTGCCTATTTTGCCAACTGATATTTCGCTGCATATCGCCTGATATCCATAAATCAAGATCATCAATAGATTCGTCTTCCCATTCCAATATTACGATTATCTCAGCTTTACTTGGTATATCTGCTTTTTTTAGGCTTGGATTGATCATTAGAAATGCCATTATAAATAGCATCGTAAATCCGATCAAAACGTTAAAAATAACATCTATAAAGGCGAGATTGTTATTGTTGCGCTTCATCACTGATTAACTTTTCTTGTAACTCCAATTGGCTTCTAAGGAATAAATTTGCAAACAGTCCGGTTAATGTTGTCAGTAAAGCTGTACTCATGCCTTTCGCCATTTCAGATATCGCGGTTTTCATACTGGCAGTGTTGCTTGGATCGATTTGAACTAAGCTTTCACCAAGCATTAAAATAAACCCCAAAACCGTTCCAATCATACCTATTGTTATGCAGCTATCTGCTGCAAACCAAAGATAGTTTTCTGATTTTTGTTGTTTGAAAATATTTTTTCCAATTAGAGCGCTGGAGAAAAGCCATACAAATGTAACAATGAAGCACAAAAATGTCCTATCGTTTTTTAGAATATAATTTATGCCATCGAAAAAAATAAAAACACCTAAAAAAATAACCTGTAAGACAAATAATAGCCACCATTTCAGGAAGGACGTGTGCATAAAAGTGCCCCGATAAGTTTGATATATTTACAAATTATCAGCCTTATTGCAGTGTTGTGTCAATGATATAAACTATATATGTTGAAATTATATTGTTATATTTTAGGAACATACCCGACAAATGCGTGCTTAATTCTTGGTTGATATTTAATCATAATTTTTTGGTTAAAACTGGAGTGGAGCGTATGAGATAACTGAATAAATGTTTTTATTCAGTCTCAGATTTGAGGCATAATCAAAGTGTTGAGGGAGGAATTGATGCGTTAATTACATTCATGTGTCCTATGCTTTTTCATTTGCCATAAACCTTCCATATTTATTTTGTCTCGTGAACACGAAAAAATAAGTTTTTTAGGAGCGCTTCGTTGCTATGTAATTGCATTGTGATCGAGGGCTGTTTAAAATTTATAATGATCTTTGGTTCAAATTGATTGAATAAATATGTTATGCAAGGCGGCTATAATTTCATTTAATGCTTTTTTACTCAGTGCAAATTGCTCTGCGGCTGGCTCTAAAACATTAAATTGTGTTGCTTATGATTTCACCATTCAAACCAATAAGGCGGATGGTTCCATTGTTGTGCACGAAGACGGCGACGCTCCAATCGATTTCAGTGTAATGTATGACATACTCGGTGAGAAATTTGAGGTGGGGCTTCCAATATTCGAAATGGCTAAATGCAGAAAATGGCCATACATTTATGAGACTGCCAGCGAAATTTCTATGGGTTGTATGGATGCCGATTTTATAAATGGCAGTTTGGGAGTGCGTGTCGATTTAGATAGTATGCGGTTCAAAGTGTTTGGTATTGGAATACTTCCTGACCACGAAGAGTTTGTTGTAAACGGGACTGGGGAGTGTTCTTAAATTAATTTAAGTACGTCTCTGCGAAAACAAAGGTAGACGGTTCATTCGGCGGCTATAAAAAAATCAAAAAACGATTTATTATTTTATTTAGTTATCTAGTTCAGCCCAAATTTAGTCGTCTGGTGGTTTGAAAAAAATGGACACGAAAACCACTAAAATAAATCAATAAGCAATGTCGATAAATCAAAAAATACTCTACTTTTATTATCAGCCGCAACTAATGGTTTAAATTATATTTATATCAACTTGATTTCTATAAATTAAGTCAAAACTGTCAACCCATTTAAAATCAACAGATGAAGATATGGTGGGCTTTAAATAAAATTTAAAATATGGATTTGTGGAGATAGCTGGATAGGTGCGCATTTTAAAGAAAATTTTCTCATTAAACTTGCATTCAAAATAATGAACGAAACGTTCGTATATTAATTCATCGTCTTTTAAACTTTTTCTCATTCCAGTTTCCATTGGATGCGAGATCATGGCACGAACAGGTATGATTTTTCCGCGTTCCACATTGCTTTCAACGCTAACCTTTGTGTCCGGTTTAAATTTTGCGACATCGTCATTGTCGCCTGTGCCAACTTGAGCGCAAGCGCCTAAGCTCACTTCAATAAACTTATCTACTCTAATATAACGACCATCCGCCATTTTAGCCGCGACTGTTATTTTTTGAGATTGTTCTAGTCGAATTCTAGTAGAGAGGGCCGCACGACCGCATTCCGGTGTGAACCAGGCGGAAAAAACGTGAGGTGTTGGGTTCCCGTGAGCTAAAAAGTGGACAACTTCGGGGTAATCGTTTTCTGTCATTCCACAAGGTATATAAAGCTCTAGAGGAACTGAACTCCCAACCTCTGCAAAGTCAGGAAGGTCTATATTTATGCCACTGTCTTCGAAGTTAACTGGACCGAAAAACTGATTAAGTGCGTGTTCAGCATCACGCCAAATTGGATCAAACCCTTCCAGGTCTGTCAACCTTTGGGCTCCGAGCAAGTCAGTCGTAATTAAACTCAAAGAAAGCGCGGTTAGATTTTTAATTACACTCCTTCTGCTTATAGATGTACACCCTAATGATCGCGATGGATGTTTTCTCATTCTCTTTTTCAAGGGTTCTAAGAATTTCATTTGATGATCTTCAAATAGACGAATGACATCATTCAAACCTTTTTGATCACTGAAGTGCAAATTGAATAATTTAAGGTTTGGTATCTTATAAAGAAGTTAATTCTTACCCAGTTCAGTTTACCTGTCCAGCCAATTTGTTGTGATTTCTGATTTTGAAATTTTTACGCATCAACGATAATTGTATTCTAATCTTAACATGGCGCCATTAAGGTGAGGGGACATTATTTAGATAAAACATAAAAAATCCCTATTCAAAATAGTTTGCGCGCTAAAACATTCAATTATGAAGTTTTAGCGCGCATCCGTTTAGTTTTTTTATAAAAAGTGTTAAAATTTTATTTTAAAGCGGTGTTAAATCATGTGCCATAATTGGGGTTGATGTGATCCTTCTCCCCGTAGCAAAATATATGGCGTTTGCCACCGCTGCGGGCGTTGGGGGCCCACCGGGTTCTCCGACGCCACCCCACCATTGATCTTCACTTAATGCAAAGTGACATTCGACTGGGAAGGAATCCTTCATGCGCAGTAAGTTATAAGAATCAAAGTTTGTGTTAACAAACTGTCCACCCTTAAGTTGCAGACCTCCCGTCATGGCATGGCTCATCTCCCAATATGCCGCTCCGGTCAATTGTTCGATTGCTGCTCTTGGATTGATGATATATCCTGAGTTGTGGACGATTACGATCTTCTCGATAACCAATGCTCCGCGTTTGCTGACAGAAACCGTCGCGCAAGATGCTGCGTAGCTACCATGATCTTTGGCCATAGCAATACCCATGCCCTGACCCTTTGGAAGATCTGTTGTGAAGCCGGAGACTTCTTTCATTTTGTTCAAAATGCGTTGCCAAGGCTCACTCTCTTTGGGGTGATTTTTGGTCATTTCTAGGCGCCATTCAAGCGGGTCCCATCCACCCGCAATAGCCATTTGATCGGCAAACTGTTCTGAAATAAATGTGTTTTGGTTTACGCCTGGGCCTCGGTGCGTAGCGCTTGGGATGTGGCAGTCGTAATCATGTTTTTCATGCCGCCGATTTGCAATCACATAGGGCATATCCATAATTGTCGCATCGGCAAATGCTGGGCCCATTTTTTCGACGCCCTGGAATGGAAACCAAACGGCATTTGAGTAATATGCCTCTGGTAAGCCATTAGCACCTAAAGATGCCTGCATCCTAATGTGATGGGGAGGGCGTTGTTTGTCTTGGCGTATATCCTCTTCGCGGCTCCAAATAACTTTGGCTGGCCTTTTGAATTGCTGGGATATTGCTGCTGCTTGTCTGGTTACGGCTGTATTTCCACCACCGTTTCCGCCGAATGCTCCACCTATCATGACTGAGTTCGTGTAAACATTCTTAGTAGATATGCCGAGCTCATCGGCAACAACCGCAATTGGAGTTGCTTGGTTTTGCATCGGGGACCACACATCCACCCGATCGGCCTGCACATGGACTGTGGCATTGATCGGTTCCATACGAGCGTGGGTTTCAAATGGCCTGTAATACTCACCTTTTACTACTTTAGCCGGGTCAGCCGCTGCGATGAGTGGTCTTGCGTCTTGACCCTCTTCATAGCTGACTTTTCCTTCAACATCCCAAAGCCTGTGTGCTTCCGCTTCGATGAAGGCATCATCAACTTTGTCTAGGCCTAAATAATCCCATTCGATTGTAATGAGATCCAGCGCCGTTTTGGCACGGTACCAGCTATCTGCTACAACCGCGACCGCATCTTGATGATGGTCTACTTTGCGGGCGCCATCTGTCGCTCTAAAGTCAACGACTCCTAGAACGCCAGGGCGGGCTTCCGCTGCTGATTTATCATAGCTTACTAATTTACCCCAAGGTACTGGGCACGCTTTAACCGCGACATAAACCATGTTATCAAGTTCTACGTCGATGCAGTACTGCGCACTGCCGTTTACTTTAGCTGGAATTTCCATCCGTGCGACGTCTTTGCCAAGCAACCACCAGTCTTTATAAGCTTTTATCTTAGGTTCTTCCGCGAGTGTGACCCCTGCAGCTGCTTCGGCAAAATCACCATAAGTAGCTGATTTGGTTCCTGACGTTAAAACCCCTTGTGAGGCTACAATTGCGTCACGTGGCACTCCCCAGGCCTCTGCGGCTGCCTGCTTGAGCCGTTCGCGCGCTGAAGCACCTGCACCACAAAGATGTGGGTGGCGTGAGCGCACCAATGCCGAGCCTGCCGTGCCAGTATTAATATACGGATTATCCGCTTTTCCGTCTGCGTCATTGTCTTGATTGACTTGTCTGTTCATATCAGCAAACACGCCTAGGACATTTTCCCAAGGCATATCTAACTCTTCTGTGACGAGTTGACAGACCGACGTCATTCCGCCTTGACCCTGCTCAGTGTGCGGCACGCGTATAGTGACAATGTTGTCGCGACTAATTTCGATCCAAGCATTTATTTCATTGGGGTTCATACTGCGAGGTTGGGCAACATATGTGGCGGCTTCCGCAAGGGTTGGCAAGTTGAAGCCAAGTACAAATGAACCTCCTGCGCCCGCGAAAGATTTAAGCAAGAACCGACGAGAAATTTGTTTTTCTATATGTGTCATAATATTCCTCCTTACGCTTTCAAGATTTCAGCTGCACGATGAATTCCTGCCCTGATAGAATTATAGGTACCACATCTGCAAAGGTTCCCACTCATGGCTTGGTCTATTTCGCTATCAGATGGGTTTGGATTGCGATCAAGTAGCGCTGAAGCTGCCATAATTTGGCCTGATTGGCAGTAACCGCATTGAGGTACGGTCAATTCGACCCAAGCTTTCTGGACTGCGCTAGTGCTATCCGCAGACAAACCCTCAATGGTTTTGATTTCTTTGCCGATAGCACTGGCAACATTAACAGAACACGACTTTGTCAATTGTCCGTCTACATGAACAGAACACGCGCCACATTGTGCTATACCGCACCCAAATTTAGTTCCTGTCAGGCGGAGCTTTTCGCGGATTACCCACAATAATGGGGTATCTGGATCAGCATCTACTTCGTGGGCTGAACCGTTTACATTTAAGGTCAATTTCATTTAAAATCCTCTCCTAAGTTAAGCTTGAAGTGTGTGTGTATTTGGTACTTCAATTGTTTTTGTATTTCTTCGATATATCGCCTTTGGGTCGGGGCAACGTTTCTAATACCGTCATTGATGCCACACATGAACATTGGTTGTTTCAATACTATAAAACGCAAAAAACCCTTGAGGCTGATTAAGTGCATAGGGGGATGAAGACTAACTTATTTCATAAAAGTTTGGAGTTTGGAGCGGTGGCCAAAACTTTTTGTATTTTAGTTTTAATTGCGAAAACGGAAGAAGGTGCCATAAAAGTTTTGCGAAATTGTGTCCAGAGAATATGGTGAAGTTGTTTTGCCCTGATGAAACCCCTAATGAATTTTTAAATCACGTGTTTTAGTCGGCTGAAGTTTTTTGTTGGGGTGTGAACACCAATAAAAAATTGTTTTATTATTATTAATTAAGTGTAACCTAATATTCTGATTGTGATTTTCCTACATTGGAATGTATTTTTTTAAATTATGCAAATATAAAATTTATAATATTACAAGATAGAAAACTAACTATGAAAACAAAACTGAGTAAAATAACTCTCCATCAGTTAGAAGTCTTTCGCGCGATCGTTTTGGCGGGGTCTATTTCAAAGGCAGCTCCATTTGCAAACCTTTCGCAACCCACACTTTCGCAAACGTTAGCGGGTTTGGAAAAAGCTTTAAATACACAGCTTGTTATCAGGTCAAGAAAGTCCGAGCTTGAGATGACTCCAGCCGGAAAGTTCTGGTATTCTCGCGCGATTGAGGCCCTGGATTTAATTCACTCGGCAGAATCCATTCACGAGGCCCTTTATATAAATAAAACTGTCAGTATAATTTTTGGAACAACGCCTAGTTTGCAGGGCCACTTTGATGGACTGGTCGCAAAAGCTGTTAAGGAAATACCTCAATTGCAATCACTTGCAATATCAAGTTTTCTTGATTCCAAACAAATTTGTAATGCTTTGCTTTCCCATAAAATTAACATCGGTATAGCTTCTTACGATGATATTAAAGGACATCAATCTTCGCTCAAAATTATTAATTTGTATTACGATAAGCGACTGTGGGCTGTGCCTCGCTCGGTGCCAGTTCAAGACGTTTTAGCGTCAATTGTTCAGAAGAAATGTGTTGGGGACCATGAGTGCTTAACTAAGTTTGTCGGATTGAGAAATATTCAAACTTGGAACAATCGAACAGTCGACTGGTACCATGAAAAGTTACCATTTTCTTCTCAATTTTATGGCGTATCTACTCACCTTTCGGCTGTTCAGATTGCATCTACAGGAAGTGCAACCTGCCATGTTCCTGTGACCCTAATAGGTAATCTTCCGTCTAGGGTGAAAGAAAGCCTTGTTTTTTATGACACCGGTGAAACGGGGCGAGAAGTCTGCTTAGCTTTCCCAAAACACATGCAAAGCATAAAGCCTTTCATGGATTTCTCGACAGAAGTGCAGAGGATCCTCAAACAAGAAATTGCTAGCTCTGCAGAGATAGTATACGCTCCATTACAGTTGAATTCCTGAAGAAGTATATTCAAATTAATAATTTTTGAATTTAAAGTTTTTTAGGCAGGGTCATATTTTTTTATATACGATGTTTTTTTGATAAAACCATTTCAGGTCATTCCTGCGATTGCCCATTAGATTTAAATTTATTCAAATACTCGGATATTGAAGTGTTTTGTCGCTTCTGTGGGCTTAATAAACTGGGATTGTAGGTATTAGTCGTAGCTGCATCCGCAGCTAATAGTGGGCAGCAACCCATAGATTTTTAATACGATTTTTTAAATTTTATGGTTATTATTTTTGGTCAGATAGTGTGTTGATTACTTTTATTGCCTCGGGTTTTATATTGCCCCAAGGTTGTTGATTGCTGAAGTGAAATCTTATGAATTTTGCTAGTTTTTCTAAATCATCAGACGGTAGAGAAATAGCCTGCATTCTTCGTGCACTAGAACCTGCGGGTGGCTCGATACCTCTTAAAATAGCATTAAATAAATTAGTTGGGTGTTGAGCGTTGACCGCAAATGTCAAACCAAGTGAAATAGGCTGTTCTTTAGATAATCTTTCTTTATGACACTTTAGGCAGTTGTTTTTGAAAATCTGAGCCCCGTCTAATATATCGGTGGATATGTTCTTTCCTGCAAAGGTGAAGTCGAAATTCTCTGATAAATCGAGAGCACTGATTGTATTTAGGAGTTGAACATTTAGTGCATTATCGCTTGGTGGCGTGATTTTTGCGAGCCACGCGGCAATTGCAAAAACGTCATCTTCATTGGCGTCATATAAATTGTCTACAACCTCTTTCATTGGGCCAGCAGCAATTCCATGTTTTTCGCTCCAACCATCGAACAGATAGTCTTCGAAATCTTTAATGTCCCAACCCACCATGGAGAGTGACGCCTTGCCAAGTGGTGGGGCTATCCAGCCCTCAACGTCGCCTCCTGCAAGAAATTCGTTTTGTTTAACGGCACCAAAAATATTTCTGGGACTGTGGCAGCCCGAACAATGTCCAAGTGTCTCTGCCAGGTAGGCGCCGCGGTTTTCTTCTTCGGTAAAGCTTTGATATGGGACAAATGGTTCTGGCCTGTGAAAAAGTAGTTTCCAGCCAGCAAGGATTGGTCGTATTGAAAAAGGAAATTGTAATTTGTTCGGCATTCTATCAGACGCAATAGGGTCCTGGGCCATCAAGTACGTATAAAGTGCTGAAAGATCTTCGTCTGTGGTTGCTGCAAAATGATCAAAAGGAAATGCCGGATAAAGATGGTTGCCTTCGCGGTCGATACCGTGGCGCATTGAGCGCTCAAAGGCCTCGTATGACCATGAGCCTATACCGGTTTTTAAGTCAGGGGTGATATTGGTTGAATAGATTGTCCCAAACGGAGTAGGGAGGGCGACGCCACCAATTAAACCTCGTACGCCTTGCCGTTTGTGACATGAGCTGCAGTCACCTAACAGTGTTAAATTTTCACCTAATTCGATCTGCTCATTAGAAATGCCTGCTCTGTCAAGTTGGGTTAGAGGAGCGATTTCAGATGGAAATACATCTGCAATTTTTACGACCCCCATAACGATTGCCACAAGGAATAGTCCTAAAAACACATGCAAACTCTTCATAAATATTTTTCCTTTGATTGCGAATTGTGGCTTCACGTTGTTTTTAAGTTTCATCGAATGTGATATATAAGTTATTGAATTAATATAGGAATTTCTAATTAGGCTTAGATGTCATTAATATCTAAACTAATTTTAGTTGGTATTATGCTTTTAAAAGTGTTTGCAGTTTTGTTTCTCAGTTTGGTGTTTATTGAACCTAATGGCTTCAGAGTTTATTTATAAATGCTACTCGCTGGCTTGTGGTCCACTTAATTAGAGACACTCTGAGTGCAACGCCTCAGAATTTCAAATACAAAATATCAATAAGGTATATTGTATTTTACAATGGATTTGACGCTTACAATTATACGTTTTTGGGGCAGTATGTATACGTAGTGTTGTTGAAAATTTATAACGATAAGTTGTAGTTGCCCACTTTTAGATTAGTTGCCCGTGATGACTGAGTTTATTTAGATTTAAGGACAATAATGTTGTGACTTTAATTCTAACTGTTTTATCGTTTTATGAGTTTTGGCCTGTCTGCAAAACGAACTTAAAAAAATAGCACTTCGACTAAGCCTTTTAATTAATTTAAGAAATACTGATGAAAAAAATAACAACGACACTCAAAGAACCCTTAAAGTATTTAGCCCTTAATCGCGGCTCTCTGGTACTTGTTACAGATACTGAGGGGGCATCATATAGGGACATTGGGACGTTTATGGCTATCGGCGTAGACGGAACCAGAATAGGTTCAGTTTCTTCGGGTTGTATTGAAGACGATATTGCTGCTCATGCTGAACAAGCGATAGTTACAGGACAAACTCAGACTTTAAGATATGGGCTTGGGTCGCCGTTTTTCGATCTTCGTCTTCCATGTGGTGGCGGGCTGTCAATAGTAGTCATACCCAATCCAGACGAAACTGTATTAGCCAGAGCGCTACATAAAGCATCAGACCGTATACCCGTAACCCTCAGCTTTGATTTTTTAACAGGTGAAATTAACCTCGTTAACGAGACACTTTTAGTGGTTAACGCGTCCAGTATGGAAACATTTAAGGTCACGCTGCTTCCCGATCAAGTGGTGTATGTATTTGGTCAAGGAGCTGAAGCTCGTAGCTTCGCGCAGCTTTCAAGTGCTGCTGGGTATCAAGTTAGGCTTTTTACAAAAGAGGAAAATATCGAAAATATTTTGGGAGTTAAACACATCAGAATAACAGATTTTGATGAATTTAAGTTCCCTGAGGCCGACCCTTGGACCGCTATTTGCCTATTCTTTCACGATCATGAAAATGAAGCTAAAATATTAAGTAATTACCTGGGATCAATTGCTGCTTTAATTGGAGTTCAGGGGAGCCAAAAATCTCGAGGCACTCTGTTGATGGAATTGCAAAGGTTAGGAGTGTCAAAAACCCACATAGATAAATTGTCTCACAAGTTTGGCCTTATTCCAAAATGTCGTGATCCTCAAACCCTCGCCATTTCTGTTTTGGCCCATGTAGCCACTGCTTTCGATGGGCAGCGTGTGGTGTGAAAATATTCAGATTTAATAATGCTCAGGAATCGGGCGATGGGCCCAGGCCGTAAACTTCTCCATGCTTTGGTCTAAGTCATTTTTAGTTGTACCCACTTTTGTCTAATATGAGCTTCAAACTCGCATGTCGGCCCATGCCAGCACTCTTATAAATATGAAAACGTTCGCAGCCACGCGTTCTTCAGTAGTGGGCGGTCATCTTATAGTCCCGCCGGTAGCTAAGAGTAACTAAGGTTATTGCTGCATTTTGCCACCATGTGGCACGTTCGACGCAGAAAACAGGTTCGCCAAACTTGTGGTCGAGGTGCGTAACTATGAGTGCGTCAGCTGCAGTAGCCCGAAAACTGATGCTCACTTCAGAAAATGGAACGGTCGCGATCAGCCATTCATTTGGGCCAACCTCCGTAAAATCTTGCTCGAGTGCCTCGGGCAAAGCTGTCGCGTTGATCCAACGATCTTCAAGCTGAAATGCATCGCCATTAGCTAAATGTACACAAACGATATGAACAACCTTTTGGCCAATCTTGAGTTTCATCTGGCTTCGCAACCAATCTGGTGCGGAAATAATCTCATGCCTGACCAGCTTATAGCTATACGGTGCACCTGTCTTTTCAACTTCTGCGCGAACCAAAGGCATCTCAAAGCGCGCCTGCCGAATAGGGGCCATGCGAACACGGGTTCCTGCCTTGCGCTTTCGGTCTAGAAAACCAAGTTCTGCTACTTCGCGGAGAGCACGGTTCATCGTAGTTCGTGAACAACTAAACTCCTCTGCCAACGCAACTTCTCCAGGCAACAGAGTTCCAGGGCCCCAGGGGCCTTCGGTTATGCGATGAAGAATTTCTACCATAACATCTTTGAAGGTAGTTTGTTGGAGAGTTTGACGGGCTTTCATTAAGGTCTTTCTCTTCGCGGCATCTGAAACTATTGATACTATTATGTGTAGACTTGATGCAAGGATTAGCCGTCGTGGTTGACATTCTGTACCCAAAAGATTTCAAGACCAGTCCGTGGAAAAATGGCTGTGGAATTACGCATGAAGTTGCGCGTGATGTGATTAGTGCTGATTTCCATTGGCGCATAAGCATCGCCGATGTTCGTTCTGATGGGCCGTTTTCGTTTTTTCCAAAGATGGCGCGAATTTTAACGGTTATTGAGGGTGCAGGAATTAATCTTATAATGTCTGATACTGTGTTAGAGGCGAGACTTGAATCGCCAGTCTTTTTTAAGGGCGAACTTGAGGTGACGGGCCAGCTGATTGGTGGTCCTATTCGCGATCTTAACCTAATATATGACCCAAAATTTATAGAGGCCAAAGTCGAGGTTATTGTGGGTCGCGCCATCTTGAATGTTGCCGCTTCAATGGTTGGGTTTTTATGTCTGTCAGGC
>Ga0115566_10000574_pt1 | contig 32046 bp, 30 predicted proteins | sample COGITO_mtgs_1204_3_FD_87173 | JGI IMG/M metagenome (GOLD analysis project Ga0115566, IMG submission 87173) | Pelagic marine microbial communities from North Sea - COGITO_mtgs_120405 | ecosystem: Environmental > Aquatic > Marine > Epipelagic | place: Germany:Helgoland, sampling site Kabeltonne...
ATCCATGAAGACCGCACGTTATGGGTAGTCGGCCACAATATCAACGGACGTCTTGGCCTTGGGGACACCACAGACCGAGACAGCCTTACACAAGTCACCGGCACCAATCCACCTTCTGCACCGGACCAGTGGGACAAAGTCTTCCCAAGTTATCACGTGACCCATCTGCTCGACGTGAACGGTCACCTTTGGACTGCCGGAGTCAACACTTATGGTGCCCATGGGAACGGTACCTTTGGCGCTTCTGCAGGTTCACTTGTTCCCCGGTTGCTCAACACCACCGATACTTGGACCAAGGTCTTGACCGGTGAGCATCACTCGATCGCTATGAAGCCAGACGGAACTTTGTGGGCCACTGGCCGCAACAACTTCGGGCAACTTGGCGTTGGCGACTTTGATGATCGCGCCACCTGGACACAAATCGGCACTGATACCTGGCTGGATTTTTGTGTGGGCTTTAGCCACACGATTGGCGTCAAGAGCGACGGGACCCTGTGGGGCTGGGGCGAAAATGAGCGACTTCAGGCGGGCCAGTTTGACCATGTTTTCCCGACTGCAGACTACGATTCCCCCACACAGATCGGAACGAAGTCCGACTGGATCAAGGCTGGCTGTAGTCGTGACGGGAGCGCCGCGATTGACTCCTGTCATGTGCTCTACACCTGGGGTGCGGACGACGAGGGCGAGCAAGGCAACGGCATTCACATCCCGTTCCGGACAGACCTGAGCGCACCATCACCGATTGTCGAGAACATTGGGGATTCAGCCAACAAGGTAAGGCAAGAAGAAACCGCCAAGTGGGTCTTTCTCAGCGAGACCTTTGGTCGGGATCGTCACGCAGCGGTAAAATCAAATATTCCTCTTCCGCCATGGGCCGAGGCGGGCTCCGCGACCAACGGTGTAGACTACGTAGAAATCACGACAACTGCGGTGATCAGCGCTGGCACTACCAGCGTCGCGATTCCGATCGTGGTCTTGGACGACAGGATGGCCGAGTGCGACGAGCACGTCGCCCTCACACTGCTTTCGGTCAGCTGCGGTGTTGTCGGAAATACACGGGACACCGTGACTATTTCGGAGCCAGATCCACAGCTCTTGATTACCGCCAACGATCCAGGCGCGTCCGAGCCGCATGATTCCGACGATGGCCAATTTTCGGTATCTCTTGCTGGCGATCAGTTCGCCCAACGGGACCTCACGGTCAGTTATACCATTGCTGGCACAGCCACGAATGGGGCCGACTACACTGCCCTTACCGGCGAGGTGACAATCCGAGCCGGGTGCTACTTTGCCGTGATTGACGTTGATGTCCTAAGCGATGTCCAAGTTGAGTGCGACGAAACCGTGCTGGTGACCTTGAACGGTGCAAGCTGCGGCGCAATCTCTGGGGCTTCACCCAGCGCCACTGTCACGATCGCGGAGCAGGACCACAACATTATGATTCTGGCAACCGACTCAACGGCGAACGAGCCGATAACCGGCGTCAATGACGGCCTGTTCACGATCCAGTTGCCGAGTGGGAGAACTGCCGAGCGCGACATCACTGTATCGTACACAATTGGTGGCAGCGCTACCAATGGCTCCGACTATGCGGCCATCGATGCGTTCGTCACGATTTCAGCTGGCACCAATAACCAGACGCTCCTCATTGATGTCAACGACGACACACTTGCGGAATGTGACGAGACCGTGACCCTCGCACTGTCGGCCGCGAGCTGTGGTACTTTTAATGGAAACACAGCCGCGACCGTAATAATCACCGAGATAGATCCGGTGATCAGCGTCCTTGCCAGTGATCCTGCAGCCGCAGAACCAGCCGGAACCGATGACGGTGGGTTTGTCATCCGCCTCGATGGTGGCCAACTCGCGGAGCGTGACATCTCTGTGACCTACACCATTGGGGGCAGCGCCAGCAACGGCTCGGACTACGCGGTCATTGATACCTTCACTACGATCAGCGCGGGCACCAACAGCGCCGCCATCCCGATTGATGTTTTAGATGACAACTTTGCGGAATGCGATGAGACCGTCATCCTTACACTGGTGGGTTCCAGTTGCGGGAACAACAGTGGCGCCACAAATAGCGCGACCGTGACGATCAGCGAGCCAGCGATCACCGTCACATTCGCCGTCACCGATCCGACAGCTGCCGAGCCGGACAGTACTGATGACGGGCAATTCTCCCTTACACTTAGTGGTGGGCAGATTGCCGAGCGCGACATCACGGTGACCTTCACTGTGGGAGGCACGGCGAGCAACGGTCAGGATTACGACAACATTGGAACCACCGGTACGATTCTGGCAGGAAGTAATAACTCTACGATCGATATCTTGGTGCGGAACGATAACTTGGCCGAGTGTGACGAGACCGTGGTGCTCACTTTGACGAACAGCAGTTGTGGAACAGTCAGTGGGGCAAACTCCTCCGGGACGGTTACCATTTCCGAGCCCACGCGGACATTCTCGCTGACTGCCAATGATAGCGCGGCCGCGGAACCAGCCGGAACAAACGACGGACAATTCACAATCCGTCTGGATGCCTCGCAAAGCGCACAGCGTGACATCATAGTCACCTACACAATTGGCGGCACTGCCACCAACGGCACCGACTACGCGCCGATTGCGGACTTCGCAACCATCTTCGCTGGCACTGGGTTCGTGCACGTGGATGTGGATGTATCCAATGACTCCATGGCCGAGTGCGATGAAACCGTTACCCTCACTGTTAGCGGCAGTAGTTGCGGTGCTGCGAACTCCGCAGCCACCTCCGCAGTGGTAACCATTGCGGACATCGCACAGTCTGTGTCGCTTGCCGTCACCGACTCGTTCGGCAAGGAGGGGCAGACCCCGGCAGACGATGCTGAGTTCACCGTCTTGCTGGACAATGGCCAGACCGCGGACTTCGACATTGTGGTGAGCTACAGCGTGAGCGGAAACGCGAGCAATGGCTCGGATTACGCCACGTTGAACGGTGTCGTAACCATCAGCGATGGGTCCGTTAGTGCAGCGATCGCAATCGACGTCACCGACGATGCCGAGGTCGAAAGTACCGAGACCGTGACTGCGACCTTGACGGCCGCAGAAGACTGCATTGGGATCGGTTCCACCACCCGTGGCAGTGCCCAGATCGGGGATGATGACACCTTTATCGACGTGCGCGTCACTGACGTCTACCGTGAGAACCACTGGGTTCCAGTGCGGATCGATGTCAGCAGTGTCCCGTTGCAGACACTCGTCTTCTCACTGAGTTACCCGACCGAGGACCTGCGCTACAACAACCAGATTGATCCACTGGTGCATGGTACTGGGACTTCTGGAATCGCTGGCCCGACTCCGATCACTGATCCGCGGGTTGTGAGTGGCAGTGACTATTTCGCGGTTGAGCAGGTGAATCCAATCACTGGAATGACCAAGCTATGGCTCGCTGTAGATGGCAGTCCGCAGGCGGCCATCTCCAGCACCCCACAGAGCCCACCAGAGCAGGGCGAGATCACGATAACCGATACTCGCCTTGGCAGTGTGCTTGAGCTCGGCTTCCGCATTCGTGTGGGTGCGGTGGTCAAGACGGACTCCATCACTTTCGTGCTGGGAGATCTGACGGCCTTCGCCTTCGACGGGACCCCGTTGCCAATTCCAGAGCGAATCAATGATCCGATCGACGTAGACACCCAGCAGAACCGCGGTGACTTTGACGAGAGCGGTGTTGTTCAGCCTCTCTCTGACGCGGTTGCCTTCTATCGGGCCTTGCTCTGGGGGCAATTGGACGGCTTGGTGCCGATCCTGCCTGAGAGCCAGCGCAATCCGTTTGATCACACCGGCCTCGACGTCGATGACAACGACTTGCCGCATCGTACCCGTGACTACGAGATTATCGCGTTGGTTAAGAGCATGGTCGCTGAGGTGCCCGCCGGTATCTCTGTGGTCGACTTCGACTCGGATGGGTCTGTGAATGCTGGCCGGGATGGTCCCTACTACGTCCGCCGTCTACGGGCGCTGAGCTACGGCCTCAGCAGCAGCTACACAGTGCCGGCCAATCATGGGCTGGATACGCCGACGATCACCGCGATCAACAGTAAGATTGACGGGTTTGTCAGCCATGGTGGTGCAGACTACGGCGAAGTGAACGACGCGCTCGAGGCCGCATACGGGGATACCTTCCCGGGCAACGGCGCGCTGATTGGCGATGTTGAACCGGTATCGGTCATCTACAACGAGAGCCTCCGGTTCAGCAACGCGGATACCGATCTGTACGATGGGGCCACCATCGGCGCAGCGATCAGTGTCAACGGTGGTGCGCTGACGGAAGGCGTGGACTATACGGTGGAACTTGACCGTGATGCCCGACGTTTCACCCTGACCCCGATCGTAACCTGGCCCTCTGGCGCTCTGAACATTGATGTTGACAACACTCTGCTGTTCGACGTCGAAGGCACTCAGTCGAGCGGGAACACAGCTGTGACGTTTAACGTCCCATAAGGACTGCAACCATCGTCGTGCTGAGCCGCGGATTACACTCAGTTCGGCGCAAGGAGATAACATGGGAATTCACCATCCATTTCGTATCGCTGTCGTGGCATTGACCGTCTCGTGGAGCGCCCTCGCCGTTGGGCCGGATACTTGGTGGGCGTTTGCGCCCGCAGCTGCGCAGGAGGCCAATCAACAGGCTAGAGGTCTCGGGCGCGACGTCGCAGACATCCCCGAAGCTGCGATGCCGCTTCTGCGACTGCCAGCAGGTCTGGTCAAAGTTGTCTTTGGCCCCTTTACAAAGCGTGGAACACAGTCCGGGATGCGGGACGTAAATGCTGCAGTGAAGGCCCCCTTCGATACGCTCAAGCAGATCGTAGACGTCCCCGTAAACATGGTTCGAAGGTTCTGACAATCCCGTTGGACTGGCGATCATGAGCGCCCTGCACGAGGACTTCGCATGCTGTCCCTTCTGTGGCGAAGCATTGGGCTTACAAGCAGTTCGCTTGGGCGTGTGCAGCCATTGCCGAGCGGAGCTTGGCAAGGGTCCGGATACCTGGGAGATGCCGGAGGCTGAATCCGAGAATTGGCCTCGCGCTCTCCATCCCAGCTCGACCATGGGCAGTGTCTTGCCCGGAAGACTGCAGGGCGCCATTGACAACATCCGTGGGCTTGAGCGTGGTCCGGATGTTTCGGAAGACTGCGATTTCAGCCTGCTCGAGCAGTTGGGAAAGGGCGGCATGGGCCTGTTTACGCGGCCAGACAGGTTTCACTGGACCGCGATGTTGCGGTAAAGCTCCTGCGTACCGATAAGCAGGGAAGCCATTCGGCCCGCGCCAAGTTTCTCGCAGAGGCTCAGGTAACTGGGGAACTTGAGCACCCAAATATCGTTCCTGTCTATGAACTTGGGGCCACCAAGGATGGAATCCCATTCTATGCGATGAAGCAGGTGAAGGGCCAGCCGTGGAGCCGGACCATTTCGGGGGCCGCGCGAGCTGCAAATCTCGAGATCTGGATGCGAGTGGCGGATGCCGTGGCGTACGCTCACTCCTGTGGTGTGATCCACCGTGATATTAAGCCTGAGAATGTGATGTTGGGCGATTACGGTGAAGTGGTTCTCATGGATTGGGGCCTCGCCGTGTCCATCACGAACGAGAATCATGCGCCCCACATCGAAAGCCTGCCTGCTGTAGGCGGTACGCCCGGCTACATGGCGCCCGAGATGGCGCGGGGGGAGACCGGCCTCATCGGCTACTCCAGTGACGTATATCTATTGGGTGCTGTGCTGTTCGAGATTGTCACGGGATGCGCGCCACATCCTGGGGAGGCGGTGTCTGACATTATTCAGGCTGCACGCAACAACGAGATCGTGGTCGGACCACAGAACGAGCCGCTGTTGGCTATCGCGCGTACCGCTATGGCGTCGCGGCCAGGAGATCGCTACGCGTCTGTAAAGCTGCTGCAGGGAGCCATCAGGGAGTATCAATCCCATCAGGAGTCAATTGAACTGACGCAGCGAGCCAAGGCGGACTTGGCAGTAGCAAGCCGTAGTGACAGATATGATGACTTCTCCAAGGCAATGTTTGCCTATCAGGAAGCCGCTGCGCTCTGGGAAGGAAACGCGGCGGCCCGTGAGGGCGATGCCGATACGCGGCTGATGTACGCTCGCTGCGCGGCTGAAAAAGGGGACCTTGAACTCGCGGAGTCGCTCTTGATCGTCGATGATCCTGACCACGCAAATTGCCTTGAGACCGTGATGAAAATGCGTGCAGTTCGTGAAGAGCAACGCCATCGCCAGGCATTTCTTTCGGTTGCTCTTCGTGGTATGATTGCCTTTGTGATTCTTGCTCTGACGATAGGGGTCGTGCTGATTCGTGGCGAGAAGGAGCGGGCTGTAAACGCAGAGTTATCTGCGCGTGATGCCGAGCAGACGGCGCGTGGTGCCAAAGACAAGATCGAGAAGGCTCTGCTTGATACGCGCGCTGCCCAGGCTGATGCGGAGTCCGCACGGTTGGCTGCGGAGGAAGCGCAGCGCGCAGAAGCTGCCCAGCGTCTGGAAGCGGAGAGTGACAAGGAGTTGGCCCTGGCTGCTAAGTTCGCAGCTGAGCAGGCCCAAGTACGGGAGAAGGAGGAGCGAGTGCGCTCAGAACAACTGCTCGAGCGTGCCGAGCGTGAGCGAGCGCGAACAGAGGCAGCTCTCAAGGACGCCGATGCCGCTCGGATCAGCGCGGAGCGGGCGAGAGAGCAGGCCGAAGGGGCCCGTATTGCAGCAGAGTTGGCACAGGAACAGGAGCGGAGCTCCCGCGAGCGCGCAGAGCGCGAACGCACACGCGCCGAGCAGGCGCTGAGCGAGGCGGAAGTAGCGCGGACCCGGGCGATTGCCGCACGGAATCAGATGGAACTGGCGATTCGAGACCGCGACAGCGCTGAGTTGGCGGCAGCCAGCGCCCGAGAGGACCTTGAAGTCGCACATATCGAGGCCAGGCAGGCGAAAGTGCGCGCGGCAGCACAACACTATAAAAACGAGATTGCGGACTACGCAAACACGCTGGCTCTTGCCCGCGCACATATCGGTGAGCAAGCACTGCGCGATGCGGAGCGGTTGCTGGAGTCCTGCCCGGTCGAGCATCGAAACTGGGAGTGGGGGCGTCTTTTTGCGCTGACCCAGCCGCGGATGACGGCATTTGAAGGCCACACCGACACGATCACCGCCCTAGCGATCTCTCCGGATGCTGAAACTTTACTTGTGGGTGATCAGTCCGGGAAAGTGGTGGCATGGAGCATTCCAAGTGGGTTGCCATTGCGGAGTGTGCAACAGCATCATGGTGCTGTTCTGGACGTACGATTCGCCGCCGCTGATCTGGCCGTGAGTGTGGACCAGACCGGGCACTGGCGCCAATGGGGCGTACAGTCAGGAGGCGTTGTCCGGCAAGGCACGCTGGCTGGTCGGTTGAAGGGCGTCCGCTTGACTCGCGATGGCCAGAATGCGCTGGTCTTTCTGTCTGATAATCGCCTCACGGCTGTGAGCCTGCGCACGGAGTTACACTTGATGAAGCTTGAGAAGCAGGGCGTTCTGGGTCCTGCAGCTTTGTTGCCACACCGCCTGCGCATGGTGGTGGGCGCGCCGGACGGGCGTCTGACTTGGTTCGAGCCGGGGGGAGAGCTGACCGACGTATCGCTTGCGATTCCAGGCGGACGGACGCAAACGGGCCTGAACTCAGTGGAGTTTGCTTGGGCCACCACCCCGGCTGCTCGCGAGATACGGTCACAGACAGAGCATCGGGATGCAGTCACGGCCATCATCGTCTCGCCCAGCGGTGCGCTGCTTGGCAGCGGAGACGCACTCGGCAAGGTGCAGATCTGGTCAGCCAATGGCCGGCCAATGTACAGTTTCTCTGGCGGTGAGTCCGCGATTACATCGTTGGCCTTCACGTCGCAGGGCCGCCGGCTGGTGGGAGGCGATAAGGAGGGGATGGTCAGGGTGTGGGATTACGAGCAGAGCCGTGATATCATTCAGATTCGTACGCAGGAGTCACCGATTCGCCTTCTAGCAGCATCGAGTGATGGCAGCAAGGTTATCGTGGCAGATGGTAAGACGCCGAAGCTTTGGCGGGTATTCGAAGGGAGGAATCAGCTTTCCGTGGCTGCCCACAAGGGCCGGGTGCTGAGCGTACAGTTTGCCCAGCAGGGGCGGACTTTGATGACGACGGGACAGGATGGCACTGTTGCCATGTGGGATACGCGCTCCGGCAAGGGGATCCGTAGGTTCAGAGGGCACAGCAAGGCGGCCTACGGTGCCTTCCTAGATCGGAATAACACGCGATTGATCACGGCTGGCTTGGACCGCCAGATTCATATTTGGGATGTGGGGAATGGCGAGCTGATGAAGAGTTTGGGCCACCCGCTGCGGACGCTCACGACCTATGTCGTTGGAAGCGATGGGAGATCGCTCGAAAAGAGCGACACTCGTCGTGGTCTGACACTGCGGCATCTTACGCTCGAGGGGGACTCATCGCCCTCAAGGACCCTACATTCTCCAGACGGCCGCATCTCAGCTTCTATCGATGGCGACGTGGTGACGATCTGGGACATGATCGAAGAGCTGCGCGTGGCGGTTTGTACCGGCCATCAAGGTGAGATCGCTGTTGCCCAGTTTTCACCGGATGGACGGAGACTCCTGACCGGCGGGAAGGACCGTACGGTTAAGATTTGGGATCCGCATTCTGGTGTTGAATTGCTGTCACTGACGGGAAACCGTAGCGCAGTCTCAGCAGTTGCTTTTTCCGAAGATGGGACCCAGATTGCGTCTGCTTTGGAGGACGGCACGGCCGTGATCTGGCAAGCACGAGAGTGGGGAGAAGAGTGAAGACAGCGACTCAGGAAAGCTTGTTGCTCCGCTTGCAGGATATCGACGACGCTAAGGCCTGGGATCGATTTCACGAGACCTATGGCCCGTTCATTTATAACTTTGCCTGCAAACGGGGCTGTAATAATCATGTCGCCCAAGATGTTCTGCAGGAAACCTTGATTACTTTCTCCAGAATCATGCCGGAGTTTTCGTACGACCCGATGCGTGGGAGCTTTCGGTCGCTGCTAATGACTGTGGTCAAAAGCCGGGTCGCAGATGCGTTTCGGCGTGAGAAAAAGCAGGCAATGGGAACCGGAAATGCACCGTTAGATACGGATGTGGTAGAGGCAGAAGACCCGTGGCTGAGTAACTGGGAGCACGATTGGAACCGGGAGTGGGAGCAGCATCTGTTACTCGAAGGACTGAAGCGAGTGAAGAATAAGGTCAAGCCACACGTTCTCGAATCATTTCGGCGCTATGTCCTCGAGGGGCAGCGTGCTGAGGACGTAGCCGCCGCGCTCGGAATTCCCGAAGCGAACATCTACAACCAGAAGCGCCGTGTATTGACTCTCCTGCAGAAGGAGATCGCTGTCGTGAGAGAGGAGCTGGGCGAGTAATGCTAGAGGAGATTGAGCGGAACCTAATTCGCGCATTTAGAGACACGGGGAAGCAACGGCTTGGTCAGGAGCCCGCTGAGCGCCTGCGGCGGATTCAGGCCTTGTTGGATGACTACGTACCGCCCGATAGCCCAGGTGCGTATTTGCTACTTATCGCCGAGGGACGCGTCCCCGAATGGAGTGGCGTCCGTACTAACTGGGTAATCGGGCGCTCGGCGGAGGCAAACCTGCAACTGTTGCACCCCTGGGTTACCCATGAGCACTGCCGCCTTGACTTTGATGACGAGGATTGGCTGCTAGAGGATCTTTCCTCGCAGAATAAGACCTATGTGAATGGCGAACCCGTAACGCGCCACCTGCTATGCAATGGTGACGTGCTCGGGATTGGGCCGATGCGTTTGGTCTTTATGCGGACCTTCGGCTAATGTCCTGACGCCTTCGGGGCTGCTGCCAGAATCGCGTCGCTCGCCTGATCGGAAAACTTGCTGAAGTTCTGTGTGAACATAGCCGCCAGCTTGTTTGCCGTGGTGTCGTAGGCCGCTGGGTCAACCCAAGTGCCACGCGGATTTAGGAGATCATTAGGAACCCCCGGGCAGCTAGCGGGCATGGCAAGACCAAACACGGAGTCGTTCGAGTAGCTAACATCATCCAGGTCGCCGCCGATAATGGCATCGACGATGGCGCGGGTGTAGGAGAGGCTGAAACGTTGGCCTGTGCCATAGGCTCCACCAGACCAACCGGTGTTTATGAGCCAGGCGTTGGCACCGTGCTCCTCCAGCTTAGTTGCTAGCATTTCCGCATATTTCGTCGGATGCCAGACCAGAAAGACGTCACCGAAGCACGCAGAGAAGGTGGCGACGGGTTCGGTTACGCCCACTTCTGTGCCAGCCACCTTGGCCGTGTAGCCGCTGATGAAATGGTACATCGCCTGACCGGGGGTTAGCTTTGAGACTGGCGGTAGTACTCCGAATGCATCACAGGTCAGAAAAATTACGTTCTTCGGGTGCCCACCCACACAGGGGATCTTGGCGTCATTGATGAATTCGATGGGATAGGAGCAGCGCGTATTCTGGGTGATCGACACATCAGAATAGTCCACGACCCCTGTTTCTTTATCATAGCCGACATTCTCCAGGATCGCGCCGAAGCGAATCGCACCAAAGATGTCGGGCTCTTTCTCCGCTGACAGGTCAATGGTCTTGGCGTAACAACCGCCCTCAAAGTTAAAAACGCCGCGATCGGACCAGCCATGCTCGTCATCGCCGATCAGGTGCCGCTTGGGATCCGCGGACAGCGTGGTCTTTCCGGTACCGGAAAGGCCGAAGAAGAGCGCGACATCGCCAGCTGCCCCCTCATTGGCCGAGCAGTGCATGGACAAAACACCGTCGCGCGGAAGAATGTAGTTGAGCGCTGTAAACACACCCTTCTTCATTTCACCGGCGTACTCGGAGCCGAGAATGACCATTTCTTGGCTTGCTAGGTTCAGACTAATGCTCGTCTTGCCACCAGTCAGGCGGGCCAGAGATTGGATCTGTCCGGCGTTATAGATCACCCAGTCGGGCTCGCCAAACTCCGCAAGCTCCGCCTGGCTCGGGCGAATCAGCATGTTGTGCATGAATAGCGCGTGGTATGCGCGATTGCAGATGACGCGCACTTTCTGACGATATTGTGGATCCCAGCCTGCGTAGCCGTCTACCACGTAGACCTCGTCACGCGCATTGAAGTAGTTGATCGCGAGCTCTTTGTTTGTCTCGAAGGATGCCTCGTCAAGGGGAATATTTACGTCGCCCCACCAGACATCATCTTTGCTCGTGGCTTCTTCGACAACGCGCTTATCCTTGGGGCTGCGTCCTGTCTTAGGGCCACTCAGTGCGATCATGGCTCCTGAACTTGCCAGCGCATAGCGAGTCTGCGGAATGGCCCGTGTGTAGAGCGCGGCGACATTCAAATTTCGCAGCACAACGTGACCGGCCGTCCCGTGGGTAGAGCTTTCGCCAGTGATTCCGTGTTGGTGCAGGTCAAAGGTCATTTTCGTCTCTCATTGAGGGGTGCTGGGTATTACGCTGTGGTCGCTGTCGCGGGGCGCTGCGGCAGCACAATTCACATCCTAACGGAGCGCCTCCGGAACGCAAACAAATCTCGTGTGAATTATGCCGGCTAGCCGCAAGCTCAGGAGCCTGCGGTTACACGCAGCTGAATTGTACCAGGAGCCAAGCCCGGTGACCTGACTTCTACAGCGACCTTTGCGGGTATGCCTCTAGCCTGAATAACCGCCAGAGCGAGGCCGGAAAAAGCCGGGATTTGATCATCGGCATCCTAGCCTCCATGTTGTTGCCGGCATTGTCAAAATCCCGCGACAAGGGCCGGCTGACCAGCTGCGCCAATAACATGAAGCAGATCGGGCTGTCCACAGCCTTGCATCAGAATGATACGACAGTTATTTTCAAGTAGCACCTTATATCGCCACAACTCATGTTTCCTGGGATGACTTGCTGGCGGACCACGATGGCCGGTCGCTGACTGCCTTCCAGATCAGCCGGAACTTCATTTATCGCAGTTGGGGCTACAGCCCGGGCGTCTACGAGTGCCCCAGCATGTTGGAGTTGGAGGGACAGCGGGGGCACCACTTGACGAGCACCTTCGTCACCTAGTACGTGACGGATTACCTGGCATCAGGGAGCGGAATGAACTACCGGGTGGGGGGGCTCTGGGACTGGCCCCTTTGTGGCCAGCGCAGCCAATGGGGATTCATGGAAGGTCGAGCACCTCAAGGAGGCCACTGACGTTCCCGTTTCGGTGGAAGTGCTCTCAAACGGAAACTACATGGGCTGTGCGAACAACAACACCCGTTGGTCAAACTTCTCTATTGATTTTGCTAACATGCACGGCGGCCTCAGCGCCAATAATGTTTACGGCGATGGTCATGTCTTTCTCGCCCCGGTACATTCGCTCTATGAGCGGACAGATCGTGGCAGATATGTCGCCCCACCACCTGGGACATGCGCTGGACCCAATGGGATGTCGGGCGCTAGTCAAGGCGACTTGGCGCTCTGCTTCATTCGGGCTGCCATATCGGTCGCTTATCCATGACACTAGCAAAGGAAGCGCTGGCTAGGTACCCATCCAGCCAGCTGCGCAACGAGGCAAGCTCCAGCGCAGCGAACGCTGCACGGTCTACGTGAGCAAATTGACGAACAAAGGGAAAGATCGCCAAGTCGCTCAGTGACTCGCGCGAGCCCAGCAGAAAGCCTCCCCGCGCGATTCGGTCATTCCAATCTGCCAAGATTTCATGCGTTGCCTTCATTGCGTCCATTGGGGCATCGTTGGGATAGCTACCCGGATATTTGTAGCGATCAAGCAATGGCTTGAACTGCTGGTCATTGATGCGAATAAGTGATTCATCTGCCGCATGAAGCAGGCCCTTGGGGTCATGCTGCGCAAGGGCCCAGCGCATGATTTCGAGGCTCTCGTCTATGACTTCCCCGCTCTTCAGCACCAAGACTGGGACTGTACCCTTGGGCGATACCTCGAGCATAGCATCCGGCTTATCGCGAAGCAGAACCTCACGGGAGCAAATAGAAACCTCGCTGACGTGAATCGCCATTCGCGCACGAATCGCATACGGGCAACGACGAAAGGTATATAGAATCGGCGGCATGCTCTACCTAGCACTAGTGAATCTCAAGCTACACTCGACATACCATCAGTCGTTGGAAACGCCTAGTTATCTCGCCTCGATGGGCCATAGTTTGCGTCGACGCCGAATTGGCGCTGGTAACACAATAGAACAGAGAACCGTTGTGAAAAAGCTGATTTTAATTGGAATTCCCCTCCTGATCCTGCTGGTGTTTGTGGGGCTAATCTTTGTCGCATTGAGTGCGAACTCCGCAATTGAGAAGGGGGTCGAGTACGCCGGTGCACACTACCTACAAGTCCCGGTGGAAGTCGCGTCAGTTTCTGTCTCGCCGATCAGTGGGAAAGGGACGATCGCAGGCGTGGTCATCGGCAATCCGGATGGATTCAATACCGAACATGCCTTCAGCCTGGGCAAAGTGCACGTAAAACTGGACCTCGGGAGCTTGTTCAGTGACACGATTGTGGTCGAGGAACTGCATATCATCGAGCCGGATATTACCTACGAGGTAGGACTGGGGAAAACCAACATTGGTCAATTGAAGGCTAATGTGATGGCGAAAGCTCCTGCAGGCGATGACTCGGCCGAGGAAGCGCCGACAGAGGACCATGCACCGGGCAAGAATCTGGTGATCCAAGATTTTCAGCTGAACGGCGCCAAGGTCGCGGCCAGTGTGACGATTCTGCAGGGCGCTCGCGGAGCGATCGTACTGGAGGATATCAAACTGGAGAATGTCAGCCAGGACAGCGCCGCTGAGGTTGTAGCTGTCGTGTTCACGGCGGTAGCGGATAGCGTCCTGAGTAAGGCTGGTGAGCTTGTCGGCGGCACCGGGGATGCTGTGGAGACTGGACGCAAAGCTCTGGGAGCAATGAAGAGCTTTCTTGGCGGTAAAAGTAAAGACAGCGAGGAGTAGATGGAGTACCCGTTAGCTGCGGCAAACGCCTGTTTGAACGCAATTACCACTGTGGCCCTGATCGGAGGGCGCGTGGCCATCGCCCGGGGGAACCGGGAAGCGCACAAGCGCTGGATGCTTTCCGCTGTGTGTCTGTCCGGAGTATTCTTGGTCTGCTACGTGATGCATCATGCGCAGCATGGGTCTGTAAAGTTCATCGGGCCGGACGGCGCTCGCGGGATCTACTTCCTGATTCTGGCTCCTCATATTGTGCTAGCCGCATCGCTTGTCGTTCTTGTTCCTAAGTTGCTCTGGCACTCCTTTCGCGGCAACTTCGATGCCCACCGGCGCACGGCAAGCTGGACCTGGCCGATCTGGATGATCGTGTCGGTAAGCGGTGTGATCGTGTACGTGATGAACTACCTCTTGTGGCGCTGAGATGGAAGCGCTCGGTCTGGTTGCTGGCCGGGGCATATACCCGGTTCTTTTTGCGAAGTCCGCACGTGCGGCCGGGGTATGCAAGCTGGTGGTTTCCGGGATCGTGGACGATGCGGTCGCTGAGCTAGAGGAACTGGCCGACGAATTTGAGTGGGTGCACGCGGGGCAGCTTAACCGCACCATCAAGCACCTTCGGAAGCACGATGTCAAGCGTGTGGTCTTTGCCGGTCAAGTTACGCCTGGCAAGCTATTTAAGGATCTCAGGCCAGACTGGCGTGCCGCCAAAGTCCTGGCCCGACTCAAACTCAAGAATGCCGATACGATCTTCACCGGCTTGGCCAAGGAGTTCGAGAGTGAAGGCATCACCGTACTACCCGCAACTACCTATCTAGAAGACGCGTTGGCCTCGGAAGGTGTGATGGGCCGGGTAAAACCCTCCAGGGTTATACGGAGCGATATCGGCTTCGGTCGCGAGATCTGCACCAAGATCAGCGAGATGGATATCGGGCAGTGCGTGGTGGTGAAGAACGGAACCGTCCTGGCCGTGGAAGCATTCGAAGGCACAGACAAGGCCATTCAGCGGGGGGGCGAACTCGGGCGAGGGCAGGCGATCATCGTCAAGATGGCCAAGCCGAAGCAGGACATGCGTTTTGATGTGCCCTGCATCGGCATGCGGACGGTGGAATCTCTGATCTCAGTAAACGCAGCAGCGCTTGCGACCGAAGCAGGGCGCACTTTGCTCCTAGAGCGGGAGCAAGTCATCGCCGCACTTGACGCGGCTGGAATTGCCATCGTCGGCTTTTAGCCTGCCGGATGGCGATTCACTTTCATGCACTTGCAATTGCTTGCAATCTGGCTCCCGCGCCTCTCGGGAAAGTGTTTGCACTGTGTAGGCTGGCAATAAATGCCCACTCATCCCGATGCTCGTGCTGAGCACAGTCATCGCAAACGCTGAACTGGTCGACATGACCGTGAAGCTGGCCAACCTTGTAATCGAGCAGGGAACAACCCAGAAGACCTATCTGAAGGTGGGACTCACCGCCCGAGGGGAGGTCGAGTCCACGACGCCTCGTACACGAGCAAATGCCGCCATTGTCATCGACCGGTCCGGCTTGATGCAGGGCGATAAATTGCCAAAGCACGCGAGGCCGCGGTCCTGACTCTAGAACGCTTGAACAGTCAAGACATCGTCTCGGTCCTTACGTAGAGCGACAGCGTGCAGGTTTTGGTACCAGCCACCAAAATGACCGACCGTGCAAGCATCGTGTGTGCCTTCAAAAACATCCTTGCCGGTGGTTCCACTGCGTTATTCGCTGGCGTCAGCAAGGGCGCTGCCTAAGTCCGTAAATTGATCGATGCCACCAGCATCAACCGCGTGGTCCTGCTCTCCGATGGTCAGGCAAACCAGGACCCCAGTTCCCCCGCAGAGCTGGGAGAGCTGGACCATTCGCTGATCAAGGAGGGCATCACGGTGTCGACTATCGGGCTGGGTCTGGGCTACAACGAGGATCTCATGGTGCAGGTTGACTAGCGTTTTGGCACAGCAGATCGACGTGCACATCGAGTGCTCACGGGGCGTGCGGATTCTGCGTTCGCTGAGCATTGAGATGGACGTCGACGAACAGTCGGCCAAGGAAAGTTTGAACCCGCTGCAGGCGAATGTGGAGAAGTGTACACCCAGATGATCATGACCGACGCTGCACTGGCCCGAATCTTGGTGTAGAGGATGATCCGTTTACTCGCGAAGGCCCCCGCGATTTGCTGGACGATCACCAGTTCAACGTGCGGGTTGCCGCGACTGGCAGCGAAGGGCTGGAGGCGATTGCGAAGTTGGTACCAGAATTGATCTGCCTGGATGTTATGATGCTGAGTTGGCAATTGGCTCTCGAAAAATTCAGTTGTTAGCCCTCTTTGTTTGGAATCGGGGGCGCAATTTGACCCGGCAGGCGCTGATGGAGAAATGCCTCGAGGAATCCTTCCACTATGACTGCCGCGCCTTGGACCAGCAGATCGCGCAGCTACGCAAAAAGATCGAGTGTGACCCACGCCACCCGCAGCTCATTCGGACCGTGTATGGCATCGACTAGCGGACCGACGCTTGAGTGGCGCTATTCTTCTGTGGCCGGTGCTGTTTCGTCCTCGACAGCGACACACCGCACAAGGTACTAAATGGTCCTGAGGTGCCTCATGCCCACGGGCCCACGGGCATGCTGGGGGCCTCGAGAGATCGCAATGTCCGAGCCAAGGTCGAAGACTGGGCCTGAGGTCAAGGTGGTGGGAGCATTGACATACACCGCTCCGGAGCGAAACCTGCTATGGAAGATTTCTGCGCGCTGTGGGGACTCGGTAAGGATACGGTCGGTCAGGCGACCGCTACAGCCGTTGATGTGGGCAGCTGCAGCACCGAGAGAAGTCACGACGCCGACCGTTACGGCGAGCTCGGTCCCGGTTTCGCCCCAGCTTACGTCAGAAATAGGGTAGGCCTCGATCAGTTCACAGGTAGCTTCGTCGCCTCTCACTTCCAGACTTCCAACGAGTCTTGGAAATTGGCCTTAATGTGGGCACCCACGCTTTTAAGGACACCATCTACCAAGCGAGTGATGAGTGCGCAACGCTGGGGATGGGTGGCCAGGCGAAGGTCATCGGAAGCGAGGATCGCCTCATCACCCATCTCATACAGTTCGCGGCCCTAGTCGGCCTCCGGCTCTTGATAACTGGACACTCTCACCCCTCCGGGCTGAAGATTTTTACGCAGCTCACACACAAAAGGCAGTTCGGGACTCGAGGCAAGTGCACAGCTGCTATTGTTTTATAGGCGATCGGTGGCACAGTTCGAGGCTTTGATTTGCGGCAGGTTCATGCCTGTCGACGCGTTATTTATCGAATCTGAGCGACTCTACCTTTGTGGCGATGACGCCCTGATCCATTTCACGATCCCCAGAGGCAGACAAGGATTGTCATGGCAACTAAGACACTACCCGTAAGTCTCGATGCCCTTGAGGCGTTGACACAAGACCACCCTACACCCTTTCACCTCTATGATGAGGTCGCAATTCGCCGATTCGCGCGCGAGCTGCTCAATACGTTTGATCACGCCTCGCTACCGGGGTATCGGAACTACTTTGCGGTAAAGGCGCTGCCGAATCCTGAGATCATGCGGATCCTGCAGGAAGAAGGGATGGGCTTTGATTGCAGCAGCTACGCAGAGCTGCTGCTGTGCGAGCAGGTAGGTGCTCACAAAGGCACGCTCCCGAACGGGATGCCACGCATCATGTTCACGTCCAACAACACGCCGGCCGACGACTTCCGGAAGGCAGTGGAGCTAGGGGCGATTGTGAATCTCGACGACCTGACCCATGTGGACTACCTGCGGAGAGAGTTGGGCGAGTTCCCAAGCCTGATGTGCTTCCGCTATAATCCAGGTCCGTTGCGAACCTTCGGAGACAGTCACGATTTTATTATCGGAAGTCCGGAAGAAGCAAAATTCGGCATGACCCGGGGGCAGCTTTTCGAAGGCTACGCGGCTCTGCGGGACGCTGGTGTCACACGATTTGGGCTGCACACCATGGTCGTTTCAAATGAGCGTCATACAGACGCGCTTGCGGAGACCGCAACCATGCTTTTTGATTTGGTCGAGGAGCTGACCGAAACACTGGGGATTCAGTTTGACTTCGTCAATCTTGGGGGTGGCTTCGGTGTCGCCTATCGACCGGAGGAGCCGCAGCTTGATATAGACTGCGTGGCACAGAAAATCGCGCGACTGCGCGCAGATCGTCCCGCACTCGCTAATGTGCAGGTTGTGACCGAGAACGGTCGCCGCATTACCGGCCCTTATGGCTACCTGGTAACGCGGGTCAGGCATACCAAGGATACCTACCGGAAGTACCTCTGCGTGGATGCCTGTATGGCCAATCTGATGAGACCTGGCATGTATGATGCTTACCATCACATTACGGTACCCGGCAAGCCTGCCGAGCCGACTGAAACGTACGATGTGGTCGGTTCTCTCTGTGAGAATAATGACAAATTCGCAGTGCAACGGACCTTGCCAGTCTCCGGGGTCGGGGACTTGATGGTTCTTCACGACAGTGGTGCCCACGGCCATGCCATGGGCTTCAATTACAATGGCAAACTGAGATCCGCCGAGCTTCTTCTCCAAAAAGACGGATCCGTGCGCGTGATTCGTCGCGCCGAGACCTACGACGATCTCTTTGCCACTCTCAATTTCACCCAATAGACCCCATACAGCAGGATCACGATGAAAATCCACGAGCTAACAGTTGCGCCGAATACACCTCCGGAACTATTCGAGCTAACTGCCTTGGCGAACAACCTTTGGTTCTCATGGACGCCGCACGTCCATCGCCTCTTTGCAACTATCGATCGGGAGTATTGGGAAGCGTCAGAACGTAACCCCATGAAGATGCTGGGCATTGTGCCGCAAGAGAAACTGGCCGCCGTCGCCAAGGACGAGAACTATCGCGCTGAATTGGACGCATTGTACGACCGGTTTCACAGCTACATGAGCGAGACCTCTTGGTTTGACCGCACCTACGGGAAGCGCGAGCAGCCGACCATAGCATATTTCTGCTGTGAGTTTGGACTTCATGAGTCTGTGCCTATCTATTCCGGCGGTTTAGGGATTCTGGCTGGCGACCATATGAAATCCACGAGTGATCTTGGCGTGCCGCTGGTCGGCATCGGCCTATTTTATCACGAGGGCTACTTTCGCCAGCGTATTGCCCCGGACGGGACCCAGCACGAGTGGTATCCGCGCAACGATCCGCACACAATACCCGTAGATCTCGTGGTCGATGAGAATGGTGAGGCGATTACCTCCACTGTAGAGATTGGCGGCAAGACCGTATGCTTTCAGATCTGGCAGATTGCCGTGGGACGTACGCGTATTTTCCTGCTTGATACAGATCTTGAAGGGAATCCGGAAGAGCACCGCAGCATTACCCAGCGCCTGTATGAGGGCAACCGTGACGTACGCGTGCGGCAAGAAGTTCTGCTAGGGATCGGCGGCGTGCGCGCTTTGGAAGTGATGGGAATTCGCCCCAAGGTGTTTCATGTCAATGAAGGGCACTCGGCATTTTTGTTGTTGGAGCGCGTCCGGATGCTGATGGTTCGCGAGTCCATGACCTTCCAAGAAGCCCGCACCTTTGTCTGGGGAACTAGCCTGTTCACCACGCATACCCCGGTTCCTGCTGGCAATGAAACGTTCGAGCCGCAGCAGCTATACCCCTACCTGACCGGGCTGGCAAAAGAGCTCGGGCTGGAATGGCACGAGTTCTTGGCACTGGGGCGCAACGACGGAGCCGGCGAGAACGAGCCGTTCAGCATGACCGTCCTCGCTCTGCGCCTGTGCGCGTATGCTAACGGCGTGGCCAAGCTTCATGGCGAAGTCGCGCGCACCATGTGGCACGCATTGTACAGCGGCATGGAGGAGCAGGAAGTACCGATCGGCAGCGTGACCAATGGCGTCCATGCTCGGACCTGGCTCAACCCGCATCTGCAGAATCTATTCCTGCGCTACATGGGCCCGACCAACGTCAACGAACTCGCAGACTTTACGATGTTCAAGAAGGCCGAGAGCATTCCGAACCAAGAGCTGTGGGAAGTGCACAACTTCAAGCGTGGTCGTTTCGTGCGTTGGGTGCGTCGCTACATCCGTCGGGGCCTTGTGCGTGACCAGGCTGGTGCTGCGGAGATGCATGCGGTCGACGACCTGCTCGACCCCAATGCCTTAACCATCGGCTTTGCCCGTCGCTTCGCGGAGTACAAGCGTGGTAACTTGATGCTGCGAGATCGTGAGCGCCTCCGTCACATTCTCAGTAACACGGAACGGCCTGTCCAGATCATCGTCGCCGGTAAGGCACATCCTAGTGACAGCATCGGCAAGGGAATCCTGGCTGATCTGTCGCGTGCGAGTAAGGAAGACGGCTTTCGTGGCCGTCTGATTTTGCTCGAGGATTACAGCATCGAGGTCGGCCGCCGCATGGTCCAGGGTGTCGACGTTTGGCTGAACAATCCGCGTCGGCCGCAAGAAGCATCCGGTACCTCTGGGATGAAAGTCGCCCTGAACGGCGGGCTCAACTTCTCCGTGCTGGATGGCTGGTGGGACGAGGCTTACACGCCGGAGGTCGGGTTTACCATTGGTGGCCGCGAAGGCGCCAACGACAGCGTAGATGCCAGCCGCTTCTACGACGTTCTCGAGCAGCAGATCATTCCTAAGTTTTTTGATCGTAACGAGAAAGGAATTCCCGTCGAGTGGGTACAGATGATGAAGGCGAGCATTTGTGAACTGGGCACAGAGTTCACGTCACACCGTATGGTGCGCGACTACGTCAATCAGTACTACCTGCCTGCCGAGCGCAACTCCGATCACCTTTCTGAAGATGGCTATGCGAACGCCAAAGCGCTAAGCGTTTGGCTGACTAGCTTAGAAGCGTCTTGGGAGCAAGTCAGCGTTGGCTCGGTATCTGTTGGGGAAGGCGAGATTCTTAAGGGAGTGCCCGTCCCGGTAGAGGTCACCGTCAATACGGGGACTCTGACTCACAACGACTTGGCTTGCGAAGTCGAGCACGGATCCTTGGAACACGATGGTGAGTTCGCTGAGCGCTTCTATACGCCTCTTCAGGCCCTGGAAACCAACTCGGGTACCGTTGTTTTCTCAGGCAACATCGAGTGTGCAAGGGGCGGTCGTTATGGTTATCGTGTCCGTCTGCTGCCTGGTCACCCGAGCCTGCCCACCAAGATGCTGTCGCGTTGTCTCATTCGTGCTTGATGCACGCTGACCACATCGCCGTTTGGCCCGGGATTAGGAGATCTTTTCCGACCGGGCCAAACGCGTATCTTACCATTCGCCCTCAGCAGAAGCTTGAGCTCTGGGTGGAACTGCCAGATGCAGGTGAGCAGACGCAGGTTCGCGTCCTGACTGACCTGCCAGCTGCTTTGCCCGTCATGTTGGAACGGGAGACTCGAAACCGCTTCTCGACCATACTGGCGAACTGCGAAGGTCGCTTCACCCTGCGACTGGCGCTGTCACGAGATGGCGTGTCGTGGGGGCTTGATGCCGCTGAGGCCACTCGCGTACTGGTGCGCAGGCCGGTCCCACTTACCCGCTGCTACTCGTTGTTGCCGACGGCTTCTGGGACGATTTGCGCCTGGCGCGAGCGGTTGGATGTCATTCAGCAGCTTGGGTTCGACACCGTCCATGTCTTGCCGGTGACTCACATGGATGCGTCCGGTAGTCCCTACTCGGCATACGATCTGTTCCACGTGGATCCACGTTACGCAAGGACGCCTGAGGCTGCTGATGCGGAGTTCGCATCATTTGTTGATGACTTGCGTAGACGCGGCATGCGCCTGTGTGTGGATCTGGTGTTCAACCATATCGGGATTAACAGCAAGCTGGCAATTGAGCATCCCGAGTGGCTTGAGACGAATCCCGATGAAGAAGACGGGATTCAACGTGCTGGCTGGAGTGATGGAACCACATTCCATAAGTGGACCGACCTTGCCAAGCTCAACTACCGGAACCCGGTCGAAGCGGAGCGTGACGCACTGTTCGAGACCATGGCAGCGTACGGGCTGCATTGGGCTGCGATGGCTGCCACGACGGACGGACTCGTTCGCCTAGACAATCTGCACTCCAGCGACTCCGCGTTCATGACTCGGTTTCTCGATCGGCTCCATTGTGAGTACCCGCAACTGTTGATTCTCGCTGAGATGTTTGCCATGCCAGCTCAGATTCGCGAGCATTGCTGGTCTTACGGGGTCGATATGTTGCTCGCAACACCATGGGAGCATCCGTTTGTGCCGCGCTTGAGGCACTATATCCAGCACATGCATGATGTCGCCCCGACCGTGCTCCACCACATCCCGCTTACGAGCCACGACGCTGGCTCGCCTGCGGAGGAATTTGGCAGTGCCCGCGCTTCGATTCCTCGCTACCTAGTCTCCGCCCTCTGCGGATTCGGCTGCACGGGCATTACCCAAGGCACAGAGCAAGGGCTGGCTGCACGTCCCGCGTTTATCGGCTTTACAGATCCGACAGAGGCGGAGATGGACCCCGCCATTTGCAGCAACATACGCGAGATGAATCTGCTACTTGCCGAGCACGTCGCACTGCGTACGCCCGGGAACCTAAGGTTTGTCGACAACCATCATGACGCCGTTATCGCTGCCTGGAGAGAGGGCCGTGAGGGAGGGGCGAGCTTCCTACTTATCGCAAACTTCGACACGCACCATGAGCAAACCATCGATCTAACGGATGGTTCCCTGCCAGATATGGGCGTCGATATACGGTCTGGAGCCACCTACCGTCTTCAAGGGGCGATTACACTTGAGCCATGCGGAGTCCGCATTTTTCGGGTCTGACGACAGCACGCCCCGGAACCGCCCTGTGTGGAGCGGTTCAGGGGCGATACAGCAGGTTCAGGAGCTGGCGTCGGCCTCTGTGGCAGAGTCGACCAACAACAGTGCAGAATTGTGGCTGACTTCAAAGATGCCTTCCCCGACCGCGTAGGATCGAGTCTTACCATCTTTATCTATCAGAACCACATCACCGACCGCGGTCTCGGCAATCATCGGCGCGTGGTTTAACAACACACCGAAAGAGCCTAGGATACCCGGTGCGACGACCGATTGCACAGCATCGTCGTACACCGCGCCAACAGGCGTGAGAATCTGGAATGCGTAGTCAGCCATGATGCTTAAAGGGTCTTCGCCTTTTCGCGTGCGGCGTCGATATCACCGACCATGTAGAACGCTTGCTCCGGTAGGTCGTCGTGCTTGCCATCGAGCAATTCCCCGAAGGAACGAACCGTGTCTGCGAGTTCCACGTACACACCGGACATGCCAGTGAACTGCTCGGCTACATGAAATGGCTGCGAAAGGAACTTCTGGATCTTACGGGCACGTTCGACCGTAGTCTTGTCGTCTTCGGACAGTTCGTCCATCCCGAGAATCGCGATGATGTCTTGCAGCTCTTTGTAGCGCTGCAGAATCTCTTGCACGCCACGGGCAACGCGGTAATGCTCTTCGCCGACTGTTTCAGGGGCGAGGATCGTCGACGAGGAGGTCAACGGGTCCACAGCTGGATAGATTCCAAGCGCCGCGATTGGGCGACTTAGCTCAGTCGTAGCATCAAGATGCGCAAATGTCGTCGCAGGTGCCGGGTCAGTGTAGTCATCCGCAGGCACGTAGATTGCCTGAATCGAGGTGATCGACCCACTCTTGGTCGAGGTGATACGTTCCTGGAGCGCGCCCATGTCGGTGCCCAGCGTCGGCTGGTAACCCACAGCAGAGGGAATACGGCCAAGCAGCGCGGACACTTCGGAGCCGGCCTGGGTAAAACGGAAGATATTATCGACGAACAGCAGCACGTCCTGATTCATCACGTCACGAAAGTACTCCGCGCAGGTGAGGGCAGACAGCGCCACCCGAGCACGAGCTCCTGGAGGCTCATTCATCTGGCCGTAAATCAGTGCGGTCTTGTCGAGCACGTTCGCTTCTTCCATTTCTTGGAGCAGCGCGGTGCCTTCACGAGTACGCTCACCCACACCAGCAAAGCAGCTGTAGCCACCATGCTGTGTCGCGATGTTCGCAATGAGTTCCTGAATAAGAACGGTCTTGCCCACACCGGCACCACCGAACAGGCCAATCTTTCCGCCTTTACGATAGGGGGCTAGGAGGTCCACCACCTTAATCCCGGTCACGAGAACGCTTTCACCAGTGTCCTGTTGGTCAAAGGCCGGTGCGTCGCGATGAATAGACCAATGCTCAGTGGCCCCAACGGGACCCCTCTCGTCGATCGGCTCGCCGAGAAGATTCAGCGTGCGGCCGAGAACGGCCTCGCCCACGGGCATCTGAATCGGCTCACCGGTATCACGCACAGCGACGCCGCGCTGCAGGCCGTCTGTGGTGTCCATAGCAATTGTGCGAACAACGTTATCACCAAGCTGCAGCGCAACTTCTAGCGTGAGGTTATCTTCCTCATCGCTGATGGACGTGTTTTTTAACTTTAGTGCGTTCAGAATAGCAGGCAACTTCCCGTCTGCGAACTCAACGTCCACGACGGCGCCCAAAACTTGCAGAACTCTGCCGGCGCTAGTGGTATCGGTAGCCATCGATATTTCTCCTGGTCTCTCGAATCTTAATGGATTATAAGGCTTCAGCGCCGGCGACGATCTCAGTGAGCTCGGTCGTGATTGCAGCCTGCCGCGCGCGGTTGCGCAAGAGCGTATAGGACTCAATCAGGTCGCTGGCATTGTTGGTTGCGTTGTCCATGGCCGTCATACGGGCACCATGTTCACCGGCTGCGTTCTCGAGGAACGTGTGGTATAGCTTGTAGTACACCGTACGTGGCACGAGCATCTTGAGCATTTCCTCGCAGGGCGGCTCAAAGATGTAGTCGCTCGGGACTGCGTCGCCACCCTCCATCACCTCGCCGCCAACCGGAAGCAGCTTAAAGAGCGTAGGCTCCTGCGCCAACGGGCTGAGGAAGGTGTTGAAGGCCAGGTAGACTTCATCGTAGTCGCCTGCGATGAACTGGTCGCAGATTGCCTCACCGATCTCTTCTGCCGTATCGAAGTTCGGTGCCGCTGTCACATCTTCGTAGTTCTTAGCCAGCTTCTGACGGCGCCGAAAATACGAAAATCCGCGGCGTCCGCAGAAGCTCAGCTCGATCTCGCGAATCTCGCTCTTGTTCTGCTCCACCCATTTCTGGACGAACTTAGCCAGGTTGTTGTTGAACCCACCGCATAGGCCACGGTCCGAGGTGAAGACAATCACCAAGGTGCGCGTGGCAGGACGTACGTCCAGCAGCGGATGGTCCGCGTTTGGTACTGAGGCCGATAGCCGTGAGATCATGCTCGTGAGCTTTTCAGCGTAGGCCGCAGAGTTCCTCTGAGCCTCCTGTGCGCGACGCAGCTTGCTGGCAGAGACCATCTTCATGGTCTTTACCATCTTCTGCGTGTTGCGTAAGCTTTTAAGCTTAACGTCGTATTCTTTGATACTTGGCATGAGCTATTGCTACTTGTTGAAGGTCCGCTTGGAGTCTTCGAGCAGGCCCTTCAGCTGCGTCTCAAGATCGTCCGTGAGCTTCTTCGCGTCCATCAGTTGCTTGCACCAGTCGGACCCAGGGCCGTCAAGATGCTCGCCGAAATGGGCTTCGAAGGGCCGCACTTCTTCCACTGCGAGGTCGTCCAGATAACCGGCCGATCCTGCGTAGATGATCGCGATCTGCTTGGCCACGGAAAGGGGCTCGTGGACGCCCTGCTTGATGATCTCCATCAAGCGCTGCCCACGTTCCAGCTGCTTACGCGTTGCTGGATCCAAGTCCGAAGCAAACTGCGAGAACGCAGCCAACTCGCGATACTGGGCGAGCTCAAGTTTGAGCGAACCAGCTGTTGATTTCATGGCCTTGATCTGCGCGTCACCACCGACTCGGGAGACGGAGAGGCCGGGGTTGATCGCTGGACGCTGACCAGCGTTGAACAGGTCGGACTCCAGAAAGATCTGCCCGTCGGTGATCGAGATCACGTTGGTCGGAATGTAGGCAGACACATCGTTGGCCTGCGTCTCAATGATTGGCAGGGCAGTCATGCTGCCAGCACCCATCTTATCACTCATCTTGGCAGCGCGCTCGAGCAGGCGGCTGTGAAGATAGAACACGTCACCGGGGTAGGCTTCACGACCTGGCGGACGGCGAAGCAGCAGCGACAACTGGCGATAGGCCTGAGCCTGCTTGGTCAGATCGTCAAAGATGATCAGCGCATGCTTGCCGCTGTCGCGGTAGTATTCGCCCATGGCTGAAGCGGAGTACGGTGCCAGAAACTGCATCGGAGCAGGGTCTGAGGCAGTCGCCGCCACGATCGTCGTGTACTCCATGGCGCCGTGCGCCTTGAGTTTCTCATAGACCTGCACAACGGTCGAGCGCTTCTGGCCGATGGCCACGTAGATGCAGTGTACATCTTCCGTCCGCTGGTTGATAATGGTATCGATCGCCAGCGAAGTCTTTCCGGTCTTACGGTCGCCGATAATCAGCTCGCGCTGGCCACGACCAATCGGCGTCAAGGCGTCGATCACCTTAATCCCGGTCTGCAGCGGCTCGTGCACGTTTTTACGCTCGATAATACCAGGTGCTTTCACCTCAATATTGGCGCGTTCCTTGCCCTGGATCGGCGCGTTGCCGTCGATCGCTACACCAAGAGCGTCGACGATCCGGCCGCACAGTTCTGGCCCGACGGGTACTGATGCGATTGTATTCGTGCGCTTTACCTGGTCGCCTTCGGAAACCGTCGTATCCGAGCCGAAGATCGCGATACCGACGTTGTCTTCTTCCAAGTTCAACGCCATACCCACAAGGCCATCGGAGAACTCGACCAGCTCACCGGCCATCACGTTCTCAAGACCATGGACACGGGCAATCCCGTCACCGACGCTTAGTACGGTGCCAATCTCGTAATTCTCTGACTTCCCCTCAAATCCGGCCAATTCAGCCTTGAGAATGGACGTCACTTCTTCGGGACGTAACTCAATGCCCATCTGGGTAACCTCTTAGGCGTTTAAAATATTCTTACGAATCGTAGCTAACTGAGTTCTCACGGTGAGGTCGATAACCTCATCACCCGCGATCACCATAAAACCGCCCATCAGCGAGGGGTCTTCCTGAATGCTCAGGTCAATCGTCTTGCCAAATCGCTTGCCAAGGCGGTCTGTGATTTCTTTGATCTGCGCGCCGGCCAATGGCCGAGCGGTATGCAAGTCAACTGGCAGGATGTTCTGTTGCTGATTGTACAACACTTGCACCGCAGCGCAGATGTCCGCGAGTTGGTCTAAGCGATCACGTTCGCAAAGAAAACTCAGAAATCGTACGGTCAGCGGCTGGGCTTGGCCAGCGAACAGCTTCGACAATGTCGCCCGCTGGTCGGCGGCCTCCAGAGTTGGGCTGGTCACTAGATCACTGAACGCTTTGCTCGCATCGAGCAGTGCCCCGATTTTTGCGGAGTCCGCAGTGATTTCCTCTGTCAGCCGCTGATCGGCAGCCAAGCCGTAGAACGCCTTTGCGTAACGCTGCGCAACTTTGCTTGGCTGCATGCTCACAGCTCCTTAATCAGACGGTCAACCAGCACTTGGTTCTTCTGATCATCGAGATTCTCGCCCACCAGCATTCCTGCCAACTTAACGGCAAGTTCAGCGGTGTCAGCTCGTAGCACAGCCTGCGCACGATCACGAGCCGCGTTGATCTCACGCGTTGCATTCTCCTCCAAGATCTTGGCCTCATCACGCGCCTTGTTGCGAATTGTCTCCGCCTCGTCAACTGCGCCATCACGGGCCGCGGCGATGATGTCTTTGGCCTTGGCATCCGCGCCAGCGATGATCTTCTCGCGCTGGGCATGGACCTCTTGGAGCTCCTGCTTGATCTTGGTGGCGTTCTCGTCGGCCTGCCGGATGTGCGATTCGCGCTCGTCAAGAGCGTTGAGAATCGGCTTCCAGGCAAACTTGGAGAGAACGGCCAGAACGATGCCGAACGTGATCCACGTCCAAAGCACCATTGCGCCATCGACGTCGGTGAGTCCACCGCCACCACCAGCAGCCAGAATCATTGTGGGGTCTAGCATGCGCATAGCCTCCATGGCTGGCAGGCTACCCACCGAAGCGGGCAGCCGACATTAATCTTTTTGAGCGGGATGCTCTTACTTTGCGAGGAAACAGACAACCGCACAGAACAGTGCGACGCCTTCAATCAGGGCCGCTGCAATCAGCATCGCGGTCTGGATCTTGCCTGCGGCTTCAGGCTGGCGTGCGATGCCTTCCATTGCCGAAGCTGCGAGTTTACCAATGCCGAGGCCGGCGCCAATAGTTACTAGGCCTGCGCCCAGAGCTGCGAGTGTACCAGTCATGCTGATCTCCGAATTATGTGTGTAAATTTGTGTGTTTTTGGAACGAGGCCGAGTACCCTACCGAAAGACGGCAAAGTGTAAAGGCGGATTTTAATGTTCCGGATGCAGCATCATGCCGATGAACATCGCGGATAGAAGAGAAAAGACATAGGCCTGAAGAAAGGCCACGAAGATTTCCAGGCAGTAGATGCCCACGGCCATGCCAAGCGCCGGCAACGCGGCAATGCCAACCACATACAGCAGCCCGATGATGCAGAACAGGGCGATATGGCCGGCCAGGAGATTGGCGAAAAGACGAATCATCAGCGCGAAGGCCTTTATGAAGATGCCAATGAATTCGATGGGCGTCAGGATGACTAGGACGGGAAGCGGAACGCCATGCGGAATGAAGGTGCCAATGAAGCCACCAATTCCATTCTTGAGGATTGCGCCGAAGATCATCATGCTGAGAGTGATTAGCGCAAGTGCCCCGGTGACATTGACGTTGCCGGTGGCTGTTGCGAAGATCGGAATCAACCCAATCAGATTCAGTCCCAAGATGAAGAAGAAGAAGGTCAGGATGAGCGGCGCCAGCCTCCGGCCATCTTCCTTGCCGAGATTCGGGATGCAGATGTCGTCGCGCACAAATACGATTAGCGTTTCAAGCAGGTTGGTCAGGCCACTGGGGACCCGATCGCGGCGATAGAGCATCGAAAACAGGGCAACGAGAGCCGTGGAGACAATAACCAACATCAGCGCGTGCAGGGAGAGCCAGGGCGGCAGGTTGATATGAACGCCAAACGGCAAATGCCATTCATAGCTATTGGCAACATGCCCAAGGACATACTCGGTCAGCGCGGCGCCCTTATCAACTTCAACGGCTAGGTGCTCTGCAGCGTGACCGACGGCCGCTTGCGCCGCGTCAGCGCCAGCCTCAAGGGCGGCATGAGGGTCTGCGATTTCCGCAGGACTATGCCCGTGACCGGGAGCTGCGACATTACTCATTCTTTTTATACCTTCTGAGATAGCTGGTGTAGAGAATACACATCAAAAACAGTGAGCACTGCATAGGGCACCAAGATGCCGCACGTCAGCGCGTTGATCGGTTCAATTTGAGCGAACTGTGCAATCGCAAGCACCAGCACTAAGCCCATTGCACGGACTGAGCGGATGGCAAGGCCCACCATCGGCGGCGTCCCATTCCGGATGCAGCGGTGTTCGGCAAACATCACGACTGCTGCACTCAGCGTCGCTAGGAGCCAGCCAGCGACAAGCGACTGCGTCCAGTTTGGCTGTCCAGCAAAGGGTAACAGGCAGGCCGCCGAGAGCAGGGCACCTAGCCCGGCTTGTATGCGCCAGTCACTCATCTTTGTCAGTGGAGTCATTGTTCTCATTTTGCTCAGCCATTCGAATCAGCTTCCACAGCTCGTAGGCACCGTAGAAGAGCCCCATAAAGAGCCCCCCCAGAACGCCCGCTTCCTGCGGCCAGTTCATTTTCTTCCCGATCCAAACACCAAGAAACGTGAACGTGAGCACCCCGGCGGTGAATGTGTAGCCAAAGGATAGCGCTTGTCCGCGATTCATAAGTTCTTGCCGCGAATAAAAAGCGGGTACACTACGAAAGAGAGCGCAGGTGTCAAGACCATTCCGGCATAGCCCCGCTCGGAACGCAGCTCAAGACTCTACATTTGCTGCCTGTGGCAGCCCTGTCAGCTGTGGCGCGGCCCAATGTAGCCAGCCTAGGAAGTAGAGGAAGATCATCGGCACTACCTTATAGTCTGTCAGCTGGACAAAATGGGAAATGAAACCAGCCGGGGATTTCAGGCTATCAATCGCTGAAGCGTCTCTGGAGACTTGGTCCATGAGCCCTGGGGAGCCGTATTCGAGTCGTTCGGCCAGGATCTCCAAGCAGCAGACGGAAAAATTTCTTCGGACTCGAAGGGATCACCGCCGATGCCTTCAAAGGACGGCGGCAGCACCAGATACCCGGCACTCAGGCGCCGCAGCAACTCGAACAACATGGTCGTCTTGCCGTATTGCCGCGGCCGGTTGATGGCGAAATAGTCCCCCTGCTCGATCAACTTCCGGACGCGCGCGACCTTTCCCGACAGGTCCACCATAAAGTGACGCTGTGGGTTGCAGCTACGCGTGACACTGAAGGTTCGGTGCATGATCGGTCGTGAACGTGCGGGCCCTCTGGTGGGCGGTTGCTAGCGTGTTGCCGAAATCTGTGTCATCGGCTGTCTCTGGTGAACTATCCCCGTTGGTAACGTCCTGCCCGCTGCCGTGTTTAGTATTTGCCCAGAACCCACAACCGCTTCGGGCGTAGTAGGTCGATGTTCCCGAGATCGCCGAAGGCAGACCCTCCCCACCACGGCCGGAGTTGTTCGCGCCATGGCCACCCTAGCCCAACTCTCCCGCTTCGCCGCCCGCACCAATGCGCGAAATCGGCAAAAAAAATACGATAAAGCGATATCTTGGGGATCCGGAGGCCGTACCAGCCCGTAACTGTCATGGGATCCCGGCTACGCTCGATGATCTCTTCGGAACATCAGCGAACTGTGCCTACCAGACTGGCACCGGTGGCGCCCCGCCCGCATCCTTCCCTTAGGTTGCTGTGAGCCGACCGATTGATGTTACGGCAAATCAGTAGCAGGTCAATCTAAGCGCCAGACAGACGCGTAGGCCTAGCGGAAATCCCACTCAGGCGAGCCTGGAGGATCTACTTGCTCAGTCGCCGCGCCGAGCGCGAAACTGGCCAGCGTTAGGTTGCGCGCCTTCCAATAGGCTGACCCTTTGCAAAAGCCGTAGAAGCTGGGCTTGAAGCTATCTACGAAATCAACCTTGGCGGCGGCGGGCACGTTTAGCCCGAGGAGGCTGTAGCTGGCGTTCACCAAGAGGCGACGAAGGTCCGCACTGACCAAGTCCACCGCGGCGCCAGTGGTGGTGCAAAACGAAGTTCCAGTGCCGGTGCCGTCCGGAGTCTGGTAGGTGTGCAACCAGGCCAACGCCTGCATCGGCTCGTTCTGCGCTCCAACTACCGGCGCGGATGTCGGTTCCAGATTTTCGGTCACTGCGCCACGCAGCAGCACCGTGTCGGCATCAGTCAGATGCTTCACACCATAGACATCACTGGGGGCAAAGACATCCGCTACGCCGCGCAAAATGGGGTGACTGGCGTTGGCTTTTTCGATGACCCCGCGGGCACCTTCCTTCTTGTGGTGGCCGTGATGGCTTACCCACTGCTCGCCCAGAACCAGGCGCCCAAATTGGCCGTAGCCGATGCTGCCAAACTTATCAGGGCCATTGAACGCATGGGTCGCGGTGCGAATGCCGATGACCGGTTTGCCGGCGTTCAGGAAGTCTGTGATGTGCTGCCCGTCCTGCGCAGATGGACGGCGAAAACGCGTGCCGATGAGCATCAGGTCCGCGCTTTTCAAAGCCTCCAAGCCACGCAGGCCCTGCTGATTGTTGGGATCGATAAAGCTGCCGTCTGCACTCCAGCTAAAAATGACGGTACAGGTGAAGCCATGGTGTTGGCTTAGAATCTTCGCCAGCATTGGCATCGATTCCTCGGATCGATACTCCTCGTCACCAGCTACCAAGACGATGTGTTTGCCTTTCCCAGGGCCTTCTGAGCCTTCAAAAACCAAAGTGAAATCTTTTGCAAACATCGCAGGCACCAGACATGAAATTAGCGTGAAGATGAGAAATCGTGACATGGAAGAACTCCGTTCTAAGGTGAACTGACAGTGAATGCC
>Ga0115566_10000582_pt1 | contig 31786 bp, 23 predicted proteins | sample COGITO_mtgs_1204_3_FD_87173 | JGI IMG/M metagenome (GOLD analysis project Ga0115566, IMG submission 87173) | Pelagic marine microbial communities from North Sea - COGITO_mtgs_120405 | ecosystem: Environmental > Aquatic > Marine > Epipelagic | place: Germany:Helgoland, sampling site Kabeltonne...
TACGCGCATTTCCGCTTGAAGGCCCAAAGAGATCCTGGATTCTCCGTTCGTCACTGAGTGGGCGACGGGCGCGTGATGACACCAGAAATCGCCCGTGCCGTGTACGATGGGATTCAAGCGCTGAGGCGCGAGCCGGTGCGGCGAACGTTGGCTGCGCGCATGGCGTCTGCGGACTGGACCGCAGAGCAACTGACAGACTACTAGCAGCGGGAACTGCGCCGGGCGTTGACGCACGCAGGAAGCCAGAGCCTGTACTCCGCTAAAATGTTCGCACAGTCAGGCCTGAATGCAGAGTCCGCAACGACCGCAGAGCTACAGCGCTTCCTAATTTTGGACAAGGCGAAGATTGAGCGAGAGGGCCAACGGCTGCGTGCTCCTAACTGGGGTGGGCCCGTGGCGATCGAAACCACCACTTGGGTGAACACCCGGTCACCAGCCACCGTAATCACCGAAAATCCATGCCCAGGCGTTGCCGTCCCCAGAATCGCTGGCGGGGCTTCTGGGCATTGCGCTGCGGACAGCAAGAGTCGCGGCGATCAGGGCGATCAGGGCGATCAGGGCAATGCCGTTTTTCACGCAGTGGGATTTAGCGCTACAGCTCTTTGAGACGTTTCTCGAGTTGTGCGGCGTGCAGATCGACGGGGCGCAGTTGCTCTGGCGGGATGGCCTCGAACCACTTGCGATCTTGGCTGATATTGGTCGGTGAACTAGTGGTCACACCAATGATGTTCATGGAATTGGGGCCAAACTTCGCAGGCGGCCATTCGAGCTCTTGCTCCGCCCGAATGCCCCAGAACGTTTCGCGGGCCCCGCTGTGCTTACCAAGTTGGGCGCCGCCACCGCAACGCCAGACCTGGGAACCGCTCCCGACGTCAATGTTGCTGAAGAGATTCTCGTAGGGCGCTCGCTTGTGATGGTCGAACGAGAGATTACTCCCCTTGCCATTCTTGACCACGTTGCCAGCCATGAGGTTGGTCATGGTGATGTCATGGATGAATTTCGCTTGAATGTCGAAGTTCTCCAGCAGGCAATCCTGGCCCATTGTCACGCCATGATGACCGGTGTCCCCATTCATGGGCTGCCGCGTGCCGTCGATGCGCAGGCCGTCCATCGTGCAGTGCTGGCCGCTGAAAAATACGCCGCTGTCGCAGTTTGAGATGCGAACGTCGCGAATCCAGCAGTCAGAGACTCCATTCATGGCGATCGCGTTCATGCCCAGTTCGCTGAAATGTCCGTTGTACGGCTTGGCTGGAAATGAGATTGCCAGGCTCTCGATGCCAGATTCTGTGACGCTCGCTTGGGAGGTCGTCAAGCGCGGCTTCCACGCCTGGCGCACGTCCCAGCGCGCCGGCCGGTCGAGGGTGATACGATTGGCTTCGACAGCCACGACTCGGCAGATCATGTCTACGGACACGGGGCGGGTGATCTCGTCAGTGTCACCGGAGTCTTCTGAATAGAGATGTGAAAGCAGAGTTTTCTGCGCGTCATCGGTCATGCGCAGCGCGACTCTCTGGCCCAGCTCGATGCCGGCTGCGCTCTCGAGCACAAATTGCCTGCCGCCACGGGCGGACTCGGAGACAATCGCAGATAGCGGCTTGGATTTTTCCTGGCCTTTCAGCCACAGGAATCCGCCAGACCACGAGTAGTTGGACGTAGCTTTCCCGCTGGTGGTCGCGCCCATGTTCGGGCGGACGTCCTCCAGTTCAGTTGTGATCTGTAGGACTGTGGCGTTGCTGCCTTCACCGCGCAGGACTAGGTTGGGCTTCTTCAGCCAAAGGATGTCACTGATGACGTAGTGGCCTGCAGGAATGAGGATAGCGCCCTGCTCGGTCTGGGCGATTGCCTGCTTGAATGCCTCGGTATCGTCGGTCTGGCCATCGCCCTGGGCGCCGAAGTCCTTTACGTTGGCGGTCACCGGATACACCGGAAGGGGAACTTCCCCGAAATGATAGCCAGCGTACGAGAAGTCCGGCAGGCGGCTGGCAGGCGACCATGCTTCGCCGGCAGTTCCCCAAAGTTGCGAGTGGGGCGTGTCCTGTGCTGCGGCAGGGCTGATGAGTGAATTAATCGTAAATAGGAGGACGATTGCCGGTAATTGGGTGCGGGAGGGCAGCATGTTACATAGGTCCTTGGTGCGACGCGGGCGTTACACGACAACGTGGAGGTTGAGTTATGCACCGCCGTCATAAGGTAAACTATGTCCGTACGCGGCAGTGCTAACTGATAGGTGCAGATTTGATGAATAACGATATTCGCCCCAATGTTGTTTTTGTGCTGACGGATGATCAGGGACCGGGGGATTTGGGCTGTGGCGGTAATCCCGTGGTCGAAACTCCCAATATCGACGCGTTTCACGCGGAAGCAGTACGGCTGACCAACTTCCATGTCGGGCCGACCTGTGCGCCGACTCGATCGGGGCTGATCACTGGTCATTACGCTAATTCCACGGGCGTCTGGCATACGATTGGCGGTCGCTCGCTGCTGCGCGGCAATGAGGTGACTCTGGCCACTGTCTTTGCCGATAACGGCTACGCCACGGGGCTGTTCGGCAAGTGGCACCTGGGGGATAATTACCCGTATCGACCGCAGGACCGTGGCTTTCAGGAGACCGTCACGCACGGTGGCGGTGGCATATCGCAGATGCCTGACTATTGGCAGAACGACTATTTCGACGACGTCTACTCGGTGAATGGCGAGCCCAAGCGGTTCGAGGGCTATTGCACGGATGTCTGGTTTCGCGAAGGAATGGACTTCATTGAGCGACATGCCGCTGAGCCGTTTCTGTGTTTCATCACGCCCAATGCGCCACATGCGCCTTACAATGTGGAGCCAGCGTACAGCGATCGCTACAAAGGCCGCGCCTGCAATCCGGCGCGCGAGCGCTTCTATGGCATGATCACCAATATCGACGAGAATTTTGGCGCGCTTACGCAGAAGCTGGATGAGCTCGGGATTGCGGACAACACGATCGTGATTTTCATGACCGACAACGGCAGTGGCGGCGGTGTTGCTGGCGATGCAGACCATTTTGTGGTGAGCGGCTATAACGACGGCCTGCGTGGCGCCAAAGGATCGCCCTACGATGGTGGGCACCGGGTGCCGTTCTTTATACGCTGGGGCAATGGCAATCTGGTTGAACCACAGGATATCGACACGCTCACCGCATTCGTGGATTTCATGCCGACGATGATGGATGTATGCGGGATCGACGTGGCGGACTACGAGCAGCTAAACTTCCACGGGCAAAGCCTGAAGCCGTTGCTGACTGAGATGAGTCCTGAATGGCCACGGCGCGCGATCACCACCGACTCACAGCGGTTGACCAACCCTGTGAAATGGCGCCAGTCCGCGGTGATGACGCAACAGTGGCGGCTGATTAATGGCAAAGAGCTGTACGATGCAACAAGTGACCGTGAGCAGCGCCATGATATTGCGGCGCAGCATCCGGACGTGGTGGCGACATTACGGAATGATTATGAAGCTTGGTGGGCGTTGGTAAGCGAGCAATTCGACGATTCTATTCCAATCTCGATTGGTGCGGATCAGGAAGAAGAGGCTTGCCTGCGGGCCCATGATTGGCGGCATCCGGATAATCCGAAGCACACGGACCCTGATGTGGTGGAGGACAACAGTTATCTGGTGTTTCAGCAGGGCCAGATCCGAATGGGAGTCGGCAGAAATGGCTATCTCGAAGTCATGGTGGAGCAATCGGCCCGCTACGAGATTGAGCTTCGGCGCTGGCCGAAGGAGGAGGACCGAGCGATTGTGGACGGCATCGAGGAGTCAGAGGAAGGATGGCGATCGGACATCATCGTAGATCGACAGTTCTACTACACTGGCGGTAAGGCGCTGCCGTTTACCCAGGCCACACTTACGATCGGGGACCAGGCGTGGACCAAGCCGGTCGGACCGAAAGACAAGGGAATTGTCTTCATCGTGAATTTGAGCCAAGGCGAGACGAGACTTGTGAGCAGCTTCAGCAATGGCGCTAATCTGAGCCGTGGTGCCTATTATGTTTATGTCAGAAAGGCTGAGCGCTAAGGCTGGTAGCTTGAGGTTGGAAAGTGTAAGAGGGGAAAAGTTGGACCGCGAAAGCGAGAAAGGTGAGAGATTTAAGCTGTGTTCCAGCTGTCGGTTGGGACCACAGCAAGTGCTCATTCGAAAAGCCACCAGTCGGCTTGAACGGGGGTTGATAGTACATTCCGTAGTAGGCCGATTGGTTCGAATTAGGTGAAGCATGGACCGCTTGCCAGAAAATTAGGTAAGCATCCCAGGGGGAGGTGTTGTGAGGATGCGCTACCCTCGGCTTTCAGCTGAACGCTGTTCGCAGGAGCGGTCAGGCAGCCAAGCGTTCTCGCTGCTGGGCCTCCTCGTCGGCGCGACGTAGCTGCGCGGCGCGCACCAGATTGCAGGCCGCTCAATGTCATGGAGTCATGAAAGCGATTCTGTGAGTCCTGGTCGTTGACGGAGTTAAATGCACCGCCCAGCAGCAGGAAGACAAGGAATACTACTGCTGGCGTTCGGGGCCTGCCGTGATCTAGCGACTTCGCTACTCGTTCTTGGTGCATGCGCACCGGTGGCGAGATTTGGACATCCAGCGCATCGGATAGCATCTGGCCGCGGCTCTAATCATGCGCCTCCTGGGCGGCTCGCAGCCGTTTTTCTTTCAATGCGTGCTTGTCGAGATGCGCCCCCACGGCTTGCAGGATTTGGTTCGCACTGTTCCATAGGTCCAGTGCTGAGCGTTCGACAACGGCCATATTAGCCAAGGATTGGGTGAGAAACAGATTGCCAGATGAATGGCCCTTGCTACCTTTAGTAGTTCGATTTCCTACATCGATTTTTGTAATTTAGGCATAGGTAATGTAGGTGGACGTGACGCTTTTTAAATTGAATTCACGTCTTGTGCGGAAGTGATTTAGTCAGGATATATCTTTCCTATCGAGCACTCGTAGCTGAAGATAAATTTTTTTACCACGGTATACTGATAATGCGCTCCGCGCAGTGGCAGATGTCGGCGTTAGCCAAAAAAAGAGAGTGAGATGAAGCTGCAGTTAGTCCTTACACACATACGAGTCGCGGTGGTCACCGCAATGGGCATGGCCGCGCTTACTGCCTCAAACCGGGCGGCATTTGCCGTGGAGGCGCCCGACGACGAATCGCCTGCGATTGTGTCGGAGCAAGTTGCACGTCTTGTCAACGAAAAGATGATTCTGTCGGGCGACACAGATGCCGTAAAGGGTTCAAACATCTTCGATAGTCAGCGGGGCCTCTTCAAGTTGTCGCCTGATGGAAGGAAATTGTTGTTCTATCGGGAGGAGCCTACGGAAGTGAATGGCCGTAGGGGGGTACTCAGGCTGGTGCTGCGGGATTTGACGGACGGGAGCGAGGCGCTCTTGCCGTTTCCCGCACTTCCCAAGCGATGGGCCGAGCGCCTCCCCATGAGGTCGTTCTCAAATAATCCTTTCGACAAAACAGGCACCAAAATTGTGCTGGGAGTCGGAATCGATACGGACGAAAACGGCATATTCGATTCCCAGGCCGAAAAAATGCAGGCGGTTGTGTTTGACTCCACAACTTCTGAAACGAAGAATCTGTCTGCGACGGGATCAATTGTCACGGCTGGCTATGACCACACGGGTGACCGGTACATCGTGTCAGCTATCGACCAGGGCGAGCCCGACAAGATACGCTTGCTCCTCGCCGACACGGACCTGCTCAACTGGCAGGAACATGTTTTGTCGGGCGTTCCACGAGCCATCTCGCCTGGCAGCGACCTGATCATGCTGCTGAAAACATCAGAACTGAATTCCCGTGAACTCCCATCCGAATTGCTCCTGTATGACGCCAAGGATCGCAAGGAAGTCGCAACGCTGCCGGCATTCAAGCTTGGGGGAGCATTGTCCATGTACACACTCGTATTTGTCCCGCAATGGACGATATCGGGCGGACACCTCTACTACAGCAACATCCACGGTTTCTCCGATGACCCGCGGTATGGAACAAGGGTCTGGCAGCGGCAATCGCAAGCCGTCATCAAGGAGCTCAAAAACGTCATCCCCATTGGCCCCGGCCCCACCAAGTCATCGATGGTCCTTACGCGTGTGGACGAGGTAAAAGAAAGAGGCAGCAGAGTGATTGGGCTCGTGGTCCATGAAGCATCCAATAACCAAACGTGGGAGATTCCACTGCCGGATACCCGCATCCTCGGCACGCAGGGCAGTCAGGTGATTTACGCAAGGAAAGATAAGGTTGGCAAGGAAGCCGTATACACGGCGGAGATCGTGCTGCCGAAAGACACAAACCCTTTGCCTGAATGACATAGACCGGACACAGGGGTGCCGTTTCCGGCCCGTAGCGAGGGGATTGATGGGTTTTTGGGCGAGTTAAACAGAGCCAGAAGATGCTGATGAGCAACGGAAATGGGCCAGGGCCAGCAATCTCCTGCAGGCGACGTTCGAAAGGTCGTGCCTGAGGAGTGACGTTCGGCAAGTACGATGTGGATATGGGAGACAATCAAGGCGGCGAGCACGTGTTCACCGTGGAAGGCGAGCGCTTTCCGGCCGAGGATCCATACATCTGGCATCAGGCTCTAAAATACCGTGCGATCGTCAAGCGGATCAAGCATGAGAAGGGCAGACCGCGCGTCCTCTCGCTGATTCAGTATGACTCGGCGGACGGCTTCGACTGGCAGCCGGCCAAGTATTCAGAAATCTCTGAGCGTCAAGTGGAATGGGAGGACGGCGAGGTGGAGACCTTTGTGCATCTCGAACGGCCGCAGGTGCACCGCCAAAACGAGCAGCCGATCGCCCTACTGTGCGCCACTGACACCATCGATGAGCACCGAGTCCGGCACTCGTTCAATATTCAGATTCCGCTGATCGTGAGCGGGTAGTTGGTAAGACGGTTCATAGGACACGTTTCCGTGCGCGCCCCCTACGTGGTGAGACGGACCCGGAGATCCTTCCTATGCAGAAATGACACTATAAAGCGAGCGGGTAGGGCACGCCGTAGGCCTCGTAGAGCGCCTCTTCTGCTGCGCGGCACCAGCTATTTCCATGGCTATCCAAGGCGTCGGCCGCTGCGGACAGGGCTGCGCGATCGAGGCCCGAGGCTGCTGCTGCTGCTGCCCGAAACGACTCGGACGTTGCGTCGACAAAAGGCAGATTTGGCAGATCGTTAAACACGAAGAAGCTGCCGAAAGGCGAGCTGGCACCGACTTTCTCCATCATGTCGACGGCCCCGTTTAGACCGACAACGCCGGTAACCATCCAATCAAAGTCAATCGGAGCGATGGCCTGACGCGCGAGGTCCGCCGCTGCTGGCTCTGAGGTGTTGGTCATCGTCCACGGTACGTTGCTGCCGCAGATCTGGTGGCGCGTGGTGTAGTGGGTGTGGCGCGAGCGAATTTGGATGGTGCAGTCGCCGTCGACAAGGTTGACGGCGGCGTTGCGAGCGAGCTGTAGCTCGACGTCGGCATAGGCTGCCGCGGCACCATCGCCGGTGCCAGCAATAAAGACGTCGGTCCACGGCCCTTCGTCGGTAATCGCGCCGGCTGGCATGGCAGCCGCATAGGCTTCGGCGCGGCCGGCGTCAAAGCCAATCAGGCGAACACGGGGCGTGGTCGCCAGGCCGCGTTGCCGCGTGCGATCGTTCGGCGTCAGGTTGTGATGCATCGCTTGAACTTGGGACTGTGCTTCTGCGGCGAGATCGGCAAACGCCGGGGCTGCCGTCAGCGTCATTGGCAGGGCTAGCGCAGGGTCAGCCGCACCGGCATAGCTATTGATATTGCCTCCGGGGGCAATAGCAGTGACCGCCTGGTCGTAGACCTCGGCGGCGGCAAAGTTGGTCCAGATCACGTCGGGACGCCCGTGCTGCGTAAGCTGCTCGACGATGGAGTCGGATTGACGATCAATGAGTTGCACGACGACGCCTTTGGCTCGCAACCGGCGGATGAGTGCGAACTCCGCAAGATCGCGGAGTTTGCTGGCGCTGCCGGTGATCGATACGACCTGCGGCAATTCATCGTCCGGAACATTGGCGACAATGGTAAGGTTGACCATCGCCATGCGGGCTGTCCCGCCTAGATAGGCGACGTTCGCCCGCGGCGGGACGCCATAGCGAAAGGAGCCGTCTCCGGCCTCGAAAAAGATGTGGGCGTTGGTCCCGTAATTACAGGCGAATGGTTCGGCATGCGCCAGCGTTGTCAAACTGGCGTGCGGGTGATCCGGCACGCTGCTGTACAAATTGCCAAAACCATTTTCGCGCACGCAGTCGGCTGCGCTGGCGGGGATCGCGTTGAAGGTCCGAAGCCCGCCGAGATAGCGATAGCTGTAGCCCATGGCAGCCAAGACGCCGTCTGCGGCTGGGTTCATCGTGTTTGGGTCGACTGGCTGGGCCGCGTGGCCGGGGGTGATGACCGTGAGATCGCCGGGCTTGAGGCCGCTAGCTGCGGGAGCCTGCAGAATCATGTGCAGGCACTCGTGGCCTAAGGCGATCTGTGCGGCGTCGCTGGGGACGCGGGCATGGGCGGTGAACTGCTTGATGGCTTTGGCATCGGAGGTGCAGCGGCAGTTGCCGAGACTGGCGGTGATGGTTGATCCGTCCGTGTAGGCCGCTTCGGGCAGCGAATCCTCAAGAAGCTCCAGAGTCTCAGGAGCAGTAATGAAGACGCCCGCGTGAGGGCTACGACTGGCCGCTAGGAGTTCGCTGGCACGTTCTGATCGAGTGGGCATGGGAAAATCCTTGATATCCATGAGTAGGTGACGGAACTGTACTGCCAGTCAGCGCATTTGTCCGACTGTGTGGACCCAGTTTGTCAGCGATAGGTGCGGCCTGCCCGCCCTAGCTGTGGTGTGTCATTAGTTGGCGAGTGAGAGTACACCAACGAAAAGCAAGGAAGTCACGGCAGCAAGACGGCTCGGGAAATCCGCGGACGTGCCCCGGCCGCTAAGGGCACGCGGAATGAAGGTTACATTTCGGCGGGAGCGCCGCATGGTTAGATGCCAGGCGCGCGGAGCTACGCGTCCCTGCAGCTACTTGTGCGAGCCGGAACGCCGCAGATGGCCATTCGCCGCCCCGGCCCGGAGGGTTGCGGCCCTTTTGCTCCCTGGCTGCGCTGCTGTGCTCGGGGCATACGATAGGGTGCGCCCGCTCGCTGCTGTGCCGCCAGCGCGGACCCTACATCCACCCGAGCCGCCACGTATTTTATGAGGGCGCCCTGAGGTAGCGTTTTTTGCCGATTGACACAGGCTGAGCCCGTTTAGTCGCCGGAGGGGTGCCCGGTAAGAATGGCAACCGATTCGAAATGGGCGGTACGTGGAAACATATCGAAGAGTCCCACTGAATCGATTGTGTAGACGCCATCTGCACAGAGGAGATTCAGGTCCCGGGCCAATCTGGCGGCGTCGCAGGCGACATAGGCGAGGGTGGCCACAGGAGAGGCGCGCAACGCGTCGATGGTGCCCGGTTGACAGCCCGCCCGCGGTGGATCGAGAATCGCAAAGGACGTCTGGAGCTCGGGAGTCGCGGTTAGGACGTCATCGAGGATGTCCTCGGTCTTACCGTGAATGAAGGTGCAGTGGTCGAGGGCAAAACGTGTGGCGCACGCTCGGGCTGCGCCGACTGCAGCACTATGGCTTTCGACACCACAGACATGACGGACCAGATCGGCCAGCGCGAGAGCGAATGCGCCGGACCCGCAGTAGAGATCAAGCAGGGTGGTCGGCTTGCGTTGGATGACCAACTCTTTAATGTGCACCAGAATGCGGTGAAACATTGTGGGGTTGACCTGCCAAAAGTTTTCGAGCGGCAGCATTAGCTCTCGGTCGAGTGCGCGCTCCTTCACCTTTCGTGGCTTGCGCGTCGGCCCGGTGGATAAGTAGACGCGCTTGGTGGCGTCCTCGCGGATTGTGACCCGCTTGTGTTTCTCCATGCGGGTACGTTCGTCGGGCTGCAGATAGGTGTTCGCCAAGCGAGCGTTGATGCCTTCCGAAGCGAGAGGGCAGGCACCGATGGGCAATACGGTACGCTTATCGCGGCCGACGTAGCCGAAGCCCGGGCCGCTCTCGGGATAGGGCTTACACTGCTGGAGCACGAGCTTGTTCCGGTAGCCAAGCGGCTGGGGCGACGGGACGATCGGCGCGATTGCGAATTCCGCAGATACATGGCCGATGCGCGCGATGAGCGCAGTGAGCTGTGCGGACTTCGCAGTGATTTCCGCCTCGTAGCTCAGGTGCTGGTAGTCGCAGCCGCCGCAGGTGCCGAAGTGCATGCAGCTGGGCTTGCGACGCTCTGGTGAGTTCTTGAGCAGATCCACAATTTCGCCGCGAGCAAATCGCTTCTTGCGCTGGGTGATGCGTACACGAACCTTTTCGCCAACAGCGGTAAAGGGTACAAAAACGCTCAGGCCGTCGGAGGTGCGTCCGACGCCGTCGCCGCCGAATGCAATGTCCGCAATGGTCAGCTCCAGTTCGTCGCCGACTGCTGTCTCGTTCTCTGGCATGTACCGGTCCTTGGGTGTGTGCTTGGTGCCGGGACGGGTAGCGTGGCGCGCCGGAATTGCGCTTCAGTTTTACGGGGAGACACGGCGTTGCTGCTGGAATTGAGTTCGCCCCCAGAAGAAAATCGATACCATTCGCTGGTGATAGGCGGTTGTGGGGTTGCCGCACGCAGGGCGCAGGGCATATTACTGCTTTCCACCCGACGAGACGATTTTGGGATTCTAATGAATAGAGCGATTCTCTCCGGCCTGCTGCTGATTTTGGTGGCAAATTCCGTTTTGGCTGGTGCCATGCAGAGCCCGTGGCATCCGATTACCCTCAGCACGCGAAGTGTGCCCATGAAACTTAGGATCATCGAGGTCACCTCGGATGGCATCGGCGAGGAAACTCTGGTAACGATCGCGTTTGAGTTTCGAGACGCGCGTGGTGCTCAGATGGCCATCGGCCTCGAAGTCTCCGGCAACAATGGTGCCGAGTTCATCAAAGTTCCCGTGGCGACCTTGAATGGTGACCTGATGGTCAGAGGGGGCAAGGAATGGACAGCTGGCGAGATTAGCTGGCTGGCTGGTGCCGACTGGCCAAATCAGCATGCCACGCAGTTGAAGTTGCGACTGGTGGCGGATGACCGCATGTACTTGGTCGTAGACGTGGCAGAAGGCCCGGATGCGCGGGCATACCCGGTTATTGCATACAACTCAGCCCCACCGGATCTGGGCGGAAATGATGAGTATCGCAAGACCAAAATCGTGCTGCGTCGTATGGCGAAGGGCCGTTTTATCATGGGCGACGACGATGCGGAGACGCAGCTTAAGGCACCTGCGCACAACGTGGTCTTGTCGAAAGATTACTACATGGGCGTCTATGAGGTCACGCAGCGGCAGTGGGAGCGTGTGATGGGCTCGACCCCGGCGAAGCACGCCGGTGAGATGCGCCCGGTGGACTCGGTGGACTGGAATTTGATTCGAGGCGGCACCTGGCCCAGCGGCCATCCGGCAGTCGTGAGTTTCATGGGGGTGCTTCGGGCCAAGGCCCGGATTCCCAACAGCAGTGCTTCGCTGCCGTTTGACCTGCCGACAGAAGCGCAGTGGGAGTATGCCTGCCGTGCTGGCACGAGCAAGGACTTTCACCTGCCGCGCCCACAAGGCACCGATTGTTCCGCGAAGGCCAACGATGCGGATCCGGCTTTAGAGCCACTCGGCTGGTACGTCGCAAACTGCATGGACCCTGAGAATCGCGGGCATCGCGTCGTAGGCCGTAAGATCGGGAACGCCTGGGGGCTCTATGACATGCATGGCAATGTTTACGAGTGGTGTCTGGATTGGTATGGAAATTATGAGACCAAAGCGGTGGACCCGGTTGGATCTACGATCCAGATGTACCGCGTGTTTCGTGGCGGCAGCTGGTTTGATCAGGCTCGCGACTGTGTGGCGTCAAGCCGCAAGAACAACACGCCAGATTTTCTCAGCCAGGATCTTGGATTTCGAGTCTCGCTTGTGCCTACCTGGTAAGTCATCCGGCAGCGCCGGTTTTTGTTCAACGATCGCAGATAAAGAGACCTCCATGGATTCCGTCCGGTTAGGCATTGTCGGCACTGGCAATATGGGCGGCAATCACGCGCGCCAGATTCTCGAGGGCAAGGTCCCCGGTCTCACCCTTTCCGCATTGTGCGATATTAACCCGAAGCGGTTTGAGGCGTTTGTAGAGCATCAGCTGCCCACTTTTACCAGCGCTGAAGCGCTATTGACCTCCGGCACGGTAGACGCCGTCATGGTCGCCACACCTCATTACGCTCACACTACCATCGGCATTCAAGTATTGGAGGCCGGCCTGCATCTGCTGGTCGAGAAGCCGATCTGCGTGCATAAGGCAGACTGCGAGAAGTTGATCGCTGCGCATACCGATCCTGCCGTGGTATTTTCGGCAATGTTTAATCAGCGGACAGATCCCAGCTATCAGTGGCTGCGCGAGCGAATCGAGGGTGGCGAGCTTGGCCCGCTGCAGCGGATCAACTGGATCATGACTGGTTGGTTTCGCACTGAATCTTACTATCAATCGGGCGACTGGCGTGCTACCTGGCGGGGCGAGGGTGGTGGGGTGCTGGTAAACCAGTGCCCGCATCAGTTGGACCTGTGGCAGTGGCTGTTTGGGATGCCGAGCTCGGTGCGCGCCTTCTGTAAGCTTGGCCAATTTCACGACATTGAGGTAGAAGACAACGTCACGGCCTACATGGAATATGAGAATGGCTGTACCGGCGTGTTTATCACGACCACAGGCGAGGCCCCTGGCGCGAATCGCCTGGAAGTGGTGGGGGACCTTGGAACCGTCGTGATTGAGCACGGAAAAGTGACCTGGCGCAAATGTGAGACGTCGGTCAGCGAGCACTCTCGGACATCGAGTAAGGGGTTTGAAAAGCCTTCGACAGAGACCGTGCCGGTGATCATCGAGGGAACAGGGGAGCAGCACACCGGCATCATGAAAAATTTTGCGGCAGCGATCCTCCACGGGGAGCCGTTGCTGGCACCCGCAGTTGAAGGAAAGGCGTCTGTGGAGCTGGGGAATACGATGCTCTACTCAGCCGCGATCAACGACACTGTGCAACTTCCATTGGATGCCGCGAAATACGCGGAGTTACTTGAGTCCCGTATCGCGACTTCCAGATACGTGAAGAGCGCAGATCCAGCTGAAGTGGCAACCGACTTCAGCAATTCGTTCTAGCCGCCAGCGGATGGCGAAAGCGCATCACTTCCTTCTTAGCTGCCGGCTCCAACTGATGTCCTTTTTGGGGGGCAAGACCACTCGGCCAAAGCATTGACCTCTGGAGACAGTCGTGACACGGAAAATCGGTTGCCTTCATACGAAGTGCTGTGGTAATACTTACGATTTCTTTTGTTGAGGTCTTCTTCTCAGTGACCTTGCTACTCCCTGAACTCGTGCTGCTAGGGCGTTTTCCTGTTCTTGCCTCGCCTGCGGGGCCATTGTCTAGGCTGAGCGGTTACTCAAGGGAAGCATCCACGTCCGCCCTTTCTGCCCGCATCAAGGTAAGACGCGCTTGCTTGTTGATCGGATTGATGAGTTCAGCTGTTGCCATAAACAGCAGGCCACGGCTGTTCGACTTCGCATCCTTCTTCTTCAAAAAATTGGTGCCTAGCTTTGCCACAAAGCTTGCGTACGCCTTGCCGTCGTTAGCGACAGCGGTTTCTGGCGGTTCGATCGGCAGGCTCTCCTTCGCCGCGGAAAGAAGAGCAAGGCATCGTCGTTGTCGTCATCCAGAACTAGCATAACTTCCAGGGGATTCGATCCTGTTTGGTCGGAGACATCAGAGCTGAGGCGCTGGCGAACGATCTGAAATGCCCCGTCAAGGGCCTTCTGGCATGAAGTAGATTTTTCGGTCCGAAGGCAGGGCATAGGCAGCAATGTTGCCAAGATGATTCGAGGCTGCATCACTGAGTGTGGCACTTGAGTTGGTTGGAAAAGTGAAACCGGCGCTACCAATGCGGCGAGTGGCTTTTCCGCAACTGGGCAGGAACGAGCAGACGAGCAGACGAGCAGACGAGCATAAACTGGCTCTTCAGGCGGGAAGGGTTTTGCCCTTAGCTGATTGCGTGCTGGCGCTACTTGACTTCCCACGCTGGCTGCACACATTGCGTTCTACCGCTGTGCGCACGAACAGGGATGCGTTTCTCGCATTCCTGCCTACTGTACATCTGTCGCCCACCTCCATGTTGCAGTTGAATCTTTGAGGTCTCATGCCGTTCTTCCGGTTTCACGAATCCCAGTCCAAACCCGGCAGTTCCGAAGCGCCTCCGCTGATTTCCTCATTCCTGCAGGGCAAGGTCCCGTGTGAGAGTTGCGGAGAGCGTCTCAATGTTCGGGGGTATGCTCCGTTATGTGTGCTGCCTTGCAGCAAGTGTGGCAAGAATGTCATGGTTCCCTACGAGCTTGGAGATTACGTTCTTTATAAAATGATCGGTGGCGGGGGCATGGGGCTGGTCTTCAAGGCCACTACTCAATCCGTACCATTTAAAGAATTCGCGGTCAAGATTGTCCCGCCGGAGTGTGCTGGTGATGAGTCGCTGATCGCCGCATTGGACAACGAAGCGAAAGTCGCTGCATTGTTCAGAGATAATCCGAACATCATGACTTCTGTGGAGCTCAATCAGCACGAAGGCGTGCACTATTTCGTGAGCGAGTTCATCAGCGGCCAGCGCTGGGATGACCGCGTTTTTCGCTATGGGCGCATGAGTGAGGAAGAGCTGATCCCAATGATGCTCACGCTGATCGAGGTCGAGCGGAACATCTACCAGAAGGGATTTTTATTTCGCGATCTTAAGCCTGAGAATATCATGATCACCCCGCCAAATCGTCCGATCGTGATCGATTTTGGGCTGTGCATGGACGTGGTCGAGGCGATGTTCGAGACGGATAATCCGATGGTAAACGGGGCGCCGCACTTTATGCCGCCAGAGCGCTTGACCGGGGCTGGCGAGAGCGTCTGGAGCGAAATCTACAGCCTGGGCATGCTGATGTACTATTCATTGACAGGGCAGACCTTTTTCGAGTCTGGTGAGGTGCAGGAAACTGCAGAGCGCTATCTCGCCAGCGGTCGCGAGGACATGGTTTTTGACAATTTGGACCTGCATCCCGATCTGGCACGGATCGTCATGCGAGCGATTCAGTCTGAGCCGGCCAAGCGTTATGTCTCATTCGAATCCTTTGAAACCGAACTGAAAGAATACCGACTACGATGATACTGCCTCCATCTCCTGCGAGCCTGTTTGACCTGTCTACTGGCTATTGGCGATCCTGTGCGCTGTTCGCGGGGATTGAACTAGAAATTTTCGATACGATCGGCGTGGACGGTGCGACCGAGGCGGAACTGGCTGCCGGCCTGAAGCTTCCGAGTCGCTCCCTGAGCCTTTTGCTTGAAGCCCTGCAGGCGCTAGAGCTGTGCGAGCCGACGGACGGTCGCTGGCAGAACAGTCCTTCGGCTCTGGCCTATTTGGTCTCCGGTGGTCCTGCCTACCTCGGCCAGACCATCTTGTTCAATGCGAAGACCTACGGCGCCTGGGGGCAGCTGGCAGACGCCGTCCGGCAGGCACAGCCACCGCAACCCCACGATCAGTTTCTGGGCCGGGACTACGAGGACACTCGTAACTTCGTCCTAGCCATGCACCAGCGAGCCCTTGGCGTAGCCCAGGTGCTGACGCCGATGCTGCCCTTCGCGGATCGCCGTCGGCTCTTAGATCTCGGTGGGGGGCCCGCGACCTATGCGCAGATGCTGGCTGCCTATCACCCGAGCTTAGAAATCACAGTGGTAGACCTCGGCCCGATTCTTGAGGTCGCCGCCGGTCTCCATGGCCAATCTCCCGGAATGGATCGCGTCACGCTTCGTCCTGGAGACATTTTTGCCGATGCACCCGGTGTGCTCGAAGAGTTAGCTGCCACCGACACGCCCTACGACGCAATCCTGATTTCGGGCGTGATCCACCGTACCGAGGGCAGTCAGACTGGTTCCTTTCTAGAGCGAGCCCTCTGCTGCTTGGCACCAGGCGGAATGCTAGCAGTAAGTGACTTGTTCACGGGTTTGCCAGAGCCCGGGCCCGTGCTCCCGGAGCTGTTCAGTCTGCACATGCTGGTGACCGCCGATAGCGGGCGCGCCCTAGAGTATAAGGGATTCGAGAAGACCCTGCGGGAACTGGGCCAAACGGACCTGCAGACGATCCGGCTTCCTGCCCCGCTCCCGCACAGCGTCGCGACCAGTATTAAGCCCGACTGAATGCGCGTCGGCTTTTTATGCGCTGAGTATCCCACCGTAGCGCGCCGATACGGCGGAATTGGGACTGCCACACAAACCCTCGCGCGGGCCCTAGCAGCCACTCCCCACCATGATGCCACAGTCTACGTTTGTGGCGACCGCGAGGGCCAAGAGTTCGATCGGGGCGTACGCGTGCACTTGATGCGCTGCGAACAGCCTTGGCCAGATATGAGACGGCTGCAGGCGACACTTCGCCAAGCGCTTGCGGCAGGCGAGGTGGACCTGGTCGAGAGCCCGGAATGCGAGGCGCACTGCCTGCCCGGTGGCCCGGGCACTGTGGTGCGGATGAACGGCGGGCACCACTTTGGGTGCGCGACCGTGCGGCAGAGGCGCCGCTGGCGGCGCCTGTTTCTAGAACAGTACGGGATTCGCCGGGCAGCTGGGCTGTGTGCCGTCAGCCATTTTGCCGCCCGGACAACCCGGGAGGCCATGCGACTCGGGCGGCGTACGATCGACGTACTGCCGAACGCGATCGATACCCGCTGCTTTCGGCCCAAACCGGAATCGGTTCAGCCCGGCCGAATTGTCTTTGTCGGCTCGCTGGTCGAGAAGAAGGGCATCTTCGATCTTCTGAATGTCTTCCCGAGCGTGCGTGCGGAGTTCTCAGCCGCGCAACTGCTGATCGTGGGCGCTGCACCCGATGCAGAGGCGAGGCGTCGTGTCGAGGCACTGGCAGGGGAGGGCGTGCAAATCCTGGGCCCCCAGCCGCGTGAGCGTGTGGCTGAGTTGATGGCTGGGGCACAGGTGTGCGTGTTTCCCAGCCACATGGAAACACAGGGCATTGTTCTGGCCGAGGCACAGGCGTGCGGCAGGCCAGTGATTGGCACCGATGCTGGCCCTGGCCCAGAGGTGATCGGGCCGGATGGCCAGAACGGGTGGCTAGTGCCAGTTGCGGACTCCGCAACGCTGGCGCGGCTCATCTGCCATGCGTTGCGGAGTCCGCAACTCTGCGATGAAATGGGCACGCGGGCACATGAGTGGGCGACCGACCGGTTCAGTCTGTATGCGCGACTCGGGGCGAACCTCGCATTCTGGGAGCAGCATCGTCGACGCTAACTCTGATTCTGTTCTCCGCGCAGGACCGTAAGGTACATGTCTTCAGAGTTTGCAAATGAGGCCGTGAATGAGTCAGCCAGAAGAAAAACCGGATAGTCTGAAGTTCGAGGAAGCCATGGCGCGCTTGGATGCAATCGTGCGTGAGATGGAGAGCGGACAGCTGCCACTTGAGGAAAGCCTGACAAGATTTGAAGAGGGCAACAAGCTAGCCATCTACTGCGGGAAGCGTCTAGACGAAACGGAGAAGCGAATCGAGGTGCTGGTGAAATCTGCTGAAGGCCCGCAATGGAAGGCGATGGAGGAGGACCAAAGTGTCGAACGTTAACGTACTCTCGCGTGCTCGCGATGTATTAGATATCGAGCTGGAGGCCGTCACGTCAATCCGTGACAACCTGGGGCAACCATTCGAAGAGTTAGTGCAGGCGTGCCTGGAATGCCTGAATGGTGGGGGCAAGCTGGTTCTGGCCGGTATTGGAAAGAGCGCTCATATCGGGCGCAAGCTCTCGGCCACGCTGGCGAGCACCGGCTCTGCTTCTGCCTTTCTCTACCCCGTCGAGGCTCTGCATGGGGACCTTGGCGTGATGACTACCAAGGATATTCTGCTGGCACTGAGCTACAGCGGCGAGACCGAGGAGCTCCTTGGGATTCTGCCGGTGATGCGCAGGACGGGCGTGAAAGTCGTGGGAATCACCGGTGTGCTGACCTCGCGTCTGGCGGAGTGGTCGGACCTGATCGTGCCGATGCCTGTGCCTCGCGAAGCGTGTCCGTTTAATCTCGCGCCGACCGCGACGACCACGGCTTTGTTGGCCCTTGGTGATGCGCTGGCAATGGTTCTGCTGCAGTGCCGTGGCTTTACGCGTGAGGACTACGGGCGTTTGCACCCCGCCGGTGCGATCGGCCGCGCGCTGACGCTGCGTGCTCGTGATGTGATTCGCCCCGTGGATCGAACCGCTCGGATTCTGCCAGAGGCGACCGTGCGCGAAGCACTGGAGGAGATGACCCGGCACCGCGTTGGCTCGGTGCTCGTGGTGGATCAGCAAGATGGCCTGCTTGGTATCTTTACCGACGGAGATTTTCGCCGCTGTGCCCAGCAAGATTTGGACATCCTGCGGCAACCAATCTCCTCGGTCATGACCAAGAACCCAAGCACGATCGCGGCAGATTCGCTTGCGGCAGAGGTTCTTGCTCTGGTGGAGAAGAAGCACGTGGATGATGTTCCAGTGGTAGATGATGCAAATCGAGTGATTGGCGTGATCGACATTCAGGACTTGCCCGGCATGAAATTGATGTAGGAATGCTATGATTCGCACGGAAGATCTGACGAAGGACTATGGAACTGGGCGTGGTATTCACGGCCTGACATTGCATGTCCCCAAGGGCACGATATTTGGCTATGTCGGGCCCAATGGCTCTGGTAAGACCACGACCATCAAGATGCTTTGCGGGCTGGCGAATCCGACCCGGGGCACGGCCAAAATCAACGGTCTTCTGGTCAATCGCAGCAATACGCGAAAGATCAAGAGTATCATCGGCTATCTGCCGGATCACTTCGGCGTCTACGATCAGATGACGGTCTGGGAATATCTGGATTTCTTCGGCGCTGCCTACAAAATCGGGACCAAGGTGCGGCGCAAGCGCATTGAGGAGGTGGCGGAGCTGATCGAAGCCACGCACATGCTGGATTATCAGGTGGCGTCGTTGTCACACGGGATGCACCAAAAGGCGGGCATCGCCAAGACCTTGTTGCATGATCCCGAACTGCTGATTTTAGACGAGCCTGCAAACGGCCTCGACCCACACGCTCGGATAGACATGCGCAATACGATTCTGCGGCTTAAGTCCATCGGCAAGACCATCATGCTGAGTTCGCACATTTTGCCCGAGCTCGGCGCGATCTGCGACCACGTCGCGATCCTCGAAAAGGGACGACTACTGATCCACGGCACGGTCGCCGAGATCAGCAGCAAGTTAAAGGAGAATATCGCACTCGATATCGTTATAGACGGAGACACTGAGGCGGCAGCCAAAATTCTGAAGGCCGAAAAGAGCATTAAGAGCGTTAATGTCTCGGGTCATGAACTCGACGTGGAGTACACGGGGAAGCGCGCTGGTGTCGCAGATTTGAATGCCAAGCTGATCAAGGAGGGGGTCCGGGTACTCTCGTTCAGTGAGGCCAAGGTGGACCTAGAGAACGTGTTCCTGGCGGTAACCGGCAAGAAGGATGGTCCTGTTGTCAAGGCATCCGACCCGGTATGATCGGTAACCCGATTTTTCGGCGCGAGATTCACGCGGCCAGCCGGGACCCGCGGGTTTCGATTTTGACGTTGGCATTCGTCCTGATTCTTGCTGCTATCTTGATTTTGCTCTGGCCGGCCAATGGCATCTTTTCACTGGCATCCGAGGGCAGCATGCAGATTTTCGTGATCTTTCTGATGGCCAACCTGACGCTGATTTGCCTTTTTGTGCCGGCGCTGTCGAGTTCGGCGGTGACCAGCGAGCGGGAGAATCGGTCGTTTGACCTGCTTTTCACGTCTCTGCTGACGCCCACGGAGATCCTGACGGGCAAGCTGTTTGCCTCACTTTCGATGATTCTGGGTGTGGTCGTGATTTCCATGCCGATTGGTGCGATCTGCTCGTTGAGCGGCGGAATTGGCCCGCAACTTTTACTGCGCTGCTATGCCGTGATCGCGGTTGCTGCGGTGACGTACGGGATGATTGGGCTGGCGGTGAGCGCGCTGTGTCGGCGGACCGTGACGTCTCTGGTGGTGACGTATTGCATGATTGGAATGCTGGCGGGGAGCACCTGGCTGCCGGCAGCACTGCTGGGCCGCTTTGAGGCCGGTCGCTCGTTTTGGCAGGTGCTCCGGAACCTGAGTCCTTATGACGCCATGTATTCATTGATCCTGCCGACTCAGTACCGGCTGGCCAGCGATACCTGGATCTACCAGAGCAGCGCCGGCCCGTTCTGGACCTATCTCATAGGCATGGGCTGCGTGGCGCTGCTGGCTTTGTGTGTGTTTGCGCGTTCGATTTCATCCCCGCCGCGTCCGGAGCGCGTGTGCCGCACCGTAGCTTGGATCCTCATCGCGGTGCTGGTGGGTGCAGTGTACGGCGAGTACCAGATCGTTGAATCAGCGCGCAATGCAACGGGTTCGGACTTTGGGACCAACGTGGCAGAGAAGCTTTCCGTGCTGTTTGTGGCGGTGGATATCGGCTTGCTGATGATCATCCGCGGGCTGCTTGCGAAGTCCGCAAAACTGACTGAACTGGCGAAGGGCGAGCGCAAGAAAGAAGAAGTAAAGGCGGCTGAAAAGAAGTCGGAACGTCCCCCCAAACGGCGCTGCATCAGCCTGTGGCGCAATCCGTTCTATGTGGCCGAGATGCGCAGCAAGTTCTTTGGCCGGCCCACGTTCATTATCCGCAGTCTTTACACCTGCGTGGCGATTTCGATCTTGCTGCTGATCCTGGTGGCTCGTGCCTATGCTACGAGCGCCAGCGCCGATACGGTGCGCTGGGTTGCGGTGGTTTATCAGGTGGGGCTGGTGGCGCTGCTGGCACCTTTGGTGAGCAGCGGGGCGATCACCGATGAGATTACCGGCAAGACGATGTTGTCGCTGCGCATGACGCCGCTTTCGGCGCTGGCGCTTGTGGCAGGGAAGCTGAAGGCTTCGCTGGTCTATGTGTCTGTGTTTCTGGCTGCTAGTCTGCCGGTTATGCTGTCCTTGGCCGCAATGGAGGCTGAGGGCGCGTTCTGGCGCGTAGGAATTTGGTTTGGGATCCTCGTGCTGACCGCGCTGGTGCTGACCTCAGCAGGGCTATGTGCATCGGCGTTCAGTCAGCAAACTGCCGTGGCCACAGGGATTAGCTATGGCTTCGCTGCGGTGATCTGCGTCTGCACATTTGGCGTACTCCTGCCGGGCGCATTCGACCTCCAGACGCAGCGCATGGTGCTGACGGCGAACCCGATCGTGGCCTCGGTGCGTGTGACCAGCAATGAGCTGTTCGCGCAGCTGCCAGACGCCGTCTGGGTGGACCATATCGCTCTGATGCTGGTGGTGTCGGTGGCGCTGCTTAGCGCGGCATCGGTGCGAATCTACGGGATCTTCTCCTGCCGCACCTGAAACCGGCTGTATCTGGTGTGTAGCATCTGGCGATTTACAGCCACGTCCCACACTTTCGGCAAGGCTCGGCGCTCTTTGCCTACACGCCGCATGCGCAGGAAATCAGCGTCTGGCGCAGGCTATTTCCCCAGGTGACTTTGGTGGTTCCCTTGGTGGCTGGTACGCCACCGGCGGACCATGAACAGATTGAAGGAGGGGCGGTATCACTACAGGAACTGACGCCGCTTGAGCGAGGCGCACATGGTGTGCTGGCTCTGGCCCGGGTAAGTTGGGGCAAGCGCTTTACGGTGGAAGGCTTGGCTGAGGACTTGTAGAAACTTTGCCGGAAGCACTAGCGTTGAGCCTGCATGCCTGCTTGCGTTCTACGGCGATTCTTCTATAGTCTGCGGCTCTCGGTCGGCGCATTCTGCCGCCTGCAACTATAAGGCGCGTAAGGAATTACAGATGTTGAAAGTTGGCGTCATCGGCTGTGGTGCAATCATGCAGAAAGCACACTTGCCCGCACTCGCGATCACGGAAGGAATCAAGGCTGAATGGCTCGTCGATTTGAACGACCAGGCAGTCGCGCGTGAAGCGCAGCGATTCGGGATTCCACACACCACGCAAGATTACAAGCAGGTAACAGGCGTTGATGCGGTCATCATTGCCACACCGCCTGGTTTGCATTTGTCCATGTGTAGTCACTTTCTGCAGCAGGGCGTTCATGTCCTCTGTGAGAAGCCACTCACGATCAGGGCCGACGAGACCCGCGAACTGGTGAAGCTGGCCAAGGAAAAGTCGCTGGTCTTCTCGGTGGGACTACACCGTCGCTATCATGCCACCCACGACTTTATCCGGCAGGTCATCGAATCCGGCTGGCTGGGGAAGCTCGAGCGCATCGACGGCGAAGAAGGTGGAGCCTTTGACTGGGAGTGTCAGTCCACGGGAAACATGGCGATCGGCACTGGCGGTGGCGGCGTTTTGATCGACACCGGCAGCCACACCCTGGACTGCATCATGTACTGGCTGCGCTGGCCCGAAACCATGCTCCAAGAATATCGTGATAATTCACCGGAAGGCCTGATCGAGACAGACAGCGAGATGACCTTCACCTTGCCCTGCAACGGCGCGGAGGTGCCGGTGCGGGTGGAACTCAGCCGCACGCGGACACTGCGAAACACCTTGCAGGTTTTCTTCGAGCACGGCATGATCGAGGCCGCTGCGACCCGGCCATCCAACGTCTGGTTCCAGGACAAGCGGCTCGCCCGCGACAGCGAGGAACCCACTCCAATTCGGCTAGCGCTGGGAAATGCTGCAGATATTGCACTGGGCGACTACTACAACATCCAGATGGAAGACTTTGCCGGCGCCATTTGCGAGGGCCGCGAGCCCAAGAACTCGGCTCTGGCTGTCGCGCCGTTGGTCCAACTCATCGAGGACTGCTACGCAAACCGCCAGCCGTTGGACGAGCCATGGGTGACCTTTCAGACGGACACGCCGCTGTTGGAGGGCCTGGTATTATGAGTACGCCAAAGATTCTGGTCACCGGCGGTGGTGGCTTTCTGGGCGGTCGCCTGGTGGCACGCTTGCTGCTCGCGGAGAAGATTGTACCCCGCGCGATGGGCTACAGCCCGGCTGGGTCAGTGCGGCTTTGTCGCCTCCCCGTGGACCTCTGCTGGTGTAACATTCTTAAGTCCGAGCAAGTTGCCAAGGCCGTGGAAGGCTGCGACGTGGTCATACATTGCGCCTATGGCGCTGGCGGTTCGGACGAACTGCAGCGAGCGGTCACCGTAGATGGCACCCGCAATCTGGCCGTTGAAGCGCAGAAGGCCGGGGTCAAGAAGTTTGTCCACATTAGCACCCAGGGCGTGTACTCGTACCTGCCGGACGGTGGGCCTATCGCCGATGAAACATTGCCGATGAAACCATCGGGGGATGTCTACTGCGATACCAAGATGGAAGCCGAGAATGTGCTGTGGGAGATGCACCGCAACGGCGGCCTGCCGTTGACTGTGCTACGCATGGGCAACATTTGGGGCCCCTTCTCCGCGCCCTATACCGTGGGGCCCATCAGTGCCATTCGCGCTGGCGTGATTTCCGTGGTCAATGGTGGCAAGCATGCGTCCAATGCAATCCATGTGGATAACGCAGTGGAAGCGATCTTGCTGGCGGTCCGTGAAGCCCAGGCCATCGGCCAGATCTATCATGTTACCGATAGCGACGAGCTCACCTGGGAGCAGCTCTACCAGCCTTACGCAGACTGGATCGGCGCAGAGTTGAAGTCGATCGATTTTGCGGATATCGCAAAGCTCGCTGCGGCCGGAGCCGACGACGTCGGCTTCTTTGCCGATGCCTGGAAGAACGCAGTGCTGCCTATTCTAAAATACAGCTCGTTCCAAGCAAATAGCACCAAGAGTCTGGGCGGCCTGCAGAAGAAGCTGTGGAAGATGACACCGGAGAGCCTTCGCGAGCGTTGTCGCAAGCGAGTGCTGGATAACCCGAAGACCGAGTATCGGCCGCCAGCCCTCAAGGTGACCCAGAAAGTAGCAAAGCCGCCAAGCGCTGATTTACTGCATGTCTATGGGCACGGCGTCTGCTTCTCAAACAAGAAGCTCAAAGAGGAATTGGGCTACGAGCCTCGGGCGAGCCACGAGGAATGCCTGGCTGTGACCAAAGCTTGGGCCAAGTCCGCCAGGCACATTTGAGATCATTCCGCTTCCGTATCAATAGGAGAGTCGCATGGCGGTAACACGTAGGCAAGCTATCGCCGCTCTCGAAGAGATCGCACTCTGGCTTGAGCTAAAGGGCGAAGGTACATTCAAGATTCGCGCCTATACCAATGGCGCGCGGGCGCTAAACGGGCTCGATGGTGACTTTCAGGAGCTGGTAACCAGCGGGGAGATCGCCAAGCAAAAGGGCTTTGGTAAGTCACTCGTCCAGAAGCTGCAGGAACTGGTCGCGCACGGGAAGCTGGCATACCTCGACAACTTGCGTGCTCAGTTCCCGGATGGGCTACTGGATGTGATGTCGTTAAACGGCGTGGGCCCCAAGAAGGCCAAGCTGTTTTACCAAGAGTTGGAGATCTCAGACCTCGAGGGTCTCACGGCTGCCTGTGAGGATGGGCGGGTTGCTGCGCTGGCGGGCTGTGGGGAGAAGACTGCTGCCAAGATCCTCGAAGCAATCCAGCTCAAGAAGAGAAACGCTTCACTATTCCTGTATCGGAAGGCACGCAGCGCTGCGGACAAGATTATTGCGGCCTTGCGGGAGTTGCCCCAGCTGCAACGTATCGAAATGGCGGGCAGCCTGCGGCGCTTTAAGAACGTGACCAAGGACGCGGACATTCTGGCTTCGACCGAGGAGCCAGCTGCAGTTATGGCGGTGTTCGTCACGCTTCCAGAGGTCGACACGGTACTTACACACGGCGTGACCAAATCATCGGTCATCATGAAAGGCGGCATCCAGTGTGATCTGCGCCTGGTTGGCGATGATGTCTTCGCCAACGCGTTGCAGCACTTCAGCGGCAGCAAGGACCACAACATCGCTCTGCGTGGCCGCGCCCAACGCATGGGCATGAAGGTCAGCGAGTGGGGACTGTTCGAAGGCCCAGAGCAGGACCAACGCATTCCTTGCTTGGAGGAGGCCGACCTGTACCACCAGCTGGGCCTGTGCTACATTCCGCCAGAGCTGCGCGAGAATCTGGGCGAGGTCGAGCGCGCCGAGACGATCGGGCCGGACGGAGCCTTCCCCCGGCTGGTGCAGGATCAGGACTATACCGGCGTTCTGCATTGCCATACGCGTGCCTCCGACGGTACCAACACGATCGAAGAGCTGGTCAGGCATGCGCAGGGTCTCGGTCATACCTATCTTGGCATCACCGATCACAGCAAGTCATCTGTGCAGGCGCGCGGCCTTGACGTCGAGCGCTTGCTGGCACAGATCCAGACCATTCGCGAGCTCGCGCCTACGATTCCGGACTTTCGGCTGCTTGCTGGCGTGGAGTGCGATATCATGGTCAACGGTACCCTTGACTACGAAGACGACGTCCTGGCCCAGTTGGACTATGCGATCGGGGCGATTCATTCATCATTTTCGCGCAGCGAGGAGGAGCAGACCGCCCGGATGATCAAGGCTATTGAGCACCCCGCGGTGCGCATCATCGCCCATCCGACCGGCCGTATTCTGCTACGGCGTGAGCCGTATGCGCTCGACATTGAGAAGGTGCTGGATGCGGCAATCGCAAACAACGTTGCCCTCGAGTTCAACTGCAACCCATCGCGGCTCGATCTGGATTGGACGATCTGGCGGCGTGCCGCCGAGAAGGGCGCGTTATGCAGCGTCAATCCCGACGCACATGCGCGTTACCAATTCGAGTACATCCCGATGGGGCTTGGCTTCTGTCGCAAAGCGTGGATGAGCCAGGAGCATATCCTGAACTGCTGGCCGATGGACAGGGTGCTCGCGTTTCTCGCTGAGAGGTAAACTGGGCCTGAAGGTCGGTTGATCTTTTGAATAAATGCGTGGTGATGTCACCATCTGACAGGTCATTGCATTTTATGCGAAGGGAGTCATGTCCAGATGCTCGGTGACATGCGGATGCCTATCTTCACCACCTAGGATGTGGCAAATCGGATTGGTCGGGGGCAGGACCAGAGCTGGATCATGTTGTCGCCGGCGGTAGGCGGTCGGCGTGCAGCCGAGGAGTTGGCGAAACTTGCGATTGAAGTAGGTCAGGTCATTGAAACCGCACTCCAGCGCAATGGCAATGACCTTGTCGTCAGTAGTCGACAACCGCAACATTGCAGCTTGGATGCGGCGCTCGATTAGGTATGCGAACACGGTCTTGCCTGTGTGCCGCTTGAAGGCACGACAAAGATAGCCAGGGCTCAGACGCACCGCCACAGCCAAGTCTTCAAGCGTCAGTTGCTGCGCGTACTGCGTGTCCATGCGGGCGCAGAGCCGCTCTACCCACGCAGGTGTACCCAGAGCATGGCTTGATTGGATACCGCTTCGTTGCGCGGCCCGGCAACACTCGATCAGGAAGATTCGTAAGCATGCCGCCACCACATCCGCCGAGCCTGGCGCCGGCCGATTGATTTCCTCTGCCATTCGCGCAGTGATCTCGGCCAGTCGTGCTGGCTCCGGAATCTCCAGGTGGATGGCCCGATTCATCTGGTTGCGGAAGCCCTTGTGCTGCGGCAAGATCACATGCAAGGTTTCGCGTAAGTCTGGAGGCAGCGATGGTAGCACGCTGGTGGCTGGATCAAGGAGGATATTGTAGATGTCCATGCCCCCGGCGTCTGTCAGGATGTCGTGGACTTCCCCGTAATGAGTGATGGCAATGGAGCCGCCAGATTCCTCGAATTCTGTCTTTCCTATCACATGCCGCCCGCGCCCACGGACGACAAACGAGAGGAGTAGTGCATTCAGCGAATGAGGGCGCAGTGTACGGTTGACGTAGCGCGGAAAGTATTGGACTGCCACCCCGTGCTGCTGGAGGGAGGCCTTGAGTGATGGCCCAAGTGTGATTCTGCGCGAGGTCATGGGAGGTGAATATTATCAGGGTAAGTAATCAATATAAGCAAAGAAAATTTAGCATACATGGCTTATACTCTTATCTTTGAAAGCCAGAATACCAACCCTCAAGCAGAACCTTACGATGAATTTCACGCTCACCGACGAACAAATCGCCGCCTATGGCCGAGATGGCTTTGTGCCCCACCGCGCCTTCCTGAGTCCGGACGAAGTAACAGAACTGAAGGGTGCCGTCCTGGACGCGATTTCTGACATGGGCAAGAACAAGATCGCCAGCCGCGACGACAGCCAGACCATGACCGATGGTGACAGCTACTACGACAGCGTTTTTACCCAGAAGCTCAACCTCTGGCGCATCAGTGACACCGTCAAGCGCTACATGCTGCACCCCGAGTTGGGGCGCATGCTCACGACGCTTGAGCGCGCGAACGAGATTACCGCCGATGACGACGATGGTCCGGTCGAAGGCTTCCGCGTTTGGCACGACCAAGCCCTGATCAAAGAGCCCTACGGCAACCCCACTGCCTGGCACCTCGACAATCCCTATTGGTCGTTTCGGTCACGCCACGCGCTCAGTATCTGGATTGCCCTCGAAGATGCCACGCCGGAGAACGGCAATATGTGGTTTGTGCCGGGCTCGCATCGTCTGGCCAACTTCGACAATATCGCTATTGGGCAGAATCTCGTTGGCCTCTTCAAGATCTATCCCAAGATGACCGCAGTCGATCCTGTGTCTGTGCCCATGAAAGCAGGCGACTGCAGCTTCCACAATGGGCTGACCGCGCACGGCGCCGGCGCCAACATGACACGTGGTCGCCGCGTTGCGATGACCTGCGCCTATATGCCGATTGGCAGCACCTTCAACGGCAGCCCCAACATTCTGCCTCCGGTGATTCTCAAGCAGCTCGAAATCGGCGACGTGCTCGATAACGATGACTGGAATCCCATAGTCTAGGAGATTCGACGAATCGTGAACCATGCTCATCCCAAACGGGCCAAGCTATGGCGCGGATCAGGCGGTTTCGCAGTAGATTCTGTAAGTCCACGAATCTAACCAACTGCGGAACCCAAGTCCATGAAATGGATTATCACCTTCTTCGTGGCGATCACCTTTCTGGCGGGGCTGGCGGTTGCTAAGCCTGCCGCTGACACTCGCCCCAATATCGTCTACCTGATGGCGGACGACCAGAATGTCAGCTCTGTCGGTTGCTACGGCAATCCGGAGGTGGTGACGCCGAATATGGACAAGTTGGGGAATGATGGCGTCATCTTCGATCGCCATTACAACACCACCGCCATCTGCATGGCCAGCCGAGCTAACGTCTTCACCGGCATGTACGAGTACAAGACCGGCACGAACTTTGATCATGGCAACATGAAGCCAGAGGTTTGGGCAAAGTCCTACCCTGTGCTGCTGCGCCAAGCTGGCTATCTGACCGCTTTCGCCGGAAAATTTGGGTTCGTTGTGACTGGCAAAGATCTCTGCGAGTCTGACTTCGATTTCTGGGGCGGCGGGCCTGGACAGACGACCTACGCAACTGCCAGAAACAAATCCATGGCAAAATACGCCAAGGACTATCCGCATGCGACGCGCTCTTATGGCGCCTTTGGCCAAGATGTAATTCGCGAGTCAGTGCAGCAGGGCAAGCCCTTCTGTCTCTCCATTAGCTTTAAGGCGCCGCATCGGCCAGTGACGCCCGATCCTGAATACGACCACATCTATGCGGGGAAGACCTTCACCAAGCCCGCCAATTATGGGCGCCAGGCCAGCGAGCACTTCTCGGAGCAAAGCAAGCAGGGCCGCCAGTACCCCCGCTTCGAAAGCTGGGACTACGATACCGACTACGACGGCGTCATGGCCCTATATTATCAGCAGATTTATGCTATCGATGTGGCTGTGGGTATGATTCGTGAGGAACTCGAGAGCCAAGGCGTCGCTGGCAACACGGTCATCATCTACACCAGCGACAACGGCTTCCTCTGTGGTGCTCATGGCTATGGCTCGAAAGTGCTGCCCATCGAAGAATCGGCTCGGGCACCGCTCATGATCTACGATCCGAGAAGCCCATCTGCCGAGAAGAAGCTGCGCTCCGGTGCCCTGACCGGAAACATCGACTTTGCGCCGACAATTCTGGAGCTTGCCGGGCTTCCGCAGCCTGCCAATATGGACGGTGTGAGCCTGCTACCGCTGCTGTCAAATCCAAGCACGGACGTCCGTGAGCAACTAGCATTTATGAACGTCTGGGGGAGTAACCCGACCAAGAGCCTCACCGTCCTTACGAAGGCCTGGAAGTACACCTACTGGTGGTACGGCGATGACAAAATGAAGCCAACTGAGGAGCTGTTCCACCTGAAAAAGGATCCGTTGGAAATGACCAATCTCGCAAGCAACCCCGAGGCGGGGCCGATGCTCGAAGCAATGCGCAAGAACTACGAAACCGAGCTTGCGCACTGGAAAGATCAAGCCGTGGCTTACAACGACTACCAGCGCTATGGCAGACTCTTCGACCGCTCGATCCCCTGGGAAGAAAAGACGGTAACGAAGTCCCAAGCTCGAGAGAAAAAGAAACGGGAAAAGAAAGCTAGAAAATGAGCGGACTGCAGCATCGCTTCACCTGATCGTTAATTCAGCTCTTGGTATGCGGCAATCGGGCACGGGCATGGGCAGCATGTTTTAGTCGCCGGGGCTATTTTCGGCCCTTTCCCTTAATCGGGTTGGCCATTTTCGCACGCCAGATAGTGTGCCGCTTTGTCAATGTGGCGACTTTCTCGGGATGCTGATGGGCCAGATTCTTGGATTCACCAGGATTGGCCTCAGGATCGTAAAGCTGCAGCCCGTTGAAGATCGGCACGATCCGAAACTCTGGTGTCACCAGCCCGTTTTCAGCCAACTCATAGGCTTTTACTGCTTGACTGCTGGGCGATAAACAAGCTTCCATTTTCTCTGGCGAACCCCCAATTCTTTTGACTGCCGGAGTCCCAGAACAAGGGCTCGTCCGCATGTAGCTCTGTGACACTGCCGTTGATCAGCGGCAGCAAGATTTTGCCATCAAGCGGCTTTTTCGGCGCAATGCCGGTGATTTCTGCCAAGCTAGAAAAACAGGTCACGGTGCGTGACCGTGGCGGCTATCGTGGTATTCTGGGCAAACTTTCTGGCCATACCAACACCATGGCGCGCAGGCAGCCAACTCAGATCCCCGCTGGGGACAGTAGGCCAATGCAATCGGATGCAACATGACACCCGTAATCAAAATTACGGGATGGCGCCCTACAGGAGGCTGACCCTGATCTGCTGGCCAGCGTCAAGCACCACTTTGTTTGCAAATTTGATCAAGACCCGGCTCTCTTCCTGCGTGATCGTAACGGGCAGAGCCTGACCGCCTGATTCGACGTTCACCTCGTTTGCCGGGCCCGTAAATGCCAGCGAGAGCGTAGTTTTCCGGGCAAAGCCCGCACTATGTCCATTCGTGGTTCGACTTGGCGGCCGCATAGCTAGCGCAGAATCTCGTGAATGATCTTGGCCTCGTCGACGCTGGTCAGGTGGAAGTCGAGTCCCTGGTAGCGGTACGTGAAGCGTTCGTGCTCGATGCCGAGTAGATGTAGGGCCGTGGCGTGGAGATCACGGACGTGGACCGGATTCTCGACGACGTTGAAGCTGTAGTCGACGGTGGCGCTTTAGCTCATGCCGCGTTTGATACCGCCGCCGGCCACCAACATGGTGAAACAGCGCGGGTGGTGATCGCCGCCTGCATCGGGGCTGTCCCACCGACCTTGCCCGCAACGCCACGGCCGCATTCGCCGCCCCAGATGACGAGCGTGTCGTCGAGGAGCCCGCGGCGTTTGAGGTCGGTGATCAAAGCAGCGCTGGCCTGGTCTGTGTCGAGACAGCGGGCACGGCACCAGCTCGGGAGGCGACTGTGATGATCCCAGTCGTGGTGAAAGAGCATATCTTTGCCATATCGGGAAAAAGCAATTTCCTATCAGTTAATCACGGAACACCCAATAGCCGACTCCCGGCTGTAACTCTTTGGCCCTGCGCCAGGCATTACCTCGAAGGTACCAAATGGGAGCATCGACTTTCCGGGCGGGAAGAAAGGCTCCTTCAACCGCAACAGACGCATAAGGTGGTGGGGTAACGATGCCGACCAGATTCCACCCGTCAGCCGGCAACTCTGCCGGCCCCGCAACCACCTGGCCCTCGAGTGTTAGTACCTGTTTAGTGCGACTGAATACCAAGTAGCCCGTTCCAGGATATACCGTTTCTGCCCTTGTCAGGCCGGTGGCTGACCAATCGAAAATATCGAGCTCTGCATTCTCTTGCACCGAGGATTGATTCACTAGGATAGGCAGTGATACCAAGTTCCAGCCTTCTTGCAGAGACAGATTGAATACGGGCAGCCATTGGGCCGTGAATACCTGATCAGCAGGTGGCATATTGACTGCCATCGGAGGAGTCCAGTCCACGAACCTGTAGTGTGCACGGAGAGGTGCATCCGGAGCGGCCACCGCAGTATCGTAGTTCTGGGTAATGGATTCCACGGGTGAACCGCCGGCACTGTCGAAGCTGAGCGTGTAGCTGTTGACAGACCACAGTGCGGCAAGAGAGCGACTCTCTGCAGGCATCGTCTGAGGTATTGCGGGATTCCAGCCGGTGAATGTATAGCCTGCGCGGGTTGGGGGCGCCGGAGCGGCCACCGCAGTGTCGTAGTTCTGGGTAATGGATTCCACGGGTGAACCGCCGGCACTGTCGAAGCTAAGCGTGTAGCTGTTGACAGACCACA
>Ga0115566_10000584_pt1 | contig 31748 bp, 28 predicted proteins | sample COGITO_mtgs_1204_3_FD_87173 | JGI IMG/M metagenome (GOLD analysis project Ga0115566, IMG submission 87173) | Pelagic marine microbial communities from North Sea - COGITO_mtgs_120405 | ecosystem: Environmental > Aquatic > Marine > Epipelagic | place: Germany:Helgoland, sampling site Kabeltonne...
CACAGAAGAAAAAGTCTTTCCAATGGTCCCGGCAGGGGCGGCTACTGATGATATGATCACGGCTGTTTTTAGCCCTGAAGACTGCGCCTGAGCCACTTTACAAACTGATTTTGGCCCACCCGTCCAACTAACACCATGCAAGAAGCATCTCATTTTACCCCCCAACAGCTGTTCCGCAAACAGGCAGCAGGCGAATCGCTCCATCCCGATGGCGAAGACGCAGTTCACCGCCATGTACTTACGGTCTTGGTAGAGAATACCATCGGAGCGCTGAACCGGGTTGCTAATCTGTTTTCTCAGAGAGGATTTAATCTGGAGAGCGTAACTGTGGGGGAAGCAAGAGACCCCTCCCAAAGCCGACTCACATTGGTGACTACAGGAAATGATCGAATCATTGGGCAGGTGCTCAAGCAGCTCCACGGTCTCATCGATACACTCGAAGTGGATGACGTCACCCACGAAGACCATGTGGAGCGTGAACTTTGTCTGGTCAAGATCCGCTGTAATTCGGAAGAACGAGCATCCATTTTGGCTGTCGTTGACATCTTTCGAGCCAACGTAGTCAACATTACTCCAGACAGCCTGACGTTCGAGGTTACCGGACCGACAGCGAAAGTGAACGCCTTCATCGGCTTACTGAAGGACTATGACCTATCCGAGGTGGCGCGAAGCGGACGCGTAGCTATGCGCCGTCGCCTTGCTTTTGAACACTGACGTGTAGCAGCCCCAGCGGCTCCAGCAGCCACTCATTACTCACTTAATTAGGACGCCGGATCCAACGGACATCCCGCATCCAATACCAACGAAGAAAATGTCTGACTCAATGAATATGCATTATGACGCTGATCTCGGCCTAATTCAGAACCGACGCGTAGCCGTAATCGGTTTCGGCAGCCAAGGTCATGCTCACTCCTTAAATCTGCACGAAAGTGGCGTTCAAGTTGTTGTTGGTCTGCGTGAAGGGTCCCCCTCGAAGGCGGAAGTTGAGGCGCACGGCGTGACAGTCATGTCAGTCTCAGAAGCAGCTGCCTGGGCCGAGGTGGTAATGATTTTGATTCCGGATCAGCATCAGAAGAAGGTGTATGAAGCTGAAATTCGGGAGCATATGACGCCAGGAAAAGCGCTTGGCTTTGGTCATGGGTTCAATGTTCACTACGGCCAAATCGAGCCTCCAGCAGGGGTAGATGTATTCATGGTGGCTCCTAAGTCTCCAGGCCATCTGGTTCGCCGTACGTTTAGCGAAGGTCGCGGCGTGCCATGTCTGGTTGCGGTGGCCCAAGATGCGTCAGGGCAAACAATGGATCTTGCCCTGAGCTGGGCAAAAGGCATTGGGGGTACTCGCGCCGGTGTTATTGAGACCAATTTCAAGGACGAAACCGAAACTGATCTCTTTGGTGAGCAGGCCGTTTTGTGCGGAGGAAGCGAGGCCCTTATTAAAGCCGGGTTTGAAACCCTGGTCGAAGCAGGATATGCGCCGGAATTGGCCTATTTTGAGTGCCTACACGAATTGAAGCTAATCGTAGACCTGTACTACGAAGGAGGACTGCAGACAATGAACCAATCTGTATCCGACACAGCCGAGTATGGTGGGTATTCCCGCGGTAGCCGTGTAATAACAGAAACCGTAAAAGCAGAAATGAAAAAAATCCTCGGAGAGGTTCAGAGCGGTGCATTTGCCAAAGAGTGGATTGACGAGTGTGAACAAGGGTGGCCCAACATGTCTCGTCTAAGGAATGCCTCTGTGACTCATCCGATGGAAACAATTGGAAAAAAACTGCGCGGTATGATGTCGTGGTTGCGTACCAACCAAGCTGAAGCCCCTGAACAAACAGCCCCAGCCAGGAGCTGAATCAGACGTAGTATTCACCATCCTAAATTCCTTGTAGATCCGTTGCATGAGTGATCCAATACACATTGTACTTCTTCCCGGTGATGGTATCGGGCCCGAGGTCGTATCTGCTGCCGTGCAGGTGATGACGTCAGTGGCAAAAAGGAAAAATGTGGATATACGTTTTGAGGAAAGGCCATTCGGAGGCGCTGCAATAGACGATGTCGGAAACCCATTACCGGATGCAACGCTCAAGGCATGTAAGTCAGCCGATGCTATTCTCTTAGGTGCCATTGGCGGACCAAAGTGGGATAAACAACCGCCCGATCTGCGCCCGGAATCAGGTCTCTTGCGACTACGCAAGGAGCTCGGCGCTTTTGCGAATCTGAGACCGGTCTCGGTGCCGGCTGCGCTGGCCAGTCAGTCCGTGCTCCCGGCAGATCGAGTCGCCGGAACGGATCTGGTCGTTGTCAGAGAACTGACTGGGGGCATATATTTCGGAGAGCCCCGTCAGTATGGCAGCGAGGAGTCCTTCGATACTATGCGGTATTCGGCTATCGAGATCGATCGGATTGCACGAATCGCATTTGATCAAGCAAAGATGCGAGGAGGCGATGTCACCTCGGTTGACAAAGCTAACGTCTTGGCATCGTCGCGACTTTGGCGTGAACGGGTCACCCGCCTTCAGGTAGCGGAGTACCCAGACGTTTCTTTGAGACATATGTATGTTGACAACGCTGCCATGCAGCTGGTCCGTGACCCCCGCTCTTTCGATGTTTTGCTCACGGGTAATCTGTTCGGAGACATCCTTTCCGACTTAGCATCAACATTGTCAGGATCACTCGGTCTTCTGCCATCAGCGTCTCTCGGTGGCGACACACCACTTTTCGAGCCCGTTCATGGAAGCGCTCCCGATATTGCCTCTCAGGGAAAGGCTAATCCGGTGGCCGCCATGTTGAGCGGTGCCATGCTGTTCGACGAACTCCAATTATCAGAGCTTGCGAATGACATTCGTCAAGCCATAGACCAAACTCTGAAAAAGGGCATTTCTACATCAGATTTGTCAGATCCTGGCGTGTCTACTTCATATTTCACGGATCACGTGCTTAAAGCGCTCGATGCGTTCACTGAACTCCATCCTTCTTTCTGAATCCAATTCCGATGAGCACAAACAGAATCGTCATTTTTGACACAACTCTTCGCGACGGTGAGCAAGCGCCTGGCGCGGCCATGACCATTCCCGAAAAGATCCAGATAGCCCATCAGCTGGCTCGACTTGGTGTGGATGTCATTGAGGCAGGATTTCCTATTTCCTCTCCGGCGCAGTTTGAAGCAGTACGCAGGATTGCAGAGGAGGTATCGGGTCCTGTAGTCTGTGCGTTAGCTAGAGCAAAAAGTGGAGATATCGATGCCGCCGGTCAAGCGCTTGCTGGCAGCAAGAAAACACGAATCCACACGTTTATTGCTACTAGCGATATCCATCTTAAGAGTAAGTTTGCAGATGCTCGATATGGAGAAACGATTGAAGAAAAGCGAGAAACGATAAAGAAGATGGCGGTTGACGCTGTAAAACGCGCTCAAACGTTCACGGAGGATGTAGAATTTAGCGCTGAAGATGCAGGGCGCACGGACCTGGATTTTCTGTGCGAAGTGGTCAAAGCGGTTATTGAAGCAGGGGCAACGACGATCAATATTCCGGACACGACCGGATACTGTATTTCAGATGAGTATGCTGAATTGATCAAGCATGTAATCACGTGCAGCGGGGCTGGCGACGAGATCATTTTTTCCACACATTGTCATGATGATCTTGGATTGGCAGTAGGAAATTCAATGGCAGGCGTACTTGCAGGAGCACGTCAGATCGAATGCACTATCAACGGAATTGGAGAGCGGGCAGGAAATGCATCCCTTGAGGAAGTTGTAATGGCGCTGGCCGTACGCAATGATCATTTCCAGCTTGAGACATCAATCAACTCGAAATTGCTTTCCCAGACATCAAAAATGGTCTCGACATTTACTGGTTTCGTCGTGCAGCCAAACAAAGCAATTGTGGGCAGGAATGCCTTCAGTCATGAAGCCGGGATTCACCAGGATGGGGTACTGAAAAATCGGGAGACGTATGAAATCATGCGAGCCGAAGACGTTGGCCAGAATCCAGAGGCTATCCGCCTCGGACGCCATTCAGGACGTCATGGTTTGTTTTCGCGCCTTGAAAAGCTAGGTATTAATGTTGCCATTGCTGATCGAGCGCTGGTATACGATATGTTTGTTGCGCTGGCTGATCGGAAGAAAGAAATCAATGACATCGACCTTTATAGCCTGGTCGACCAACAATCCAACCTCCCTGCGACACCTCACTACAAACTGGAGCATTTTCACGTGACTGTCGGGTCAGGAAAGCAACCCGAAGCAACTGTTCGTATTGTGAATCTGCGCAACGATCAGGTGCTGGAGAAAGCAGCCACAGGCGATGGCCCCATCGACTCTTTGTATCGGGCTATCGACCACGCCGTGAATGAAGGACACGATCTTATCAGCTACAATATCAGGTCTATTTCCGAAGGTGCTGACGCGTTCGGTGAGGTAAACGTATTGATAAGTTATGGAGGGCCTTGTTTCGCTGGTAAAGCCAGTAGTACGGACGTAATCCACGCCTCAGCAGAAGCCTACATGAATGCATTGAACGCTTTGGCCGCTCACCGCGCCGATGAAGAGTCAATCCAGTTTGTAGGATCAGGCATTATGCAGGCATTTGACAGCGGAACAGCTTGAACCATGGGACAGACAATTACGCAAAAAATACTGGCCCGCAATGCAGGGCGTGATCGAGTCGCGCCTGGGGAGAACATCTGGATTGATGTGGATACCCTAATGACGCACGATGTGTGCGGGCCTCCAACGATTGGCATTTTTAAGCGGGAGTTCGGCGAAGATGCAAAGGTCTGGGATCCGGACAAGCTGGTCATCCTACCGGACCACTATATCTTTACGGAAGACCCTCATGCACGCCGCAATATTGACATCCTTCGTGATTTTGCTGCCCAGCATGATCTACCTCATTACTACGATGTGGGCACCTCTAGGTACAAAGGAGTCTGTCATGTAGCCTTGGCAGAAGAGGGATTCAATCGCCCCGGGACGGTTCTTTTTGGAACGGACAGCCATTCCTGCACGTCCGGCGCGTTTGGAATGTTTTCGACAGGAGTCGGAAATACGGATGCTGCGCTCATCATGGGTACCGGTAAAATTTGGGTCAAAGTCCCTGAGACGCTACGCTTTGTGTTTGAAGGAACGCTCCCGCCGTGGTTGATGGCAAAGGACCTGATTCTTTCGGTGATCGGTGATGTCGGGTTCGAAGGTGGAACGTACTGCGCCCTCGAATTCGATGGTCAGGCCGTTTTTGACCTATCGATGGAAGAGCGGATGACGCTTACAAACATGGCCATCGAAGCAGGAGGTAAAAATGGTGTCATTGCGGCGGATGAGAAAACCTTTGAACATGTTCGCGCTAGGACAGACCGGCCTTTCGACCCAGTATGGTCCGATCCAGATGCTGCCTGGCTGCAGGAACGCGTCTATGATGTCTCAAACATGGAGCCGGTAGTTGCGAAACCTCATCGTCCCGACAATCGGGCGACGGTTAGCGAAGTGGCTGGGACGAAATTGGACCGCGCCTATATCGGAAGCTGTACAGGAGGCAAGTTGGAAGATTTTGAAGCAGCTGCCAAAATCCTTCAAGGGGAAGAAGTCAGAATTGATACGTTCGTAGTCCCCGCAAGCACCGAGGTCACGAGGCAAATGCATGAGCGCACGCTGAACGGTAAAACGTTGTGGCAGGTGTTCGTCGATGCCGGTTGTAAAATGGGGCATGCCTCATGTGGTGCCTGCTTGGGAGGACCGATTGACACCTTTGGTCGCACGCAGGGCACAGAAGTTGTGATTTCCACTACCAACAGGAATTTCCCCGGTAGGATGGGCTCGAAACAGTCAGCCGTCTATTTAGCATCTCCGCTTACCGTTGCTGCTTCTGCCGTTCAAGGCACCATCACTGATCCACGAACTGTTCTGGCCTGAGGAAAGAATAAATGGACGACATCATTCAAGGAAAGGCGTACGTGTTGGGGGATTCCATCGACACGGATCAGATAATCCCAGCTGCACATCTCGTGTACAGTATGACGGTACCCGACGAGCGAAAGCAATATGGTCGATATGCGCTAAGCGGCCTGCCAACGGATCAGCAAGGATTGCCCGAAGGTAACCTCCCGTTCACGCCCGATGACATGTTTGAAAGCGAATACCGGATCGTAATAGCCGGGTCAAATTTCGGATGTGGCTCTTCGCGTGAGCATGCGCCGTTCTCCCTCATGGTCGCAGGGGCTAAAGCGGTCGTAGCCCAATCCTATGCGCGTATTTTTTATCGAAACGCCGTGGATGGTGGCTTTATCATCCCATTTGAATCACGGCTGAGATTGGTTGATCACATCCGAACGGGGGACGAGATTCGGATCGATGTTCGGGCAGGCCTTTTGACCCATGTAGAAGCTGGCGAAGAGTGGCTTCTGAATCCGCTGGGTGATATCGCCGATATTCTCAAAGCGGGTAATGTTTTTGAGTACGCCCGCCAGGCCGGATTCATGAAGTAATTAGCACGGCGGTTACCGAGTCTATATTTTAGTTATTCTTGGTGCGGATGAACTCTCTTTATACTCTGATCCGCTTCTTTCGAATCTGTATTGACTTTTTCTGCCCAAGATGCCTCCAGCAAAGCAGCTTTCACGCGCCGACGAAATCCTCCTGATATGCATCGTGGTCCTCGGTGAGGATGCATACAGTACTACCATCCGACAGGAACTGGTCTCGAGAGCAAAGAAAAAAGTAACCGTCGGGAGTCTGTGGGTATCCTTGGATCAACTGGCCGAGCGGGCATACATACGGAAGCGGACGGCTAAAGGAGAGAAAAAGCAGGGAGGACGCCCACGGGTGTATTACCGCTTAACCCCAAAAGGTATTCGGATTCTTGAACGCACCAAGGAATACCAAAAGAATCTGTGGAAAGACATGCCTTCTTTGAAAGAATATTCATCCTGACCAGCCTCAGAGCCTTGATTTGAAGGCATGTCGTCTTCTATTTTATACGTCTATGTCAATCAGCACGTTCAAAGCGCCAGATACCCGTCACTCGCGACGAGTCCGAACCATGCTCCGATTGGAGTACGGTCCGTGCACGCGTGCGTGACAAGAAAGCTGATTGAAAAGCTTTTGCGTTCGTTTGCGTCGGTCCGTACAGGATCGACGCTTTTTTTATGTCCTTGAAATTCGGGGTCTGAAGCCTCCGGAGCTCTTTCGCCCAATCAACGAAGCATATGCCTTCATCTTCTTCTATAGAGTCCATCGTCGTTGCCTTCAGTGGTGGACTTGATACGTCATTCTGTGTGCCGTTCTTACGTGAACAACACGGTTGCGATGTCCACACGGTCACGGTCAATACCGGAGGCATTTCCGATGAGGAGTGCGATATCATTGCAGCGCGCGCCAAAGAATTGGGATCTGTCAGTCATCAAATGATCGATGCACGCGACGCGCTTTTCCAGCGTTCCATTCAGTTTCTTATCAAGGGTAATGTACTACGAGGCGATCTGTATCCTCTGTGTGTAGGCCCCGATCGTGTCGTTCAGGCGCAGGTCTTGGTAGAGAAAGCGCGAGAGCTGGGCGTATCCACCGTGGCACACGGCTCAACTGGGGCAGGCAACGATCAAATCCGTTTTGACATTGCATTGGCGGTTTTGGGAGATGACCTCGAGATCCTGACGCCTATCCGCGACGGAAACTTGAGCCGAGCATATACATCTGGCTGGCTTCGTGACCGCGGGTATTCGGTGTCAGATTCCACTACGACCTATTCCATCAATACCGGATTATGGGGCGTTACGGTGGGAGGAAAGGAAACCCTTGGAACGTCTGATCCACTTCCTGACGAAGCGTGGCCGACCCCTTCTCCTGCGCAGGCACCCGACAACGGTGTGACTCTCTCCATTGGTTTTACCAACGGCGTTCCAACCTCACTCGACGGGGAGCATCTCTCGCCTGTGGACTTGATAGAACGCTTGAACGAGCTTGGTGCCGATCATGGTATTGGGCGGGCCATTCATGTTGGCGATACGATTCTAGGAATCAAAGGGCGGGTGGGATTCCAAGCGCCTGCAGCTACCATTCTGATTCCGGCTCATCGCGAGCTAGAAAAAATTGTACTGTCGCGCTGGCAGCAGTATCACAAGGCGCAGCTTGGGGATTTCTACGGTATGATGGTTCATGAAGCCCAGTATTTCGATCCCGTCATGCGCGATATTGAGGCGCTGCTCGATTCCTCTCAGGAAACTGTAACTGGCCAGGTTACAATTTCCTTGTTTAAAGGAAATGTGCTAGTAGAAGGGTGTACGAGCCCATTTTCGATGTTCGATGCTAAGGTCGCCACGTACGGCGAATCAAATGATCTTTGGGATGGCCGCGATGCCAGAGGATTTGCTCGCATTCTTGGAGTCCAGTCTCTGTTAACTAATCGGGTACGTGCCGCTCACTCCCAGAACCCAACGGACAAATGAAGAAGATAGAAGTAACGTATGTGTCCTCTACGGCCTCGAAAACAGGCCTCGTTCGGGATGCTTCGCTGTCAGACTATGTGGTAGCTCAGGAAGGCTATTGTGTTGTTGTTGAAGCCCTTGAATCAAAGGCGATCTATAATCAGATCGAGTGCATTGACGGAGAATTCCGAACAATCTCTAAAGGAGATGTCTTTGTTGGAGTCCTTGGTGAACGCCGCGCCCTGAAGGGATACTCTGGTGTGGTACCTCGCGCTATTCTTCCTGGGGATACGCTCAATGTGTTGAACATGGGCGGAATCATTGGGACCTGCGTTAGTGATCATCCCGACCTAGGCCCGGCACTCAAAGTGAAGGTTCTTGGGGCAGCCATGGTCGAAAAAGATGGAATGTGGGTCCATGCACGCCTTCAGGATCACGCGCTCCACGAAGTCGATTCCCTTACGAAGTCGGCACAGCTGATCTTTATTTCGGGTACGGCAATGAATACCGGCAAAACCTGGGCTGCGTGTGAGCTTGTTCAGCGTTTAACCCGCAAAGGGTACCGGGTGGCTGCCGCCAAAGCGACGGGTGCTAGCTTGATGCGAGATGTTCGCCTCATTGAAGGTCACGGAGCGATTGCTACAGCAACCTTTACGGATGCCGGTGTCGTTTGCTCGACATCAAAAGCCATGGCGCCCTACGTGAAGGGCCTCATCCATCACCTTAGCGAGACAGCTGATCCTGATGTAATCGTAATCGAGCTTGGAGATGGGATCATTGGATATTACGGTGTCGATGAGTTGTTGCAGGACAAGGAATTACAGAAATTTTGCGTCGCTCATATTGTTGCCGCCGTGGATTTGGCAGGGGTCTGGGCTGCTCAGCAGTTGTTCAAGGACCGTTATCATGCAGAGATTACAGTTGTCACCGGACCTGTCACGGACAACGGGGTTGGGAAGCAGTACATTGAGCAAGTAATGGGTATTACTGCGATTAATGCCCGTGAGGACCCAAATGCCCTTGGCGATCGGGTTGCCTCGAAACTTACCGCACCGAAAAAGCCCGCAACGAGCGCATGAAACGCACCGCTGTATTGCACGCAGCCGGCTATGTAGGTCGGTCTCTACTAGAACGTGTCCTGGAGCACCCTGGTCTGGAACTTGTGTCCGCGACCAGCCGCTCTTTTGCGGGTAAGCCGGTTCACGATGCCCACCCTGGATTGGCAGGGAGATGCTCGCTGGCATTCGACGCAGTATTGCCGAGTTACGCCGACTTGGATGTCGTATTTGTAGCTGCCGGTCACGGTGAAGGAGCTGCTGCCGCTGGGCAATTGCGGGATAAAGGATATGAGGGCTTGATCGTGGATATGAGCGCAGACTTCAGATTGTCTGATGCGGCTACCTACAAGCAACGCTATGGTATCGATCATCCTCGCACAGATCTTCTTGAAAATGCCTGGTACGGGATGCCTGAATTAACTGGTCCTCCGCCACCTGGCACCACATTGATTGCCAATGCGGGTTGTTTTGCGACTGCCATTTCCCTCGCGCTCTTTCCCTTGTCGGCGGCTGGAGGAACCTCGGAAAGCGCCCTAGCCGGCCCAGTTTCGGTGACAGCGTTAACGGGCGCTTCCGGATCAGGCGCGCGCCCTTCGGCAACGACTCACTTTCCCGATCGGGATGCAAATGTGCGAGCGTATAAGGTTTTCCGTCATCAGCACGAAGCTGAAATTCGCATGATGGCTAAGGGTGTCGATTTTTCCTTCGTCCCCGTCTCCGGTCCATGGACCGCAGGGATCTGGGGTACGGCTCAGGTACGATTTAAGTCAGAGGAAGCTGCGGCTTCCTTGGCGGCAAAATTTGAAGCGGCCTATGCAGATAAGCCATTGATCCGTCTGTGGCCGGGCCGGTTGCCAGAGCTACTCTGGAGCGTCCGATCCCCGTTCACCGATCTAGGTTGGACGATCATGGGGCGCAATGTAGTAGTCGGTTTCGCCATTGATAACCTTATGAAGGGGGCGGCCTCTCAGGCAATTCAGAATATGAATTTAGCCTTTGGCTGGTCAGACACGGATGGTCTGGTGGCTCATCCGGCAACTGCTCCCACTAGTTAATGCTATTGCGGATCTCTTGATCATCCTTGTCATTTATTCCACGACTTTCTTTCACATGACATCCTCACCTACGACCATGACAACTACCGAATGGATGGAGCTGGAAAACAGGTCTCAGCTCGGTACCTACAACAAGTGGCCGATCGCGCTTGTAGGCGCGAAAGGCGCCATGGTGACAGACACCGATGGACGGACCTATCTGGATCTGTACGGCGGCCATTGCGTGGCTTTTTTGGGGCATAATCACCCCAAAGTGGTGGCGGCCATTAAACAACAGGCAGATGAAATCCTGTTTTATTCGAATGCGGTCTACTCTCCAGCACGCGCAAAGGCATCAGAGCGGCTAGCGCGTCTTGCTCCTGATGGGATGGACACTGTCTTCTTTGTAAGTACTGGTACGGAGGCAAATGAGGTGGCGATGAAAATCGCCCGAAAGGCAACCGGGCGAACAAATATTGTTGCCGTGGAAGGGGATTTCCATGGTCGTACGCTTGGGAGCCTTGCCGCCACATGGGAGGGTAAGTATCGCTCTGGGTACGAAGAGTCCTTCGGTCCAGTGACCTTCGTTCCTTTTGACGATGCCGAGCAGGCGCGCAAGGTAATTCTAGAGCAGAAACCAGCCGCTGTGATCGTGGAGCCCATTCAGTCCATGTCCGGCATGAAGACAGCCTCTGTGGAATATTTCCAAGCGCTGGAATCTGCTTGCCGTGAAACCGGCGCCATGTTCATCATGGATGAAGTCCAGACCGGCGTAGGGCGCACCGGAGCGTTCACCTATGCCGATCTGTTGGGCATCAAGCCGGATATGATAACACTGGCAAAGAGCCTTGGCGGCGGAGTACCGGTGGCCGCAGTGCTCGTACGCGATGAAGTTGCAGCAACGGTGCATCCTGGGGAGCAAGGGACCACGTTTGGCGGTGGCATGTTGGCTATGGCTGCCGTTGATGCAGCCTTACAGGTAGTTGAAGAAGAGCACCTTTCAGAGCGTGCTTTAGCGATTTGGGATGCACTCGAAAAAGGATGTGTTCAGCGAGGGCTTCGATGCCAGGGAGCCGGCTGCCTGATGGGCATAGATTTCGGTCAACCTGTTGGTCCCATTGTCGCTGCACTTCGCGCTGAGGGAATCCTTACGGGTGGCTCAGCCAATCCGAACATCATGCGGCTCATGCCACCAGCTGTTGTCTCCGACGAACAGATCAGTGGCTTTTTTAAGGCCCTGGACCTCGTCATGGAACAGGTTGTAGCATGACCCATCTATTGGACTGGCTCGACGTAGAGGAGGATGATTGGAAGGCATGTATTCTGGAGGCATTGGCATTTGGAGAAGAGAGGGATCGGGCGTGGGGCCGCCATGACGGATCAGCGCTTGGCATGGTATTTTTCAACGATTCGCTGCGAACTCGCGTGTCGATGGAGTTGGCTGCATCGGAGTTGGGTGTACGATCCGTTACGGTGACGCCTGGAAGCGGGACATGGGGATTCGCATGGGATGAGGGCCGTCCAATGAATGGCGATGAAGCGGAGCACATCAGGGAAGCAGTCGGGGTTATGTCCCGATATTGCCATGTATTGGGTGTTCGTTTATTTGCCTCGGGTACGGATCGAACTGCCGACGTTTCAGACGCTCTGCTCACACGATTTGCTGCATCATCTACCGTACCAGTGATCAACCTAGAGTCTGCCTCTCGTCATCCCTGTCAGGCCTTAGCAGATGCCACGGTTTTGCATCGTCATTTTGGTGAAGGTGAAGACCTGGCTGGCAAGAAGTTTGTTTTGAGTTGGGCGCCTCATCCGAAGCCTTTACCCATGGCCGTTCCCAATTCGACGCTGTTGATGGCAACCCGGCTCGGAATGGATGTCGTGCTGGCTCGTCCCGATGGGTTTGAACTTGATGAATCCGTGATCGATGCTGCGCGCCGTCAGGCGACGACCGCGGGCGGCAGCTTCAGCGAAACAGATGACCAGAATGCCGCCGCTGACGGCGCGCATGTCATTTATGCGAAGGCATGGGGAGGATTCGGGAGATATGATGACCCTGAGTCAGAAGCCGATCTTCGTTTATCAAAATCCGATTGGCGCATCACATCAGAGACGATGCAGCTCACGGACGGGGGGCAGTTCATGCATTGCCTCCCGGTCAGACGAGGTGTTGTGGTCGATGATGCCGTGCTCGATGGCGAATCCTCCCTGCATCTTGATCAGGCGGAATTTCGATTGCACGCTCAAAAGGCCATTCTTGACTGGCTGTTGCGGGATAGAAACCTCCGAGACGGAGAATCGGCCGGGGATGGTAGATGAAACGGACCGTGATCAAGTTAGGTGGAGCCCTGCTAGATGGAGACCTTCAGCCTTTTTGGCAGGAAGTGGAGCGTTTGCAGTCATCATCCGATGTTGTGCTTGTTCACGGTGGTGGTCCGCAGACGACAGCGCTTGCCGAACGACTAGGACATACACCTACCATCGTACATGGACGGCGTGTGACAACACCTCTTGATTTGGACATTCTGAAATGGGTGATCCGAGGAGAATTAAACCTAAAGTTGACGGCTGCAGCGCACGCTGTGGGAGTTCGTGCCGTCGGGCTTAGCGGAGCAGATGGTGGAACGCTTTCAGTTCAACGTAGGCCGCCTTGGACAGTAGACGGAGAGCACGTCGATTTTGGTGAAGTCGGGGATGCAGAAGTAGCTGACACAACTGTCATTTCAGCGCTGCTTCAAGCAGGAGTTGTGCCCGTTCTTTGCCCACCGGGTGTTGACCGATCAGGCGACCTGTTCAACATAAATGCTGACACCATAGCACTGGAGATTGCGCTCGCTCTTGGCGCAGAAGAACTTCTACTTTTGACTGGCTCGGGTGGGGTTCTCGACCGCGAAGGTCAGCTTTTGAAGCGTCTAGATCGTGTAACCGCCGATCGGGCCGTAGACGAGGGGTGGATAGCCGGAGGGATGAAAGTGAAGACGGATATTGGCTTTAAAGCGCTTGATAAAGGCGTCAAGTCTGTTTGGATAGCCGACCTGACCTCGATCAACGACCGTTCTGGTGCGACACGCCTTCTCTCAACACCTCTAAAGTAGCCCGATCGCATGAATGAAATGACCATATACGATGGACTAGAAGGGGACCTTGCGACCTCCGACGTGCTTGGATTACACCGGGACCTTGTTGAGATTCCTTCACTAAGCCACGAGGAAGAGGAAGCAGCTGATTTTCTAGAGCGTTATTTCGTGTTGAACGGATTGACCCCGGTCCGGATGGGTAACAACGTTTTGGTGACTGTCGATGGGCCTTCGGACTCAAACGCTGATCCGCGTACGCTTCTTCTGAATTCGCATCTCGATGTGGTGCCACCATCTGCAGATCATCCCTTTCCTGCGTTTGAGCCAACGCTCGAAGGTGGCCTGATCTATGGGCGCGGCAGCGTCGATGCAAAAGGCTGCGTAGCTTCTATGGCCAGCGCTATTTGTCGCCTGCACGCCTCGGGCTCACTCGCGCCCGGCACCCGGTTGATGGGTGCATTTACTATTTGCGAGGAGACAGGCGGACAGGACAACGGCCTTGAGGCCATCTTGCCAGATTTACCACGCATGGATGCGGTGTTGGTCGGCGAACCGACTCACATGCAGCCGTGTGTGGCACAGAAAGGACTATTGATTCTCCGTTTGGACGCCAAGGGATGCTCTGCCCACGCCGCAAGGGCATCGGAAGGGGATAACGCGATCTCAAAAATGGTGCGTGACCTCACCCGACTAGAATCCTGGACGTTTGATCGGGTTCACCCTTTCCTAGGAGAAACGACTCATTCAGTTACCGTGATCGAAGGGGGGACCGCTCGCAATGTGATACCAGATCGGTGCTCTTCATGGATCGACATCCGGTCCACGCCGTCGTATACGCATGATGAGATTGCAGGTATGCTCGACGAGCACCTCGAATCTGATGTGGTCATTCACTCAGGTCGATTCGTTCCTACCGAGACGGCTTTCGACTCGGCTATCGTTCGGGCGTGCCTGAAAGGTCATTCAGGTAGCGAAGCGTTCGGATCCCCTACGATGTCGGACTGGATCCATGTCAAGGATCTGCCGACCGTAAAGATTGGTCCTGGGGACAGCCGCTTGTCTCACACGGCAAAAGAGCATATTTCAGCCCGTGAGTTGCACGATAGTTGTGCCCTCTACGAGGCTATCATCACCGCTTATTTTCAAGAAAATCATGTCTGATTCAAGAAGTAACCCCATCTGGCACAAGGGATCAGGGGGACCTGTCGCACAGGACTGGGTCACTCGTTTTACCGTCGGTGATGATCCTCTCTGGGATCAAATGCTATTACCCTTCGATGCCGCGGCATCGCTGGCGCATGCCGCAGGGCTAATGAATGCTGGTGTCATCACCGAAGATGAGCTCGATGAACTGGCCGCAGGATTACAAGAGATTGGTCAGGCATGGGAACGCGGCGACGTCGTAGTAACGGTGGAGGATGAAGATTGCCATACCGTTATCGAACGACTGCTGACAGAAAAAAGCCCGGAAGCAGGTCGGAAGATCCATACAGGTCGCTCGCGCAATGATCAGGTGATCGCGGCCCTTCGCCTCTGGCTCAGAGCTCATCTCGATGAGACCACCTTTGCTTTGGCTGATTTGGCTGAGGCGCTGGCCGACGTAGCCGATGACAACCGGGAGACGTTTCTTCCTGGCTACACCCACATGCAGCGTGCGATGCCATCGACCGTAGCGGCATGGGCACTGGGATATGCGGAGATGCTCTGTGATGATATGAGCATTCTGGCGCAGGCCCGGGATCTCAATAATGCATCGCCACTCGGGAGCGCGGCCGGCTATGGCGTCCCATACCTAAACCTTGATCGGGAGGCCCTCGCCGAGGACCTGGGATTCGAGCGGGTGCAAGAAAATGTCACCTCCGTTCAATTAAGTCGAGGAAAGTTTGAACTGGCAGCAGTTCACGCCCTCGTTCAAGCGGCTGCGACGATTAATCGCCTTGCGTCTGATATCATCTTGTACAGCACCTCAGAGTTTGACTTCGTCCGTTTGGCTGATGGACTAACGACGGGTAGCAGTATCATGCCGCAAAAAAAGAACCCTGACATCGCCGAGCTGGCCCGGGCTTCGCTCCACCGTATTGCAGCGGAGATGCATGTCTTGCTTGGCGTTCCGGCCAACCTTCCATCGGGCTACCACCGCGATCTACAAATCACGAAAGCATCCGTCATGAAGTCGGTGTTGCTGATGTTAGATCTATCCCAGGCAGCTACAGGGCTGGTCAACGGACTTTCCTTCCATGCTGAAGGAATAGAAAAAGCCCGATCCAGTGATCTGTTTGCCACGGCTGCAGCCATGGAGAGGGTTGCAGGGGGTGATGCATTCCGGACCGCGTATCGAGACGTTGCCGGTCGTGATGACCTATGGGAAGAGCAGTCGGATCGTCCCGTTTCAGACGTTTATACAACGCATGGAAACCCAGGCCAGACATCATCAGATACGGTCCGCGAGCGGCTCGATGCGATTCGCGGGGAGTAGTCTGCCGGTGAGCCCAACGCTATGGTGCGCATTGGTAGACGCCATGGTGCGCTATGGTGCGCTATGGTGCGCCTAGGGGCGCTGGCGCGTTACTTCACCCTGAACAGGTAGCTCAGCTTAAAGAAGAGGCCATCATTCAGGCGCTGAAGATCGCGGAAACGGAACGTATCCGGTTCTCTGGATGAATTGCCATATCCCAAGAAGAGGACAGTGCCTGGCGTGGGGCGATAGGAAAGCAGCCAATCGACCGAGAGGTTGTTTGTCCTGCGTTTACTGGTGGGACTGAGTTCACCCGTTGATGGATTACGAATCAGAATGGGTTGATCTGTTCGGGAGTCGTCACGAAGCTCGTCGACAAACATCGAATTGTACTGCCCTACGAGGCGCACGAAAAGGGAAGGGGAGAGCTGGTATTCGACCTTGAGCCTCGGGACGCGGCGAAGAGCCACTGTGCTTTTGTCGGAATGACGGATATAATGCTGATAATTATAGAGCAAGTTGACCCGCAGCTGATCCGTCGGATGGTAGTTCAGCGTCAGGGTGTAGAAGTAGATGTCTGCTCGTGCCCACTCGTAGAAGTTGTCATCGAGTCCGGCAACCACAAAGAGCGACGCAGAAAAGTTGTTGAGTCTGGGTGTTGCCAATCGGGACCAGAACCCAAGATTGATGAGCCGATCAACGCCTTCATATCCGATGTACGTCCCTGGTTGGGCTGGATTTTCCAACACGTAATTGTCGTACAGGCCGGTTGGCATCAGAAATGACTCGTAGAAAACAGACGTGAGTCCAGACCATCCACCCCGGAAGTTGTAATTGGAATTGAAATGGATTTTACGATCGTTAGGGCCATTTCCATTTGTAAAGCGATCATAATCCCAGGTGCCATCGAGAGAGATGCCCAGGCTGTACGACTCAACAAAACGACCCTCAGCCCCAAACCAACGTCTGGTAGGGGACATGTTGATGTGAACGACTCCTGTTCGCTGGATAAACCCTGATTCTGAATTAAAGTCGGTGTGGAATCCAGTAGAACTGAAGGAGCCGCCCCATTTTCGGCCTGATGCCAAGGCGCTCATATTCCACATGGGCGCGCTAATTGTAGAGCCTTCATCCGCAGTAAAGCTCATTCCAGTTTGCCACGTCACGGAGTAGATATCCGAGAACGTCATTCGACCGTCCACCGCTGCGACGCGGTTCCAGTGATTGCCATCGACCTTGTCCGTATAGACCAGTCCAATCGTATTCTGACCGGACAAGTCCCGGCGGACACGGACGGCGTTAAAATAGCGTGCGTCTAGGTCACTCAAATGTAGCTCCTTGTTGTCCACCGCCGACAGGAAGGCCACATTCGTGCTGCCCGTCTTGCCGGTCACCTTGGCAGCGCTAAGCGGATTAGCTATTCTTCGCGTATACACCAAGTTGGTGGGAGACGAAAACATCTCGATACCATCAAGGAAGAAGGGGCGTTTTTCTGGGAAAAACACTTGGCGACGGGGGTCAAATTCTATCTGCGCGACATCAGCTTCTACTTGACTAAAATCTGGATTTAATGTGCCGTTCAGCGTCAGGTTACTGGAGATGCCCCAGCGAACATTCAGTCCTAGCGGGTCAGTAAAGTCCTCTTTGAAAGAAGCATCGGCACCGGCAGGTCGACTTGCCCCGCCGGTAAACTCGGGGTTGATATCGAGAACAAGTCCTCTTCGAAGGTCTGTCAGGTTGGTTATCGAACCATTTTGCGACATAAATGACGCATTGTCGAGCTTGGAAGGCGTCCAGGTGCTGGTGTAGCCGGAGTGCTGGATGCGACGGATCACGTTGAATCCCCAGTCTTGGGTATACGAGCCTTGGTACCGAATGCTTTTGAACGGCAATCTGATCTCAACATCATACCCGTAGTCCGTCAAACGCCCCTTGGACTCATACACAAAGTCTGGACTGCTATCGATGTTGTAGGGCCCCGATCCGCTGCCTCCTGTCCGATCGCTCAATATGCCATCGGATTGTTGTCCGAGCGGGTTGACTCCAATTACGAAGGCTTGTCGCTTGTCATTGTACGTATCGAGTACGATATGAACGTAGTCGTCACCACTAATCTTGTCTCGATCCGCGAGGGTAGCCCGAATTTCTTCGGTGTGTTCTTCCCATGCTCGAATGCCAAAGTGAATTGCAGTGGGTGAGTACCAGACGAGCACATGGGTAGAATCTTGAGCCAGACGACCATCTACGGGCAGAAACTGCCAGAATTGGCTAAAAATGGCAGCATCATTCCACACATCTTCAGTCAGAAAGCCATCCACCGCAATATCCTGCGATTCGATCCGGGGAATGTCCTGAGCTAGCGGGTCTTGGGGGGAAACGGCCGACGCGTCTTGGGTTTGAAGGCCGAAGGCAGTGGACGATGTAGCAGCAATGACAACCAAAAGCAATGCTGAGACAATGAAGTTGGTCTGGAACCGGGTCATAGAGCTGGGGTGGTTTAGAATCGGCACGAAACTACAACACGCGGCGGGATTCTCTCGAATCCCGCCGCGCTATTCAATGGGCGGTGCGTAGGTGTAGAATCACCGAAAATCTTCCTCAATCAGACTTACATCCTGAACAGATATTGGAATTTGAAGAAAATCTGCCGCTCCGTCTGCTGGAAGATCATTGCCTGATCTCCTAAATCGCCTGGGAAATCCTGGAAGCGATGAGTCGATCCCACATGGAATACAGTGAAAGGACTCACACGGTACGTCACGAGTGGGTCCACCTCGAGGCGCTCCGCAAAATCATTGTATTGTACGATGACGCGCGAGAGCAGCTTACCAGTGAACTGATAGTTCACCCGAGCACGAGCAATGTAGCCGCTGAAATAGTTCTCACCCGATGTGCGATCACGTAGTCTGGAGTAGTTAAGATTCGTGAATAGTGTCATACGCGACGTGGGCTTGATGGTCAGCCGAGCGCCCACATCCATCAAGCCACCCATCCGTGGATTGGACCGATTTCGATAAATGGAATCGCCCACATTCATCTGCAAAGCAGCCTGTACCTGTTCACTGAAGTTAGATTCTAGATTAAGCCTAGCGCGCTCGATACCTGTAAATTCTACACCTGCGAATAGTTCGTTCGACGTGAAAATGTTTGCATTCAGGCGGGTCTGGCGTTTGAGCATGATGTTGAAACCGGCAAACAGCGACTCATCTTTTCGCACGTTGTCAAAATTCCAGAACCGATTAGCGCCTACCCAGAAGTTCGCCCGATTCATGAAACGACTGTTGTCCGTGAAAATCGAATAGCGCGTCATGGCATGAGCACGACGGGAATCGTTACTGGTTACGAATCCGTTGTCGGTCCGAAAAGTCGGCGTTGACTGTTCCCAGATGAGGTCATACCCCCAGTTGCGTCCCCCTCGGCCAAAATTTGTGTTGAGTCCATGACCCCAAAATTGTTCACCATCAAGTGCAGCTGTGTATCGACCGCGATCAAATGTGAGGCCATCAAGTCCAGTGGAGAGGGAGGCGTCGTTAGCTTCCTGCGTCCTACTAGCTAACGCCTGCCACGAGAAGTAATACTTGGTCCGGAAACGCAGATTGCCATCTATGCCCATAACGGAGCCGCTTCCACCCTCATCAAGGCGGCGGTCGGTAACCAGTCCTGCTATATAGGATGAGTTTTCGAAGCTGCGCCGGGCACGGAAAATATTGGAGACACTTTTGCCGCCGGTCATTAGGGCAGATGATTCCTCAAATGGAAGCAGAATGGGTGATGTCTGATCTCGTGCACCGATATAGCCAACGGTCCAGCCACCAAAGCGACCTGACAGCTTGCTTGCCGCAATTGGATCATTAATTGAGCGAGTATAAACAGCATCAATCCGAGTCTGGAACAGATCGGCACCCTCTTGGAAAAAGGCGCGTCGTTCTGGATAGGAAAGGGCAAAAGGCGAGTTGACATCGATTTGTGCCGCATCGGACTCGATTTGCGAGAAGTCCGGATTGATCGTCGCATCGAGGAGCAGGTCAGAGGTCAGTCCATACTTCAAATTGATCGATGGTTCGGCTGTGGCTCGGCCATTGTCAAATCCGGCTGACGGGTCGGAGAAAGTGCGCCCACCCGCTTGGCTACCTGTAATGGCTGGTAGAATTTCGAGATTCCTTCCGCGTTTGATATTGGACATGCCGCGTAGATACCCAAATTGGCATGACATGCATGGATTCGACCGATCCATTCCTGCCCAGGAGTATGTGTTACGATCGTCCCTGGGTCGCGTAATCCAAAACGTTGCCCTCCATTCCTGGATGTCGGCTTCCGGGAATCGAAGACTTCGGAACGGAATCGCCATTTCAACCTGGTAGCCATTCTCTGTCAGTGTACCGGCCGATTCATATATCAGATCAAAAGAGACATCCTCATTGTTTCCACTGCTTCGGGTATCCCCCTGAATACCGTAGGGGTTTGCCGAAATGAAGTAGGTTGTCTGACCGTCACCATTTGTGTCCAGCAACATTCCAGCATAATCATCCTGCCAGATATTATCACGGTCACTGAAGTTGGCCCTGATCTCAGCGGGATCATCGTTGATTATGTAGGCGACGTACAGGAATTCTTCGTCGTAGGCCAAAAGAGTCTTGATTCCAATGGGGGGTTCTGTCCGCTCGCCAGGACTGCTCTCTGAGAAATTTTGAGCGAGGACGGCCTCCCGCCACAGCCCTTCATCCAAGATTCCGTCTATGTTCACGCCTCTGGTTATAAAAGGGATATCGATCGATGGCAACAGGTTGGCCTCGAACGTCTTGGAATCAGCTGGCTCGGCCACGTAAGGCTGGGCTATGGCTGCCTCAGCCAGACAAAGGCTGAAAACAGTCAGGATCAGTACTGATAATGCTAATTTTTTAGCACACGCATTCAGCACAGGCACGTGTGCGCCGCTTAATTGGGTCATCGTTCTAGGTCGTTGAGTTGACGGGTCGACAGAACGAAGAAGGTTTGTAAAACTCCTCCCTCTCTCACCGCACTACGGACCATCCGGAGGCGGGTTACATACTAGATGGGGTAAAGAAGCAAAAGGTTGTCATGGGCACTGATTTATACCCTTTCTACATCCTTTATTCGCAGATTTCGAAGATGGCTGCCAATTTTATGCGCTAGCCTCTTGCACATGTAAGCGCCAGACGCCACTATACAGGAAATCAACCGGTACCCAGCATGAACAAAAAGCTCAAAAAGCAGATTATCATGGCCATCATGATTATTGTCGGCGTTTTCGTGGTATTCGCCATCGTCGGGCAAATTGCTTGATCCGAGAATGACTTCTCGGTGCACTCGGCATCGAAAGCATTCTTAGTACATGATCCCCAGCGGTCAAACCTGCACTTTCAATTGATGCGATCTGCATGATCTCCGGTGGAGCCTTGCGGTCAGCATCTGTACATTTGTGGATGGAAAAGTTTTGGTGCGCTTACCCGGCCAAAACCGATTTCCCCATCGATCCAACCCCAATACAGAACGGTTCGTCTTCCATCATGAAGTTTTTTATTGACACAGCAGATCTGAATGAAATCCGGGAAGCCAATGACATGGGTGTCCTTGATGGCGTGACAACGAACCCCTCCTTGATGAGAAAAGTCGGTGGATCGGATTTCCATGCCCACATCGTCAAAATCTGTGAAATCGTTGATGGCGATGTTTCTGCAGAGGTTATTTCGACCGACTACGAAGGCATGGTTCGGGAAGGGCGTGAACTAGCGGCGCTGCACGATAACGTCGTCGTGAAAGTCCCTCTGATTGCCGATGGCATCAAGGCGATAAAGACATTCACCGGGGAAGGAATCAAGACGAACTGTACGCTTTGTTTCTCTCCAACGCAGGCCCTGGTTGCGGCGAAAGCAGGTGCGACCTACATCAGCCCATTTATTGGTCGCCTCGACGATATTTCCACGTCGGGAATGGATTTGATTGAACAGATTGTCACGATCTATGCCAATTATGGGTACGAAACAGAAGTTCTTGCAGCTTCCATCCGGCATCCAATGCACGTTGCGGAAGCCGCTCTCATGGGTGCAGACGTTGCCACCATTCCTTTCAGTGTTATTGGTCAACTCATTGAGCATCCCCTGACAGATAGCGGACTGCAAAAATTCCTCGCGGACTGGAAGGCCTACGAGGCCGCCGGGTCGTCCAACGGCGCAGGCGCCTAAGGCGCACCCTGGTTACTCCATGATATTTACAACGCTGGGAGAGACAGAAGAGATCGGTGCGAGTTGCCACTACTTGATGGCAGATGGCTCTGGGATTCTGCTAGATGCAGGCGCTGATCCTGAAAAAGAGGGCACTGCAAGCATGCCGGATTTGGATCGGATTGCCGATCATCCGGATTGGCCTGTGGATCACGCCGTCGTTACGCACGGGCATCATGACCATCTCGGATCTCTTCCGATGGTGGTTCAGCGATTTCCGCACGTGCAGGTTCATATGACTTCGGCAACCCGCCAATTGGCCAATATTTTGCTGCCTGCATCAGCACGTCTGCAGCGCCGTAAAGTGAAGGAAGGGTCTACTACTGTAGATCCTTTGTTTGACGAGGACGATGTCGAGGCTAGTTCTTACGTGTACATGGCCCATCCTCTGGAAAATGAATTTGATCTATCCGGGTATAATGCGGGCTTTGAGATTTCCGGGGAGTTCTATGACGCCGGGCATGTACTTGGTTCTGTCGGAGTGATGGTTCGGTTCGTAGACAAAGGAGAACAGAGAAATCTGTTTTTCACTGGCGATACGGGCGTTCAGTCACAGACAATTATTCCCGGAGCGAGTTATCCGGATGAACAGGTCGATATTCTTGTGCTTGAAAGCACGCTAGGTGCTGACCCTGTGGCTGAAACTGTGACACGGCGGTCAGAAGAAAAGAGATTGGGTGAGGCGCTTTCCACCGTCCTTAACCGCGGAGGAACCGTCCTGATGCCCGTATTTGCGCTCGGAAGAGGGCAGGAAATGCTGGCGCTCATCGACCGCTACAAAAAGCGTGGGCTGATTCACCAGGATGTACCGGTCTATACAGCGGGCATGATGCGCGCCATCGCCGATGTGTATGACAAAACTCGGATGTCGACGCCTAGGTTGAATGAGGAATTTCAGGTATATGGTGTCCCTCAGCAGCGGCTCCCACGATCGGAATCAGGTCTGAACGAGGCGCTTAAGCAGCCAGGCATAATGTGCGTTGGATCGGGGATGATGTTCGAGCAGACCATCTCAAACAAGATTGCTCGACAGATTGTCAGCAACGAAAAGAACGGGGTATTTTTCGTGGGCTACGCTCGCGAAGACTCACCGGGAGACCTCTTGATCAAGGCGAGGCTAGAGGGCAAAGGCACAGACGTCGTATTGCATCCAGCGCGTGGACCCCAGCCGGTCATGTGCGATGTTGACAAGTTTAGATTCTCAGGCCATAGTCATAGAAGGGATCTTCTGAAACTGGTGGATAAGCTGCGTCCTTCAAAAATCGTACTCGTTCACGGCGAGGCGAAAGCCAAAGCATGGATGGCCGAGAATATTCGGTTTCACCATCCGGATATTGAAGTCCACACGCCGACGCCAGGCCAAGTTCTAGAACTTTGATGGCTAGTTGGCGAAGTTGACTAAAGGCATCCACTTCATCTTGCGTTTGTTGCCTGCATAGTTAAGTAGCCCGATCTGCACGCCACTCAGGTTGCGTGCCCAGTTCACGATACCGACGGTGAAGCCTTCTTGCTCCCCTTGTATTCGTGTGAAAGCAGCGATCGAAAGGCCCTGTTGCGTTCCGCCCTCATCGACACGGAAGTAGCCGGGAGAAATAGTTAAGGCCTTCACATCATGCCCTCCTGTTGCAAATCCAGCCAAAATGATACCTCTTACCGTTGTTGCTCCGACGGCAAGTCCAGCAACATGAAGACCCTTGAGGGTACCGCCAGCTCCAGCAGCCAGTCCGCTGATCGAAATGCCGGTAAAATCACGTCCTGCGCCCAGACCAATGCCTGAAACAGCTATTCCTTTGAAGTCCCGGCCCGCACCAGCACCCATGCCAGCAACCACGATCCCCGTCATGTCCTGACCTGCGCCCGCACCTAGGCCGCCGAAGACGATGCCTTTCATGTCCTGTCCGGCGCCTGCGCCTAGACCACCAAAGGCAATGCCGGTCATATCTCGTCCAGCGCCAGCACCGAGGCCGCCAAACATAATTCCCTTTACGTCACGTCCTGCGCCAACACCGAGACCGCCGAAGGCAATTCCCCTCAAGTCTTTTCCAGCCCCTGCGCCTAGACCACCAAAAGCAATGCCGGTCAAGGACTCGTTGGCTCCGACACCCAGGATTCCAGAAGCGATACCTTCAATATTGTCCGCGCCTGTTAGGGGTAGTCCGAGTGCTAGGCCCTTGACGTCCCCGCCGCGTTCATCGTATGGCATCCAGATTGTCGCGTTGATCCCCGTCACGCGGCGCATGTGGCGATCCCGGAAGTTGAGCCGGAGGCCGGTTACTTCTTCAGAGTCTCCAATAGAAAGCCCGACGCCCTTGACCATCAGGTCCAAGCTGTTTTGGGCACTGGAGGAAATCGGGAAAAAGAGGGCAACAAGTAGGAGGTAGCGAAACGCTTTCATGGGGAGGCCGGGTAAACCCGGATTCATTCGTTAAGGGTTGTGCTATTGCTCCCTCAACGTAGGCTCACCCATTAGGGTTACACTCAAATCTCCTGAAACGATGAAAAATGATACAGGCCGGCCGCCCGTTTATAGTGACTCGAGAATCCGGAAGTAGTCTATTGCTTGCATGGTTCGCCGATTGGCGGAATTTGAGCCGTTGGCGGCCGCTGAGGAGGCGATATCGCCAAAAGCATCTGTAGGAATGGCCAAATCTGCCCACGATCCTATCGGAAAGCCTGAAATCATGTGATCGAGCCGATCAAGTAGCGCTTCTGGACGAGGAGCGCCTAAAAATGTAGAGATTATCTTCAGACGGTCCCGAATCTCAGTAAATTGATAGCGCAATACAGGAACGAGAAGCAAGGTGTTCAGCAATCCGTGCGGGTGGTCAAGTAGCCCACCAATTCCTTCGGAAAGACAGTGTACGGCTCCCACATCGGCGTTCCCGAAGGACATCCCAGCGATGGTAGAGGCATGCATCACGTGGGCCCGGTGATCTCCAAGGTTGGGTTCGCGTACGCACGGCCCGAGGTGCTGAATTAACAGTCGGATGGCCTGCAGGGCGAGGGCATCTGAGGCTGGATTATTGACCCGGCTAATGAACGCCTCGATGGCGTGGGTCATCGCATCCATGCCGGTAGAGGCTATTAGCGGAGTTGGTAGCGTTGCTAGGACGTCAGCATCAACGAACGCCGCTTTCGGAAACATCCCGTCTCCCTTGACGCTAATCTTGCTGCCAGTAGACGGAACGCTGACCACAGAAACCCATGTAACTTCTGACCCCGTGCCGCAAGTTGTTGGGACGGCAATAAACGGCGCAGAAGGATTGCTGAACCGGTTCCGACCTTCGTATTGAGCAATACTGCCATCGTTCGTAAGCAACATGGCTATGGCCTTCGCCGCATCCAATACACTGCCACCTCCAACGCCTACAACGACCTCAATATCGGCTTGTCTGCCTTCACTGGCCAACCGATCAATGGTATCAGCTTTAGGATTCACTTCGATGCCATCGACAATGCGCGCACCATCCGGCAACCCGGATTCCAGTTCGGTAAACCATTCCGTCCGCCGCACACCTTGGTCAGTCACAACCAACATCTTGCCCGGAAACCGAGCTTCCAAGTACGAAGGCAGTTCGCCAACGCAACCAGGCTCCATCATGACATGCGTAGGGACGCGAAACATCTATCGACCGTTGGTTGAGGAAGGATCGAGGGTTCTTGTAGTGGCTAATGATTCAGCATGATTCCAAAGCTGTAAAGCTTGTTTGATCATCGGATCGATCGTGTTGAACACTGGATACCATGCTTCGCTTCGATACAGCCGCTGTGCCACCCTAGCCTTTAAAACGATCTCGAGCGTAGCTCGCGAGGAATCAAGGTCTGACTGCGTGAACACCGTTTCCTCAGAATCCGGGTCAACGGCCGATCCAATGGTCAACCCGTTCTCACTGGCATGTTCTAGGAAGTCTTGCCACATGGCTTCCGTGATCCCGTATTCGGCATAGAACCTGTCAGCTTCCTGAGCCCATTCGCGGCGAATAGCCAGGCCATCTTTATTAAAGCGTTCTGCTACGAAAAGGAAAGCCCACCCGCGTCGAATAGATTCCTGTACGATAGGTGCATTCAACTCGGAGGTTGAATCTGGGGGAATGACGATATCCGGCATCACGCCACCGCCTCCGAACACTGGTCGTCCATTCTCCGTGGTGAAACGCAGAGAATCAGGAATATCGGCTAGGTATTCTGCCGGGTGATAGGTCGCATCCTCGAAGTCACTGAACTTGTCGGAGTAGTAATCATCAAGCTCGCCCGTGGTATATGGCGTCTGAATCAGCCGACCACTAGGCATGAAATAGCGCGCTACAGTCATCTGAACGACACTTCCATCGCGCAATTGAAATGGGCGTTGAACGAGTCCTTTGCCAAACGTACGCCGACCAACAATAAGGGCACGGTCGTGGTCCTGGACAGCTCCAGCGATGATTTCACTTCCAGAAGCGGTGCTTTCATCGACAAGGATGATGACCGGCTCCTCCGTCAATAAGCCACCTGCCTCGATACGATCAATTTCGTTTTCTCGTGGATTTCGACCTTCCGTTGTAACAATGATGCCGGATTCACCCAACATCTCGTCGGCAATCTCCACGGCGGTCTTTTTGATACCGCCCGGATTACCTCGCAGGTCGAGCACGAGACGCTCCATGCCCTGACCCTTTAAGCGAGCTGCATGCTCTAGGAATTCATCGTGGGTTGTCAAGGCAAACCGTCCAATCCGAATGTACCCCGTGACGTCGTCCATCATGTAGCTCGAATCGATCGAATACAGCGGAATAGTAGCACGAGTGATGCTGAAATCGATGGGATTGCGTACACCGGGCCGCTTGATCGTGAGTTCTACCTTCGTGTTAATTGGGCCCTTAATCAGGTCCTGAATCTCAAGACTACCCATCCCAATGATGGAAGAATCATTCACCGCGATCATGCGGTCGCCAGCCATGAGGCCCACCGTTTCAGATGGACCATCTGGAATGGTCGATGTGACTTTCGCCGTATCAGAAAGCGGGGCCTCAAACCAGATTCCTATGCCACCGAACGTGCCTCGATAATCTTCCTGGACCCGTCCGATGGATTCTGCATCGATATAGGCAGAGTGAGGGTCGAGCTCTTTGAGCATAGCCAGAATGGCTGCTTCAGCAAGCGCAGATGGGTCTACTTCCTCTACATATTGCCGGTCAATCAGCAGGAAGGTGTCTTCCATCTTCTGGAGTTGCTCGTACGTGTCGTCCTCACTGAACCAATTGTCCAGTGAAAAGCCGAGCCCGGTTCCGAGTGCGAGTACGAGCGAAAAGGGAAGTATGAGCTTCTTAAAGCCTGAAAACATGCAGATGTCCTGAATGAAAAGCCTTCGTTGAGTGCGCGTAACTGCGCGCGGGGGTCCAACTGATTCGACTCAAGGCCTGTTTTGTTTCGAATACAGGCAGATCAATATTGCTTGATCAGCCCTTTATCGACTCTTTTTAGACACTTTGTGCCAGCTTGTAACCTTTGATCCCGCCAATCCGTTTTGAGGACGGATAGCAAGGAGAACGATCTTTCTGAATAGCCGCCAACCGGTGAATCCAATCCAGTTCAAATCATGCGTGGAAACGCATCGCCATCGGGTCTACAGCTATGTTCTGCATATGCTGGGCGATCCGGCGGCATCAGCGGACGTGACGCAGGATACGTTTATTCGGTTGTGGGAGCATCGAACAGCGCTTGAAGAGAGGCGCGTGCTCTCGTGGCTTCTGCGTGTAGCCCGTAATGCGTGCATCGATCAAATGCGAAAGCGCAAGGTCAGGCGAAGTGTAGATGATGAAGAGGGTTCTATAGTGGATTCCCTACCGGATTCTGGTAGATCTCCATATGGGGACGCTGCAGCTGCTTTGTTCAACGAACGACTTGAACAAGCACTTGAACGACTCGGAGAGCCTCACCGCTCAATTGTCGTTCTCCGCGAAATCCAGGAATACAAATACGAGGAAATCAGCGACGTGCTGAACCTCCCGTTGAATACTGTTAAAGTGTATTTGCACAGAGCCCGGAAGGCGCTGCGTAAAGATTTAGGAGAGGTGCATCGACATGACTATGCCTGAACTAAACATCCCTGACCCAGAGGATCTACTCTGGTTCGATGATAGGGTGGAAGCCTTCATCGATGGCGACCTCCAATCGGAGGATGCCGAGCGTTTCCATGCGTTGCTAGCGTCGCATGCCATGCTTTCAGCCGAAGTTGAGATGGCTAGGTCCATTACTGATGCTTTTTCTTCGCAATCCGACGCAAGCTGTCCGGATGCGGTAACTCGGAACGTCATGGCACATGTTCGCAAGGACTGGATCCAGTCTATTCCGGCGCGGCTGAAGGATGGATGGCGCAAGATGGCGGGTGCAGGACTACGGCCCGCACTTGCCATGGCGTTGCTGCTGATTGTAGTGGTATCGTCCACGATGATCAAACGCCCAGCTATTCAACAACAAGCAGACGTCGTGCAAGCACTATCGGATGTAAAAATGGCCCTTGCCTATTTATCAGATGCAGGCCGCACGACGGCTTCCACTGTTCGACAGGATGTTATTGGACCCTTAGTAGTCGCTCCCATGTCTCGCGGCATGAACACCGCAATTGAAAACTGATGATCATGAAACTGCAACGCGAATCCGTGATGAACCCATTCCGTTATTTCCTCTTTGTAGTGGTGATGCTACTTGTCTGGTCTAGCGCTAACGAGGCGACCGCCCAATCATCGTCACGACCTTCGGGATTTGTCAATCTGGAAGAGTTGGGAGATTTGGACGCCTTTTTCGACGAAGCTCCCGTTGTGGAAGTAAATGTCGAGGGAGGGCTAATGAAGCTCGTCGCGGCTGCTTCGCGCAGCGAGGATCCTGAGTTGGCCGATCTGCTACTCAGATTGAGCGGCGTCTATGTACGAGGCTACGTGCTGGAGCCGAACAGTCTGAACGATTTCGATAAACGGGCTTCACGCATGGGTGAACGATTGATTGATGATGGATGGGTAGTCGTAGTACGATTTAGGGAAGTAGATGAAGTGGTTCACATGTATGTCCGCATGTCCGGTGATAATGTGGATGGTATGGTTGTGATGTCGGTAGAGCCAGGGCAGCAGCAGGCGATGTTTGTAAACATCGTGGGTGACATCGACCCTGAGCAAATTGGTCGTATCGGTCAAAAATTCCGGATTCCGGGTATGGACGGGCAATAGAAAACCTCGGTTCATCCTTCCGTATGCAGGGTCAGCAAAGCCGGAGCTTCGAATCAGAATGCGCCGGGCTGTGCGCCGGTGAATAGGCACCGGTTAGATATCTAACATCACTCAACGGAATACGAACTATGAGATCTGCGCTTGTTGTAGTCGGAGTTGTACTACTCATTATTGGACTCGCCTTTTTCTCAGGCATTGGTTCTTACAACGGAATGGTTACTGCCGATGAAGCCGTAACAAGGTCTTGGGCAGACGTGGAAACACAGTATCAGCGAAGAGCAGACCTTATTCCCAATCTTGTAAACACCGTTCGTGGTGCCTCAGACTTTGAGCAGGAAACATTAACTGCCGTAACAGAGGCAAGAGCACGTGCTACTTCTGTCAATCTGTCTCCCGGCGATCTATCTGATCCGGCCAAAATGGAGTCATTTATGGCTGCACAGGAATCACTTTCAGGAGCATTAGGCCGGCTGTTAGTTGTTTCCGAAAACTATCCCCAACTTCGTGCTACAGAGGCATTTAGGGATCTTCAAGTTCAGCTAGAGGGTACGGAAAATCGGATTAACGTCGCGCGGCGAGACTACAACGATCAGGTTGCGGTTTACAATGGGAAAGTGCGCCAATTCCCGGGCTCGATCATTGCTTCCATTACCGGATTTGACCGTAAAACACCGTTTGAAGCACAGAAAGGAGCTGAAGATGCTCCTACTGTCGACTTCAATTGATCCGTTCAAGCACGTTCTGCGGGGACCTATGCATCGTGCATGATCTGCCTGCTAAACGATCCATCGTGAGCATGAAGCGGACATTTTCCTTTTTGGTTGCTATTTTTCTGCTTGCCGGACTATGCGGTGAAGCGGTTGCCCAGGTCCCTGAACATTCAGGAAGACTGGTCAATGACTTCGGGGATTTCCTGAAGCCGGTTGAAGAACAGGCGCTAGAACGCAAACTTCGGGCCTATAACGACAGCACGTCTACGCAGGTTGTCGTGCTCACTGTTGCAGACTTAGGAGGACTAGATGCCCAAGAGTTTGCGCTGCGGGTAGGGCGTAGTTGGGGTGTCGGCCAGCAAGGGCGTGACAACGGAGTCATTCTGCTTGTCTCTAAAGCGGAACGGCAGGTGCGGATAGAGACCGGCTATGGCATGGAAGGAGTTCTTCCCGATGCGTTGGCGGGTCGGATTATTAGAGAGGTAGTGACTCCTGCATTTAAACAAAGCCGTTTTTATTCTGGTATTGATGCCGGCGTCGAATTGATTATGGCTGCTGCGGCAGGAGAGTTCGAAGGGCTACCAGCTCAATCCTCCCGGAAGGGTCGCCAAAGTCCAGTTCTCTTCTATCTAGTAATCATTTTTATCTACTTCATCATTACAGCGCTAAGACATCGTGGTGGCGGAGGGGCAAATGGATACCGCAAAGGTCGCCGTGGTGGACTTCCCATCATTTTCTTTGGTGGCTTGCCGGGTTCACATCATCGTGGAGGGTTTGGCGGTAGTGGTGGATTCGGTGGTGGTGGTGGATTCGGTGGTGGTGGCGGATTTGGTGGCGGTGGGTTTGGCGGATTTGGCGGTGGCGGATTCGGTGGAGGTGGAGCCGGCGGAGGCTGGTAGTCGAGGATATCCCACGTTCAAGCATATATCAGTAGTGGAGAGCGTCGTTTTCTGATGAGAAGTCGTCTGAATCAATTGATTGAATGGCACCAAGAGGACCCCTCGGACTCCTTCATTCGGTTCGCTATGGCCTCAGAGTATGTCAAGCTGGGTGAGTTGGAGTCGGGTCGGCAGCACTTTGAATCGCTGCGAGAGTCCGATCCCTCCTATGTTGGTTTGTATTACCATTTGGGCAAACTTCTAGAGAGACTTGAGCGCATCGAAGAAGCAGTATCAGTTTATCGGGATGGCATTGGCATAGCTACTCGTTTAAAGGACTTACATGCACGCTCTGAACTACAGTCGGCTTTGCTAGAAGCAGAAATGGGAGAATGGTAATGGTTTATTGTTCGCAACGAATCATGTTGTTTATGCTTCTCTTCGTTGGGCTCACGGCGTTGACGGTTCTGGAAGCCGAAGCGCAAGACCGGCGTACGCACATCGTTGAACCGGGAGAAACGCTCTTCAGCATCTCACGTGAATACGCGGTGGACGTCGCTGATTTGCGGGCGTGGAATGAGCTTGACTCCAATGCGTTGCGGGCCGGTATGCGATTATTCGTGGACCCACCCGAGGCCCTGGAAAATACTGTTTCTGGCCAGTTGATACAGGAAAACAAG
>Ga0115566_10000586_pt1 | contig 31656 bp, 33 predicted proteins | sample COGITO_mtgs_1204_3_FD_87173 | JGI IMG/M metagenome (GOLD analysis project Ga0115566, IMG submission 87173) | Pelagic marine microbial communities from North Sea - COGITO_mtgs_120405 | ecosystem: Environmental > Aquatic > Marine > Epipelagic | place: Germany:Helgoland, sampling site Kabeltonne...
AGTCGCGGTGGAACACTGACGACACGACACGAAGAACTGATAATATTTTGAGATCAATACTTTCACAAAGAATACGGCCATAACAACAGTGCTACTAACAGTAATACCAGTAACATTTAACGGACTATCAACGCTTTTGATCATATTAATAACAACTTACAAACGCTCAGCCCCAAGAAAAATACAGCTTTAACGACAAGGCATGGGTTTGTCATCCTATCCAGAAAAAAAAAAGAATAAAACCAGGAAAAATAAACGCAACGTACCTGCATAATTGGGCGGGCCGGGGGGAGGAGGGTGGTCAGGGGTTGGGATCGTTACGGTGGTACTATGTGGCGCAGTAGATGGGGTGTTTGATGTGCTGGTAGAGGAATTGGGTGGCAAGACCACTAGCGTGCCAGTCATGGTCATCATCTTATGCGCGGCAACTCTCAGATTTTGTACGTCTCTTATTGTAAACTGCCCCTGTTCGCGTATAATACTACTTATGTTTTCAGGAAAATTTTTACCTATTCCTTTCCAAATAAAATACATTATTATGTTTATATTATTATCCGTCTCTTGAGGTTTGGGTGTGAAATATATTTGTTTTGATTCAGGGCTTAATTTATCTGGGTTGGGGTGAAATTTTATCATGCGAGGCTCATTCAGAAGGCTGACTTGCCAACTTGGATTCGTCCATACAACTATTTTTCTGTCATCTGACCCTGAACAGATAAATTCACCATTAGGTGAAAACGCTACACTCGAGACCATCATAGTATGACCCTTAAAAATGTGCATAAGTCTGTTAGTTTTAATTTCCCACAAATCTACAAAATCACCCCTTGCTGAACAGACCAGTGTTCCATCAGGTGAAAACGTCACACAATGAACTTCGCCTTCATTGCCGTTATAATGTTTATACTGGCGGACTTGTTGGCCAGTATTAGTATTCCATACTCGCACTGTTTTATCTTTTGATCCCGAACAAAAAACATTTTGATTACGAGGCCAAAATACCACACTTGTAACAGAATCCGTGTGACCAGAAAAGGTATTTATAAGAACAAGTATTAGGTCACTACTCCATTTCCACAATTTTACAGTTTTATCATCTGACCCCGAACAGATATACATGCTCTCAGGATCGGGAGAAAACGTTATACTATTGATAGGTCCAGCGTGACGTCTTTTTTCGTCCTCGTTTATAACATGATCTTCAAAATTTTCAAAATGCGGATAAAATGACGAAGTTTTCCGCAAGATTAAAGATCCTTTTTCATCACCTAAACATAATGTCAGTCCATTAGTAGACAATGCCATACTTAGGTAAGATTTTTCAGGGTTTGTATGTTCCTCGTGTGTTGCATCTTCCAAAACGTTATCTTTTACATCATAGCATTTTATATCAGGATCATCAGTTACTATCGAATAAATTTTATCTCTTTGTTCTACCCAAATACGAGGAGAATATATAACATTTGTAAAATTCTTGTTGTTTTCTACCATAAAATGCTCTCTTGTTTCAAATTTAATTAGTCGCATTGTATTATCATATAGCCCCGCACAAATTGTTTTTCCATCTGGAGAAAACGCTAATGAATTAACACCACTAGAACTAAAATCATGGTTGTTTTCTAAACAAAAAATACGATAGACCAAGAGGCTGTTTTTTTTAAGTGGACTTCCATTATCATCATCTCTACAGTAACCTTCCTCATCGTAGTGGTCACTCTCACTCTCTTCGGCAGTCGCCATTTTTAGGTACAATGTATAACCATTATTTATTTCTATACGCAAATACATTATAAAATATTAAAAGGTATTATAGAAAATTATAACTGAATTAATCTAAGGGCCTGTAGTTCGAGTGCATCGTTTTGGCAATACAAAAGAGGCAATCTCTAAAATTAACATATTATTCTGGTGGACGGATAGCAGCGGTATCACCTAACTTATGCACAAGATATTTGCGTTATAGCTTAATAAAAAACCGACCAAAATTTTTTATTAATAATTTTTCGAAAAAAAATATTTTTTCTTGCAATTTATAATATATTGTGGAAAAAACTAATACATGACAAGTTGTCCATTTACTAATTGGGGATTGGCTGAACGTAACTTATTGCTCCAGTATACACCAAGCATAAAAGCCATAGCGAGGTCATCCTTAAACCCTGGACCAAGTTTTCCGGTGATATGTTTTTTGGCATCCAAGTAGAGATAGCCAAGTTGGACATGCAGTAATGAAATTAAATTTTGTGGTGGTGTATTTCCAGATGCAACTTGCGCGTTCCTTGATCCTGTTGTTGCCAGCGTATCAATAAATTTTATACGCGATTCATTTAAGAGTGACTCTATTAAGAAAACCATATTTTCTTTTATTGCACGAGTTGTTGGCACACCATCACTACGACAACTTGCATCGACTTTATGACCAACTAAATAAATGCTTGGAAGAAATTCAGGTTCTGAAAAAATATCACAGATTGTTTGAGCCATAGGCACACCGCCTTGATCTTCTACAATGGGTACAAAAACTAGATTACGCACAAAAGGATGTTGACGTAATCTTCGCAGGTGTACACGAACAAAATTACAAATATCAACTGCACCAAGTTTTTTTGTCATTGCTGAATCAAGACCTAAAATCATTAATTGGCTACTATCATTGTAGAGCATACTTGCAATAGCCAATTCACTTTCACCACCACCACTTGGATCAACTGCAACATAAATAACATTTCCTTGTGGCGGCATATTTAAATTAATTTTTGGAGTGTCATTAAACACATAGGCTAATTTTTTTGGATCAAAAATTCTTGTCCCTGATGAAACTGGTTCACCCAACACTTCTTGAATAAAATCTGCAGAATTTCCATCACCATATTGGCCTTGTGCTTGTCTTATTGCAGCAACATTTTTCCATGGCGGCAAATAATCAAGTTTGCAGCGGCAGAGAAGTGGTTCATCATCATCACGATGTTTTTGGCAAACAAGACTAAAATCTAATACTCTTGATTCTGGATATTGTGCAGGTGTTACTTTCATACGATTTGTTTCAGCAGCCATATACGAACCTGGTTCACCTGGTGTGCTTGCGCAAATTAAAACACGGGAAGTTACTTGGGTCAGTGCCCAAATATGTTGGGTCCAAAATTCAGGTAGGGTAAATTGATATTCGTCGACAACAATAACTCTTGGTTTATGGCCACGAATTCCTTCAACATTTCCAGGTGCTGCAGCAATTGTTGCAGCAAGACCATTGCCTTCACTGCGCACACTAAGCATGGTTTCATTTTGTTTTAATATTTCTTTTGGTCGTAGTGATATGGGTATACGAAAGAAAATACTTTTCAATTCAGATAATAAATTCACTGCTTGATTTTGTGTGCGAGCATAAATTTTACATAAATCCATGCCATCGGCAACACATATGAGAGCAGCGACTGCTATCGCCATAGTTGTTGTTTTTCCAATTTGTCGAGCAGTTGTAATGAATGATCTTACCGGTACAGATTTTAATTTTGCGTAAGCGTAGTATTTTGCAGGATTTATTTTAAAACGTTGATCACCAACAATGACGGGCAATAATTGTGCAAACATGTGTTTTAAAAGTGCATCTGTAACTGAATAAAATATCGTGCACCCTTGCATATTTTGTCGAATATAATTTAAAATGGTCATATATTGATCTATTCGTACAAGACCCATATCTCGACAAGTAATCTCATCTGAATTATTTGGTTGAGAAAATGGATCGGTCGATACAGTTGCATGATTATTGGTTGAATTTTTTGCGGAATGAAATATTTCTGGGTTTTTTACATGGCTTGCAAAATCAAAAGGAGTTGTATAAAGATAAGGTTTAGGACAGGTGCGAATATGATCACGTTCAAGATTACACGGTGCAAGAATTAAGCAACCGCAAGGATAATTAGTTTCATGATTATTATTTATTTCTGAAGAGAAAAGACTCTCCATTTGTAATGTGACAATTACTTATACGTGTGGAATACACTACAAAAGATAAGAGCCTTTGAGATTCGGCTTAACGGTTTCCGATGGTTCTGGTGGATCCCTTTTTTTATAATAATCATTCTCCTCAATTTTGAAATAGTAATCATCCCACAACGTTTTGGTGACATCATTTCCTACTGTTTCTTCACCATTTGATTCTTGGATGGTGAAATTAAAATGATTTATGATTTTAGTGTACAATATCTGAAACTCCTTTGTTGGAGGATTTTCATCTTTTAATGTAACATCGTGATAGGGGTGTTCTAATTTAATAGCAACTAAAAGACACCCAGTTGTATATATTGCTAAAATAAAATTACAAATGACTGTTTCTAGTAAATTTAAAGAGTGACTATAAAGAAGAATGGGTGCAAATAATGTATGAAAAATAAAAACTAATAAGACACACATTCCGTGAAGCGGCGCAGGTAATGCCAATCGTTGTTTCATCTGAAAAGTTTCAAATGCCTCTAATATTTTACAGGTGTCCTTCGATTCTTCTAACTTTTTTCGATCTTCTTCATGTAATTCATACAAAGTATGCCGACTTGGACTTGATGATATATTTGTCACAATATACATAATAAGTTTTTCTGGATGATCACTGTTAGAATTTTTCATATTTGTGTTTGAGTTAGGATTAATTTTTTTTGTATATTTTAAGAGATTAGTCATAATTTCAAATGCTTTGTCGGTTAAATCTTTATGTACGTCAAGTGCACTGTCTGGTCGAGTTGTAACTAGCCAAGCAATAATCAGAGTTATATACAAAAACATTTGATCATTGGCATCACTTGGTAAGTGACCATTATATTTTTTATAGGCCGAGACAGTACCTGCAGAAAGAGCTGCTAAAAATGCTGAATAAATTATTGAATACCATGGTAGATGAGATAATATTCTTCCCCATTCATAAAATTTAAGTTGCAAACCCATTTTATTTTACAAGTACAAGAATATATTCTTTTATCGCTTATAGTACATGAAATTCAAAAACAAATTATTTTTTTAAAAAATTTCTGGTTAAAAAATCATTCAATTGGTCGTTGTCGTCAATCATACAATCTTCCTTTATATTTCCATTTTTTATTTCATCTTTTATTTCAGTCCATTGTTCATCGGATCGATTGCCGTTCTGAAAAAATTGCCCGTCTTTTTTTATAAATTCAGATAAGTTTTGTATTCCGCAATTGCCTTTTAACAAATTAACAAAGTCGCGCAAAGCAGTATCCTTTAAATCAGTACTTTTACCAGAAATGTTTTCCTTCATCCGGTTTAAAATAGTCGATTTTAAACTATTGGAATTTCCGGCTGCATTCTGATGTATATGCGGGCCGATAAATCCGGATAGATTTCCATTAGCTAAAAAGGTTGCAAGACACATGATTTTTTAATTTTTTAAATGAATAGATTTTTTAGGCATATAGTACAAAAATAATATATAGAAATATTTGCATGAAAGGGATAATTGTAGAGGTGGCATTTTACACGCTATGACTGAAATTCTTGAGCGTTTAGAGCGTATTAATGCTCAATGGGATGAAGGAAAGTTTAACGTTTTAAAAGGTTTAAAAATTCTAAGAAATGCTGTTCATGGAAGTGATTTATTACCTGGGGATGTTTCTATGGATACCTTAGAATCATTAGCGGTAGGAATGTACAAAAACAAAAGAACGTTTGAAGAAACGGTAGAAGAATTACGTATTAGTAATTTAAAGCAAACAAATTCTACCCAGTTGACACAACAATCTTTATGTTTTGTAGCACCAAAAGAATCGGCTTTAATGGATGCTGGACATATTTTTTCTAATTTAGTTGAATTAAAACAGCCAAACATTCATGCACCACAAAAAGATCATCCAATTTTTATTGAAACAATCACAACAACGGAACGATTACAAAATCAGCTTATTATTGAACAGAGTGTTGAAATTGATGGCATGATTTATAAACGAACACCTTGTTGTAAAGGACGTCCTGGTGATGGATATATTGGGTGTAGTTTATATCAAATTGATGAACTTATAAATGGCAGTTTAGGAATTTATTTGAGTAAAGAAGAAGTTGACATTTTTTATCAGACGGGTGCAATGCCACTTGATTCTGAAAATCGTGTTTGTATTTTATGTTATAGTCAAATGTTAACTTGCCGTGCAGCATTATTTGGAGCACAAGGAATTGGAAATACAAGTTGTACTGATCAGACAATGTTTTATCAAGATTTGGTAAATTGCACGGGCGGATTTATGTCAAAATTTATGATTCTTCCAGGGAATGGTGGAATATATCCACCTGCGCCATTTTTATCTTTTCATCCACGAATGTTGCGTGTGAGCACAAGAGGAAAAAATCTATTTGTGGATGAAAGTGCGATGTGGTTTCGTGAATCGCTGCCGGGTTTTCGGGAAGGCGCAACATGTTGAATCGGTGGCTTCCTCCTCAAGATGAGGGGGCATCTATGTTGCGCCTTTTAAATTTATTAACCTGGAAAAATCCTGAACTACCATCAATATTGTGCGGCCCGCTCTATGACGCTTGCAATAGATTCGACATTTTAAATCAAGACCATTCATTAAATATTACCATGCCAATTATTTATACTTTTCCAATGGAAAATTCGGAGATAGTTTCTCCATTAATACGGGTAGTGGAATGGCGTGTAAATGTATTATCGCATCTTTCAAATCAAGTTGGAGTTTTATCACAATATTTTCCGATGGATGACCGACGAAGTGTAGCAAGTAAAATATATGCCATGCTTGATTCAATGATTCCCTTAATTGACAAATTGGAAAAAGATCCTATAATTGACATTGAGTATGTATACAAACATAATCTACAACCTGAAAAGCAACGAGGATTTGTGATTGATTATTCGTATACGTATTTTCTTTCATATATTATACCTTATGTATTATCTGCAACAACGACGGTTCCATCAATTATTTTAGAAATTTTAAATTGCGGGCCAGAAGATCCTGAATTAAAAAAATTGGTTGAAATATTACGCTGCCTTACAATAAAAAAAGAACGGACTCGGCATCTTTTAAATATTGTTTTTTCCGCACTTCGAGGAAAAGGTGCGAATGATTGGTTATCGGATATTATTATTATTGTAATTAAATACGCACTTCTTGGAAATTATCCGAGCACGGAACAATATGCAGATTTCTCAGTACGGCGCAATATATATAATTTAACGCGAGAAAAAATTTTGGTTTTTTTTTCTTCTTGTGGCGATGAAAATGATGCAACATTAGGAATTGTTCAAGCTTTACTTTCAGTTATGCTGCTAGGAACATTTTCAGTAAAAAGTTTTGATTATGTACCAACGGATCATTTATTAACAAACACTGACGTCTATCAGTATTTTCGAATTATAAAACGAATTTTAAAACTTGTGACGAATTTTTATCCTAATCCAACAAAAGAAAATCTTATAAGCGACGTGTATCGATTCTTATCGCCAATTCGACAAAAATATCAAAATATTTTTTTTGCAATTAATGCAAATTCCTTAAAAAAGAACAAAAACAATTTGGATCAATATGATTTTCTTACCGGTAGTAATATACGTATCGAAACATTAAATCATATGTATGTTTATATTATTCTGAATGTTTTAAACACTTCCGATATTGATCTTTTAAATGCAATGCAAATTTATTTTGACGAAACAAAATGTTTGTGGATTCCACCCGATATACCTGAACATCTTTACGAAAAAATTTGCAGTTTGAGTTATGTTATTGTTGCAATATCAACATTTCAAGTCATAAATGGATCACAGGCACTTTATTTTGAACAGGCAGCACGCTTATTAAAAATTGTTGGTGCGATTGCGCCAGAAAAAACATCACTATTATATTGTAATAATTGTAATACGGTTCGGTTTCGGCCTGTTGGTATTCACCTTCCTTCTTCGCATATTACTTTACTTGCAGATTTAGCCAATAATCGTGTCCATTGTGTTGATTGCAGTTCCTCTAATTTATCACAAGTTAATTTACTTGGAAAATATGTCCGATGCTATTTGACAAACAAAAAAAATCGCGCAATTGTAAATCTTGCGCTTTGTAGTGCTTGTATGCACATAAGCATTTGTGGATTTTATTCGCAGCGGCATGGAATTATTTGTAAAGAATGTGAATTTACAGTTCGCAACATGCAACAAATTTCAAAAGAATGTTTATCTTGTGGTTGTCTTATGACAAAAATATCACCCGACGATCCTTTATGGCCTATGATTGACATCTTTGATAATATAAAAATCAAATATTGGTGTAAACGCTGCACGCCTTTTTCATTTAAACAGCTTCGTTCACAAAGCACAAAAATTCCCTTATTCTCTGAATCCACATTACTAGAAAAGGCTCTTAAACTTCCTACCCGCCGTTTTTATTAAAGTACATAATTACGCAAAAATAAATCTTGTTCTATATTCAAAAAATGACGGCATGGGAATTAAATTTAAAAATTCTCCTTATTGGTTTAATAATTCCTTCAACTGTATTATTGTCTCTCCTGAATTACACAAATGTAGATATTTTAAGTGGAAGTTATGTCGAGATCGACGATGAATTACATGTATATGTTACTATAGGAACAACGAAAATAAAAACGTCAACTACAGATAGTACTGAAATTGTAATATTTAAAGATGGATGTGGAGACCCTGGCCCTGAAAACATCGATTTTTGTAATAATCACAGTGAATTGATGCATTATGTTTTGGCATCATTTATTCTATCCATTATTGGACTAAGTTTATTATGTTTATTTTTTTTAATAGATTATTGGAAAAAAAAAATGACCAAACCATTATTTTTTACACTTGTTTTTGTTTTTATTGGTGTTTTGATTGCATATATTTTACTTTTTGTACAAATTGACGATTTTAAATCGTATAATGAATCAAGTGCGGAGTCAAACGCAAACACAAAAGACAATAGTATAAAATATGCATCATCAATAATGACATACACGGGACTACCAATAATATTACAAAGCTTGGCCATTCTTACTCTTGGCGTATTTTATTGGAAAATTATTCATGGTAGTAATGATTACACTCCCTTACAAGCATAAATTATGGATGATCAACGTCTTTACGACGAAAGCACATCCATAGCCATCTAAAGAATGTACCAAAAAGAAATCCAGCAATATTTATTACTACATCCATGCCTTTATTCTCCCAAGATTCGTTTGCAAAATCATGGGGAAGAGCAAGTTCAAGAGCTTCCCATGAAAGCGAAAGAAGAAAAAGAGCGATAAAAATAATAACACTTTGTGTAACAAAACATGCTACACTAAACCAAAAGAAAAAATGGCCTAGAGACCATAAATTTAAAAGTGACATATTTTTTTATAGAATTTATTTATTAGTTAGTAATATATGTACTTTATTTTAAAAGGTCGTTTACAACGCCACTGGTTCGTAATGGCTTACACCACGGCAAAGTTGTAAAGATAGTTTATTTTCTCAATGATTTTTTCGTTTTATTGACATTTTTTTCGGAAGAAATTTTTTTGTACAAAAAATATAATACTATATAAAACAGAATATTTAAAAAATATACTACATAGCTTAAATCTTTTGGTTCCAAAAAATATATAAATGTATCCCATAAAAAATAAAGTGATTGTAAAATAAATACAGAAATCACAACGCCTAAAATTATTACACTCAGAGGATGATCCAACATTGTGGGCGATAGAATGACAAATTTGGTCATTCTACAATGGAGGACGACGAGCGCAACGCATTAGTATGGTACGAAAATGCAACAGAAATTATAAAAGATCTCCTTATTGGAATGCATACAAATATTGAGCGACTGGAAGAAAATTCTTTTGCAGATATTGCCTTTCAATGCGAAGAAACGATTGCAAAAAAAGAACATTATGAAGGGCTGCTTTCAATTGCTAAATCGTTGAAAGAATGTGTCGAGCTTTTAGAATTTCCTGAACTTGTAGAAAAAAACATTTAGTCCATTTTATAAGGTGGGGGTGGATTATTTTTTGCAGATTCTTCTATGACATCTTTTGAATTTGTAGCTGCTTGTTTTAAGCCTGCAAGATATGGGGCAGTTTGTTTTGAAATAATAAATTGAAATAATATTGTGCTGTAAAGCCAAAAAATAAAAACAATTAAAAATTGTACCAAGCCTGCAATTAAAATAATAGTCATTTCTAAATTTAAGCCGTTGCAATCTAGACGAAAGGGATCGTGAGAAATAGGATCAGCTGGATTATTACAATGCCCTGCAGCACCACTTGAAGTTGCACGATCATAATAACAGCAGGTTTCATTATAGCGTGGAACGGCCCAATAAAAATAAAGCTGCCAAGTTCCAGTCATTGATAAAATCAAAAAAAAATTGGTAATTGCTAAATCTGATCGCGAAAGTATGATGTGTGGAAACCCGAATAAAATTGCAAAAGGATCAAAAAACAAAATTCCTAAACGATGAAGATTTAATTCGTGTGGCGTAAAACGTTGCGATTGTCCATCTTTACTTGACATATGTAAATTAAATAAATGCCATGCACATTTTTTTAAAACTACCGTTTCGTCTTTTGATTTATTTAGATGTTTATGTTGATCAACAAAATCTATCATTCCCGTATAACTTCCTTCAATTCCGTAGCGCACGCGGTCAACAAAATTAAAAGCCAAATAAGCATGAATGGATAAAGAAAGAAAAATAGCAACACCAAAAATTGCATTCGAGACCCAAATCCAAGTACTCATGGAATGATAAGATTCAATAACATCGACAATATTTTTATCCGTATTTATTTTTGATGAAGGGTCAGAACACAAACCATCATTGTAATCATCAATTGATAAATCTTCTGAATAACACGACCAATTTAAATAAATTACATCAGCAATTCCAAGCGCAAAAAAACCAACAAAAATTGCAAGAATATTTAAACCACGCCGAAAATAAACAAGTGAACGATCAGTATGAACAATACTGTGTTCACTTGACCAAAGAATTGATGACAAATTTAACATGAATAAAATAAATCGTTCAATTGTTTTTTCATTTCCCAAATGATTTGTTGTATCTTCAATTGTACTTCCCCATGCTCTCTTATTTGGTTGCATGTCACCATGACTTGCTTTTGCACGTCGACAAAGAAAAACAACAAACCCTACAAAGACACAAAACGCTAGACTTATTGCAGCAATAGTTGGAATAAACCATGGCTGCATTTTTATAAAATTATTTATTTCACGTAGATATATTTAGATGGTATATAAACAAAAAATCATGTATTATAAAAGTTAGCTGTCACGATCTTTTTGTAAAAGACCTATAGGTTCTGGTTTTCGTAATATAGTTTGTAATTTTTGAAGTTCAATAAATGTTTTTACGGTATTCGGGTTAGGCGGACCATCTTTTGTTAAACATGTATTGGCCGTACGTTGTAGCATAACGTTTGTTTGTCGAAGAGCCTCTTGTCGAGCAAGCCAATTATCTGCAACATGATCATTAAAATGTGCATACACTTGCGCCAATGACCATGACGGCGAATCAAATCGTTCTTCGTTTTTTTTTTGCCAGTACAAAACACTTTTTAAGACCGGTTGCGTTTTTTCAGCATAATATTTTGCAATAAAACGTATAAATCCGGTCGGACTTAATTTATTCTCCGTTTGTAGATCACTTATTACTTTATGTAATTGTGCAATTGGTTTATTTCCACTTGGCGTAGTATAAGATTCAGGTATTTCACACAAGGGACAAAAATTTCCATCAACTTCTAATTGTTGGGCTGTATCCCACGTTTCAATATACGCAGTACTATCATCGGCAATATCACCCCCATCATCAACAAACGCCATTTTACAAATCAGTAGTTTTCAATAAATTAGCAACTTCGCATATAAGTGTACATAGCTGTAGAGATAGTATTATTAGTAAATCGAGTAAAATGAGCGACTCGACTCCAATTTTAACTACGCCTCAACCTCCTGTAACTGGACGGACAAATTTAGCAACAGTGACATATCCAGTTATTTTAGCCACCGATTCGCAACGAGGTCAAACAACTGAAGCTAGTCATATCCTATGGAATGTTCCTAATTCAAAACCAGTTATTGATCAATTTTCAATTTTATTGACTAGAAAAAATCTTCCCCTGCGACAAGGATCTCGTCATCTTCCTGTTTTTTCGCGTTTAAATCAAATGAAATGTTGCGGGAAAAAAATAGACCCAAAAGACACAAAAAGTAAAAAAAAAATGCGTGTCGCGCTTCAAAAAGATTTAAAATTTGCAGGTATTGCATTTACTGGCGTTGAAGATGGAAATGGCGATGGTGCACCAAAAATGATTGCAAGTGTGATTGGCGGTAGTCATACGGTAATGAGTTACAGGAACAATCATTCAAATACTCCTTTGCGACCTGGATCTACTGTTCGGTGGACATTGCCAAAGGTTGATGATCAATTGACAGCAGCAAACGTTCCTCCCGTACGATTTCATGGCGCAAGTGGAAATGGTGTATTTGCAGAATTGGAGGAAGTTACTCCTGAGAGCACGGAAAATGCAATACAGGAAATATTTTCTGTTAATGATGAAAATGTTGATAAATTAAAACAGAATATTTTTAAATGCACAAATGACGATGATTTTAAAACGCATTCTACAGCTATCATTGGCGAACTTCTTCAAATTATTCAAAGTGTGCAAGAGCGAGAAATTGGTGTTGTTATTCAAGATAATGGCAAAGGGTCAATTGACATCCGTCTCAAGTAAAAAATCACACAAAAGACTTGTAATGAATTGGAGCGAAAATGCACAAAGGCAAATACGGCCAATCCATCAACCTTTTAATCTTGGCCTATCTCCTCATCGTGCGATGCTCTTAGAAAAGCGTTTAACACAACGGGATAATTGATGAAATACAAGTTCATTTTACTATTATGTCTTTTTTATTACTTGTACAACAATTTCAGTTAGGACAGTGGCATGAACTTATTGCTGCCCACATGATTATTTCAAAACCACTTTGTTTACCAATACTACAAGCAGATTTTTTTATTTCAGATAGTGTGATTCATACTGTTGTAACCGATTTCACATCATTACATTTATGTTATATAGATAAAAAAGATCCTAATTATTTATGTATTGATATTGAAAGTATATGTAGTATATTATCTTTATTAAACGCTGATATAAAATTGCAATTCACGCGTCAAAGTTTGTCGGCAAATTCTGAAATACCAGCACGCCAATTAAACTTGTAACAATCATGCCAATTTCAGCTTCTAAATTACTTGTGTTTTTTATACCATAATGTGTTGCAGGTTCTTGAACCAGCATGTAACAATAAAAAATAAAAAAAACTACAATAAGTAGAAATTGTGTTGGTGGTGGTGGTTCTCTTATCGGTTTAAGTAAATATATATATAAAAGTAGCATTACTAATGTCAAGTAGTGGACAATAAAACTTCCAATATTTGCAACAATTGCTCCATATGTTTCAACACTATTGTGCATCATGTCTGCGCGAGAAACCATCATGTACACAACCGATATTGCAGTTGTCCATTCACAAGAAAATAAAACAGGTAAAAAAATAGTATCTAAAAAGTTTTTCCATTTATCTTTTTGCATTTTGTCAAAAAAATTGTTTAAAATTAGTGCATAAATTAAAAAAAATATACTTTGAAGTGTCCAAACCCATGACGTGAAATTTAACCAAGCTTCAGGATCAGTAATTAAATCAAAAATTATCCAGCCAATACTTATGGTCGTCCACGCGTAAATCACAACAGCGGAACCGTGCATTATTTACGCACAATATAAAACAAAGATAAAAAATGTCGTACCTTTATGGTGCTACCAAACCCGTGACTAAAAGTAAAGAACCAAAGAATCCTAAATCTTCAATACCAAAAAAACTTGAACTGCTTTATACAGGGATTAATTTAATTCCTACAGAAAAAGGTTCACACCCTATTTGTCACGGCCCAAAGTGTGCTTGCAATCAATAAAATTATTAAATGTGGTTTTTTGATTCACATAATCTTGACAACAGTGAACAAATTATCCGATGGGCTTTTCTTTTTGCTGCACCTACTTTATTTGATAATTTTGAAAGTACCGATTTCACAATTATACATTTATTTACAGGAGTTGTTTTTTTAATTTTTTTACACTATGCCCGAAATTTCTTATGCTATTTAAAAGAAGGGTTGGCCGAAGACGAATGGAAAAATTATGGTCGTGTAATAACTTTCTTTGCACGTATTATTTTCAATTGTAATGTTGCTAGTCAAATATGGACAGGCTTAGTTATCTCGAAAATTGTCAGTGGCATGTTTCAATATCATAATAACCTGATGATTTTTTGGTCATTTGCAATTACACTAATTCTTGGTTTGAGTGTTTTACAAAGTACACTTATTCCAATAACTTCTTTGCGTTAGTGTGCTTGTTTAAAATTTGAATATCAGCTAATAATTCATGCGCCAATTTTGAAAAATCGTTGGCTAGCAGTAATATATCAGGTGCATCTTTTTCAATATCAAAAAGTGTCCCAGACCGTAAACGCTGTATTTTTTCCATCATAATAATAGGGTATCGTAATAAATTTATCGCACTTGCTATTTCACTGTACTCATTTAATTCATTTGTAAAATTAATTGCTTGCGCGTCAATTGTTACAGATATCCCCTTTCGTTGCACTGACAACATTGTAGCTTTTTTTATATTATTTTTTTTAAATAAAGCCACAGTTGCACCAGTTTGAGTTTTTAGCCAATGTTCGACCGTATTACAAATTAACGCACTTCCCCTTTTTTTACTTGATAATAAATGTTGTGAAAAAACTGTGTCGGATGAAAACATCCGTCGAGTAATGTCTTCAATATTAAATAAAATTTGTAAATTTGCGGTATACTGTGCAGAGATTGCACATTCATAAAATATTGTTTCTACATATGCAATGATAATATCTTTATCGGTCATATCACCGCTATCATCTTTTTTTGCAATGACTTCAACTTTTCGCCGCTTACCTTCTTGCATGGCGTTCTACGAACACCCGTGTGTGAAAGAAAAGCACTGCGTACGAATGCCAGGTGTTGGCTTCTCTTATCGAGGCACAAGATTAGTTGGAATTACAGAATTTTTACGGCGAAGTTATTATCCAATATTTACTGCAACAAGACGTTCGGGTCGGCCAACAAAATCAAAATTAAAAAGAAGTAAAGGTTTACGCATGGGCTCAGTCTGCGATAGTGCAATAACTAATTATGTTAAAACTGGCAATATTCGTAAAATGGCAGCTTGTCCTACCGCGCGACGAATAGCTGCTTTTTTACATCGAAACAATCTTAAAATTGTTGACGCACATGTTCTTATTTTTGAACCACGTTATGGAATTGCAACTGAAATTGATGTTTTATGTCATGGCAAATCCGGTCTCATCGTCATTGAAAATAAAACAACATTGCAATCAAGAGCTGAACATGAACAAACTTATCGCCGACCAGATAAAGATCAACCCATGCTCTTAAAAGGTTTATATACTTTACACAATAGTGAATACACCCACCATCAATTACAACTCGCAAGTATGCTGATTATGTTAAAAAATACTTATAATATAATTGCAACTGGTCATATTCTTGTCGCAAGTTCTGACGGCTTAAATCACTACCCCATGAACCGTGATATTTTAAATAAATTAGCGACTGCACTTTGCACGCGTCAACATTTTCTTCCAATACCAAAATGTATTGATCAATCTATGCCGCTCGTAAATTATGCTTTTCGTCCCTACACAAAACCATTACAAAATCTGCATCTGGTTGAATGTCCACTTGCAATTGAAAAATTCATTAAAAAAAATGCAGCAACCGCAACTATTGTATTTCATTATAATACAGGAAAAATTTCTTTTCATCAACGTACCGATATTGTGCAGGAATTACACGTTGATATTTTCGCCGAAACAACAACTATTATTTATTTATTCTTGATAAAATCTACTGACCTGTCACAAAAAGATTGCGCCGCTCATTCGTCTATTCTTCCCTCAGGTCACGCAGCATCATTTTACGGCATTGCATCTCTTGAACTTGCACTAGCTGCACGTGCCCTCAACCCCAAAAAAAAAGTCGAACTTAGAATATTGTATTTACCAACAGGTTCAAAGCCATATTTACGAAAAGTCCCAACTTCGTATTTAACAAAATTACGATAATTTAAAAAATCAATCATATTTACACTTGTGCTATATATGCAAACTACATAGAACAGTCAATTCAAAATTAAAATTCATAATGTCAAGTAAACATGGCCATTGTGTCGCCTCTTTTAATGGAGCGCAGTACGCTGCTCCCTACGTAAAAAATAGTGTCAGTCAAACAGCACAAGATGCCGTCGGCGTTTTTTTTGGCGGTAATCGACCCGATGTCCAATTTCAAGCTCCTGCTTTTGGTCAACAAAATGGTCCTACCACAGCTTTCAGTACAACCACCGAAGCCCGCCGCTGGGATCATGTTATTAATTCTTACCTGATTATGGAAAAAATGCACGAACATCAAAAGTTTCCTCTTTTACTGGCTCCTCTTGAACTTGCCAAGGGTATGACTTTTACTACTCGCGTTTTTACTTCTAATCTTGAAGCCCCTGAAGAAGCTCCCGAGCACGTGCCTGCGCCTTTCAGTACTACCCAATGGAGCGAAACCAAAACTGCCTTAACCATGGTTCATCGCAGCGTGAAATTTTCACTCCATGAACTTAAAACTGAAAAAGGTCAACAAGATTACAAGGTTCATTTGAGTAATTTAGCCCTCATGTTTTTGCGCGATACACACAATGTTGTTCTTCGTAAATTCGCCAAGCAAAATACTCTCATGCAAGCTCTCATGAGTTTCTATCCCCCCAATCAACGCATGCACAAAGAACTCATGCACAACACTGTTCGCAGTTTTGGAATGTTGAATGTTAATCCTACTGGTTTAGACGCTCTTGTTGCTAATGTGAAACAAGTTGGAACAACCCAAAATGTCGATTATGATAGTTGTGTTGTTCCTTACGGCAGTCTCAGCAATCTTGCCCTCAGCCGCAATAATTTTGTTCTTACTGAAACTGCAATCACTCTTTCACAACAACTTGCAAAAATGGCCGATATTAATCACCCTGCGAAAGTTCCCACGCATGTTTTTCAAAATGAATTCAATGTGTTTCAACACCAGAAAACTGCCGATCAAATGCAAAATCCGGAAAGTGATCCTTTGGCTAATGTTGCCGTTGTTGCAACTTATCATCCTTTTGGATCAGATCATTTTTACATGCCTGGTTCACGTGACATTCAAGTTATTTCAGCCAGTTCTAATGGCTGGGCTTCGTTGTCTCTTGATGACGCCGTTCGCCACCTCAGCTTGCCACAATTTTCTGTTCCAGCAAGTGTCATTGTTCCGGTAGATGGAGTTCATAACACTAACTTTGTCAGTCCTATCTTCAAGTGGGGCGATAAGGCTAGTCCAAAGCAATATTTGGCTATTAATTATGGTCAAATTGACTGTTTGTGGGAAAACCATGCATCGATTTACAGTATCACAAAATCCCTTGCTCATTTCACTAAAGAAGGTCTGCAACAAGTATTAAACGCCTGTGCTAGCTTTACAGATACAAAAACAGAAAAAATTTATTCAAGCGCAGTCAGAGATATCATTAACAACCCCCCCGGTAAAGATATTTTAGAAAATTTGAAAAAAGTTTTTGGCGATGGGTCAGCATTTTTTAAATATTTTTCCGTTTATATTGTTGGTCAACAAATGACTCCCGCCGAAATATCAAAACTTGTCATGTTTGCACTTTTTCCAACAAATGAAAAATCTGTTCTCACTCACATGAAAGCTGGTGTTAATTTTCCATTTGAAGTTGCTGCTGTTCGACCTTTTATTGAACTTGAAACTGCCAATGCAATTTTCTGTAAAAAGGGACGCGAAACTGCCGTTACGTATTGCTTGCCGCCATGGACGTTTATTGGCCGCGATAACCGGATAGAAATGGTTGACATGAAGTTTGGCTTTTGGCGTGAATGTCATATTGAACGGCCGCAAAATATTCTTGTCGCTGAACATGCTTTTGTCACTCGCGTCCGTAATGGTATGGACACTACATGGATGACCGAAAGTCAATATATGGAAAACCCCATGGAACATCACAACACGTGTGATGTCTATCCCATGATTACAGGTCCCTTGAACCCTCAACGTGATTTGCCGTCTCTTGCCGCCATAAAAATGGATATTTTGCCAGAAGATCTGAAATCTAATTACAAGAGTTTGGACGCAGAATTGAAAGAATATTTGCAACACACCATTGGTAGTATGAATACGAATGCTGGATTTGGCCAATCCTCAATGACGTTTTCGCCAACACTTTGGGATGGTGATTCTTTGAATGATGGTGCTATTCCTCGTATTTGCGCTTTAGGTACAACACGCCAAAACGTCGTTGAAGTTGGCGGTAAAGAAGCTGAAGCTCGCGCAATTCGATACACGCCCAGCAAAGTTTTGCACAACAAGGGTCACATGAAGGAACTGGATAGTGAGAAATGGATTGGATCTTTGTGTGGATTTGCTCTTAGTCAAGTAGCAACATCGGAAAATTATTTTTAATTTTCATCGCATACAAGAACATTTACGTACCGTTTATATATGTCAATAAATTATATTTATATAAAAAACTTGAAAATGAATTTTTCAATTCAATTATTTACGTATGCATTTGCAATACCTGTGATATTAGTGTGGAGTTTTTATCAAGATAAAATAATTGTTCAAGGTCAATTAAGTGTGGCTATGTCAAGTTATTTAGTTTTTATGTTTGTAGTTTTTGGAATAAAAGATGAACAAGATCGACGAAATCCGGGATTTCTTTTAAAGTGGATTCTTGGATCTGTTGGAATGGTACTACTTATTGTCGCATGGTCAGAATCCTCTAAAAGTAATATGTGGGTCATAGGCTCGAGTTTAATTTTTTTTGTAGCTGCTTATAATCTTGCAGAAACGTTTAAAAAGGAAACCATTCATTTTGAATCACGCGGTACTGCTTTACTAGGATTATGTATTTCCGTATTTCTTTTTTTTGAGACATTAGTACGTACCGATGTCACACCGCATTATTCTGCCTACAAGTATATTTTATATGCATTTATTATCATTACGCTACCATTTATTTTTACACTTCCAAGTACATTTTTTTCCAAATACTATTATTTTTGTATGTGGGCACTACTTAGTATTAGTTTATTTTTATTTGGTCGTCGATGGAGTGAACAAACAACACTACCCTATTATTTAATCATTCAACCAATTATTGGAATTTGCTCGATCCAGATTATACGATATATACGTGACGTAGAAATAAATATTAATTCAGATAAAGCAAATGTTATAAATTACAATAAAAGATTTTGAAAAAATGGCAACAGAAACTGCCGGCACAGAAGCTGAAACTTTTTTTGCGCAAGTAAATAAAACAATAAAACAGATTCTTCAAACATTAGAAGATGCTATTCTTACAGTCCCAAAAATTATTTTTGCCGTGTTGGGGCAATTTGAAATTCTAGTTATGATATTACAGATTTTTTTAGTAGGTTTAGTATGGATGTGGCTTGGACGTTTTTTAATGCATCATATAAAAATTCTACGGTTTATTTTAAATGTTTTAAATGATGTGGCAATTGCTGTGTCGTCAATTTTTGGAACATTTGCTGATGGTGTTGAAGTTGCGATCAATGTTGTTGGAAAAGCAGGAAATGCAGTTGGTGGTTTAGCCAATGATGTTGTTGGAATATTTGGTGGTGGTCACCCAATTCCAAAAATACCTACAATTCCATTAACAAAATTCCCGGTCTTAAATTTTGATAATTTTATTGAAAGTTTAGATGGTGTGACTGATGCAACAACCTTATGTTCACCATTTAGTTCAGTCATTTATGAAATATTTTTTCCATTACGGTATGCATTAAATGATCAAGTTTGTCCAATTGTACGTTACATGTATGGAACTTTTGTGTACACACCTTTTGCCTGGTTACTTTCTATATTTTATTTTGACGCTGATCCCAAAGAAGGAAATTGTGAAGAAATTGAAGCTCAATACATTTGTTTTTTTTTAGAATTTGGGAATGTTTTAATCTATATTATTACGCCACTTATGCTTATTTCATTTCTATGGCCGTGGATTTCACAACTTGTAAAATCTCTATTAAAATTAGCTGAAGATATTTTTTTTCTTGCATTTAAATTTATTGTTGATTTATGCAAAGAATTATTTCATCGCGAAAAACAAAAAAATGGTTAATTGGACAAAATTGATCTTTTTTGATCGAGTCTATAAGCCATTTACTTAGTTTCTAATAAATATTAGTGAAAGTCTATTGTTGCCATCATGGTAGCAACTAAAGCAACATCTAAAAATGAAATTAATGATCTAAGTTGTAATGCATTTAAAGCTGTTGCAAAAAATTATATGACATCTTTGAAAGAAAAAAATGATGATGGTGTACTTGGAAAACCTACAGACGCGACAAATCCTTTATTTATGGAACTTGCAAAAAGCATGAATGATAAAGCGTTTTTAGAAAGTATTATAACCGTCAAAATGCCTGATTCATTGGGTGCATCCGGTAATCCTGGTGCTCCAGTACCGACAACCGCTTATGATTTTGAAGCGCAAAACGTAATAATTAAAGACAAAGAGAAAGAAGTCAAATTTTATGAAAATAGTAATAAAGATGGCTATTTAATGAGTTTGAAAGTTTTAAATGCAGACGATGCAACCAGTATTAAGTTTTTTTGCTTTACATTAAGCAAGGCCACTAATGGAGAATTAGTATTAGCTGACATGCCCGACAATTTCGATGCGATAGATCGTAAAGATTATCCATTAGAAATTAATGAAACCACCCATAAAGACCAAATTGAAAAATTTAAAAAGTCGGATGCATACATTACATATATGAATTATGTAGAACGTGTCGATGATAGTGTTGCTGCCACAAAAGCAGCGGAAATAGAAGCAGAAAAGAAAGCAATACAAGATGCGTTAGATAAAGCTGCTGCTGATGCTGCTACTGCTGCTGCTGCAGAGTTAAAACGAGCAGCAGCAGAAGCACAAAGGATTGCTAATATGGCAGACGCAGCGGCAGCAGCAACAGCACAAGCAGAAGAAGATAAAAAAATAGCAGATGCAGAAGCAGAAAAAAAAAAAGCAGTAGAAGAAGCAACACGTAAGAGAGAGGAGATTGCAGTTAAGGAAAAAGAAGAAAGAGCATTGGCTGAACAGAAGAAAGCAAGAGAAGATGCAGCAAGTGGCGATGTAGAAGCCGAACTTGGTGTCAACCCGAAACTTTTGAATGGTAATAACAAAGACACTAATCAAAAAGCGATCCTACAATTTTTAACTACTACTAAGGTCGAAGGTGCCAATTTCGATAAATTAAAAGAAGTTATAAAAAATTTTAATGCAAAACAAAAAGATACTCACAAGTTGATATTCAGAAATCCTAAATTTAAAGACAAATTAATAACTGGCACTGAAATTGAAGCAATAGAAAAAATGCAAGGATGGGAACGCCCAAAAAATGAAAAAAATAAAAATATGGGTATTGGTGATATGCAATTCAGTGGGCTTGCAAAAAAGTTGGGTTATGAAGCTAAATAAACTACAGGTTCTTAAAATTAGCTTTAAAACTATAATATATTCTCATATGGTATATTTGCGATTATACCAAGAATAAAGTATTATAAAATCAAACTTTTTGATAACATGGCTGTTTTTACATTACCAAAAGTTGAAATGGTTTATCAAGCTTATCTAAGTGGAACTCCAACACAAACCATTAGGAAATACGATTCTACTCAAGAATTTATTCCCGTAAATCCCATAATTATTGCCAGAAACCAAAGTATATCTGAAAGCCAATATTCTACAAACTTTGAAAATAAAGATGGAAAAGATCACGGTCGGTTTGGCGACTTGATTGCTTTTCCTAATGGAAAATTTTTGTTTAAAGATTGTAATAATATTCTAACAGACGGAAAAGTTGATTTTAAAAAGGTTGCAAATGGATCTGATACGGAGAAACTTATTAATTTTCATAGAGCACTAACTTTAATTTACGGGAAAGATAAGGGTAAATTTTATACTTATGATCCTTGGTATCATATAGATTCTTTAGCAAATGCAACCAGCGATTTAAATAGACGTGTATAACTGTATTTGTGTATGATTATTTTTCCAATAAATTTTTCATATAATATTTTATTTCATGCATACACGCCAACTTGATTTTGGCCTGCAATATAAAGATTTTTTTTTGATGAAGTTACATGAAGACTTGAAAGAATTAAAGTAGAAAGATGCTTAGCAGAAAATTTATCAAAAAAATAAGTGCGATCAATTGCACAAATGACAAGAATATTATTCCAAACAGTTATTGCGTTAGGAATAAAAACGGGTTCATAGATTCGAACAACATGTGAATTCATGAATGCTAGAACACGGTATTTATCGCAAACATAGAGTACACTGTCATGAAAAAATAAGCCTTTTGGCTCATGAATAGAATGACCAAAATTTGAAATAGGTTGAATTGAATTTTCAGTTGGATTTAATTTTAAAATAGTATTACTTTCAGCTGAAGTGACATAAAAAATATTATGAACAGAATCATAGGCTAGACTTTGTCCATTCACGGAAATATTTTGAAAAATAGTTTCATTAGTTGTTGGATCGTTAACTGATTGTTTAATAATTGAATATTCATCTGTTGGATTTACACTAGTTTTTTCAATAAAATAAAAATGACCATTGTGGATAAGAAACGCTTTTGCTGAAGGTCGCTCTAAATTTATAGTTGTTGACAATTGCATCGAAACAGAATTTATCGTAGCTGGAACATTATATTTTATGTCTAACGTTTGTTGATTAAAATAATCATGTTCAATAATATGTAGTTGCGCATTTTCATATAAAACTGCAATAATAACTTTTTGGGTGACTATTGTTGTAAGTTCAGTAAGATGATATTCATCGGATATTGCATTATTTAATGAAAATACCATGAATAAAAAAATACTTGCAAATATCATGGAAAATAGAAATACAGGGAAAGGTCTTAAATTTGATGGCCGAAATTTTGGATAATACTTAGCAAATTGAATAATTAAAAAAAATAAAAGAATGAAAATAAATAATACTAAAAAAATTGTTTGTAATAATAACATGGTTGTAATATGTAATATGTTGTATATTTGCCGTAATTATTTTGATTTGTAATATAGTACAATAATGTATCTTGTGTGTGAAGGAAAATTTATTTATCATAGTAGTAAAGAACAAATCCATGTTGGTAAAAATAATTTTTTAAAAAAGAAATGCCGGCTTGATTGGTTACTAGCATTTACAGGACAATTAAAACATAAACCTAATCAATCGATTGTATTACAAGAACGGTGGTTTCAACCACTTTCACTCAAGTGTGGAAAAAATTTATATAAACTTTATTGTGAACCTTATATTTCACTTGGACGACAAATTGGATTTGAAAAACATTTAGTTGTTGCACATGGTCGAAAATATACAACTGTAGAAACGATTGTTACACGTGCCCTGACTGATGTAATACAATTTTAAAAAATGAAAATAATATCTTTAATTTTAATTTGTATTTTTGTGAATAATAATTGTGCACTAAATCCATTATCGAATAATGAAACTTGTCAAAATCCTGTCCATCAAACTATTTCTATTGCTTATTCAACAACAAAAGAAAAAATCGATGTACCATCCTATGCGCAAAATTTAATCAAATGTCAATTTTCCACAAATAAAACCAACTTTTATTTTGATAGTAAAAGTGTTATTGATTTGTCAGGCGATTGGATTATTTTTGGAGGTGTGCCAACCAATACCAAAATTAGTATAAATAATATTCTGCAAAATTCTTTTCAGCATGAATCTAATTCTGAATTAAATGTATTTTTTTTTCATCTGACTTTTTTTCCACAAAATATAACATTTGAAAAAGAGAATGAAAATATAAATACAGTAAATATTCTTTCGCCAGTTTTATTCAAATTTTATCCTGGAATGAAAAATGCAATTTCCAAAACGCCCATGCTTGTTTCTGTCACATTTACATCAATATTATTTTTCCTTGTCGTTATTGGATGCTACATAATTTCAAATCATTAAGCATTGGCAATTCCGACATTAAAATGATTAGGTGTGAGAGTTTCTAAAAAGTCTTTCGAAGGAATGTCTTTACCATAAATTACATTATCCTTACTGACGACAAGTTGAGCTTGACCAATCGTTCCTGTCAAATTTACATTGGTTGGAAGAGGACTTATAAATAGTAATTTTAATGGTAATTCCAATTTGTCATTAGGCACGCTTTTTTCAGTTTCATTTTCTAAATGTTTTTTCATCAATTTCCATTCAACGGGTTGATTATTTATAATGTCGTGTAAAGGACAATCGCCTTCATTTTTGGGAATTTGTGGATGTTTCTTTGATGAAGTCACAATCATAATAAAAACATTTAGTCCCTTTTTTTCACTACCTGTATACAATGTTGACAATTTATTGTCTTGTTTTAGTTTGGCAGCCCATAGATATTTATCTCCTGGATTTTGATTATTATCACTATTTTGGGTTTTACAACCCTGACCTTGCGGTAAAGGCGCAACGTCCGAATTTTCTTCTCCCTGTTCATCTTCCGAAGACGAAGACGAAGACGAAGACGAAGGCGAAGACGAAGGCGAAGACGAAGACGATTTAATGGAATCGACGTCCGAATCTTCTTCTCCCTGTTCATCATCCGAAGACGAAGACGAAGACGAAGACGAAGACGAAGACGAAGACGAAGACGATTTAATGGCATTGACGTCCGAATCTTCTTCATCGCTGGGATTTTCCGAATAATCTGAAGAAGATGACGACGATGATGAAGAAAATTCAGATACAATGTTACCACCGCCTTGGCTTTTTGGTTTATTATTGTTGTTTGTGGTCCTTTCATTTTCTTCATCTTTTGTATATTTTTTACTACGTTTTTTACTTTTTGGTTTATTATTGTTGTTTGTGGTTTTTTCATTTTCTCCCTCTTTTTTCTTTTCTCCCCCTTTTGCCCCCTTTTCCCCTTCTTCTTCTTCTTCATCTTCTTCATCTTCTCCATCTTCTTCATCATCTTCTTCATCATCTTCTTCCTCTTTTTCCCCTTCTTCCTCTTCTGTATCTTCTTCCTCTTCTGTATCTTCCGTATCTTCTTCTTCCTCTTCCGTATCTTCTTCTTCCTCTTCTGTATCTTCTGTATCTTCTTCTTCCTCTTCTGTATCTTCTTCCTCATTTCCTTTTTGAGTCAATTTTTTTTTATTATCTGGCATTTTATTTGTTTTAGTTGGAGGTTTTTGTGCAGTATTTTCTATTTCCTCTTTTCCAGCTACAGGTTTCTTATACCCTGTAGCCTTGCCATGAGGATAAGACATGATTGCAAGAAATGAGTTTTGTAATAAAATAAAGATGTCACGTATATATAAAGATGATAAATAAAGTCTTGTTCGAGTTCGCGTGATAATTGTATATAATGCGAGATGGTTATATATGCCGTTCAAGGAGTATAACAAGAAATCACAAAACTAAAATGACATCTAATGTGCCTTCGATGTTTTTGCCCGATAATATTTTTGGGCAACAATTTGGAAATGGCGTTCAGCACGAAGCCTTTTCTACACCCATGTCGTTATCGGAAATAGGCATGGAGAAAAATGCAGAACTTTTTAATTCATCTTATACGGAAGGTATGAGTACATGGACAAATAATATGCCAGCACCTACAATCTATGATTCAAACAATGAACCTGGAATGGATGAAACTGCACAAAGTCAAAATGAAATTGTTCAAAAAGTTTTATTGATTCACAACCCAGATATTTCAAGTTATGAACAGCATGATTTCTTTTTTATAAAAAATGCTGATGTCAGTACAACACGCGCCTACTATTCTAGCCAAAGCCGCTACCCCTATGAAGCAAAAACACTTTCAGAATTACGTGCGTGCTGTAAGGATCTGGAGATAGAAAAACTTGTCCAAACTTATAATCCTATGGGTTCATTTTTTAATTATGTTTCTTTTGCGGATGGTCAAAAATCAAGCAAACTTGTCGCATATAGTCTAGGTGGGTTGAGTGACATTTTAAATTTGTGGCATGTTCCTATAATGCCCGGCATGACATTATATTTTGTTGCTTACAAGAATGATAAAGGTAACACATGCATTGTTCCTTATGCTGGCCGAAAGCATCCTATGGATAAAAGCCTTAACCATGCGGACGCAAAATGCACACACCCCTGGATTGATAAAGAAAGTGGAAATGTTGCAATAATTGAAGTTGGTGTTGTGTGTGCAGGAAATAGCCGCCAGCCCTTACAACTAACTAACCCAAATTATTTGTGTGAAGTAGGAAACATAACTAAACCAGTAACTGATACAATTGTATTGAGTGGAGGAGAAGTTGACCCTACAAGTGCAAAAATTCCACAAGTTCGAGGAAATATTTTACGAATTAAAATGTCATGTTTGCAATGGCAAATGTTTTAATTTTTTTGTTTTTTAGTTATTGGACCATCATCATGAGAAGTGTTTGACTTTTTTTTCTTTTTAATTTCTACATTTTGAGTAATAAAAGTTTCTTCATTTAAACTAGGCCTTTCTAGCTGTTGTTGTTTAGGTGCCTTAGGTTCCTTGGGCTCCTTGGGCTGTTTAGGTGCCTTAGGCTCCTTCGGTTGTTTCGGTTTCTTAGATTGTTTCTGTTCCTTAGGTTTCTTGGGCTCCTTGGGCTCCTTGGGCTCCTTGGGCTCCTTGGGCTCCTTGGGTTCCTTCGGTTGTTTCGGTTCCTTAGGCTCCTTCGGTTGTTTCGGTTCCTTAGGTTCCTTAGGTTCCTTAGGCTCCTTAGGCTCCTTAGGCTCCTTCGGTTGTTTCGGTTGTTTCGGTTGTTTCGGTTCCTTAGGCTCCTTAGGTTCCTTCGGTTGTTTCGGTTCCTTAGGCTCCTTAGGTTCCTTCGGTTGTTTCGGTTCCTTCGGCTCCTTCGGTTGTTTCGGTTCCTTAGGCTCCTTCGGTTGTTTCGATTCCTTCGATTCCTTTGGTTGTTTCGGTTCCTTCGGCTCCTTCGGTTGTTTCGGTTCCTTCGATTCCTTCGGTTGTTCAACCTCTGTTGCATTCTTAGACACCTTTACTTCCTTGGGTTTCTTGGTCTTGCTGACATCCTCTTCTTCATCATCGAGATCTTTTAAATCTTGAATGTCGATCTCCATTTCCAAAAGACCGTCGTCTGTAGGGTTTGTATTATTTTGAACATTGTTAGTTCGTAAAAATCGATGCCGAGCAAAAAAAAAGCGTTTGGCTGTTTTTATAGTATCTGCGTCGATGCATTTATGTCCACGGGCCTTTGAAAGACTTGCGGCCAAGGTAATAATTTGAGAAAGATCACGTACAACAAAGGAACGTGTGAGTCTTATTGTATTTGCCTTTGATTGACTTCCATAAGAATGAAAAACATTCCGGGTACCACGACCACTGCAAGGATTTTGTACAGTTTTCATGACAGAAATATTTTTTCGGGGAACAGTAGACAATGACATTTTTAAGTCAAACTTGTAGAATGACATTTTAGTGTCGCTGACAAATTCGCAATAATTGTAGACATGGGTAATTGTTTTGTAAATAATATTGAAGATGAAGAAAATGCATGCATTGAAAAAATAATAGATTATGAATCAAAAATTGAACGGCACCAATTATATCTTTTAATGATAATTGATAATATTAAAAATGGTAGTAATATTACTGACAAACCAAAATTAAAAGAATTACAACAGCAATGTAAAAAATTAGATGATACACTTGAAAAATACGACAATATAAAAAGCATGATATTTAAGAAACAAAATCAACGAGTTATATTAGATACAACAAAAGTAACCAATAAGTTATTGAAAGAAATTCAATATTCTACACAATTTGATTATCCTTGTACAGTATTGCATCGATCTTTTGATTTTGATGTTGTGGAAGCAAAATTACCAGAATATACATTTCCTGAGGTAGGAAAAAATCCATTAAAAATTGAAAAGAAAAAAAACATACCAGAAAAAATTGCGACAAGTGTATAAAAAAATGAAAGTGAATGACGACATTTTTGGATGTTTTGGAAATTCGTGTATTGAAAATATAACAGCATGTTGTTTTCCATGTTATACCTATGGACAATTAATTCATGATCATAATAATAATCCAATACAAAAAGATCATCAAGCGGAATGTAATTTTTGCACGGGAGTTTTTACATATGGATGTTTCATTTGCTGTCCTTGTTTTCCAGGATCATACCTCCGCATTTTACAAGGGGAAGAAGCATTTACGGGATGCCTGTCATATTCCTTTTTTCCTTGTTGTTCCTTACAACAAGATAATCGTCGAACAAAACCATTAACCTAAGGTTATTTTATCCAATCATGACAAGTTTTGGTTTAGAAACAACAACCTTATCTGTGCGAAAAAGCGTTTCAGAAACATCATTAATTAATTGGTATAAACTTCTTTGGAATAAAACATTCCCTGGTCCAGAAATTGAGCCAGTATGTATTGATGAATGTATTCTTTCAACACTTGAAAAAGATCTGTGTAAACTTTTGCATGAACATCCACGTGATGACAAAAAAATTATTAATGGTCTGATGAGAGTATGGGGACTATGCCATCATATGCAAAAATGTGAAAAAAATGATGATATATGTTTTGACATTCTTTTTAAAGAAACATATTCGCTTGAAGAATATTTGGATAGTGCAGCTTTTTTTATTGTTGGACATGTACCGCGTGAACTAGTACCTGTAGAATTTCAACGTCCTGGAATATTACAAGAAGCGGATAATTTTTGCGAACTTACAGATAATGGTATTATGTTACTTTATGCACATTGGCATATAAAATTAATGAAAAATAAATTAGCTGTAATTTCAAGCCCTGTTGACGATGATATTACACCGCTTTCTTTCGATGTGACATTTTCAATGCAGGATATAACGCGTCTTGATGCAATAAATGGTTGTGCAAATTTACAAGCACAAGATATTTATATGGATCCTTCTAATATGAATATTTATAGTCGAATAAAAGAGAGTAGTTTAAATGAAGAAGATAAATATGATCTGGCAATGACTTTATTTGAATTTAATCCCGAAACATATAATAGTAGTTTAATTGGAAAATTTTTATTATTTTGTAAGAAATCAGGATTTGATTTTTGTTATGGCGACGAAATATTTTGGTTGAAAGGAAAATTAATCTGGGTATGGTATGATGCTGAACATAAATACATTTCAGTTTCAATTCAAGGCAATACATTATTTACGACGGACGCAACGATGGCCGGATTAAATTATCTTATAATTTTTTTGGAGGATACATCGCATAACCTGTCACTATAGTAAAAGGAATAAAAAGTAATAAGGCACTAGTTGTATAACTATAATTTTTGACAAACGGAAACTCGCGCGCAAAAGGTTCAACGCTGAACATGACAACAAATGGAATTAAGGCAAGATAAATAATTCCATACAAATATAATTTTGCAACTATTTTTAATTGTGAAAAAATCCAGACAAAGGCAATAATAACAGCAATCACACTTTCTTCGGATATTCTTGTTCGACCAATAAAAATAGATAATAGTGATGCCGCTAATAAAGTTTCAAATGTTCCTTGAAAAAGAACGAATTTATCTTTTTTTATCGAAAATAAATGCAATATTGATGTAATAATAATCAAAATTAAGGAAAACATGACATAGACTTTACTATTTTCAGTTATTTCAGATGCATGGACATATTGCATACGGAAAACCAATTCTTTTTCTAAAACTTGATATACTATATTAGTAATAAGAATAAGACTAAACATAAGAAGCAAAATAGTTTTAAATTGTAGTGTACGCTGCTGCGAAAAGTTTACTTTGGGCTGTGGCGAATTAAATTTTGCGTTTAAACTTAATGACCAAGCAGCATAAATAAAAAATATTATTAGAATAATGGTGATATCATCAAGAGAGTAAACTGGATTTTCATTCCAACCCGACGAAATCGTTTGTGATCCAAAATGTTGAGTAATACCGAGAAATTCTCGACTTTTATTTATACCCAAAGTAATAAAATTTTCATCGTGATTATGAAGTGTGAATTCGCCATTTGTAATATCATCCGAGCAATACGTTTGTCTGAAAATATTCTTAAAAGAAATACATTCTTTTTTTGTCCGGTCAATTAACATAAGCGATTGTGGTATTTTTATAATGTCAAGAATTTCATCTAAACAAATATTTAAATTATTTTGGTGTAATATAGTATCCGGGGTTTTTATTATTTCATTGGTGTAGCAGTGTGACATATCTAACACCGTTCTTGTTTTGTATCGACTAAATTGTTTAGGAACAGTACAATAATAAAGTATATTTTCAAAAATGGAAACGTCACAGCCCATGTACGCAGACAGCCATCCAAGACTTACTAAATTAGGTTCTTCTAATATATGGGCTATAGTTGTAAAAATAGGCGGATAATTTGCAACTGTAATATAATCGTGTTGACCCGTATCAAATAATGTTGTTGATGTTTTACTTATTAAAGAAATATTTCTATTTGTTTGTAATCGAATTGTTGAATCAATACTCACAAAAAAATTAAGGGATGTTTGCGGATATAGTCCAATGTCTAATGAAATTTCATGTTTTTCGTTTAAATTTATTTTATCTGCAAAACAGCATACAATAAGAAAACTCCAATAAAATAAGAAGAACATTTTAATTTCTTTTTCAACAATAAATATATTCGTTTTATAAGCATAGTTTATTGCAAGACAACTTTTAAAATTACGCTTCATAATGACTATTTTCTAAAATTATAATATCATCAATTGTTTCGTATATTGGGTCAACAAAATAATTATCATCGCACGCAACTGGATTTTCATAAAAAAAATTCTCTTCTGATTTTTGTACAGTATCGAGTTTTTTGGTATGCGATTTCTTTTTTACAAAAACAATAATTATGATAATTGCTATAACGAGTGCTGAAATAATTACAATATAGTAAATACTTGTCGCATTTTTTGAAACTTTATCATCCGAACTAAATTCGGTTATTATTTTTTCATCAGAGGTTGGAGTTGATGTAAATGTAGAAGTCGGAGTTGATGTAAATGTAGAAGTCGGAGTGGAGGTTGAAGTAGAAGTCAGAGTAGAGGTTGGAGTAGAAGTCGGATTGGAGGTTGAAGTTGATGTAAATGTAGAAGTCGGAGTGGAGGTTGGAGTAGAAGTCGGAGTGGAGGTTGAAGTTGATGTAAATGTAGAAGTTGGAGTAGAGGTTGGAGTGGAGGTTGAAGTTGATGTGAATGTAGAAGTCGGAGTAGAGGTTGGAGTAGAAGTTGGAGTGGAGGTTGAAGTTGATGTGAATGTAGAAGTCAGAGTAGAGGTTGGAGTAGAAATCGGAGTGGAGGTTGAAGTTGATGTGAATGTAGAAGTCAGAGTAGAGGTTGGAGTAGAA
>Ga0115566_10000588_pt1 | contig 31609 bp, 30 predicted proteins | sample COGITO_mtgs_1204_3_FD_87173 | JGI IMG/M metagenome (GOLD analysis project Ga0115566, IMG submission 87173) | Pelagic marine microbial communities from North Sea - COGITO_mtgs_120405 | ecosystem: Environmental > Aquatic > Marine > Epipelagic | place: Germany:Helgoland, sampling site Kabeltonne...
ACGCCAGATGAGGTCGACCAGATGGCCGAGCGGCATCTTGAGAACCCAGGGTATCCCTGCCCAGAATCCAAGGCTTGCCAGAAAAGCAGCCGAAAGGCCGAGATATTCTTTGACGAAAAAGGTACCGACAATCGCAGTCAAGCCCGACAGGCCGGCCGCCAGATAGACCATCAGGGGTGGAAGGTAGGACCAGCGAAACTGTCGCCCGAGATCGACAAACACGCGATCGATCAAATGGATGAGAGCAGCGATCATGTTCCTCCTGACCTTATCTGACAAAAAGTTCTGCAAGTTTAGTCTATCATTGGGAAGGTTTTGTCACATTCTCGGGCTTTGGGATGTGTTGCCACATAAGGGGAGAAGCAGACATGAGCGAATTGAACAATTCCGCGCTGGAACGCCTGAAGGCCGATGAACTGTCTCTGGGCATTGGTATCCGGATTTCCAATTCACCGGCGATCGCACGCACCATGAAAGTGGGTGGGTTTGACTGGCTGTTCATCGATCTTGAGCATGGCAATCTGGGCATCGAATCCTGTGCCCATGTCTCGGTGGCAGGGCTGGAAGCGGGGATTGCGCCGCTCGTCCGTGTTCCCCCGGGGCAGTTCTGGATGGCCTCGCGGGCGCTGGAAGGTGGCGCGCTTGGCATTGTGATGCCCAATGTGATGTCGGCGGCTGAAGCCAAACAAGTCGTGGATGTGGTCAAGTTTCCGCCGCTCGGGCAGCGCAATGTGGGCGGGCCGCCCGTCCACACCGGCCACACGCCACGCAGCCATGCCGACTATGCCGAAATGTTCAACGCCACCAGTCTGGCTGTCGTCATGGTGGAAACCCCCGAAGCGATTGCCGAGGTTGATGCGATTGCCGCTGTGGAGGGTGTCGATGTGGTGATGATCGGCTGCAATGACCTGTCCACCAGCATGGGCGTCTCGGGCCAGACCGATCACCCGAAGGTGGTCGATGCTTTCGAAAAGCTGACCGCGGCGTGCAAGAAACACGGAAAATGGGCCGGGATGGGCGGCATCGTGAATGATGATCACGCACGGAGCTATGTCGAGATGGGCGTGCGTTTTGTCCTTGGCGGCGCCGAGACCGGATTCATCGCCGCGGGTGCCAAAGCGCGTTCGGAAGGCTTGCGCAAACTTCTTTGACAGGGGGCGCGCGGACGGCCCCGGTACTTCAAATTTTGCGGCTCACAGGCTTTGCGCTAAAGTTGGCAGGTCTTTCGCCGGGTATCACCACATCCGACAAACCCAAGCTGAGGTGTCACGGTATGCCGTGACCTCGGAGTAATTGCGCGTGGAACTCTTGCCGCCCGGTATGGATGTGCTGACGACGAGCCTTCTTGGCTTGATCAGCTTTGCCGGTGCTTTCATCACGGCGGCGATGGGGATTGGTGGTGGGGTCATCATGATCGCCTTCATGGCCACGCTGATGCCAGCTGCCGCAGTCATCCCCGTGCATGGCGTCGTGCAGGTTGGTGCGAATGTGACCCGCGCCGTTATTCAACGCGCGCATATCGACTGGAAGACGTCAGCCTATTTCATTCTCGGCAGTGTTGTCGGGGTGTCGATCGGCGGCAGCATCGTGGTCACACTTCCGACCGATATACTGCGCGCCGGGCTGGGTCTGTTCATTCTTTATACGGTTTGGGGGCCCAAGCTGAAATTTGTGGCAGAGGGCTATTTCACCGTGTCCCTGATCGGGCTGGTCGCAAGTTTTCTGACCATGTTTTTTGGCGCGACAGGCGTATTCATTGCCGGGCTTCTCAATCAGCGTGGTTACGCGCCGCAAGGCTTCATAGGCACACATGCGATCTGCATGGGCGCGCAGCACACGCTCAAGATCGTTGTTTTTGGGTTTCTGGGGTTTGCCTTCGCAGACTGGCTTGGCGTGATCGTGATGATGCTCGCAACGGGTCTTGTCGGTACCTTGCTGGGCAGCCTTGTGCTCAACCGCCTGCCCAAGGCGGTGTTTGCCAAAGGCCTGAAGGTCATTCTCTCGCTTCTGGCGCTAAATCTGCTGGCGATGGCAGCAGGGCTCTATAGTCTGACCTGATGAGCGAGCTCCTTTCCTTGTTGCCACTTGCCGCTGTGTTGATCGCGACGGGTTGCGTCGCGGGCGTTCTGGCCGGTCTTCTGGGGGTTGGCGGCGGAATCATCGTCGTGCCGGTGCTTTTCACCATGCTGGGCCTGATCGATATCGACCCGTCTGTTCGTATGCATGTGGCGGTGGGAACATCATTGGCCAGTATTGTGATCACCTCGATTGTCTCGGCGCGGTCCCATCACAAACGCGGGGCGGTTGATCTGTCGCTCCTCAAATCCTGGGGCATCTGGATTTTTGCGGGATCTATTGCGGGTACGCTGATCGCAGGCTCTGTGAGCGGCAATGTGCTGAGCATTGTCTTTGCTGCCGTGGCCTTGTCGGTCGCGCTTTATATGAGCCTGACACCACCGGACTTTCGTTTGCGAGACAACCTGCCCTCCGGCCCGGCGGGCTGGGCCAGCGGCTCCCTGATTGGTGGTTTGTCGGCCATGATGGGGATTGGCGGCGGGACGCTTTGCGTGCCGTTTTTCAACGCCTTCGGGTTTCCGGTGCACCGGGCCGTGGGGACGGCAGCTGCGATCGGTCTGATTATCGCTGCACCGGCCGCGCTGGGTTTTATCGTCACGGGCTGGGGTATCGAAGCATTGCCGGAAGCCAGCGTCGGCCATGTGAATCTTCTTGGACTGGTGTTGATCGCGCCTTTTACCAGCCTGACCGCCCCGCTGGGCGTAAAGCTGGCTCACAAGCTTTCCCCGCGCGCACTCAAGCTGGCCTTTGCATTTTTTCTGTTTGCGACCGCAGCACGGATGATCGTCGGGCTGCTCTAGTCGTTTTAAGGCAAAAAAAGCCCCGGCGACAGGCCGGGGCTTTCTCTTCAGATTTGGTTTGGACCTACTCGGCAGCTTCGGCTGCAAGCTCTTCGGGCAGGATCAGGTTCAGGACGATCGCGATGAACGCCGCAGGCAGCAGGCCTGAGACCAGCAGGACACGAAGCGTATCCGGCACATGCTGGAGTGCGCCCGGCTCAAGCTGCAGCCCGAGACCAACAGCCAGTGATACCGCGAAGATCATCATGTTGCGACGGTTCCAGGTCACATCCGACAGCATCGAAATACCCGCCGCGGCCACCATGCCAAACATCACAATCACGCCGCCACCGAGCACTTCAATCGGGATCGTTGTGATCAGTGCGCCGACCTTCGGGAACAAACCTGCAATGATCAGGAAAATGGCGCCGAAGGTCACCACATGACGGCTCATGACGCCGGTCATGGCAACCAGTCCAACGTTTTGGCTGAATGACGTGTTCGGCAAGGCACCAAACAGGCCGGCAACGGCCGAACCAATGCCATCAGCATATGTGGCGCCTGTGATTTCCTTGTCCGTGGCTTCGCGACCGGCACCACCCTTGGTGATACCCGATACGTCACCCACGGTTTCGATCGCCGAGACAAAGGCCATCAGACAGAAACCGATGATCGCAGCAACGCTGAACTCAATTCCGAAGTGGAACGGATCGGGCAGCGCGAAGACGGCCGCCCGGCCAACATTCGCGAAACTGACCTCACCGAGAGCGAGGGCGAACACGTAACCGACGACAAGGCCGATCAACACGGCCGCAACCGACAACATGCCCTTGGCAAAGAACTTCAGGCCCAGTGTCACGATGATCACGACAAGTGCCATGCTCCAGCTCAAGAGACTGCCGTATTCCGGCTTGCCGATATTTGGCACGCCACCGGCAGAATACTGAATGCCCACTTTGACCAGCAGCAGCCCGATCATCAGAACCACAAGGCCCGTCACGAGCGGCGGCATGGCAAATCGAATGCGTCCAATGAACGTACCCAGGAACGCATGGAACAGGCCGCCGACGAGGACGCCACCAAAAAGGACGGGGAGCGCTTCGAGCCCCTTACCGGCCACGAGCGGGATCATGATCGGGATGAAGGCAAAGCTGGTGCCTTGCACAACCGGCAACCTTGCGCCGATCGGGCCTATGCCGATGGTCTGGATCAGCGTGGCGATGCCAGCGAAAACCATCGACATCTGGATCATGTAGATCATTGCACCGATATCGGGTGTGCCGAACCCGATACCAGCTGCGATCGAGATGATGATCGCCGGGGTAACGTTCGAAATGAACATTGCGAGGACGTGTTGAATACCAAGCGGAATCGCTTTTGCGAGCGGCGGTGTGTAATTGGGGTCCCGGAGTTGTTCCGGCGACCCAATGCCTGTTAGTGCCATGTTCGTTGCCTCCTTATTTATTGTTTATTTGTTTGCTGAACGGGCTGGTTTCGCATCAAGGGCGTTTTGGGTTTAACCCTGCGTTATTGTGAAATGCTCCTCAAACCAGTGCTCCTCCAGATTTGTGCCGGGACCAATACGATCGACCACGGCGAATAGACCGGGTTCAGACAGGGGCGTCAAAACGCCATGCCATGTGCCCCGGTGGTAATTCACGCCCTGACCAGGGCGTGTCACAAACGCTTCGGGTTCGTGGGGCGCGCCATCCTTGTCGGCGGCCACAATCACCAGAAACGGATTGTCAGTCATCGGCAGGAAGGCCTGGCTGCCTTCCGGGTGCCGTTCCATCATGTCGAGTTCATAGGGAAAGCTGCGCGGCACAGCCCTGAACAGGCTGATGCCGGCGCGCGCATCTGCGCCTGAAAAATCAAGCGCGGCGAGGTCATGATGTCGTCCGCACATGCCACGATTGATCATCATCGTGGGCTCACCCTCAGCCGCAATCACATCGCCGTAAGGTGCGAAGGCCCCGGCGGTCAGTGGTTGGGTAAGGATTGGGAGTGTCATGCAATTTTCCCAAACAGTCGCAACCGGCTGATTCCGCCATCGGGGAAGATGTTCAGGCGGACATGTGTGACGGGCCCAAGTCCGGCGACCTTGTCGCTGCTGATGTCATGAATGGCGTCTGCTGAAAGTTTCTCTGTTGCGATGAGCGTGTCCCAGAACATGGAAGACGCCACGACCGCCTTGTCGAGATCGCCACTGAATTCCGAGAGGTCTGCAGCCTGCACCGAAAAACTGTCCGGGTAGTTGCCTTTGTAGTGTGCTGTGTCGACCTGTGCGTGATCGATGGTTCCGCGATGGCCTAACGCAACAATGATCCAGTCATGGCCGGGCTCGCGCCGGCGCCGGGTTTCCCATCCGTCGCCCATATCAAGGCCGCGTCCCGGTGCGAGCATGCGTTGGTAGGCGCCGTAATGGGCATCAGAAAATGCAATGACACGGCCGCCGTTCAATGCGGCTGCCAGATCTATCTCTTCGCCGGCCACTGCGCTCGCATCGAGTGTCGGGATGCCGTAGACCCGCAAACGCGCGACCCCGCCATCGGGATAGATGTGGACGCGCAAGTGGGTCCATGCCTGGGTGTCGGCGCAGGCAAAGAAATGGTGACTGTCCGGGGTGAGCGCCTGCATCGGCAGGATCTCGAACCAGTCGGCATCATCGCCGGGCGCGTTCTCTGCCCGGCAGGCCTCGATGCGGCAGGCCGGTGCGTTGTTCCCGGTGAAGTGCGATGTGTCGATGTCAAAGCCGTTGATCTGTCCGCGTGCGGCAAGCGCAATCACCGCGTGATCGTGGCCGCCATTGCGCCGCCGGCGGGTTTCCCAGCCATCCATCCACTTCCCGTTATCGTCATACTTGTCCGGGTAGAACACAGCCGGTTTGTCGTCGAGCATGCGGGCCAGCGGTGCGAAAAACTCGTCTGTCGCCGAGAGGGCTTGTGCGCCTAGGCCGCCTGACGCGAGGTTGATTGCGTTGCGGACGAAGTCAGGAATGTCGTCGGGTTCGGCGGCGACGGTGTGGTCAGTCATCAAGTATATCCTCAAGCCGCAGGAGCGCGATGCGCTCAACCTGTCGGCAGGCTTCGGCGAATTCGGTGTCGCGGTCGTTCCCGATTCGGGTCTCGAACGCGTCGAGTATCTGGTCCTTGGTCAGCCCCTTCACCGCAATGATGTAGGGGAAGCCAAATTTGTCGGTGTAGTCGGTGTTCAGGCGCGTGAAGGTGGCGCGCTCTTCATCGGTCAGGGCATCAAGTCCGGCAGACGCCTGTTCGGATTTGGATTCCGGTGTCAGCCGTTCGGCCTGGGCGATTTTACCAGCCAGATCTGGATGCGCCTTGAGTACATCAAGACGCTCATCAGAGGTCGCAGATCGAAACGCACGTGCCATGGCGTTGTGCAGGCCGCTTGCCGTGTCGTGCGCTGCACCGAGTTCAAGATCGTGGGCGCGTTCGGCGACCCATGCGGAATGTTCAAAGATACCGCCGTAGCGGGACACGAACGCATCGCGTGACAGTTGGCTGACACGATCTGTGTTGGTTGGGGCCGGGTGCACTTCTTGCCAGTGGCGGGCGATATCAACGCGGCGGGCGAACCAGACCTTGTCGTGGGATTTCACATATTCGATGAAGCGCTTGAGCGCCTGAATGCGCCCCGGCCGTCCTGCCAGTCGGCAATGCAAACCCACGGAAAGCATCTTGGGCTGTCCATCCGCACCCTCTTCGTAAAGCGCGTCAAAGCTGTCCTTGAGATAGGTGAAGAACTGGTCGCCCGAGTTGAAGCCCTGTGGCGTGGCAAACCGCATGTCGTTGGCATCCAGCGTGTAGGGGACCACCAGCAACGGATCATGTTCGGACAGGTACCAATAGGGCAGGTCGTCGGCGTAGCTATCTGCGATGTAGTCGAACCCGCCGATCTCCGCGATCAGATCCATGGTGTTGGCGGTGCAGCGTCCGGTGTACCAGCCTTGTGGGCGGGCGCCAGTTACTTGGGTGTGGATCTGCAGGGACTCTTGAATAAGTGCCCGTTCTTCATCGGGTGTAAAATCTTTCCACTCGATCCATTTGTGGGCATGGCTGGCGACTTCCCAGCCAGCGTCCTGCATGGCCCGAAGCTGTCCCGGAGAGCGTTCAAGGGCGGTTCCGATGGCATAAACGGTGACGGGGATGTCCGCGCCGGTAAACGCCCGGTGGAGCCGCCAGAAGCCGGCACGCGCGCCGTACTCGTAGATCGATTCCATGCTCCAGTGGCGCTGGCCCGGCCAGGCTTGCGCCCCGACGACTTCGGAGAGGAAGGCTTCGGAGGCTTCGTCACCGTGGAGGATGGAGTTCTCACCACCTTCTTCGTAGTTGATGACGAATTGCACAGCAATATTTGCACCGCCCGGCCACTGGGGGTCGGGCGTCGTGGCTCCGTAGCCGTGTAGGTCACGTGGATAACGGTTTGGCACTGGTCCCCCTCAACACACTGCAATTAACCTATAATGCAAAACAATGGGGTCGATTTTCAAATAAATGAAGAAAGATATGTTTCGATATCAGTCTTTCGTTCTTTGCGAATCCCCTGATGATGGCGAAATTGGCAGCCAAGGTTGGAGCGAGAAGGTCTATGAGCGCGAACGCTGGATATCTGACGACACATGTTCTCGACACGGCGCGGGGTTGTCCGGCGGCCAACCTGCGGATCGAGTTGTATCGTCTTGATGGCGAAGTGCGAACCCAGATCGCATCTGCCTTGACCAACGCCGACGGTCGGACCGATGCGCCCATTCTGCCGGCAGACGCCTTTGAAACCGGCGAATATGAGTTGGTGTTTCATGCCGGGGACTATCTGGGGTTGGATGGGGAAAAGACATTTCTCAACATCATTCCGATCCGTTTTGTGATGACCGAGGCTGATTCTCACTATCACGTACCATTGCTGCTATCCCCTTACGGGTATTCCACCTATCGCGGCAGCTGATAGGCCGCTTCGCTTTCCTTCAACTTCTCCCGGCACCGGGCGATCATGAATTCGATGAACAGGTTGATCTTCGGGTCCTGATACCGTTTGTGTGGATAGAGGCATGACAGGCTTGCTGGTGTGGGCGGAGTTTCCGTTGCCACGGGAACCAGTGCCCCGGATTTGAGGTGCTCTGCGACCTCGAATACCGGCTTGTTGGCGATGCCGCGCGCGTCCAGGGCCCAGTCGGTCAGAACATCTCCATCATCTGATTCGAATGGGCCCTGCACATTGAACTTTCTTGGGCCGGTCTCGGTGATTAGTGCCCAGTCCTGCTCGGCAGCACCGGGGTATCTCAGGAGAAGGCAATCATGCCTGCCGTCGATAAGGTCCTGGCCATGCACAGGCGTGCCGCGTTTGGCGAGATAATCCGGGGCGGCACAAAGGACTCTCGGGCACTCCGCAATTTTTTGGAGCCGCAAAGCTGAATCCTGCAAGTTGCCGAGGTGGAACGCTATATCGATGCCTTCCTTGGTGATGTCGACATTCCGGTCGGACATACGCAGACGGACATTGATGTCGGGGTAGGCGTCTTTGAAGTCGGGCACATGGGGCGCGATGAAGCGTTTGCCGACACCAAGCGGCGCGGCAACGAAAATTGATCCGCGGGGGTGATTGGCGATGGTGGCAACCGCGGCTTCGGCTTCTGCGATGGCCTGCAGAATTTTTGTCGCGCCTTGATAATAGGCCTGCCCGTGTTCGGTGGTGTGAATGCGGCGTGTGGTGCGGTTGAACAGCCGAACGCCAAGGTGTTTTTCGAGTTTTGCGATCCGGCTTGAGGCAACGGCAGGCGCCACCCGCTGATCGCGGGCGGCTTCGGACATGCTGCCAAGTTCGTAGACACGAACGAACATGCGTATATTTTCAACCTGAGGCATCAACTCAACTTACAATGTTATTTTGAAAGTCTTAGCGGATTTTCGTGGTTTCGAAACAAGACTATTTTGGTCAAAGTATCTTTTTTCACCGGGGGTTAATCATGGATCCAGCAATTTTCATGGACTGGATGTCGTTCGCGGCGCGCTGGCTGCACGTTGTCACAGGCATCGCGTGGATCGGATCGTCATTCTATTTTATTGCGCTCGATCTGGGATTGCGCAAACCCGCGGACCTGCCCGATGGCGTCCATGGGGAGGAATGGCAGGTTCATGGCGGTGGTTTTTACCATGTGCGCAAGTTCATGGTGGCGCCACCCGAAATGCCCGAGCACCTGATCTGGTTCAAATGGGAGGCCTATTCGTCGTGGCTGTCGGGTTTTGTCCTGATGGTCATCGTCTACTACATCGGCGCAGACCTGTTCCTTGTTGACCCCGAGGTTCTGGACATTTCCACGACGACGGCAATCGCCATTTCGCTGGGTTCGATCGCGTTTGGCTGGATCGCCTACGACCTGATCTGCAAGAGCAAGTTTGGTGAGGACAACACGCGCCTGATGTTGTTTCTCTATGTTCTGCTTGTTGTGATGGCGTGGGGCTATACGCAGGTCTTCTCCGGACGTGCCGCGTTCCTGCATCTCGGAGCATTCACCGCCACGATCATGTCGGCCAATGTGTTCTTTGCGATCATCCCCAATCAGCGAATTGTCGTTGCCGACCTGAAGGCAGGTCGCGTCCCCGACCCCAAGCACGGCGCCATCGGCAAACAGCGCTCCGTGCACAACAATTACCTGACCCTGCCCGTCATCTTCCTGATGCTCTCGAACCACTATCCGCTGGCCTTCGCCACGGAATACAACTGGATCATCGCCAGCCTCGTCTTCCTGATGGGCGTGACGATCCGGCATTACTTCAACTCCATGCATGCGGGCAAAAAGCACCCGGTCTGGACCTGGCCCACCACCATCGCGATTTTCATTGTGATCATGTGGCTTTCAACGGTGCCGAAGTTCTTCGACGAGGATGCCGAATCATCCTCGCTGGCACCGCATCAGGAGCGGTTTGTGGCTGCCGCCAATTTTGATGGAGTTCGGGACGTGGTGCTGGGCCGCTGTGCCATGTGTCATGCACAGGAGCCCGGCTGGGAAGGGATTGTTGCGGCCCCCAAGGGCGTGGCGTTGGAAACTGATGCACAGATTGCAAAACATGCGCGGCAAATTTATCTGCAGGCCGGGCGAACCAAGGCCATGCCGCCTGCCAATGTGTCTTTCATGGAAGAGGGCGAACGCGAGCTGATTGTGACCTGGTACAACACGGCCCGGGCGGGCAACTGATCCTGTGTCGTGAATGCATGGATACCCAACTGAGGCGAGTTAACCCCATGTTAAACCACTAAAGCGAGACTTCCTGTACAACGTTGGCGAGAGTAATTGTTTATTGCTCGTGTAACAGGTGAAGGCTATGGGTCAGGTACTGACGTTCCGTCTCGCGAAAACTGTCGCTTTTCAGCACAGTTTTTTTTCGACGTTTCCCAATACGCAGTTTCGCATGGACAGTGACAATCGCGTGCCGGTGGTTGCTTTTGAGATGGCGGAACAACAGGCCATTCTGCCGTTCGATGGCGTGAAGCGTGAGTTTCAAATTTCCGAATACACCGAAGACGGCGTTATGTTGAACGCTGTTGCACAAGCACTCAAATTTGTCTCGCTGCTGAAGGTTGGAGATTCCATACCAGCCGAGGTTCTCGGTGGTAACTTGGACGGGACATTTCAGCCCCAGAATCTTGAAGCTGCCAAGCAGCGCATCACGGCGGAACTTGTGGGATGGAATCTGTCTGCAGAAGTGCCTCGCTCTGACCCTGCTCTCATGCGTGGGTTTGTTGCGCAGTATGTGGATGACGAGACAGTTCGATACTCCCTGCTGCGATTGGCCGCCCATTTTGGGTTTGCTGCGGACGGTGCGTCGCGTTTGGCCGACACCATGGACAAGATCGCTCATGAGACGGCTTACATTGAGGCCCTGCGCGAAAGGTGTTCGGTTGTTGGCGGATTGGGCAACAAGCTGGTGACCTATCGGCGGGACTTTGCGGGGTATCCGGCTGTGACGTCGGAGGTGGACCCGGTTATTCGGCTCATTCGGGAATCCATGCGGACCTATCGCGGCAAATTCGAGGAAGTCGACAACCTGCTGGGTGAAATTGTTACGCTGTTTGGTGACTTTGCGTCGGTTCGCGGAATTTTGCTGAATGCGCGCGAAGACCTGTTGCAACGGATGATACCTTGGGATGCCGTCACACGGGAATGGAACGAACTTCCTCTGAAGGATCTCGATACTTTTGAGGTTATTCCGCGATTGCGTGAACTCTATCGATTTCTGGCGGCTCGCTACGTGCCTGCGGATGATTGGGAACTCATATTGTCTGGTCGAAAACTTGATAAGGACAACAAGAGTCAGGGAAAAACCGTGACCTGGTATGAGAGAGAACCCAACGTTGCCTGACCTGTTCTGAACGGTATTCCTGTTCTAGGCTTGCCCAACAGACATGGGAGGCCAACTTGGCGGGAAAAACAGACAAACGTTTGCGCGAACTGGGCATTGAATTGCCCGCGCCCACGCAGCCCAAAGTGGCCAAGATACTGCCAACGATGATCGTTGACCGGCTCTTGTTTGTCTCCGGTATGACACCTTAGTGGAATGGCGAATTGCGCTTTATCGGCAAGCTTGGCCGGGAGTTCTCACTCGAAGAAGGGCAGGCAGCGGCTCGCTTGTGCACGCTCAATGTGCTCACGCAGGCCCGCGCCGCGTTGGATGGGGATCTCGACCGCATTGCACGCGTGGTCAATGTGAAAGGCTATGTGAACGCGATGCCGGACTTCACAGCGATTCCCGATGTGGTGAACGGTGCATCAGAACTGATGGTCGAGGTGTTTGGTGAGGCCGGGTATCATACCCGCACTGCCATGGGGAATGTGGTTATGCCCTTCGATGTCGCGCTGGAAGTGGAGGCGATTTTCGAGCTGCGAAAAGATTTGTCTTAGTGCGGTCGCAGGCTCGCAAATACATGTCCGATACCAGAGCGGAGGTCTTCAAGCGAAGATGTCAGGTGGCGCAGCCGCGTGCGCATCTTCGGAGAGGCCGCGACATCGGATGACAATCCTGCAAGCGTTCCCATTGTAGCAGGGAGCTGGGAAACGGTTTGCCAGCATGCCTCGACGCGATCGGTCATGGCTGCAATCTCCACTGCGAGACTCTCGATCTCGGATTTTGCCGAATTGTCCGCCTCTTTGGGGCAGGCCGACAAAAAATGTTTGGATTGGTCTGGTGGCATTTGGACGTCGCGAGTTCGCTACTATGACGTGCTAGCATCGGCTTGCGGGGTCAAGAAATTCTTAACGGGTAATTGTGGGTCGCCAGATGATGACAAAAACGGGCTTTCTCAGGATGTTTGCCGCTGCAGTTTTTGTCGTGTCGGCGTTTTCAACGGGCGCAAGTCTGGCGCAGACGGTGCCTCTGGTTCGTGCGGTGGAGATCGACGCCGTGGGCGGGACTGTCAGCCTGCCGCTTCTCAAGGGACGTATGACGGGTGGAGAGAACGTCTGGTATGTGCTTTTGGATGTGAGCGACCGGGAAACCGCGGATCGATTGGGAATCAATTTTTCTGAGAAGCTGAACAATGCCGATATAGGCGGGGCGGTTCGTCGGGCCGAGCTCGGACCCGATGGTGAACTGGTGTTCGATGCCGGGTCGGTCGACTTTCAGCCAGAGCGCATTGTGGAGTCCGGCCCCAAAGGCAGGCCATTTCCACCCTTACGCGCGCAGCCGGGCTCTGTCGGAGATGAAGACTATACACCTCTGCTACGTGTAGGGGCGACTGGTCGCGCGATCTTCAATGCCCCCGTTCTGGCTTTTGACGTGGACGATGAAACCTTGAATGGGTTTTGTACGGGTGAATCTGATTATCACCTCGTGCATGACAAGGTGGTGCGTATATGTCCGCGAGACGGCACCGTCACCCTGTCACTGACGGCTGGTTTTGCCGGTGGTAAATCGCTCAATTATGTCTCGACCGAGAGCAATGTTGCGCTGGTTGCAGCTCTGGAAGGGGCGACTCATGCGCCACGTATGGGTGATGTTCCCGCCGATCTGGATGATGCGCCCTGGAGTGCTGTCGAGCCCATATATGTTGTGATCAACGGTGAGACGGGGGTCGATAAGACAGCGCGACAAGGGCTCGCGAGCGCTTTGGCTGATGGATTGCCCCCACTCAACATCACAGGGGATGTGCCAGGGCTTGGTCTGGGTTACTCGCCGCTCTGGGCATCTCACCCCGTTGTTTGGGGGAAGGATGCCAAGCGGGTTTTGATACGAAGTGAAGCGCAGCTCCGCGCTCTAGAAATGGCAGGCGCGATTCATGGGGTCGATGGAGGTGCCGTTCGTGCTGATGGTATTCTGGTAAACTGCCCTGTGATATTTCGGCGCCAATAGCGGGACTCAGATGACGGACTGGACGCAAACAACGCTGACAACCTGGGGCCGTTCGCGCTTTGCGCGGTCGGACGTATCAGCACCAGGCGACGAAGCCAGTCTGCGTGATGCGGTCCTTCGGGCGCATCCAAGGGGGGTTATCTCCTACGGGGGTGGCCGCTGCTACGGTGATGCCTCTTTGGACGATGGCGGACAGACAGTTCTGACGCGTAATCTAAACCGTATTCTGTCCTTCGACCCTTCAACCTGTGAAGTGGTGTGCGAATCCGGGGTCGACTTTCAGGCGTTGCTGGAGCGGTTTCTGCCGGAGGGTTTTTGTTTTCCCGTTTCGGCGGCGACGGCCAGCGTTACGGTTGGTGGCGCGTTTGCCAACGATATCCACTCGAAGAACCACCATGCGGTGGGCAGCTTCGGGCACCATGTGTCGTGGATCGATCTGATGCTCGCGAGCGGTGAGATTGTGTGCGCCTCGCGCGATGATAACCCCGATATATTTCGCGCCAGTCTTGGCGGGATTGGCCTTACAGGCACCGTCCTGCGTGTGTGTTTTCGTCTGATGCCAGTGCCTTCTGGTGCCGCGGATGCCGAGTATCGCCGTATTGCCGATGTTGATGAGATGATCGACACCATCGAAGCGTCGCGTGACAGTCATGAGTTTCTGTTTGGCTGGGTGGATGCGATGGCGCGCGGCGGCGCTATGGGGCGCGGGATTCTCGAACTTGGAAAATTTGCCCCCGACGATGCTGGTATGGCATCACCACCGCCGGTGAAGCCGATCCGGTTTCAGCCGCCATCCGCGTTTCTGCATCCGCTGGTTTTGACCTGGTTGACCAATCGCCGTTTCAACAGTCTTCCCTCAGAGGGGCGTCGCACAAGGTCTGGGCTGGGGCCATTTTTCTTCCCGCTTGATTCGATGCCGGGGTTCAATCGAGTCTATGGACGGCGCGGGTTTTATTCGATTCACACAGGTTTCCCGCAAGACACACAGCGCGCAGGAATACGCGCCGTTATGGAAGCACTCACGGCGGCGCGGGCAGGTTCGTTCGCGGCTGTCATGAAGCCGATGCGCGGGGCTGGTGATGGATTGCTGTCCTTCCCGGTGAAGGGCATGGCCTATGCGATCGACTTGCCGCGACGCGCCGGTGTTGAAGCATTGCACCGGGATATCGAGAGAATCGTGCTCGATCATGGGGGGCGACTCTACGTCGCCAAAGATGCTCTCATGCAAGCGAGGACCTTTGCAAAGATGTTCCCCGGGCTGGATGCGTTTCGAGAGGTTCTCGCGCGTATTGACCCCGATCAGCGGTTCCAGTCCGACATGTCACGAAGGCTGCAAATTCACGCGCCGTAAGTCGTCCTGCACACACGAGAGACCATTTGCGAAGCGCGGGGCAGGTATTATGCTCGCGCTTATGAATGACCCATTGTCCGCACAACCCTTCGATATTGCTGCTCCGCTTTCACTGCACAGCGAACGCGTGCATCCAGACTGGATTGACCATAACGGCCACATGAACTTGGCGTACTACATGCTGGCATTTGACCACGCGACAGATGCATTTTTCGATTTTGTGGGGCTGGGTGTGAACTACATGAAGACCCATGCCGGTTCGACCTTCACACTGGAAGCCCATATTACCTACGACCGGGAGCTGATGGTGGATGCGCCGCTGCGGGTCGACACGCAATTGCTCGCCCATGATGCAAAACGTCTGCATTACATGCATTTCATGTATCACGCCGAAGACGGCTATCTCGCCTCGACCAACGAGTTGGTCAGCCTCCATGTGAGCATGGAAACGCGCCGGTCGGCGCCGATGCCCGGGGATGTGCTTGGGCGTCTCGATCAGATTGCGGCTTTGCATGATACAATGCCGCGACCGGAACAGGCTGGAAGGGTGATTTCGATTGTCCGCTGATACGCTCGCCAAGGGACATCGTCAGATCGGGACCGTCCGCGAAATGGCGGAACGCTGGGGGCTGGCCGCCCGTCTGGATCGTGCGGCGTCCTACGGGCCGGCGTTCCGGGAGATGCTGGATTGCGCGGTGGTGGTCAGTCGCCGTGCCCGGACATTGGCGGGCGCGGCCTACGCGAAGGAACGCCGGATTGTTCTCAATGCCAGGCTGCTCGAACAGGGATGCGAAGACGATCGCGATTCCACATTTATTCATGAATGCGCCCACGTGCTTGCGGATCTGGCGCATAATCGTCCCTGTCGCCATGGCGCAAGCTGGCGTGAGATGATGCGGCTTCTTGGTGAAGTGCCCAATGTACGCCATCGCATCCCCTATTTGTCGCGCGAGGCGAATGCGAAAATTATCTGGCGCTGTGGCGGTTGTGCCCAGGCCTATCATTACGTACGACGACCACGACGACGTATCACCGACTGCTACTGCGCTGATTGCGGGCCGAAGAATGGCCAATTGCGCGAGGAAATCCCCAATGAGTGAACCCCAATCAAATGCGCCGGCCGCCACAACGGAACTACGCCTTATTGTCTGGCAGTTTGTTCGGATCATGGTGCAGCTTGAAACGGTGACGAAGGTCCGGGGCGGCACACGTGGTCCATCCGTGTATCAGGATTGGCGGGGGTCCTGGACAGAGATCGACCGGACTCTCGAGCGTCTTGGGAAAACCGACAGCGAAGCATTTGCGGATCTGATGATGAATCAGGAAGTGGTGCTGCGCTGCAGAGACCGCGTTCAGATAAATGAAGTCTCGCGCACGGCCGAAAACGTTGTCGCGCAGCTCGATGAGTTGCTTCGCGAAGCACGTGGTGATGCCAAGCGGGAAGAGGAACTGCAGTTTGAGCGGCGCGAAATGAAGGTGTTGGTCAAGCATTTGCGCCGGCAGGGACGGTCGGGTGGCAAAGCCCGTTCAGGTGGTCCGCGGCCATCGCGGCCTTCTACGTCTTCTGGTCCTGCGCGTCGGGGCGGGAAGCGGAAAGCCTGACCGCAAACGCCTCAACGGCTTCATCCAGACGTCTTGATCGGTCGGCACTCTCTCGAGTTTCAGAGGCCAGATCTGTTGTAGCGAGGAGCCTGAACACCTCGGCAGCACCTTGATGCATTCGGTCTGTTAAGCCGATGTCCGAAAACGTCTTCGCAATTTCTTCCATTTCCCCGACCCAGCGCTCGGCATCTGCCGCGAGCCAGGGGACGCTGCGTTCCATCCGCGCAAGGGCTTCGGGCTGGCTTGCCGAAAATTCCTCCAGCAATGGTGCTGACAGGCCCATCTGACGCGCGCCCAGCAAGACGAGAGTGTCCAATGTCATCGTGCCTTTGGTCAGGGCTGCGTAGAACATCTTGATGCCCGACGCGGCGCCGATTTCGTTCCCGATACTGCGGATCAAAAAATCCGGGCGCACCAGTTCCTGGAGGCGGTCGGCGCCTGGGCCGCTTACATAAAGCCGCGTCGGCGTGCGCCGTCCTGGCGGTGCGCCAATGATGCCGCCGTCGACAAAGTCAGCTCCGGCATCGCCGATGATCTCTGAAATTGTCCGCGTGGTGGCGGGTGCAATGGCATTGCAGTCAACAAACAGAGGTGTCGAAGCGGTACTTTGCATCTCGGCAGCGACGGATTGTGCGAACCCGGTGGCCGCGGCTGGCGGCATGATGGAGAGAATGAGGTCTGCCTGCTGCACCATTGCGGTCAGTGACCCGACATTTTCGACACCGGCGTGTTGGGCCAAAGCGCAGGTGCGATCACTGCGTCCTTCAAGTGCCGCCAGAATATTGTACCCACCCTCGCGCAAGGTGCGACCGACCGCATGGCCCATATCACCCATGCTCACGATGCCGATTGTTGGAAATTCCACGTCCTGCCTCCGCAATGTTGCCGGTGCAGATTGATTTTCGCGGCCCGGCACGGTTACATCACCGCAATTCTAACACTGCATGAATGTGAAAGTGACCGGGGAGATATCATGAGCGACAGACTGGTGGAGCCGAGCTGGCTCGCGGAACATCTTGATGACCCGAATGTGGTCATTCTGGAATTCAACTGGACGGGCACACAGTCCTACGACGAATGGCACATCCCCGGGGCGCATGGGTTCTTCTGGAAGGACTTCCTGTGGGACGACACGATGCGTGACTTTCCCTCGCCCGAAGACTTCGCGGCACGATGTGGTGCGCTGGGTATCTCCAACGACACCACGGTTGTTTGCTATGGCGATCCCGTGCAGTTCGGAACTTACGGCTGGTGGGTCTTTACCTATCTGGGCCACAAGGATGTCCGGTTGCTCAACGGCGGCCGAGTCCTGTGGGAGAGGGAAGGACGCCCCACATCCACCGAACTTCCGATAGCCGAGCCTGTCTCCTATACGCCGGGTCCGGCAGGAAACGACACCATGCGGGTGCGGTTCTCAGAAATTCTGGATCGTCTGGATGACGTGAAGGCGGGTGGCAAGACAGCACTGCTCGATCATCGTTCCCTGGAGGAATACCGTGGCGAGCGCGTCAATATGATCGGAGCGCCTGACGTTGGTGCCGAACGCGCCGGGCGTATTCCCGGATCGCAGCATCTGTTTTTCGATGAATTCCTGAATGGCGATATGACCTTCAAGAATGAGGCCGAGCTTCGTGCGCTTCTGGAATCCCGAGGTGCGACGCCCGACAAGGATGTGATTTCCTATTGTCGTCTTAGCCATCGTGCGACCTTGGCGTATTTCACGATGACCGAATTGTTGGGCTACGAGAATGTACGCAGCTATGACGGGTCGTGGACCGAATGGGGCAGCCTTGTGGGCGTGCCGATTGAAAAGTAAACGGTGACGTCCAAGTCACACGGATATTTATGAAACTTAGAGGGAATTGAGATGTCGTTGAGTGGACCGGGTGTAGAGCAGTACCCCAGCCTTTTTAGGGCCGGGGAAATCAACGGCGTCAAAATGGCCAACCGGAGTGTGGTATCGCCGTTGACACGCGCCAGTGCGACCGAGGACGGTATCGTCACCGATCAGATGGCCCGGTACTACGGCTCCTATGCCAAGGGTGGATGGGGTCTGGTCATGACCGAGGGCGTCTATATCGACCTCAAATACAGTCAAGGCTACACCTTCCAGCCCGGTATCGCGACAGATGAGCAGCGGGATTCATGGCGCAAGGTTGTGGATGCAGTTCATGCCGAGGGCGTGCCGATCTTCATGCAGATTTTCCACTGTGGTGCGATCAATCAGGGCAATCGCTGGGTCGAAGGTTCGATTGCACCATCCGTGGTGACGCCCAAGGGCGAACAGATTCCGCGTTATCGTGGCGGTGCCGGCGGGTTCCAGACACCGCGGGAGATCACCCGCGATGAAATGGCAGAAGTTGTGCAGAGCTACGCAGATGCGGCCCGACGGGCCATTGAGGTTGGATTTGATGGCGTTGAAGTGCATGGCGCCAATGGCTATCTGCCGGACGAGTTTCTGACCGCCTACACCAATCAGCGCGATGACGAATATGGCGGCCCGATCGAAAACCGCATTCGCTTTCATTGCGAAGTCATGCAGGCCGTGCGCGACGCGGTGCCCGATCACCCGGTCGGTGTGCGACTTTCACAGACCAAGGTGAATGACTTTGAGTATGCGTGGCCGGGCGGGAATGAAGATGCAAAAGTTGTGTTTCCCGCGCTTGCGAAAACGGGGATCGACTTTATCGATTGCAGCTCGCATCTGGGGCTGGATCCGATCTTCGGCACCGAACACAGCCTCTCGGGCCTTGCGCGTGAGTATACCGGCCTCCCGGTTATGGCGAATGGCAAGCTTGCTCAGCCTGAAGATGCCGAAACAGCATTGACGCGCGGTGAAGGAGATTTTGTGGCGATCGGCAAAGCAGCTCTGGCGGACTATAACTGGCCCAGGAAAATTGCGGGCGGAGAAGCGGTTGTCCCGTTCAATCCCGGAATGACCATGCCCTATGCCACGCTTGATTGTTATGAAGCGTTTTGGGACGCAAATCCGACCGGTATTCCGGCGGAAAAGATCGAAGCAAGGGACGTGACGGAAGGTGCTTAGGCGGCGTCCACGTCATCGAAGGTTTCGTCCGCCGCCCCGATCACGATCGACAGGACTTTTGCGGCGGCATCACCGGCATTGGTGATGCTGCGCGCGACTCCCGCTGGGATGCAGGCCGTGTCCCAAGGCTGAAGCATATGCGTGTCTCCGCTATCGTCCCAGGACATGGAGACAGCGCCACCAATGCACATAAGTGTCTCTGTTGTCCGGGTGCGGTTGTAAGTCGGGATCGCGGCACCGGCCGGGATATCCAGAATCTGGGCAAGTTCACCGGCATCCCCGATGATTGCCGCCTGTCCGGCGACAGGGTGCATCACAGCGTAGCGGGCCACGCCGTCGCGTGTTTGCGGCGTCAGGCTGTTGAAGCGCGCAATGCAGGTTTCCATTTCTTCCGGCGTGACTTGAAGAGTCGGAGCGTCGACTCCGGCGTCAAACCGCCAGCCGATATCCTTGATCTTGTCGCTGGTCCCGGCGCCGAAATTTTTATCCAGATCCATTGCAGCAGCCGGTGTCATCGCAACGTCGGCGAAATCATCAGGCGTATCCCCCCGGATAAACGCGAGAATATATGCGGTTTCGTCTGATGCATTTGTGAAGGTGCGCACCACACCTCGCGGTACGGCGATCGTATCAAATGTATTGATCAGAGATTCGTTCTCGCCTTCCTCGCCCCAGCTGATCCGGAATTTTCCGGACAAACAGGTAAAACTCTCAAGCGTGTTGTAGTGAGCATGCAGATAGGGGCCCTCATTCGGGGAGCATTTCACGATGGCGGCGACCAGCCCCTGATCTTCCGAGATTCCCGGGTCCGTCGCAAATGGCCCACCGAGAGCGGGCGACGACATCACAAGGAACAATTCCTCTGCAGTCATCTTCTGATAGGCCCCGAGGGGAACATTCAACTCCTGCGCAAAACGTGCGCCCTGAGATTGGACTTCAGAAAATTTTGCAAGCTGGACTTCGGACATGACGGCGCTTTCCTGACGAGAACAAATAGATCGCGCGAGGACGCGATTGGCCAATTCTACAACATGGATGGTGTGTGCCGAAATACCGACCTATTGAAATCGGGTTTCGGCATCCGGGCGAAAATTTTGCCAGGCGAACCAATACGCGATATGTCCGGGAAGGCGGCTGAGACGCTTGTTGCCGCCCGACACCAGGGCCTCTTCGGTGATGCGCCACTCGTTCATGTCGGCGACCAGAATCTCTTTGTTTGTTCCATGCGCGGCGAAGTCCAGCCCATCAGATTCATAGGCCCGGACCGTCCGGGAGTCGGGGTCGCCAATCAGAACGATTTTACGACCGTCGATCTCATCGTTGATGACCATGTCATCTGCAAACAGATTCAGTGACCAGGCTTTCTCGGCCTCACCGAGACGAAGTGCATAGACATAGTTCTTGGCTTCGAGACTGGTGTTGTCCACCCGTGCCGGAAACATCAGGTCAGGGCTGTTGAAATAGGACGCATAGGGTTTTCCGGGCGTGTAATCGCGATTGAAGCCGGTGTCGATGGACAGAACCTTCGTGCCGGGATGTCGCGCCAGCCATTTCTTCCAACTGGTGATGGCAACTGGGCGTAGCTTGAGTTCAATGCCCGAGCCGACCAGTTCGCCAACCACCGGCTTTCCGGTGAATTGGTTCCAGAGAGAATTTGTCTCGCGGTCGAACATGAGTTTGTTCGAGCGATAGAGAAAGCCCGAGGAACCGAAATCAAATGGTGCATCGCGCCCAGCAACATCGGTTTCATAAAGAATGCCGGACCCACAAAGCGTGCAATAGGCCAGGGCGACCGGGACGCCGCCAATCACGTCGTTGAACATCTCGTGCCAATCGAGAATGCGCAGGGGATACGCCCTCTCATCGCCATTGATGGCGACACCAAATACCAGTTCATCATCATCAAGATAGCTGGCGGCCTTATCCGTCGGTGCCACCAGTGTCGGGTTGACCAGGGCCGGAATGCCATCCTTGCGGACTCCGCCCCAGGTGATTTCTTCCAACCGAATTGTGTGTGGGACACCGGGGTTGATGAAGAGAGAGAAGTTGGGATCGATCTTGGTGAAGACCCATTCCTTGTAGGCGTCAAAGCCTTCAAATGGCGTGATTTCCGGATGGGCTTCCTGCCACAGCATCCATTTGTTCCAGTCGCCGCCAAAATTTTCTCCCGTCAGGGACTGAAGCGCAGCGGTGACAGTCCATGGGTCCTGCTGGAGAAAACGCAGGGATTGGATCAGGGCTGCGACCACGTCCGTATCCCCGCGTTCCACGAGCCGGGCCATCACGCCATTGCGCTGCAAGGTGCCGACCCGAAGGATGTCGCGGGCGAGCTTCTGGACTTCGGCATTGTCCATTTCGCTCGCGGCCGGGGGCGGCGTGAGGGTTTGGGAATGGGTCGGTGTCGCGGCAGAGAACGCCATTGAAACACCAACCAAAGCTGCGCATACGGCGGATTTGATCGTATTCATGTCAACAGCCTATCGCGCCGTATGACCCCATGCGTAATCACAATATCTTGGGAATTTTGCGTGGAAGATTTTGCGGTGTTGCGGTGTTGTCCGGGTTCGCATTCCGAACCCGTGTCTTGTGAAAACCGGGCCTCAACCTATGCCTTCGTGAATTGCTGTGAGATAGTTTCGCGGCATATCGGTCCGGAAGATGACTGATTGGTTCTGGAGGAGTTGCCATGCGCGAATTTGCCTATGAAGCCCTGCCCGGCCGGGTGGTGTTCGGGGTCGGCAGTCTGGATCGTCTGGCCGATGAAGTTGAGCGGCTCGGGGTCGCCAAGGCGCTTGTGCTTTCAACACCGCAGCAACGACAACAGGCCGAGGATGTTGCGGCCCGTCTGGGCGCGCGGTCCGCTGGTGTCTACGACAAGGCTGAGATGCATGTGCCGATCGATGTGGCGAAGGCTGCACGAGAGGAAGCACAACGTCTTGGTGCGGATGTCTGCGTCGCGGTTGGCGGTGGCTCAACAATTGGACTTGGAAAAGCCATTGCGCTGGAATTTGGCTTGCCGATCATCGCCGTTCCCACGACCTATGCCGGCTCGGAAATGACCCCCATCTGGGGGCTGACCGAAGACGGTATTAAGAAGACCGGCCGGGACAACAAGGTGCTGCCGACGACCGTTGTCTATGACCCGACACTTACGCTGACGCTTCCCGACTTCATCGCCGGGCCCAGCGGCATGAACGCCATCGCCCATTGTGTGGAAGCGATGTATTCAGAAACCGCCAATCCGATTATTTCCATGATGGCTGAAGAGGGCGTTCGTTCCCTTGCACGGGCGTTGCCGATCGTCGTCAAAAGTCCCGACAACATCGAGGCGCGCAGCGATGCGCTCTATGGCGCTTATCTGTCGGGAGCTTCGCTTGGCGCCGTGGGTATGGCCCTGCACCACAAGCTCTGCCACACGCTGGGGGGAAGTTTCAGCTTGCCTCATGCGGAGACCCATACGGCAGTTATTCCGCACGCGACAGCCTATAATATTGGGGCGGCACCCGATGCAAGGGAACGCCTGTCGCGCGCTCTGAACACCGATGATCCGGCGGGCGCTTTGTTTGACCTCGCGGAATCGGTGGGGGCGAAAATGGCGCTTTCAGATGTCGGCATGAAGGAAGAAGATCTCGACCGTGCCGCCGACATTGCGACCCAAAATCCCTATTACAATCCTCGTCCGGTGACGCGCGAAGGTATTCGCGCGCTTCTGGATGATGCCTTTCATGGACGTCGGCCTCGCGCGGTCTGATGCCCAGTACAAATAATAAGACTTGAGGAGAGAAAACATGCCCGATGCATATATCTGTGACGCCGTTCGTACACCCTTTGGCCGCTATGGCGGTTCCCTGTCGAGTGTGCGCACTGATGATCTGGGGGCTATCCCCATGAAGGCGTTGATGGATCGCAATCCCGGTGTCGCCTGGGATGAGGTCGACGAGGTTTACTACGGTAACGTCAATCAGGCCGGTGAGGACAACCGCAATGTGGCGCGTATGTCGTTGCTGCTGGCTGGTTATTCACCGAACGTTCCGGGTGCGACGGTCAATCGCCTGTGTGGCTCTGGACTTGAGGCGTTGACCGCAGCGGCTCGCGCGATCCGCACGGGCGAAGCCGATCTGATTGTAGCCGGTGGTGTTGAGAGCATGTCGCGTGCGCCTTTCGTCATGCCAAAAGCGACGAGCGCCTTTTCCCGGGCAAATCAGGTGGAAGACACCACCATCGGCTGGCGTTTCGTGAATCCGAAGATGAAGGCGGAATACGGCATCGATGCGATGCCCGAGACGGCGGAGAACGTAGCTGAGGAGTTCCAGGTTTCACGTGCTGATCAGGATGCGCTCGCATACCGGTCTCAGCAGCGCACCAAGACCGCTCAGGAACGCGGACGTTTCGAACGTGAAATTGTGTCTGTTGAGGTTCCCCAGCGCCGCAGTGATCCCGTGGTTGTCGATACCGATGAGCATCCGCGTCCGGGTACGGATATGGCTGCGCTCGAGAAGCTTCCGACACCTTTCCGCGAGAACGGCAGCGTGACTGCCGGGAATGCTTCGGGTGTGAACGATGGTGCGTGCGCCATGATCATTGCGTCCGAGGACGCCATTGAGAAATACGGTCTGACGCCGATTGCCAAAGTGGTTGGCACGGCGACAGCAGGTGTTGCGCCGCGGATCATGGGGTTTGGTCCGGCACCCGCGACCCACAAATTGCTGGAACGTCTGGGTCTGAAGATCGGCGATATCGATGTAATTGAGTTGAACGAGGCCTTCGCCGCGCAGGCGCTGGCGGTGACCCGTGATCTCGGTCTGGCTGACGATGCCGAGCACGTTAATCCCAATGGCGGCGCCATTGCGATCGGGCATCCGCTTGGTGCGAGTGGTGCCCGTTTGGCAACCACCGCTGCCTATGAGTTGCAGGAACGCGATGCCAAATACGCGCTGTGCACCATGTGCATCGGTGTTGGTCAGGGCATCGCCGTCGTCCTTGAAAAGGCCTAACGCCCTATAATCAGGAGGTAATCATGCATTTCATTATTGTGAATACTGACATTGAAGATGGTGTGGAGCTGCGTGCCAAAACCCGGGATGTGCATCTCGAATATCTGCGCAATCACGGCAAGAACGCCAAGCTTGTGCAGGCGGGCCCGACCCCGAGTGAAGACGGCTCGCGCATGACGGGCTCACTGCTGGTGGTTGAAGCAGATTCGATTGATGACGCGCGTGCGCTCGCAGCTGATGATCCGTACACGAAAGCAGGACTGTTCTCGAACACGGATGTTCGTCCGTGGAACTGGACTGTGGGGAATCCCGACGGGGAGCACTGACGACCCGTTCTGTTGGGCCTTCGTGCCTAGACAGATTTGTTTGGGTGTCGTGCGACCACGAGATCTTCCCCACTGTGGTCGAGCAGATCGTTGATATGGTGGTCGGCGTCATTCAGGAACAATTGCCGCGTTACATCCTGTATCAGCCGGGGCACCGCGTGACGGATTGAAGAGGCCGAACCTCCCGTGAGGCCGAGGCTGGGCTTTGTTCCCAGCGAAAAACAATAGATGTGTTGCAGCCAGAGTGCGGTTCCCGGTTGTTTTGCCTGAAACGCGAAACCGCCTTCCAGCCATGGGTAAGTTCCCATCGGCGCCCAGTCCACATCAGCGGGCGGGTCGTAGCGATCCCGCCAGATTGCTATCTGATCGGCGATGGCAGACGTTTCAATGCGTTGCGTAAAGTCGCAAATAAACCCGGTCGCAGCGATGATGAAGTCTGTCTGGACGGTCTCACTATTTTCGGACTTGATGACAATGTTCTCATTTTCCAGACCGATGGATTGAATGGCGAAATCCTCGTGCATCCGGAATCCCGGAAGCTCTTGGGCGCGGTCGAAGCTGTCCTGCGGGGGCGGCTGATTGTTACGCATGACATGCACCATGAGGCGCCAGCGCGTCGCCACGTCGAGGTCTGCGAAATGACGATGCCATGCATTGCTGTCGAGGGGGCGATGGGCGTTCACCTTGGGGATTTCGCTGCGGCGGACAAGCAGGTCGACATTTTTGGCATCGGCTTCAAGTGCGGCGGCAGCGGCATCGAACCCGGTGGCGTTTGCACCAATGACCGTGACGCGTTTTGAGGCCAGGGTGCTGAAATCAAACTCAGTGCTCGCCTGCACAAATCGGTCGTTTGGCAAGTTGTCGCGCACGATGTCCGGAATATGCCAAGCACCACACCCGTCGATCCCATTGGCCAGGATCACTTCGCGCGCATACACGGTCCCGGAACGACCAGACGGGCCGATTGCGTTCAGCGGAACTTCGATCAGGCTGTGTTCGTCATCCGAATTTTCGGGATTGAGTTGCCCAACCTCCGTCTCGTTTTGAACTGGCAGGTCGAGCACCCGTCGATACCAGTTGAGATAGTCCTGCCAGTCGACGCGTGGAATGCGCTGCAGATTATCCCAGGCCGCGGTGCCGTATTTGGCGCTGTACCAGGCTCGTGGGGTCAACGAGGGAAAACCGAGCGCGGGCCCTGTGATGTTCTTGTTGGTGCGCAGCAACGCCATGCGCGCGATGGTCATCCAGGGGCCTTCGCGGCCTTCCGGGTTGCGATCGAAGGCGATCGTATTCGTCACATTCTCGAGCGCCAGTGCAAAAAGAATCGACAAACCGGCCTGACCGCCACCGATGATCACCACGTCATAGACGGGTGCGCCTGAAGGGTGCGTGCGTGGTGGAACCCAGCCACCAACAGGGTGGTTCATAAGGTCCAGATCTTCGCGAACCCGCAATTCGAGGGCTTCCAGACCGTTCTCTGTATCTGCTCCGGTCATTTCGATTTCGTTTCTGTTCCGGTGTCGCAAATAGGTTTCATACTTTGCCTGTCCTGTCTGCGTTGACAATTACGTTACAGCCGCGTGTTTTCCCAAACGCTATATCTAGGATGGGCGTGGGGGAGAGAGATGGGAGATGAGGAGAAAATCCTGTTTGCCAACGAGGCGTTCTATGCAGCCTTCGCGACAGCGGATATGCATGCAATGGATGCTCTATGGGCACGGGATCACCCGGTGAGCGTTGTTCATCCCGGCGCGATGGTTACCCTCGGTCGCGCGGAAGTCATGGATAGCTGGGCCTCGATACTGGGTGATGCCAAGAGTTTTGATATCGCGTTCCGCGCACCGATCACCCGGTTACAGGGGGCTGCGGCGCTGGTGCTTTGTTATGAACGTGTTGGCGCGCATAGTCTGATCGCCACCAACGTCTTCGTCCGTGAAGAAGAAAGCTGGCTGATGGTTCACCATCAATCGGGTCCGTCGCCGCTTTTGCCGGATAGTGATGATGGCCCTGATCAACCGGTTCATTGAGCTGCGGTCGGGACAGGGACAACATATGACATTTCGGGAGCCCAGAGCGACAGCCGGAGACAGCGACCAGCTGGGCGTCGCAACTCTCGTGATGTTTGCCGCGACATCGATGCCGTTGTCTCTGCTTGCGATCGGCGTCTTCATGTTTCTGCCCGTCGTGTATTCATCCTTGGGCGAAATTTCGATGGGGGAGGCCGGGATTGTTATCCTGCTCACCCGCCTCTGGGATTTTGTGACGGATCCGCTCTTTGGGTGGTTGAGCGACAGGACACGAACCCGGTTTGGGCGACGAATACCCTGGATGCTCCTTGCCTGGGCACCGCTGTCTTATGCCACTTATAAATTGTTCATACCGCCCAGCGATGCCGGAGCTCTTTACCTGGCGGTCTGGAGTTTTGCGCTTTTTACAGCCGGGACAGCACTCTTCATGCCCTATACGGCAATGGGCGCGGAGCTGAGCACAGTCTATCACCAGCGCAGCCGGGTGTTCCTTTACCGGCATGTCTTCGCAGCGCTGGGCACGCTGTTGGCAGCACTTCTGTTCGTTGTCACGAACCAGGTCAGCACGTCTTATTTCCCTGAGCGGGAGACCCTGAAGCTGATCGCATGGGCGGGAATTACGCTTCTGCCAATCCCGCTTCTGTTCACGGCTTGGAAGGTGCGCGAACTGCCTCTGCCACAAGGGCACGATCAGCGACGTGTCAATTGGCGTGCCGGTCTCCGGCTGATGATTGCCAACAAACCCTATATGCGCATTCTGGGCTGTTACTTTGCAAACGGGATCGCCAATGCGTTTCCTCTGACACTGTTTTTCTTCTTCATCAAACAGGTGCTGGAACAGTCGGACTGGGCCGTTGTCTATCTGCCTGTCTATTTTGTGTCGGCGATTGCCGGAACGCCGCTTTGGCTTTTCATTGCGAACCGATACGGAAAGCATATCGCCTGGCGGATGGCATTGGTGATGGCCATTCTGGCCTTCTCATTCGTACCGTTTCTCGGCTCAGGTGATGCGATACCGTTCCTTTTTGTGACATTTGTGGCGGGCATCACACTCGGAGCGGACCTGGCGATGCCAGCATCCATGCTGGCTGACGCGGTGGACGAGGATGTTCTGGAAACCGGCCAGCGGCGTACCGGAATCTATTTTTCTGTTTGGGGGATGGCCGCCAAGTTTGCGGCAGCGCTTGTGGTCGGTTTCTCGCTCGAGTGGCTCAATTTCGTGGGTTTTGTCCCGGATATGTACAACGATGCCGAAGCGCTGTTGGCACTTTCGGTGATGTTCGGGGTTTGTCCGATCATCTTCAAATTCGTCGCACTCGCAGCAATCTGGAAGTATCCGCTGACCGCAGTCCGGCAGGCGGAACTGCGCGCTGCACTTATCGCGCGGAACAGCGTCTGAGCTTCTCGTTTGCATCCGCTATCTGGCATGCAAGACTGAAAGCCGGATCCAATTCTTGATGTCGGGGGACGTGTTGCATGAGCAAACTGAAAGATGTGTGGGCTGCCGGAAACTGCGCGATAAACGGGTGGTTGTCGCTGCCAGGTTCCCATTTGGCTGAAGTGATGGCGCATCAGGATTGGGACAGTCTGACGATTGATCTTCAACACAGCTCGATCGATGTCGCCGCGGCGGTCCCGATGCTGCAGGCCATGGCCGCCACAGATGTGACGCCCATCGTGCGTGTCCCGTGGAACGAACCTTCGGTGATGATGCGTGTGCTCGACGCTGGCGCCTATGGAATCATTTGTCCGATGGTGAACAATCGCGAGGATGCCGAACGCTTCGTTTCGGCCTGCCGTTATCCACCCGAGGGTATTCGCTCCAACGGGGCCTATCGCGGTATGATTGTTGGCGGCGCGGATTACCTGAAAACCGCGAATTCCGAGATTGCGACCTTTGCGATGATCGAAACCCGTGAAGGGCTGGCGAATATCAAGGAGATTGCCGAAACCCCAGGGCTCGATGCGCTCTATATCGGTCCGACGGATCTGGCGTTTTCCCATGGTCACCCGCCGGTCCATAATAATTTTGATGGTCCGGTCGCCGAACTAATCGCACAAATCCTGGAAGGTGCGCATGCTGCGGGCATCAAGGCCGGAGTCCACGCAACGCGCACAGACTATGCTGCACAGATGAAGGCTGATGGGTTTGATCTGGTGACGCCGACATCCGATCTTCGGATGATTCAGGCTGCCGCACCCGATGTATTCGCGGGTCTGGGCCGGGGGTAGGCGGCTTATTGCCGTCCGACGGTTCTTTTGCCGGCGATCACGTCGGTGCCATTGTCGATCGTGATTTCAAAAAACCCCTGAGCGGCGATCACGCCGGCATCCACATTGTTCAGGACCGTGCCGCCAGCCGTGACAGTTGCCCCGTCCGTTGGCGCTGTGGTGAACGAGCCTGGATTGTCGACGGAGTTGTCAGAACCCTTCACAAACCCTTTTTGGGTCGCATAACTGGTTGCGCTGCCTGGCCCAACACCCGAAGGGTGGACGAAGGACTGTAACGTACTCCCATTGAAGAAATAGTTTGAACTCGAGGCATTAAAGGTCAGATCGCGCGTTCCGAAATCCAGGGTGAGGCTTGCATTGTAGCTGCCGCCGCTGTTGGTGTGCGGTCCTTTGATATGTTCGAGGGGCACATTGGTGACCGTAAATGTTGCCGTCCCTTTCTGGATCGAGCGGAGCTGGTCAAATGTTGCCACAGTCGTGTTGATCGTTGATTCCGAGGCTTCGAGAGCCCCGATGAGCTCCTGATTGTTTTTGGCGACGGTGCCACCGATCTGACCAACCAGTTTAATATCCGCAGCGCTGCCGCCAACATTCTGCCCTGACAGTGCCTTGGCCTGACCGGTGCCGATCGGGGCACCACCAACCGCCGGGCGGGCGGTAGCAGGTGACCTGCCCGCCGCAGATCCGCGCGGTGCGGGTCCGGCATTGTCTGATCCGTTTTGCCCTTGTCCGCCATTGCTGTTTGCGTTGCCGTTCGGCGGATTGTTCCCACCCTGATCGGGGTTGTTGCCGCCGTTTTGGCTGGGTCCGTTGGTTGCTGGCCGTGCCCCGCCATCTGTTCCAAGCGCACCTGTGAGAGAGGCAATCTGGCCGGGTTCGAAGCGGATCGGCGGGGTCGGCGGTTCATTCACGCCGCCGATCGTGGTGCCGAAGCCCGAGCGCGTGATCTCCACGGATGTGCCACTGTTCGAAACAGTAATCCGACCGGCGCGTTCATTGGCGTTGTTTTCCGGCCCGGGGCCAAGCAGAACAATGCTGGCCCCCACATTACCGTCGGAATCGGGCGGATCGACCCGCCCTGCGGCCGATGTGCCACGAATCCCGATTGTGCCGACGGGAGTACGTACACTCATGTTCTGGGGACGGTCTTTTGCCACACGTCCGGATACGAACCGAAATGCACCTTTGACGATTGAGGCTGTCACCTGGCCGGTGCTGGTCGCGGGATCATAGACAAATTCGTCAATGACCATGCCGGCGCTGGGTCCGATGGTGAAAATCGTTTCATCGAGCAGCATGATCTGCATGCCGGAATCCGGACCGGTCTCGATATTGTCACCCAGGAATATTTTGTCACCGCTGCCCAGAGTCTGACCGACAACCCGACTGGGCTGTGGTAGCGCGACGGCGACGAGAGTGACGGCGCCCCGGACAGCGGCAGCCACGCCGGCCTGTCCAGCGGTGTCCTGTGCCATCGCCGGGGAGACAATCAGGCTTGCCACCGCCACCGAAGTCGAGAGTGCCAACACCTTGCCTGTGAACCGAGACATCATACTTAACCCCTAGAACGGGGGATAGGGAGGTCAACAGTCTTGCCAGACGCTGGCCTTCATGCACGGCCCGTTTACTGAGCTGCGACCTCGTGCGATCCGGAGACGACATCTGTCCCGTTGTTGATTGTGACGGAGACGCGTCCATTCGCTGCAATAACCCCGGCATCCAGATCGTTGAGGATGGCAGCGGAGACCTCTGCGGTTGCTCCATCTGTGGGAAGGGTCGGGAACCGGTCGGGTTTGATGCCGGAGTTCCAGGTTTCTGCCACGGTGCCTGTGTCGGTATCAAAAGTTCCGCTGATGTCCCCAGCGGGGGTCGGGTTGAAGACAAAGAGTTGTCCAGCGCCACCGTTGAAGAAGTAGCTCACATTCGAAACTGTGAGGTCCAGCGAACGGGCACCGAAATCAATCGTGGCTGTTGCATCGAAGGAGCCGCCGCTGTTGGTGTGCGGACCGCTGGTGTGATTGAGAGTCACGGTTCCGAAATTGAACGTCGCCGTCCCGGATTGAATGGTTCGCAACTGGTCGAATGTCGCAATGGCTGTGCCCAATGTAGCTGATGCTTCTTCCGCCGCCGTGAGAAGTTGGCGGTTGGTTGTGTTCAGTTGCCCGCCAATCTGTCCGAGATTGGCCGCGCCGATACCGCTCACGCCGAGATTCTGCCCCGAAAGCCTGGTTGCGCTTGCAAGTTGTACGGGGCGTCCGCTGGCGAACGGGCCAGAGTTCTGGCCAGAGTTCGGTTGGGTGTCGGCTTGTCGACCGTTTTGTGGGGTCGGTGCCGGGGTGTTGCGTGTTTCTGTGTTGCTGCCACCGTTGCGGCCGGGTTGAGCGCCACCATTGGTGCCCAGTCCGCCTGTCAGTGCGCCGACCCGAATCGGGTTGATGCGGACAGGGGGCGTGGGGATGGCGCCTTGCCCGTTAACGGTGGTCCCGAAACCAGAGCGTGAAATTTCAACAGAGGTGTCGCCATTGGTGACAATGATTCGTCCCGCACGTTCGCTGGCGTTGTTCTCGGCACCCGGTCCCAGAAGTACGAACTCCGCGGTAATCAAGCCGTTCGCATCAGGTGGATAGACTCGCCCGGCTGCCGATGTGCCACGAATACCAATGGTGCCCGCCGGTGTCTGAACGTTCATGTTGCGGGGCTCTTTCTTTGCCACCCGACCGGAAACAAAGCGAAAGGCACCCTTCAGAACAGTTGCTGTGACCTGTCCGGCGCTTGTCGCCGGGTCATAGACGAAGGTGTCGATGATCAGACCAGC
>Ga0115566_10000597_pt1 | contig 31421 bp, 21 predicted proteins | sample COGITO_mtgs_1204_3_FD_87173 | JGI IMG/M metagenome (GOLD analysis project Ga0115566, IMG submission 87173) | Pelagic marine microbial communities from North Sea - COGITO_mtgs_120405 | ecosystem: Environmental > Aquatic > Marine > Epipelagic | place: Germany:Helgoland, sampling site Kabeltonne...
AGCGGATAGACGCGAGCAATGTAGCTGGTCGCGTAGGGAATGATGACGGAAATTATCAGATATTCGCCAGCTAGAACAGGTCGACTGCTTCCCGGGGTAGCCAGCAAGCGGAGCCGTCAGTCAGGGCTACCCGCAACCAGAGACCCCGGGTCTCCTCGATTGCGAACTCCGCACCGGAAGACAGCGGGGTTAGAAAGGCAGACTCGTAACCATAGCCATCTCCCTTGCGGCCTTCGACTGAGCGCACGATGACCACGCCTTCGTTGGCATTGTCCCGGTCGAGCAGCGTGTGGAGTAGGGAGCCGCTTAATAGCAGAATTAGTAAGCCAGCGGCGATGATCGGGCCGCGGGGCAGCTGCCCTCCTTGCCATTGCCGGCGGAGTAAAAGCCCCCAGCCCAGCAAGTACAACGTAGCCAAAATTCCCAGACGCAGGCCCCAATGCTGGTGATGCCAGCCCATTAGCCGATGCAACAATCCGGCCGCCCCGGACGTGCGTTCTACGGTACCAGCTTGGCTGCGAACCTGGGCCAGGTTATCGGCGAGAAACGGGTTCCCCGGCAGGTCGCGCGCCGCGCGGCGATAGCAGGCGATGGCCGGACCGGGCTGCCCAGACAGGGCAAAGGCGTTGCCAGCGTTGTACAGCGCGACGCCTCGCTCAGGACCGGCGGGCGTGACTGCGGACAGATAGTCCAGCGCAGCTGTCTCGTACAAGGCTCGCCCGCGAGCAAGATCTGTGGCCATTGCCTCGCGAGCCTGCGCGAACCGCTCGTCGGCGGAGGCCAGGTTGGCCTTGGCCGTGATGCCAGCGAACAGGAGGGCGGTCAGCATGCTAAGAGTGAGTCGCTTCATGCGGACCACTCCCGGTCCAGGCGTCTGAACTCGCTTCGAAGCTTAGTTATGGAAAGCGATGGCTCAGCGGCGCGTGATTCGGGGCCAAATCTTGCGATGTCCGCATCATGGTAAATCTGGCGCAGCATCCCGCACAGGGACTCACCGGGAATGATGCCTCGCGCTTGCAAGCCACGCTCGATGTCGGCGCAGGTTAGCGCGCCCGGAAGGCCGCCGAAGTAGGCAGAGAAATAGGTCCCCACAGCTTGCCGCAGGTAGCAGTCACGTTCGGAGCTGGGGAGGCGCTTCAGGGCGAGCCTTAGCACCTTCAGAGCCGTGGCTCGGCGAGCGGCCTCGGGATCGGTCTTGCGCAGGAGTGCCAGACGTGCTGGGCTGCGGCTCAGCAGAAAGGCCAAAAGCGGTAGCAGCAGCCAGACAGGCAGCAAGAACAGCAACAGGCGCGCGCCGTGGGCGCGCCAGCCAGCGTCTGCCGGGCGGAGATTATGCCACAGCCCCGCTTCGTTGCGTTCGCGGGCAGCTGCTGTTTCGCCGGGGATCTCCAATGCATGTCGGTCACCATCAGGCAGCACCACGATCGAAATGGGCTCGCTGCCAATCTCCCGGTACTGCTGCTGGTCGGGATCAAAAATCGACAGCGAAACCGCGGGCAGCTGCGTCACGGCAGTGCGCCGCGGCACAGCCAGGAAGCGCCAGACACGAGCCCCTTCAGAGATCCGGCCGTGGCCAATCTCTTCGGGCACGATGAAGTCGGTTGCGAAGTCCGCAATTCTGGTCAGCGGTGGCAGCTGCAGCGCTTCTGGATGCGGATGGTTTGTAAGCGAGAGGATGACTTCCACCGGATCGCCTAAGGTCAGACGCTGCTCAGTCACGGAGAGGTCCAGTGCGCACGGGCCGAGGACGCCGCTGAAGCCCACCGGCCGTCCCTCACCTGGGACCGGAGCGACCTTGAGCGATATTGGCGTACTGCGGGCACTGAGGCGGCTGTAATTTTGGTTGGCATCGACCGCATGAAAAAAGTCATTGTCGAAGTAGCTGGGATAGGCACCGGCTTGTTTATGACGGCCCTGGATATGCGAGCAGAGCAGGCGCACTGGGGGGATGGAGATCGTGCCGTGACGCAGCGGAATGAGTAGCCGCTTGAAGGTGATGGCTTGGAACGGCTTGTCGTCGAGGGTGCAGGCTCGCACCCGGGCAATGATGCGTTGGCCCTCCACGGGAAGGCCGATCGTGTTCTTGCCGGAGAGCCCGCGCTCCGACTCGGGAATCAGCACCCGCCAGGCAGGATCGGAGAGGATTGGCGCCGAGATATACAAGGCCCGAATGTTGCCCAGTGGCAAGGCGCTGTACCAGGTGCAAGACAAAACCAGCGCCTGGCCAGCAAAGCACTCCGTGCGATCGACTGCCACTTCCAGCTTGAGCTCGTCGCTGCTGATCGCAGAAAGCACGCGAATGGCTTCGGGCTCACTGATGTGCAACTCGGCCTCGATCCGGATTTGCACGACCGGCAGAGGCAGCACGCCATCGCGCGTGGGAATGAGGCGATAGCGATACAAGAAAAGCTTGCTCTCGCCCTGGCTGGCCATGGTCTCGCCGATGAACTGAATGAAGAAGTCCGCACTAGCCGAAACCTCGGGCGCTTCCGGCGGCTGTTTGGCCAACGCGGTGACGCGTAGCTCAAAGCCTTGCCCTTCATAGAAGGACTCAGCGGCTGCTGTGACCTGCAGGGGGGATTCTTCTTGCTGCTCTTCAGCGCGCAGGCTGAAAAGCAAGGTCATGATCAACAAAAATCGAGAAGTTATCACCAATTTTTCTCCACATTACCACTTTGCGCTGCGTGTTTTTTGGCGCGCTCCTGACTATTCTCACGTTCTGCATCCAGCAAATCTTGGACTGAGTAATCGGGGGTAGGCAGGTCGCGGTTTACGTAGTCCGTGCGGCTGGCACCGCCGGTCATAGCAGCAGACTGAGAGCTGCTGCTGTCGCTGTCGCTCATCTCCCAATCTTCATAGTCCTCTTCGTCCCACTCGTCGCCTTCCCCTTCGCTCTCATCTGACATTGATGAGTTGCCTTCGAGCGCGTCCAACGCAGCCTGCAGGTGCTCTCTGGCTTTCTGCTGGGCGGCCACAGCCGTATGCAGGGCGGCTGGCTGGGGCAGGTTCTCGTCGGCACTGCGCTGCTGCTGGTGGCCACTTTCCACCAGCTTGGCGGGCTCATCGAGCTCAGTGGGAACCGAGAGATCTTTTGGCAGGTTTTGTGAACTCCGCAACGCCTCGGCCAACTCGTCTCGCAGGCTGCTGAGATTGTCGCGGATAGGTTGGGTCAACGTGGTGGTGGCCTGCTGGCGGGCGGGGAAGTCTGCGGGGATGGGCGGCGGCGGGGTTACAGGCTTACGATTGCGGTTGCGTTGGGGCAGCAGGGTGTTGCCCTCGTGGGCTAATGCCGACTGTTGCTCGACGACGATGCGCAGCGCTTCGATGATGGCTGCGAGAGCTTTGTTGATTTGGTGCTGCCGCTCCTGCTCTTCCTCGTAGGCCTTGCGGGCACGATCGCAGCGCAGAACTAGGCCCTCCAGCAGTTGTTGGGCGGCTGGCTGGCGGGGAAGCAGCAGTAATACGCGAGAAATGGCGTCGAGCCCTTGCTGAGACCACTGTAGCTGCTCGAGTGCAGCGCCCGATGCATCACAGAGCTGAGCGCAGCACAGGGCCTGATGGTACAGGCAGGCTGCCAGCTGGAGGTTTGCCAGCTGAGCCGCAGCAAGCTGATCAAGCAGTTCGTGCGCTTCCATAAATTGCTCGTCGTTCAGGTGCTTTATGGCTTCGCCAAAGCGCACTTCCCAATCTGAGGCAGGCTCCTCTGCGGCACAGAGGATGCTGGCGGCGAGCACCAGTGCTGGCTTGCGCAGGCCGCGAGGGAGGGAGAGCGGAAGCAACAGCAGCGCGGCCAGGCCGAGGAGGTAGGGATATAATTCACGATAGACCAGATCGCCAGCGACAGTAATGGGTTGTAGCGGGGCCTCGGCGATCCACTCGCGATAGGTCGCTGCTAGATCCATATCGTTGCGAGTCGCGCGCAGGTAGCGCCCATCCGCAAAGTCCGAGGCGGTTGTTTGCAGGCCGCTCTCTTGCAGGCGAGTCCAGACGTCCTGGCCCTTCTCGGTGACATACTTTAGCGAGCCATCTTGTTGCACGAGCGGAATGCGGGCACCAATCGTGGTGTCGCCGTAGCCGAGCACGAGCAGGCGCACACCCTTCTCGGCCAGCGCTGCGGCTGCCGCGTCTACCTGGCTGCCTTGGTCTTCGCCGTCGGTCAGCAGGATGATGTCTTGGTAGCCGCGACGATCGTCGACGAGCAGGCGATCGCCAACCTTCTCGAAAACAGCCTGCAGGAAGGTGCTGCCCTGCGCGACACTGCTGGGCCCGACGTGTTCTACGGCGAGATGCATGAAGTCGTGATCCACACTCAGCGGTGCCTTGACGGTCGCCGAGCCAGCAAAGACAATGAGCGCGACGCGGGCAGCTGGATTGCGCGCTAAACAGGCACGAATGTCGGCCTTGGCCTTCTCGAGACGCGAGGGCTTGGCGTCTCTGGCCAACATGCTGCGCGAGACATCAAGGGCAAAGATCAAGTCCCGTCCGCCTTGGCTGATACCGCGTGGCGTGGGGCTGAAGCCGGGGCGCGCCAGCCCAATAATCACGAGTGCGAGGGCCAGGAGTGTGGGCCATAAGCGATGAGGGGAGGGGGCCGAAGCCCCGCCGAGCTTCTCTTGCACCTGGCTGCGCGAGCGTTGGGCCGCACGCAGATAGCGTTGCACCGGAATCAGCAGCAGCAAAAGAAACAGAGCCGCAGGAGATAGCAGGGTGAATTCGCTCACGGGGCCTTCCTCAATACGGTGGCGCTCAGTGCTGATTCGCCGCAGACGGCTAGCAGTGCGAACAGCGCAAACGGCCAGAACAGTGGATCGAAGCTGCTATACCCAGCGGTGCTGATCTCGCTTTTCTCAAGCGCGTCAATCTCGGTATAGACGGCTTCAAGCGCGTCAAGGCTGTCGACTGAGCGAAAGATGCCGCCGGTTTCGCTGGCCATGCGAGTCAGAATCTGCTCTGCTTCCGAGGGGCCTTCTTCGACGGTGAAGGTGGCATCACCGTGCTTCACTTTCTCGGAAAACTGGGCGCCAGCGAGGCTGATCACGTAAATCCGAATGCCCCAGTCACGGGCCAGGGCTGTGGCCTCGAGCGGGAGATGTCGGCCGCAGTTGTTCTCACCGTCGGTGAGCAGGACAATGACGCGGCTTTCAACGTTGGCCCCGGGGGCACCGGTAGCTGCGATCTGGTCAAGGTGCTTCAACCGGGCGGCGGCGAGTGCAACCGCGTCGCCATAGGCGGTGCCATCCTCGTTCGGGCGGTCTTCAATCTCGAGATGGTGGACGATATCCACCAAAGCATCATGTGCCGGTGTCAGCGGGCAGGCGGTGTCAGCGTAGCGGGCAAAGGTAATCAAGCCCAGCAGATCTTCGGGGCGGCCGCTAAGGTCTTCGGCATCGCCGGAGATAAACTTGGCAAGCACTTGCTTAACGGCCTCGAACCGGGTGAGCGACTGGTCCTTGCCGCTGGCCATGGTCATGTCCATGCTGCTGGAAATATCTACCAGCAGCTCGATGGCGATGCCCTGGCGAGTGCGTTGCTCGCGAGTGGTGGCCAGCTGGGGGCCGGCAGAGGCAACGAGGAGTGCGAGCACGGCGAGCGCCCGCAGCAGCTCAGGGAATTGTCGCCAACGAAGTCGCAGGCTCTTGCTGAAATCCTGGAGGAGGTCCAGCGAAGAAAAAGCCACAGCGGGCTCGTTGCGCCGCCAGCAAAAGAGTAGGATCGCGATTCCGACTGGAATCGTCCAAAGCATTGCTGGATGCAGGAAATTCACCGCGCGAACTCCGCAAAATCCGCCAGTGCTGGGGGCAAGACGAGCGCCTCGGCTTCGGAGACAACTGAGGTCACCGTAAGGGGAGGGAGGGGCAATTCAGTGACGTCCGCGCGGACAAGGCCAGTGAGGTTCTGCTGTGCGCCTAGGGCTTGGACGGTCCAGCGAAAGTCGCGCTGGATCCACTCGCCATCCAGACTGGCTGGCAAAGAGCACGAGGAAATGATGGCCATTCCCGGCAGGCTCAAGGCTACTTCCGGGGTTGCGGAGTTCGCAAGCGAACGCACTGAGGCTTCGACCCGAAAGCTGTCGCCAGGCTGCAGTTCTAGGTGCTCGCAGCGCACGGTCACAGCCAGAGAATCGTTCTCCACCTGCCGGGAATCGGACCAGCTAATCGCGGGCTCTGGCTGGCTGCAGCCGCAGGCAATACTGAGTAGAAGAATGGGGAGCAAATCAGCCGCCAGTTTCATCTGCGACCCTCCGGTGCCGTTCCTGAAAATAGGAAACCAGGGCTGCGACACAGTCGCTGTCGGAGGTCAGTGGAATGTGCCCGATGTTCGCGGCAGCACACGTTTCTGCCAATTCTCGGGCGCGCGCCTGAGCCATGTCTTGGTAGCGCTGGCGCGCGGACTCGTTGCCGAGGTCCACCCACTGCTGACGGCCGTTTTCCATATCTTGGCAATGCACCATGCCGAGCACGGGAAGTTCTTGCTCCAGCACATGCTGCACACAGACGGCGGTAAGGTCGTGGCGTTGCGCGAGGATCTGCAGCGACTGCTCGTAACCCTCTGCCAAAAAGTCTGAGATGACGAAAAACACGCTGCGCTTGCGCAAGACTTCGCCAGCAAATTCGAGGGCAACGCGCAGGTCCGTACCCTGGCCCTTTGGCTGGGTTTCGAGCAGGTCACTGACGATCCGCATCACATGGTTGCGACCGCGCGCAGGCGGCACGTAGTGCTCGACTCGGTCCGAAAACAGAATCAGCCCGACGCGGTTTTTGCTGTGGGCTGCAGACCAGGCCATGAGCGCGCAGAGCTCGCGGGCGGCATCCACTTTGGCGCGCTCCTGGCCACCGAATGAGGTGGAGGCGGAGATGTCCAACATGATGATGAAGGCTTGCTCGCGCTCTTCGATGTAGCGCTTGATATGCGGTGTGCCCGTACGAGCGGTAACTTTCCAGTCGATCGCCCGCACATCGTCGCCATAGGTATACTCGCGAACATCATCAAACTCGATGCCGTTTCCCTTGAAAATGCTGCGGTACTCTCCGGCGAGCAGATGGCTGACCGGACGCTTACAGCGCAGTTGAAGCCGGCGCAGGCGCTGTTCGAGAAGATCATTCATGCAGGCAAAGTTGGCTCTTGGTCATTTGCTGTCGATTTCCACCGCGGCGAGGATCTGCTCTACGAGTTTGACGCTGGTCATGCCCGCGGCTTCCGCTCGATAGTTGATAGCGATTCGATGTCGCAGAATGTCGACGGCCACGTCTTTGACGTCCTCGGGGATGATGAAGTCTCGCTGGTTGAGGCAGGCGCGGGCGCGGGCGCCCTTCAATAAATAAATGGTGGCGCGAGGCGAGGCACCATAGCGAATGTAGCCGGCGAGATCCAGGCCTGCGTTGGCCGGATGCCGTGTGGCATCGACGAGACGCAGGATGTAGGACTCGATTTTTTGATCGCAGCGCACGTTGTCGAGCAGCTTGCGCATTTGCACGATCTGGTTCAGGCCGATGACCGGTTCCACGTCGAGAACCGGGGCAGAAGCGGCCATGCGGCGCATGATCTCCTGCTCCTCAGCTATGGTCGGGTAGGTGACGAGCAGCTTGAACATGAAGCGATCAATCTGCGCTTCCGGCAGCTCGTAGGTCCCTTCCTGCTCGATCGGATTCTGGGTGGCCATGACGAGGAACGGGCGTGGCAGGTCGTGGGATTCTTTGCCCAACGTGACTTGGCCCTCCTGCATGGCTTCGAGCAACGCGCTTTGGACTTTTGCGGGGGCGCGGTTGATCTCATCCGCCAGCACAACGTTGGCGAAGATGGGCCCTTTCTCGGTGCGAAACGTGCCTTCGGTCGGCTGGTAAAGCAGTGTCCCGAGCAGGTCTCCGGGAAGTAGGTCAGGAGTGAACTGGACGCGACTGAAATCCGCGTTGAGCGCTTGAGCTAGGACTTTCACCGTGAGTGTTTTTGCGATCCCGGGGATTCCCTCAATCAGCACATGGCCATTGCAAATCAGAGCCATGAGCAGCCGATCCACCAACTCCTGCTGGCCAACGACGACCGAACCTACGCGTTCTCGTACGGAGTCCAGCAGTGCTGCCGCCTCTCTCATATCTATCTCAGCCAACTCAAATCCTCCTAGCCCATCTCTCGCAACGCGACCTCATACACAACAGCCCCTTACTACAAGTGCGACCCGTGTATGTAACCGCATCGGAGGGACTGTTGTCTGGCCGGGGTGTTAGCCCCTAGTTTCATCTACTTAAGGGAAGCCAAAGGTCATTCTTGCTAGTAGCCCGAAACCCGCTTTACATGGTTCGTCAGGAGTGCGGAATAGAAGGTCTATGACCAGCCAGCCCAATGCCCCCTTTTTCACGGCTCTCGCTCTGCATACAGCTGGACCTGCGCGAGCTCATGCCACATGCATGACAGAATGGCTGCTGGCCAATTTCACGGTGCTTGCAATTGCAAATAGTCAATATCCGATCTAGCGTTCCGAGTCTGTACCCGGAAACAACCGGTAGGGCGAGCGACGCTGTCATGTTACCAGCTGGGTCAACTCCTTGGCTTCGCTTCTAGTCGAACCATCCGCATGCTCCGAACTTCGCTCCGCTCGTCGGAGATGCGGGTGTTGAACCAGCCCATCGATGAAAGCCAACAATCAATGATTTTGCGTAAACGACGTTGCGACCCGGAACGCGATCAAAGGCGACCGTGAAATGGGATGTCGAGCTGCCGGGGGATACCTGAAGGGAACGCAGCCGCCGACCAAGATGGAACGAGGACACGCAAACTACCGCAGGCAGAGCCCGACCAATTGGTTCCTCGAAACCTGAAAAGGACAACGATGAAGCGTTTTAAACCTAACGGATTCGCGCATCGAAGCTTTTTGTCGCGAGGGGTACTTCCTTGCACGAAACCTGATCAGACGGGAGACGGTGGATGCATTAAATGAGTGCTACGCCGAGGAATTCGCGCATCAAGTAGGCTCGCACCGGCGTGGCCTCAAGTTTACGGGGGAAGGCCAGGTCGTGCTGAACGTCCCACGGATAATCCGGAGTTTCGAGCAGCTCACTCCTAACAGCCTGTGGAGAGAGTCAGGGATTATCGGCTGGGATCAAGTCCGCGCTGCGGTCGTGCCCCGGGGAATCAGCCGGGCGGGGAGTCGAATCGTCTCCGGGGAGGTGCGCGTGGACTCGGCGATTCGCTTGAGGTAAAGCTCGGCGACTCGGCGACCAATCTCATCCTGCTGTTGATCAAACGTCGTCAGCGTGGTGTTGGAGGGGAGATTGCCGCAGCCGATGATCGAGAAGTCGCGCGGCGCTTGCAGTCCAATTTTCTCAGCCTCTGCGAGGCATTTTTTTGCTTTTCCATCACTGTAGCAGAACACACCGGTTGGGCTGTCATCCTGGCTCAGGACTTGGGGAATCTCTTGACTGCTCACTGCACGGCAACTGGCGTCTGGGGTCTGACTGATGACATTGCGGAAGCCTTGTCCCCGTAAGGCCGAGGTGCTGCACGCTGAGTTGGCGCCGACGAAGAGGAGGTGGCGGTGGCCAAGCTCGAGAAGATAGCGCGCGGCAGCTTCGCCTAGGGCGATGTCATCCGTCCCGACAAAATCGGTTTTAAACAGAGACATTTCGCGGTCTATGACAATGAGTGGCACGCCGCGTTGCCAGATTTCTTGATAGTAGCTGTGCTCGAATTCCTCGCAGCTTGGGCGCAGGATCACGCCGTCTACAGCTCGCTCTATCATCTGGTGAACGATCTGCTGCTCGGTAGGATCATCCGCAGCGGTGATGGCTGCAGGATTCCAGGTATGGATCATCACGTGGCCTTGCGCAAAGAGCATGGCGTTCAACGTGTTCAGCATAGGGCAGTAGTATGCGGTCGCGGGTATCATCACTCCGGCCATTTTACTACGGCCGGTGAAGATGCTGCGAGCGGCGGCGTTGGGCCGGTAGTTCAGCTGCCGCGCTGTATCCTGCACGCGCTTGACTGTGGCGGCAGCGAACTTATCGGTCTCGCCAGAGAGGACGCGGGAGACGCTGCCAAGGCTGACGTGGGCTTCACGCGCTACATCACGCATGCTCGCTCTAGGGGCAGTCCGCTTCGTCATAAGGCTGAATCTTAGTTCGTAGGAAAGGGTATTGCGGAAGAGTTGGACAATATAGCCGACGCTTCGGGTACGCACAATGCTTTTGTCGGGCCACGGGACGCTTAGCGCAGGCTCTGCCCCCATCTCAAGGTTGTCTCGGCCCGTTGGGCCTGCCTGATTCTTCGAAAGTCACTGTAATCGCTCCGTAAACCAGGCTTGAGTCCGACTGTGAAGTCTGGCGATATTGACGCGGCTGGTATGATCGCGTCGACCGGATTTTTCCATCACCAGCAATCGCATCGGCATTTCGTGATGGGGGCATGATATCTGGGCGATCAAGGTAGGGGCCGGATTGGGAAAGTAGGCAACGCCTCCCGGCGCGGAATCGTCTTGAGTGAAACTGTTGTAGCTGGAGCTTCGTGGCCTACGATTGTACGATGACGCGGCCTCGTAGCCCATGTGAGGACGGCTGCCTGCGTCAGAAGGTACACAGATTTCCTACATTCAGGTGTAACTTATTTTGAGAATCTAGATGAGATATTCTGTCCTAATGACCACAATCACCGCATGTGCCTGCTCTAACTTGCTGGCTGTACCAGTAACTGTTGCCTCTTCAAATGGCCTTGTGGCGGCACTTTCGCGGTCAGCGTTGGATCTCTTTGCTCTACAATCCGGGATGGGGGCGCCTGATCGTGGACGCGTCCAAAGTCGAGGTCTTCGCGGAAGCTCCGTTCCAGAATGGCGAGCATTCAGTCAGCAAAGCTGAATCAAGCCCGGCATAGGCCCGTGGGATTGGCGCGGTCGTACGTATGCCAACGGTGATTTTTACTACGGTATCGACACCCGCAGTTATCTGCGCCAGATCGACTTGTGTGGCGCGTAGGGCCTTGAGTAATTGACGATTGACGATCATTGGTTCAAGAAGGCTACGCCGGAAGGCCTGGTTCAAGCAGCGGAGGTAGACCTTGAGAAAGTCATGGCCGACGCCGAGGACGAGTACGTCAGGATCATGCTCTACCACGATCGCAAGAAGGGCGATGTGCCCAACGAAGAAGTTTTCAACCTCTACTCGGCGCTGGGAGCCAGCGGAATGAAGTACGGCTTTCACGGCAATCAAGCCGGCTTCACCCGCGACGCAATGAAAAACGCAGCGAAGCACAAGGTGGTCATCAACTTCCACGATAGCCCCTGCCCGATGCATCCCGAAGAATACCCAAATAAAACCGACCTTTTTGCGATTCTCAAGGCAATGCCCGGGACTTGGGACGAAGGCCGAGTCTCGAATGTAACCATCGGCGAATCCATCACGGTCGCCCGCCGGAGCGGCGTGGCTTGGTTCGTTGGCTCGGTCAACGAACAGAACGCCCGCACGCTGCTGGTTACGCTAGATTTCCTCGCTGCCGACATTCGCATGGGCTCGAGAAACCCGAGACGTAGGTCGTCAGTACCCGGATTGTCAAGAGCGGTGATGTGATTCAGGCCAAGATGGCGATCGGTAGCGGCCATGCCATGATGCTTTTCCTCGTCGCAGGACAGAGAAGTTAGCTGAGGTAAGGAGCGGCTAACCAAGGAATGGCCCGACGAAGATGTTGTATTTCGGACCGCGAGATTTATGATTCCCGGCACGTTCTTCCGATAACCAGATAAGCTGCTTTGATGAACCGGTTCTTCTGCGTCAAGTGCCAGTGGACTTTGTTTGTACTAGCCTGTACCGGCTACTGCGTGAGCGTGGCCGCCGCTGCGCCCAAAAAGACTGGCCCGCCGCGCGCCCACTATCCAGCGTTTAGTTGGGACACTGTCCCGCAGTACATCCATATCCGGAAGGCCGATGCCTTTACTGAGGAAGAGGTGGCGTACCTGGCCGGGTTTCCGCTCATAACTCTGGAGAAGACTACGGGCTCCTCGACCTATGGCTCTAGCGATGTGGGGAGTCTAACGGCTGCAGCGGCGATCAAGGCGATTAACCCAGAGGCGCGCGTCCTTTACTATCGCAATGTTTTTGTTCATTATCCGGGCACAACCTTTGACCAGGAACTCAAGGAGATTTCAGCGCCTTATCTACGCGGGAAAAAGGGCAAAGGAAAATTAGTGCGGGGCACTTTCGAAGGCTATGACCTGACGAATCCCACGGTCCGCGACTGGTGGGTGGACAGCGCCGTAGCGGTTACCCATTCGCCACACATCGATGGACTTTTTCTTGATGGGAATGTAAAGGCGCTGGAGCCGAGGTACCTGGGCTCTGTGCTCAAGCGTGGCAAGAAGGCGGAGGTTGCAGCGGGCTATCTCCAGCTGATCAAGGCGACCCGCAAGGCGATGGATCCGAACGATTTCATGTTGGCGAACATCATCCGAGCTCGGTTTCCAAAGGCTGGCTTGGAGCACATGGGCTATTTCGATGGTTCGTATCTGGAAGCATTCGAGCATAACGTCGCTCGGTTTAGCCGGGTAGACTATGTGGCGCGGGGGATTTCCGCGGCGCAGGTTGCGGCACGAAAGGGCAGGATCATCGCCATGACCTTTGGTTTGGGCGAAGCGGCTCAGAGTGAACAGGGAATTGATGAGACGCGCCATCAGCTGACTGACCATGCAGACATTGCCAGAAAGGTAGAATACTACACTGCCCTGTTCCTGATCTGTGCCGAGAAGTACAGCTACCTGTCTTTGCACGATGGCTATCATGTCGGGATGCTTGGCAAAAAGGGCAGGCATAATTACCGCTGCGCCAGCCTGCTCTGGCTCAAGCAGTTGCCCGCACTTCAGAAGCCGCTGGGCCCCCCGAAAGGCCCGGCCAAGCGTGAGGGGTATCGTTACTCTCGTAAATTTGAGCATGCCACTGTCGCCCTGAACATTGAGAGCGAGCGGGCAAAAATTACCTGGCATGAGGTTGCCCCGAAATGACTGACGCGAGGCCCAATATCATCGTGATCTATACCGATGACCAAGGCTATGGCGATGTCAGCGCGCTGAACCCAAAGGCCAAGTTTCAGACGCCCAATCTGGATCGGCTGGCCCGGGAAGGGATCTGTTTTACCAACGGTCATTGCGCGGACTCGGTGTGCACGCCGAGCCGCTACGGCTTGCTGACTGGGCGCTACTGCTGGCGCACGAGCAGGAAGCGTGGCGTGATGGGGGCGGAAGGTCCCTGTTTGATTGAGGATGGGCGAATGACGATAGCCTCGCTGCTGCGAGATCAAGGCTACCACACGGGTATGGTCGGTAAGTGGCACTTGGGTATGACGGTTCCTGGCAGCAAGGGCGAGCGCAATTGGTCGCTGCCGATCACTGACATGCCGCTGGACAAAGGCTTTGACTACTTTTTTGGGATCCCGGCTTCGATGAACTTTGGCGTGCTCGCCTGGTTTGAAGGCCGTTACGCCAAGGTACCGCCGACGCTGTATACCCGCAAGAAACCAAATGATCGGCACGTGGACTTTCGGATTATGCCGCCCTACGAAGCTGCCCCTCAGGATCGGCATGATATTGAGATCGCGCCTGACTTCGACGACACTCAGTGCTTGACGCGGTTTACCGACAAGGCCATCGAGTGGCTGCAGGGCAGGGCGGACGATGCGAAAAGTGGCACCCCGTTCTTTCTCTATTTGCCGCTCACCTCGCCGCATTATCCGGTGTGTCCGTTGCCTGAGTTTTACGGTGCAGGCGAGGCTGGCGGCTATGGCGAGTTTGTGGTCGAGACCGACCACCATGTCGGGCGAATTCTCGATTTTTTGAAGGCAGCCGAGTTGGATGACAACACTTTGGTGATCTTCACCAGCGACAATGGCCCGGAGAGTTCGTGGGCATGGCGTATTGACGAATATGGCCACGACAGCCGTGGGAGTTTTCGCGAGGGCAAGCGCTCCGCGTACGAGGGCGGGCATCGCATTCCCTTCTTGGTCCGCTGGCCCAACGGCATTGCCGGCCCCGGGCGGAGTTGGGACCAGACAGTTGGGCAGACTGACCTGCTGGCAACTTTTGCCGAATTGGTGGGCGCGCACCTGCCGGATGACGCGGGCGAGGATAGCCAGAGCTTCGCATCCGTTTTACGGGGCTCCTCCACGCATTCGCGCGCGCCACTGATCAATCACGGTGAGTCACCACTGCGCTATACCATCACCGATGGCACCTGGAAGCTGGTCCTGCCCGGAGCCGATACACCGGCCGAGCTATATGACCTGGCCCAGGACCCGGGCGAAACCCACAACGTTGCCATCGAGCAGCCGCAGATTCGCGAGGCCCTCACGACCAAGATCACGGCCATCGTCATCAACGGCAGGACGACTGTTGGCGCTCCGCAGCCCAACGACACCGGCTACTGGAATGACCTCACTTGGATAGATGAAGAGACATACAGTCAAAAGAATTCTGATCGAAACATGAACCGCAAGGCAGACTGAGACGGTGAAGACGAATAGAACGCTACGTATGGTAACGACCGCTTTTTTGCTCTCGTGTGTGCAGGTGTCGGCGGAAACTGCACTGCCCAATGTTGTTCTTTTCTTGATTGACGATTTAGACTGGGCAGATCTGGCGCTGACCGGCAGCACCTGTTATGCAACGCCGAATGTCGATGCCCTGGCCAAGGAAGGGGGACTCTTCAGCGATGCCTATGCGGCCAACCCGGCCTGTTTACTGACCCGCGCGAGTATCATGACCGGCAAGTAGCCGAGCCGAATTGGCTTGACCAACCACAGCGGTTCGAGCGGGGAAAGGTGCCCCAAACCCAAGCTCACGCCAGCAGCCGTGGTCGGCAATATGCCGGCTGAAGATACGACCCTAACCGAGTCTCTCAAGGCAGCGGGCTACACCACTGCCCATGTCGGAAAGTGTCATTTGCAAGCCCATCAGGATACCTCACGCAGCCACTTTCCCGCCAACCACGGGTTCTACATCAACATCGCTGGCCACCGCATGGGCCAACCGGGACGCTACTATTTTCCCCATGAAAGCGAAGGCCATCCAAATTCAAATGTGCCAGGCATAGCGGACGGAGAAGACGGCGACTACCTGACCGATGTCCTGACCACCAAGGCGATTTCGTTTATCGAAGAGCATCTTCCCGGTGATGCAGGTCAACGCCTACTTCTTTGAAATTGCCGGATACCTTTCTTGGCAGCAGGCTGGCAAAACGTTGCCTGCGCAGGGGCAATGTTTCGAGCCCGAGTAGAGGAGGCCGGTGTTGGATACGCCGTGGACGGTATCCCTGAGCGCGGTTGCGAACTCCGCAAACATCACAGATGCCTGTGGTCCTCAACCACGACCAAGGTCTCCCGCGCCAGGGACCACGTCCTTTATTGGCATCCACTTCGGCACGTCTTGACGCCGAACACAGCTGTGGCGTATCCTTAGAACAGACGAGTCATTGTCGCTGATAGGCCCGTTCTCGGAAGCAACCGCTTCATCGTCGCACAGTCTCCGAACCCCTCCGTGTAGACCCCCAACATTCGGTAGTTGTTCGGATCGCCCAGCAAGAGTTCAGCAGTTACCGAGATGAAGTATTTGATATATGTCATTTAGGAAGAGCGAAGTAATCGCGCATCAGGGATCGAGATTTCGAGCACCGCATAATCTGTCATTAGGTCAAAGACGAACATTACAGGTGTCACAGTGGCCAGCGACTCCATACCAACTGGCAGTTCCACTGGCACTCATGTCCTTCGTAGGAAATCTTGAATCCCGGGTGCCGCTACTCGGCAAAGGTCGGGTCATACGGGGCGCAGAACCCTGTAGAATCCATCAGCTGCTTCCAGCCCGCCTCGTAGCCTGGACCGGGCTGGAGCATGCCCGCCAACGGGGCGCGGATCTGGTCGGTATAGCGGTTGCCAATGAAACGGACGTTCATGGGAACGCCTGGCTGCGGATTTCTGGGGAAAATGGCGCCATACTTGGGATTGCCCCAGTGACCTGTTGACAAACTCTGCTGCCGCGGAGTCTAGAAACGCCGCGAGTCGCGCGTTAAACCGCCCCCAAAAAACTCGCTGGACGCAAGTCGCGAGTCGCTAGTCCAAAGACAGAATGGCACCCACATCACCCGTTTGCTGCCGTCTATTTCAGCGTCAGGTGTTTGATTGTGAAGGTTCGGTAGGCGACCGCGCCATGGTCGCCTTGGATGCGAACCGGCCCCCTGGCCTCTTCGGGCGCATGCTCCTTCATCGCTGAGCGAGTCGGGCCTGTGACCTCGGCGTTCTCGTGGACGAGTTGCCCGTTATGCACGACCTCTACGAATCTTGCATTCTCGGTCTTCTTCCCCGTCTCATCAAAACGCGGCGCGCGGAAGGTGATCTCGAATTTTTGCCATGTGCCCGGCGCGGTGGATGCATTTACCTTCGGGGCCTGGCCATTGTCCTTGTGCTTTCCCCAGCGTTGGTAGATGCCACCACAGTCGCCATGCTTGACTTCGGTCTTGCCAAAACTATCGAGCACTTGGATTTCGTACCGGCCCATGAAGTAGATGCCCGAATTGGACCCCTTGGGGACCATGAACTCAATGACCGCTTCAAGATCGCCGTGGAGTTCCTTCGTGAGCAAATACGCAGCGCGAGACTTTTTTACCACCACAGCAATGGCCTTGCCTGGTTTCGAAACTGTGAGTTCCTTCTCGTTCGCTGGGTTCACGATCACTTCGTTAGCAGTTGTCCAGCCCGTGGAATCTTGCCACGCGGTTAACCCATCCTTGAGCAGATCGATCGATTCCCCGGCGACGAGTGAAAACTGGGTGCAGAATACCGCGAGCACCGCGATGGTTGTGAGTTTCAGTGGGTTCGTTGTCATGGGCATGTTCCTTTTTATTTGATTAGCTTTCTTTGGCCCAATCGCGGGCAATCGGGCTTTTACACATGGTGTTGGCTTCGTCGTCTTTGACGAAAGCCTCCGTTTTGGTGTCCCACTGTAGCTTACGCCCAAGCTGGATGCAGATCACCCCCATGTGGAGCATGGTGGACATATGATGCATGTCGAGAGCTGGATACGTGGTACTCGCTCGCGACTTGACGCAGTCGAGGAAGTTTCGTTGCTCTCTAGGCGGCAGCGGTGGGTGCTTTGACGTATCTGGCTCATAGCGCTTGCGTAGGATTTTGGGATCGCTGGCTTCGATACCAGCACTCCAGGTTTTGCGTCGAATCCAGCCCGTAACCCCTTGAAACTCAAGGAAGCAGCTTTGCTCATTCCAGCCACCCCTAGGCCCATTCTGCAGATGCATCTCGACGCCGTTGCCGTAGCGGTAGGTTAAATCAAACTTAACCGGAACGTTCGTCTGCTGGCCCTCTGGAATCTCGCCGGTACCAGACACCGTCACCGGGCAGACATCAGGATCGTTTATCGCAAGCTGTGCCGTATCGCCAAGGTGCGTCCCCATGTCCAGAATGGCGCCTTTCGAATAGAGGTTGATCCCCCGCCATTGCCAAGCGCCGGTTCGTCGTGGTGTGTACTCATGGAAGGCGGCCGGACCCTGCCACAGATTCCAATCCAGATCGCTCGGCGGTGGGGCAGGGGACTCCAAGGGAAAAGTCTGCCCCGACGGGAGCTTAACTTCGACACGCTCAAGCTTGCCGATTGCTCCGTTCTTCACCCATTCCACCATCTTGTGAAAGTGGATCTGGGAGCGGTCCTCTATCCCCGCCTGAAAGACGGCGCCGTGCTTTGCGCAGGCATCAGCCAGCACGCGGCCTTCTTGGATGTTCAGCGTGGGTTTCTCGCTGAACACATTTTTGCCCGCTTCCAAGGCCATCAGCGACATCGGCACATGCCAATGATCTGGCGTAGAAATCACGACCGCATCGATAGCCGGGTCCTGAATGATCGCCCTGAAATCCTGATAGGCCTTGCAGTCGGTCGTGCCGTATCGTTCATCGACCGTCAGACGAGCCTTATTGGCTCGTTCCATGTACGCATCACACACCGCCACAACCTTAGCATCTGGATAGCCCAGAAATGCCGAAAGATTCGCATACATGCCCTGGCTGCCCATGCCGATGAAGCCGAGCGTGATCCGCTTCGATGGTGCAGTCTCGCCAAGCACACTTGACGGTATGATTGTCGGAAATCCGATCACCGCTCCCGCAGCGCCTACGCGTTGGAGAAAGGTTCTTCGATTCATCATAAGCTTACTCACTCCGTGTGATCGATTCTCGTTCTCAACCGCGGAAGGCACTGAATTGCACGGAAAGAAAACGCTTCTGGTGCCGGTTCTGCAGCGGAAAATCGCAGTTTTTCTGTGTTCATGGATTTTTCTTGCCTATCTTCAGTCTACAACTGTTAACCGTGGAGATTGTCTTCGTCACATAGCGAGGGGACCAATGCCGCTTCCATCGTCTGGTTCGGGCAGGGCTTGGCGTGTTGCCTGGAGCAGCGCCTGCCCATGAAGGGGCCCAATATGCCGCTCCGGTGCCGTAGGTGAGTTCCATGGGCACCCTGGGGCTACCGCTGGCAGAGTGAGTTCTGCCACATTTCCTGACGCGGCTTGCTGACCACCGCCTCCGGTCCGTCATTCCGGAAACGGCAGTCCAGACCCATACTCCAATTTCTTGGATGCCCCGGCGTTCAGCAGCGTTTAAATACATTTTTCGAAACTGATCGTCCGCCACAATGATAGCGGCGCGTCGCGATGTGCAAAGCAGTATGGCCGTCGAACGAACGGGTATTGGGATTGGCACCGGCATCCAGCAGTGTCTTGATCGACTCCACCTGCGAATGGCTAAGAGCCTCCAACACTGGGGTCACCCCGCCACACCGGACAGCTGGCTGTTTAAGATCACACGCCGGATTTGCGTTTCGAACTTCTAAGGCGAGCCATGCAGTCATCCCTTCGCCGACTCAAGAAGTGGCGAGGCTCGGCGCGTCAACCTACAGGTCCTGGCGTAGGTTCGAGAAGACGTTGCCAGTTGGCTCCTTGGGCAACGTTGCCTGCCACCGCTTGAGTTCTGCGAGCAGATCCTCGGCGATCCGAATCTGCTCTTCCTTCAGATTGCAGGTCTCGCCAACATCCCCGGCAATGTCGAAGAGTTCGAGATGCGACAGGTCTTGGTTGCTAACCAGTTTCCAGCGGCCCTTTACCACTGCCCAAGAGACCCAATGGTCGGGGCGCTTCGGGTCTGGCGGCCAAGCAGCGCCAATCTTCCAGAAGAGTGGCTTCTCCCGGGTTTCCTGCGAGCGATTCCCCTGCAGCACATCCAGAATGCTCTCGCCGTCCGGCGCATAGTCATGCGGCATTTTTGCCCCGGTCACTTCGCAGAAGGTCGGCAAGAGATCGACGGCATTGAGCAACGAAGACTCGTCGACCTTCCCAGCTGCGATTTTCCCGGGCCAACGGGCGATGAAGGGCACACCGACCCCACCCTCGAAGAGGGCGCCCTTGTAGCCCCGACGTCCGCCGGTTACGCCTTTCGATGCGTCGTTGCCCCAGCCGGCGCCAGTGGCGCTGTCGTATTGCAGTTGTGGTTCACCCGGATCAACCGCGCGTGATGGGCCATTGTCCGAGCTAAAAATGATGAGCGTGTCATCCAGGATGCCAAGTCGTTCGAGTTGGTCCAGTACCTGACCGATCCGTTCGTCGGCATGGGCCAGCACGGAGGCATAGATCTGATCCGCTCGTTCGAGGTGCCGAAACTTCCACTCATACTTCGGTAAGGTATGGAAGGGCGTATGTGGCTCGTGTAGCCAGACGTTGATGAAGAACGGTTTTTCTTCGGCCACGCTCTGATCGATAAACGCGGATGTCCGCCGCGCATCGTCATACCAGGGCATCTGTTCGCCGGAACAGTTATAGGCACCATAATCATCGTAGCAATAAGCCGCTGGCGTTGGCGAATCTGGGATCATGTCGTTGGCCAGATGCCACTTTCCATAATGAGCGGTTCGGTAGCCGGTCTCCAGAAGGGCGCGGGGCAGCAGGGGCGCTTCGGTGTCGAGCCAGTCCGGCATATTGCGCCGGGCATTGGTCGGCACATGGGCGAAATGCCCGTCGATGTTATAGCGTGCCGGGAAGTGCCCAGTCATGATTGTGGTCCGGCTGGGGGAGCAGACGCCGCTGGTCACCGTGAAGCGGTGAAAGTCCGTGCCTTCGCGCGCCAGGCGGTCAATGTTTGGTGTTTCCACATAGGGATGGCCGTGGCAGCCCAAATCTCCCCAGCCCCAGTCATCGGCGAAGAAAAAGACAACGTTGGGTTGAGGGGAGCCGCTCTCGGCAGCGCTTGGGCTTTGCGGGGTGGCGTGCGTCGTCATGGGCATATGGCTTCTCCTAGGTAAGGATTAAAAGGGCAGCATTGTGAGTTGATCTACCGGAGACTACTACGGATACGGCGACAAATAACAGTGCATCGGTGTACAAAATATGGGATAACGAAGAACAAACAGCCAACAATCAGATACTGCCCATGGCGAGCAGATCTGAGGGATTAAGGCTATAAACTAGCGATTTGTTTTTATTCTTGCCGAAGCAATAGACCTTCGCGGGGGCGCACAACTCGCGCAAGATCGTCTCGACAGCGGGACATCAAACGAGTTGGCTGAGTTGCACATTGGCTTCGTCGCTTCAGGCGGAGCACAGCACGATGTGACCACTTGTTCGCTCCTATCCAACGGTGGAATCTGAAGCAAAAAAATACCAAGTAATTTGTGCGCATGTCGGTAGTACGATAGTCCGTTGAGGACCAGCCACGCTCGGCAGAGAGGCTTGCATGCCGTGAATCCGCAAGGAATATCTTCCTCTCGATCCCAATGACTAATCTTACCGATATCCACTGATATCGAGTCATACCGTGGGGTTGGCCCGCGCAGGACTGCCAAGCATCTCGAAGACAATGACAAAGGAGAGCAGGTATCCTCCGCCCCGGATAATTGTCGACGATGCATGAAATGGTGCAATGACTTCAGGCTGCCGGTCGCACCTGTCTTTAGCTGGAGCGGAACGTCGCGCGAGCCATGTGCCAGGAGATAGTCTACCTCGGCCTCGGATCCGTTTTTCTCGCGGCTGTATTAATGCATGGCTGGATCAACGAAGGTTCGGACTGCAGCGCGCAGCATCTGCCCCACGGCCTGTCAGCAATCCCACCGGTGTTACCACGAATGAGCCGATCAATCACTGCATCGTTTTCCAACACAATCCCCTGCCATCTCTTCTATGAGTCTTCGATTCATAGGGGATACCTATACCGTGAAGCTCAATAGACATTCTATGAGGTCGATAAAAGTGACGGGTGTTTGGACGTGTTGGTCGACTAAGGTAGCGGGTCTTTTCGCGGGGGCAACGGCGGTCCCAAATTGAAACGCGGTGGCGCCTATTTCGTTTTCGTGAAAAACATCATGTGTTGCCAGGGGAGTTTGTCGAACGAACGGGCGAGTTCAAAGCCGTTTGCCTTGAGCTCTTTCAGTACTTGCAGCTGGGACATCTTATGGTCTGGTTTGATCGGCACCTCGGGGTCTTCGGTGCGAAACTCGACGAGCACAACTTGGCCGTCGACCTTCAAGGATTTGCGAATCTCCGCCAACATTTGAGGGGGGTGGGAAAACTCGTGATAGGCGTCGACCAGCAGGACCAAGTCGACGCTGTTCTCAGGCAGTTTAGGGCTCACATAGGTACCGTTGACGGTGGAGACGTTGGCAATACCCGCCTTGGCGGCGCGATCTTTCAGCATGGTCAGCATTTCCGGCTGGATGTCGGAGCCAAAAACCTTACCCCCTGGGGCGACGGCTCGGGCGATTGGCAAGACGTGGAAGCCGTTGCCGCAGCCGACGTCGGCGACAGACATTCCCGGTTTTAGGCGGAGCTCTTCGAGCATGAGAGTGGTAGCTTCCTCGCGCTCGCGCTCGGTGCGCAACAGCCATGCTGCGCCTTTCCAGTGCATGGTGTGGGCGACACGTCGGCCTAAATAGTAGCTATATGCAAGCGGGATCGGTGCAGGCTCTGCCAAGTGTTTTTCGATTGCGGCCACGAGTGTCTTGTCGTTCGGACTCGTTCTGGGCGCAAAACGGCCAGTGACCTTGCCGTGGCGGTCTAGCAAGAATTTCTCGAAGTTCCAGCGGATCGTATCAGGACCGCCCGCCTCTTTGATAAGGTTCTCGTAAAACGGGTGCCGCGAACCAGGCGCAACGGAAACTTTTTCCATCAGGTCGAATTCTACCCCATAGTTCTTCTGGCAGAATGATTGAATCTCCGCGTGAGTCCCGGGTTCCTGCTTGCGAAAATCGTTGCAGGGAAAACCCACAATTTGGAGGCCCTTGGGGCCATAGGTTTCGTGCAGTGCCTGCAGCCCTTTGTATTGGGGAGTGAGCCCGCACTTGCTGGCGACGTTGACGACCAAAACCGGCTTGCCATAATAATCTGAGAGATTTCGGCTGGTCCCGTCCAGCGTTTTCATCGTGAAAGCGAGGGCAGGGGGCGGATCGGCGAGTCGCGATTCGCCGATTACGGTGGTGGCGTAGACAAGCAATATAGTTGTGATGAGACAGCGGTTCATGAGCGGTTCCTTTCTGGACAGGGGAGCGGGGGGATGGGGAAGTGTGTGTCGGCTAGCTGCTTTCGGCGACCTTTGCCTGCACGATCGCGGCACGCTTGGCGGCATAGCGCTTGACGAGTTCATCGGCGATGACTCCGAGCAGGATGACAATGCCGATGATGGCGAACTCCAGCTGAGTTGGAATACCGAGAATGTTGATCGAATTGTAAAGCACCCGCATGACGGCCGCGCCGATGACGACGCCTAGGATCGAGCCCTCGCCGCCGCGCAGACTGCAGCCGCCAAGAACGGCCGCCGCGATCGCGTACAACTCGTAGAAGCTGCCGTGGCCGGATGGCTGGACCGAATTGATATCCAAGGCGAACAACAAGCCGCCGATCCCGGCACAGGTCGAACAGATTACGTAAGCAAGAATCTCCATCTTGTCAGTGTCGATGCCGCTGTATAACGCCGCCTCGCGATTGCGGCCCAGGGCCAGCATGTAGCGTCCCCAAATTGTCTTATTGAGAAAGATTGCCGCAAGGATCGCAAGAATCAGCAGGATGAGGCAGGGCATTGGAATCGTGAAACTTTCCACGCCCGGCACTGGGATCTTACCCGTTGCCAGCTTGCGCAGCCCGTCGTAGTCTGACCCAAATCCCATCGTCTTATCACCGGTTCCCCAGCGCGCCAGGCCTCGGTAGATGAGCAAGCCACATAACGTAACCACGAAAGACTGCAATTTGAGCTTGGTGATGAGAAGCCCGTGAGCAAGACCGATCAGCACCGAAAGGCCGATTACTGCCGCCAGGGCAGGGCCGACCGACCACCCGTGCTTGACCAGCAAAAACGGCATGATCGAGCCCGTCAGCCCAATCACCGAGCCAATAGATAGATCAATGCCACCAGTGATGATCACAAACGCCACGCCGATGCTGATGATGCCAAACAATGCCGTCCAACGTATCAGATTCTGGATGTTGTAGGCAGTCAGAAAGTTTGGGCTTTTTAGCGAGGTGAAGACACAAATCGCGACCAATAACCCGAATATGCCGAGAATCTTCTTCATGCTGCGCTCCCGCCAGTAGCCAAGTGCATGACAGCTTGCTCGCTGAGTTCATCACGCAGCAGCTCGCCGCTGATTCGACCTTCGTGCATCACCAGGGTTCGATCCGACATGCCCAAGATTTCTTCCATTTCGCTCGAGACAAATAGGACCGCCACGCCTTTCGCAGCGAGGTCTTCCATTAACGCATAAATTTCCTGCCGCGCTCCGACATCGATTCCGCGGGTAGGCTCGTCGAGCAACAACACGCGCGGCCGCAATGACAGCCATTTGCCGATCACCACTTTTTGCTGATTGCCGCCCGACAAGTACTGGGAGATCTGCCCAGGTCCGGGTGTGCGCACGCGCAGCTCTCTGATCATCTCCTCGGTATCCCGGTCTTCCTGTTCGCCATTGCGGAAGCCGCACGGCCGCTGATGGCGGCGTAATCCCGGCAACCCGATATTGTGGGTGACCGACATGCCAAGCACCAAGCCCTGCGCTTTGCGGTCCTCGGGAACTAGGGCGATGCCTGCGCCGATCGCGTCACGCGGGCTGGAGAAATCGGTGACCTCTCCTGCGACACGAATCTGGCCAGCTAACGCCACATCAACGCCAAAAAGCACTTGCAGCATCTCGGTGCGGCCAGCGCCGACCAATCCGGACAGCCCGACTATTTCGCCGGAGCGGACGGAGAAGTTTAGTTCGTGCTGCGGGTGAGCGGAGGTAACCAGGTCCTCGACCTGCAGCATCACCTCACCTGGCACATGCTGCTTACGAGCATAGAACTGCGACACATCGCGGCCAACCATCAGGCGAACCATGGCATCGTGGTCGATCTCGTCGCGGTGCAGATCTCCGGCGTTCTCTCCGTCTCGCAGTACCGTGACGCGGTCAGCCAGCTCCTTGACCTCGCCCAGTCGATGTGAAATATAGATGATGCTGACGCCGCGATCGCGCAGATCGTTGACGACGGTGAAGAGTCGCTGGGTTTCTTGGGCCGAAAGACTCGAGGTGGGCTCATCCATGATCAGGACCTTGGCGTTGATCGACAACGCTTTGGCAATCTCGACCAGCTGTTGTTGGCCGATCGACAGGCTGCTGACCAATGCCCCCGGGGTGACCTCCAAACCGACTTTCTTGAGCTCGACACGAGTGCCAGCCATCATGGCTTGACGGTCGAGCAGGCCGAACTTGAGCAGCTCACGGCCGAGGTAGATATTGGCGGCAACGCTGAGATTGTCGGCCAGATTCAGTTCTTGATGAATGAGGGCAACATGATGGTCCAGTGCCGCCTGCACCGAATTGATAATCACCGCCTTGCCATCAAGCAACAGTTCGCCGCTGTCGGCAGGCTGAACCCCAGCGAGAATCTTCATCAGAGTACTCTTGCCGGCACCGTTCTCACCGAGTACGGCCAAGACCTCGCCGTGCCCCAGGGTAAGGGAGACCTCGTGTAACGCACGGACGCCCGGAAAGCGCTTGCTCATGCCGCGGACTTCGAGAAGCGGCGTCTTCGTGTCACTCATGAACGAAATGCTTCCCTATTCGGCGGGAGCCGCAGTCTTGACCTTCAGATCGGTCCAGAACTCCTCGACATTCTCTTTGGTGATGTTGCGCCCATCAATGTTTAGAAAGCCAGATTCTGGGACACCCAGATCAGCAAGTGCTTTGCCTTGTGCCAGGCCGTTCAGGATTTCCACGGACTTATAGCCGTACAGATACGGATTCTGAACGGTCGTGCCGATACAATGGCCATCGATAATTGCCTGCAGCGTGGCATCGGCTTCATCGAAGCCAACAAGCTGAATCTTGCCGAGTTTGTCTGCACCTTTGAGCGCTTCGAGGATGTATGGCGGGTTGTACGCGAACAAGCCGACCATGCAGCCTAGATCCGGATACTTGGCGATCGCATCTTCTGCCTGACTCTTGGCAGCGCCGAAGTCGAAGTTGTCAGTGCGGGTATCAAGAATCGTGTACGTGTCGTTCTTGATGACCTCGCCAGGCTCGTCATACCGCGAAGAATCGGGCTCGCGCCCCATGAGTTCGTCAATGATACCCTGACGGCGCAGCTTAGCATTCAACTGCTCCAGGCGTCCGACGAAGATCATCACCGACCCGCCGTTTGGCAGCGACTGGGCAACCAGCTTTCCACACATTCGGCCAGCCAGGTAATTATCCATGCCTACGTAGGCCATCCGCTTGGATTTGGGGGCATCCGAGTCGTGGGTGATGAGGTTGCAGTTCTCCGCGGCTTGGTTGAGGATATCTGTCTGATTATCCGGATCGATCGGGCTCACTGCCATACCGTCGACTCCCATCGTCAGCAACTCTTCGATCATGCGCTTCTGGTTGGCGACCGCGCCATCTGCTGGCGGCATGCGCACCTCAACCTTGCAGCCAAGATCAGCCTCGGCTTTCCTAGCGCCCGCTTCAGCGATCACCCAGAATGAGGCAATCCCGTTGGTGACATAGGCCACATGTGCCTTCTTGCTGCTGCTGTCGCCGCCCGCTGCTGGCGCCGGATTGCCACCGCCGCAACCGGTTATGATAATCAGCGATAGCACCGTCAGAATTGGGTAGACTGTTTGTTTCATTGTCCGTTTTCTCCCTTGAATGTGATTGCTTTCATTCGGTACTTTACCACTTGGCCCGAAACAAACCACAAAGCTAGGGGCTCAGGCTCACTGTGTCAAGGACCGCCAATCGGCGCACGGCATCACTTTACCCCCGGTGAGGTGTTTTCGCTTGCGCGTGAAACTGCACATAGGTAAGGCTGATGCACCAGTTGGAGAGCTGCCACATTCCAAGGGATCAACACCGTCTCGCTACGGCTGACGCCAGCGAATTCGCGAGTCTCGCGATGCTGAGCAACAGAGCAAGTAGTAGGATAGTTCTCACAAATTCTTCCGGGAAAAATGAAAAATCAGCTCAGCTCCGTCTGCGCCCATGCGGAGCTGCGCCATACGAGATTTTCACTTTGCTCTGACACGGACGCGCAGGTCAACAAAAATCCGCATTATCTGGGCCCCTGTTGCGGTGTTTTTCCGTGGGTGTCAAACTGCAGATAGGCGAGGCTGATGCACCAGGAGGCTCCGTAATTAGACCAGCCTTCCGGATGGCGAAAGTCTGTTCCGGGCTGGAACGGATACATCCCTGTGCCGGGCATCGAGGCGATGTTGCCCCGAACGTTCTCCAGCCGGGCGCAGACATCGAGCTTGTACCGCCTTGGCCAGCCGCGCTCGATCTCAGGAAAGCCTTGCTGCGGATGGCTCGGTGCGGCGTGGAGCATCGGATTGCGACCGAAGACATGATCAATAGAGGCCAAGGCCAGCTCTTCCAGGCGTTGTTTGAGCTCCGGATCATCTACCACCCAGGAAGCGGCGGTATAGATGGCTGGTAGACTGAGCGAATTCCCCACTTCGTTCATCCCCGGGATGGTCCAGAGCTCGTCGCTGAAGCGCCGAAAATCCCAGAGGTTGTTGGCCCGGCTGACCGCGACCTCCGCCCATTCGGTGATCTTCGCTTTCAAACCAGCGGGAGCCTGGTCGGGATAGCTCTGCAAGAACCAGACGAGGTTGGGAATGGTGCGGTGCTCGCTGAGTCTATGGCCCTTGGTTGTGAGGGGATTGTGCCAGTCTAGGTTCTGGATGATCCATTCGGTTTGAGTGATCGCAGCGCGGAGGTATCGATCTGCATCTGAGCGTTTCTCACGCTTGGCCACTTCGTGCATGAGGAGGTTGGGGACGATCGAGTGACCGGGGGCATGACGTCCCTTGAAGGGGTGCATCTGCTTCCCGCGCCAATCATCAATCACGGTGTAGGTATCGGCGGACCAGAGTGGGCTAACCTTGAACGACTGCCCCCAATAGGTAAAGCAGAAGGTGCGGCACTGGTCATAGAAGGACTGGGGTAGCCAGCGCTTCAGCGTCGGCCAGGCCCAGAGGACGTAGGCGATTTGCTCGACGGTTTGTGGCTCGATGGAGCCCACCTCGTCCTTGCTGGAACTCGGGTCACGCCCATTCGGTTTCATCAGAATGTAGCCCGCTCCCCAATGGATCAGCTTCACCACATCCGGAGCATCTGGCTTCGGGGGCTCGAGCTGGTAGTAATTCCGCACCGCATCCATGACGCCACCCGAACAAGGGTTCTTGTCATCAAAGGCGAAGTCTGGCGCGGTGACGCGGGCTTTGTCCGCCTCCCAATCAATCTGAACCGGCATGGCGTTGATGAACTGCGGATCCGACAGGTAGAACTTCACGAGGGCAGGGACGATGGCGTCGTAGTAGGTGCTATCCCGAAAGGCACAGCCGCCGTAGGCACTGGGATGAGTTCCCGTCACGGCACGGACATCGTTCAGGAAGTCCACTGCGGTCTGCCAGTACTGTTCGCGCGCCAGGTCTTTGCGGACCAGGAAGGGATCACTGGTGTTGGCTTTGAGCTCACCGCCTTCAAGATCGATGACATACCGGACGTCGGAATCCGCTGGCTTGAAGTCTGTAAAGTCACCGATTCCGCCCTGAATTGCACCGCTGAAAAGAACAGCCGTCTGGTGCTGCGCGCGAATCTTGAATGCAGTTCCATCGGCGGACAAAGGAGCGGTAAAACGCTTCGGGCGTTTCGTGAGGTAGCCGATCTGATTCAGGCCAATTTGATGCTGGCTGAGGCTGATTTCATACGCTTCTGCGTCGCTACCGTGCTCTCCGACATCCTTAAGTCCCTGCGCTTCCTTATTGTCGTAGACTGCGATCTCGCGAATACGGCCAGCTGTCGGTTTGAGGTGGACAAGACGAATCTTGGACACATTCGTTCGGTCGATATAGACACGCTTCGCAGTCTTGGTGTTCTCCCGAATCTCCCAATCGGCATGTCTTTGCCAGGCTCCGTCCACCTCGAGCAGGACATCGAAGGCCTGCAGACTGTCGCCTTTGTTCCAGCCGGAGAAAACATCAATCATCCCGACGGTAATCGGCTCCGAGAAGGCCAGTTCAAGCCACGGATTCTTATCATGCTCCGCGGCCAACCAACGCGAGGCGTCGCTGACTACCCTGTCTTTTACCTTGTCCGGCACGTAGGCATCTCGATAACTACTCGCAGAGACGACGGATCGTGCCGCCCAGTTTATCTCTGCGGCTGTCGCTATTGCCGATGGGATCAGAATGGGTGCTGTGGCGACCATAAGTAACCTCTTTTGAATTTTGCGTGGTTCAGTCTCTGTTGCTACCTTTTGTGGATCTTTCTCTGGACGAATCACGTCGACCTCGCCACTGGGCTTGTAGCCATTGAGCACAAACGCAAACTTGTCACTCTCGCCATCAAGAGGAACGGTTACTTCCCAGGGGAATTCAGTGTCTTCGGCGCGCTTCTCACCTGAGGCCGTCTGATAGACCAATTCGACCTTTGTGTAGTCGTGCTTGCTGTATTCCAGAAACACATAGGCGAAGCGGCTTGCTGAGCCCAAGTTGAGGATCATCGCTTTTCCAGGCGCGCCTGTTAGTTCGACCAGATCACGAGCCCAGGCTGTACTTTCGTCGAGATCGGCAATCGTATTTTGAAAGGCTGGTGTTACCTGCAACCGCTGGATGATGAGGGCCGTCACGCCGCGCCCTTTGACAGGGACGCGTAACGTTCCGTTGCTCAGCGTTGCCTGGGTCCTGTCGCTGCCAGAGATCACGTCCACGACGTACTCTGCATCATGGACCGCAGGCAGACGAGTCTGGTCAAAGAGAATCTCCGCCTCGATCAATTGCTCCGATTCGTTCATCAACGCTACGTACAGGTCACGTTCGCCACGTGCGGCGATGTAGTTGATCTGATCCGGCACGGCAATAAGCTTCTTAGGCATCCACAGCAGCGCATCGTCGCGGCCAAAGAAGGTACCCTTCATCGCCCCATAGGCCTTGTTCTGCATGTAGGCATAGCCCTCGCTGTAGTTATAGGGGAAGTCAATCTGCCCGTCCGAGCGGACAAAGGCATCGGTCACCAGGTAGTCCATCAGCATCGATAGCATTGGCAGAATGTGGTTGTAGTGGAATGAACAGACGCTCTGATCTTTGTGGCCACAGAGCGGAAAGTCCTTCTTCTCGTAGGCTGTGGTGCGGGCGGTGTTGATGTGGTAGCCGGGGAAGTTGCGATAGCGGCCGATGACTGCCGAACGGGCAATCTCCATCAGGAAGCTGTCGCCAGCGAGGTGCCCAATCTTGAGCATCCATGGGGCGTGATTGGCCATGAAGATCGCGCGGTGGCCGGAGCAGGTTCCGGAGGACTCGGCCGTCAAGCCCATGGCCGAGAGCCGCCAGGCCGGGACAGTTTCTTCAGGCAGCAGGACCCTCTTGTGCCCCTTGCCTTTCAGATACCAATACTCCGGCGCCTTACCGCCTTTGTTCACAGTGATATCCGTGGGCGGGACCGCCGGGCTCGTCCATACATACTGCGCATACCGGCGGGCACCGGTTCTGGCAGCGTCAAGAAATCGCTGCTCGCCAGTGGCCTCGAATAGCATCAGAAGGTCGATGTAGCGCGGCGCATACCCAGTCCAGAACATGGCACCGCCTGCCGCATCCGGGTCGTTGAAGCTTGTTTGCGCCGTCTCAACCCGCTTTCGGATATAGCGGTCTGCACCAGCGATCGCAGCCTCAAGCTGCCGCTTTTCTCCCGTCGTTCGGTACACGGCCAGCGCGTTCCACCAGGTATTGCCTTTTTCGGGCACATTCAGATTCCGAATCCGCGAACGGGTCAGCTCCTGTTCGGCCAGCGTTTTGAACAGGGGCGTCGCTTTGTGAAACATCGAATGTAGGGCCGCCAGTTCACTGATCGGTGCCGCCGGACCATCGAGACGATACGACGGAAACTGGGTCTTTTGGTTTTCATCGGTGGTGAACAGGAATTTCCCCCGGGAGAGCATGTACTCCATGTAGGGATAGGCCCGCCGGTCAAACATCGGCTTGTCGTCCATGACAATAGCCAAGTCAAGCGGGTCAATACTTGAGACATTTTTGACTGCCCCAGGCGCATCGGTGGAGTAATTGCAGCCCTTGTTCTGTTCACGAAATAAGCTGAATGGACTCATCACATAATCCGCGATGTTGTCGACCGTCCGGTTGAGCGAACCAAGCGCGTTGTTGCGGAGATCGCAAAAGCCGTACAAGTCTCTGGCCACTTGCTCCTGCGCTTTCATACTGTCGCCCGCGGTTGTAAGCAAACGCATGGTAAACGGATAGGAACGCTCTGCGCCCATCTTTGACTCCAGTCCACCAAGCGCAGGGGCGAACAGCATGGGGCGGGCATTTCCGTTCACATCTCGTACCGCGACGCCAAAGCGGGAATTACTGGAGAGCGGCAACGGATCGAATGGGTACTCTTTCGGATCGGCCACCACCCCAGTGGTTACGCCGTTCTCGGTAACAAAAGCCGATGGCACCGGGCAGCGGTAGGCCAAGGTGAGATGGCTCCGTTTTGGGAACCGCTTTTCCTGCCAAACGAGAGGCTGCCAGATCTCGTCGGCTGCCGCCAGGCTGCAAGCGGGCGCCCCCATGTAGCCAACTGAGTAGTACCCGTCTTGGGCTGGCTTGAACTCAAAGGAGAGCGAGGGGAATGCCGTGCCGGCTTCCAGCGTCAGCCGAGCGGTCAAGGAAAACAGCGGATGATCATGAAACGAAAACTCCAGCCCATGGTCAGTCAGCGCATAACTCTTGGCAGAGATCCAGAACGAAGGCGCAGCCTGAAAGACATCAGCGGTTCGCCCTTTTGTTCCCCCTGTGAGAATTGACGGGTCGAACCCGTCACCTACGGCGAAATGATCCGGGCCGCTTGCTGTCTTCAAGGGGCTTGCCTTGGCGGGATCTGCGGCCGCCCAGGTGGAAACCGTGTAGCG
>Ga0115566_10000601_pt1 | contig 31225 bp, 29 predicted proteins | sample COGITO_mtgs_1204_3_FD_87173 | JGI IMG/M metagenome (GOLD analysis project Ga0115566, IMG submission 87173) | Pelagic marine microbial communities from North Sea - COGITO_mtgs_120405 | ecosystem: Environmental > Aquatic > Marine > Epipelagic | place: Germany:Helgoland, sampling site Kabeltonne...
AAAATTATAATTTTTAAGTTTTGATTTAAGAGCAATAAAATTATATACTTCTCCATTGAAAACAATCGAATATTTTTCATTTTGCATTGGCTGACCCGCGCTTTGATTAAGATCAATGATTGATAATCTTCGATGTCCCATATACATTCCAGAATCTACATATGATCCAGAAGCATCCGGCCCACGATGATATTGCATATCGATCATCTTCATTAAAATTTTCTCTGGAGCTTCAATTTTATTATTAAAGTCATACAGTCCTGCTATTCCACACATAATTTATCGTTTATTGGCCAGTTTAATTACTTCAAAATATTGATTTGCTATAAGGTTAGGATCAAATCGTTTGATATTCTCAAAACCTTTTTTGATTAATTCTTGCGAGTATTTATTATCTGTTAAGATTTTTAATATCCCAAATTTAATGGATGCAACAGAAAGAGGATCTACCAAATGTGAAGCACCACCGGCAACCCATGGCATAGAAGTTGTATTTGACGTTAATACTGGCCGTCCAACTGCTTGAGATTCAATAATTGGCATTCCAAATCCTTCATAGATTGATGGGAATACGAGCATATCGCAATTAATATATTCTTGCAGCATTTCCTCATCACTTATATTCACTCTATTAACAAAATCAATATTTAATTTTACTAAAAGTGCTTTATTCTCTGGAGCTATTTTTCCAATTATGGAAAGTTGTACATTCATCTCCTTTATTGCTTCAATGATCCGGTGTAAATTTTTGTTTTTAGCTTGTCCTATCTGTAACAAAATTGGTTTATCATTTCTGATCTTTTTTGGATAATGTCTGTAGTTACTCCTTATTGCAACAGGGATAATTTTGATTTTATCAGGATTACAATCTGTATGTTTTAGAATGTCTGATTTCGAATGAGGTGAAATTGTTGTAATATATTTTACCCGTCTTATAGGTATTTTTAGCCATAATAGAGTTTGTAACCATCTACTTAATCTACCTGAATCATACAAAAATCCACTATCTAATATTGTTAATATTGTTTTGTTTTTTTTAAGAAAAAACGAAATGTAATGAATATCACCTGTGATAAAATTCACCTCTCCCTGATTAAAAATCACCTCAATCATGTTATAAAGTCGTTTAAAAATCCCCTGACTATGATAAGTGCTAACAAAGACACTTGCATGAATTTTATCAGACAATCTTTTTCTTACATCATTAAAAATAAACTCAACACTATAATTACCTGAAGTATACTGTTTTCTTTGTAAGAAAACAGTTTTGATTAAATTTCCCATAAAAATAAATTAATTAAAGCAGGTAGATAGAAACTGTTCTGCCTAATGTTTTTTGCCAATATAAATCTTTCTCAAATCCCTACTGTCAAATTTAAAAATACGTTTAATTTTTCTTATTAATCGGCTATCTTCTTTATAATTAGAGCTTAACTTATGACTAATGAATTTGTGAGGCAATCCTGACTTCTTTATAGGTTGGTAGGTTGAAATTTTCGAGAAATCCTTTTTAAATATTGTTGTTTTAATATATTCATCCCAGTTTAAACCAAAATCTGGTAATGATTCGCACCATTCATAGCCTTCATTTGGAAGTCCTATTTCAAAAATAAATATGTTTGTTTTATTTCGAAGTTCTTTAAGAAATAGTTCATTCTTATTAGAATCTTGTTTTGAATTCCAATCATAAGCATTTGAATGAGTAAGCATATGATGATATACAGATAGAAATAATGTAATATCAATATCTTCCAACGAGTCAATTAATTCTTTAGAAATATTGGCATGGATAAATTCAATATTATTAATTCCTAACTTTTTTTGATACTCTTTATTCCTCTTAATAATTTCTTCATCACCATCCACTGCAATTATTTTTTTCGCTAAAGGAGCCAAGGCAAATGTGAAAAACCCTCCACTACAACCCAAATCCAAAACTGTTTTGTTTCTAAAATCAATATTTGAAGTAATTGTTTGCAATCTTTTATTTACACTTCTGTTAGAAGACGACTTGTTTAGTGGGTCTGGATGATAATCTATACGTTGAGAGATTGGTTGTGACATAAATATTAAATTAAGTAATTATTGTTTTATTCATTTTGATATCAAAGTCAATCATAATTTTTATTAACTCGTCAATACTTGTTTTTGGCTCCCAACCTAATTCAGCTTTGGCTTTTGAATAATCCCCTTTCAATAATTCAACTTCAGCAGGTCTATAAAATTCTTCTGACACACGCACAAGAAGTTTATTGGTGGCAACATCATATCCTCTCTCATTTACTCCTTCACCTTCCCATTCTATATCGATATCAACATACTTATATGCTTTTACTACAAATTCCTTTATTGAAAGGGTTTTGCCAGTGGCCAAAACAAAATCTGATGGTGTATGATGCTGCATCATTAAATACATCCCATTTACATATTCTTTAGCATAGCCCCAATCACGACAAGCCGAAAGATTCCCTAATAATAGTTCTTTACCTGGAAGTAATGAATGCCGAGCAATATGGTCGGTAATTTTTTTGGTAACGAAATCAATACCTCGATACGGTGATTCATGATTGAAAAGAATACCAGAGGTTGCAAAAATATTGTAAGATTCGCGATAATTTTTTACCATCCAATGTGCAAATAACTTTGAAACAGCATAAGGACTTCTTGGATGAAACAGCGTTGTTTCTGATTGAATTGGCTCATGAATTTTACCAAACATTTCACTTGTTGATGCCTGATAAAATTTAATATTTGGGTCCAGTGTTTTTATAATATCTAAAAGTTTGAGAGTTCCCATTGCGTTTATCTCAGAAGTTAAAAGGGGCTGTTTGAAAGATGCGCCAACAAAACTCTGAGCAGCAAGATTATAAATTTCAGTTGGTTTTATACGTTTAATAGTCTCGAACATATTGCTGTACTCTAGCAAATCCATATAAACATATTCGACATCATCGTGAATCCCAAGATCTTTTAATCGCCATGGAATGGAATCAGCTCTTCTTCTGTCTGCTCCAATAACTCTGTAATTCTTTTCGAGTAATAATTGGGCTAAATAAGCTCCATCTTGCCCATGAATACCGGTAATAATTGCTGTTTTTTTCATGTTTAAAAAATTATATATAATTGATATTAGTAACGTGATTAATTAAACCTTTTAAATAAATCATTTCTTCTTTTTTATTTTTAATTTTCAAATTATAGAATAGCCTATAACGTTCAATTAAATGAACTAAATTATATAATTTGGCCTCAAAGGTACTAATCTTTTTATTATAAACTTTTGATAATAGCTCTGCCAATTTAAAATAATAATTTTCATCCAAAAAATTAATTTCAAAGCGTTGATTTTGAAAAAAATAAAACCATACATCATATGACTCAATATGAATTCCTGAATACTCCCAATCAATTAACACTAAGTCGTTATTTTCATCTTTAAAAATATTACCAACCCAAAGATCACCATGTACTACAGTTATATTAATAAATGTTAAATTATTGGTAACAAATAAATTAATTAGCTCCTCCTTATGATTTATAAATTCGAATTCTTTAAGGTAATCACGAATTGTAATAGTATCCAATTTATAAAGATCTTGCTTTAAAAGTTTGTAAACTGCAAATAAGTAATTTTCATCTACTTTTGTAGGGTATAAATCTTTCCATTCTTCAACTATTATACCTTTTTTCAAATCATAACTAAGTATCTTTGGTGTATTATTCTGCATTTTAGATTGTGCTTTAACCTCTTCAATTAATTGCAAATAATTTGTTTTTTTTGATATCTTAACAATTTGTTTTTTCTTACTGTCAAAAATTTGAAATTTTGTGCCATCACTATCATATCTTAACCAACAGAAACTCTCTATATTAGATAGCTTAGAAATTGAATTTAAATTTTTTGATCCAGGAACTACAAATCTAACTAAAGATATAATTGTTTTTAGTTTTTTTAACAAATTACTTTCACGTGAGGCCTTCCAATTTAAAAAAGGTATAACCTGAAATAAATCTACAACATAGCCAGCTCTATAAAAAGTTACTTTAATCAAAATTTTTGTTTTACCAATCTGCCACTTCTTTTGTACATAAAAAACATCACAATAAGTAGAAAAATAATAGACTGCATTATTCCTGAAAAATATGACCAAATCAAATCTGTAGGCCCCGAAAATTCGACTAATAAATATAAATAAATAATTGGTTCCCTTAACCTCTCTACAAGAAACCAAGTAATTACCCTCATAAACGACCCGATAAGTAAAAAACCGAAAACAACTCCAAAGAAACCATTCAACAAATAAAAATACCCTTGTGGGGTAAATCCAATACTATTTAAAAATGTAGAACCATAAATTTCGTAAGAGAAATGTCGACCAATATCAGCAATTGGTTTGTTTTTCCATATAAATCGGGGTACAACTGCATATATAGGAGATAAAGCAATATGCCCCCAACCTCCTTTGACATGGGTTTCTGTAAAGCTACTTTTTTTATTCTCTATAGCCATGCTCAATGGTTCCATATAATTGCTCCTAACCATGAAAGATGTAAATATAAAACTTGCGTCATCTGTAGAATAAGATGAATTTGTATTTAAAGCTTCATTAAAAATATTATATAAATCAGAAATTGATAATGATGTTCCTTTTAACGAGGCTGAAGACTCTGCATAAATACGAAGTGGCTGTATGATAGCATATGCTAAAAAAATGGCCCCAATCAATATAAGAGATACAGATTTATCTATCTTTCTTTCTTTGAAATACAAAACAATCAGAAAATTAAGAACAACAATTACTGCTGTTGATTTATGACCATAAGCAAGTCCTAAAATAAAAAAGAATGCCAAAAACATATAAACAATTTTTTTTTCAATTGGTCTATCATAAAAGTAATAAACAAGATATATAATAATAAATGACCCTAGTTCTGACCCTGTTTTAATTATTTGAATAAACGAACCCTCTGACGAAGCATCACCTAAAAATCCATATGTTCCTGTACTGAGGCCATAAATTACAGAGAGTATTGGTACCATAGATAATATATAAGCTCTTCGTTTACTAGGGAACTTTGCAGTTCTTCGTTTCTTAGGGAGCTTTACAGTTCTTGTTTTTGTATTTATCAATCTAAAACTAAATGCATTGTAGCCGATAAAAATAAAAATAACTGATAAAACAGAAATGAAATCTGAGGTAATAAAAGTTTCCGGGTTAAACTGATAATATTGCCAATTTCCTATTTCAAACAAAGTTAACAACCCCCCTAGTCCTATTTTTAAAAATACAAATAAGGAATAAATAGTTGGTGGCAATAATAAAAATGGAACAAAAGCTTTAGATTGATATTTACTCTCAAGAAATAATAAAGCAAAAATAATTGAATGGTAGATAAGATGTACAGAAAAGACCACCTGTCTAGAATTGGTATCATACGATATCAAATAAACAATAATACAAATCGAAATTAGAATAATTAATTCTGGTATTCTTTTAATCATAAGCAAATATAAATCTCTTATAGGCTTTTCTTAGTTCAATAATTGGATATATACCAAACAAAAATGCAATTAGGAATAAAATTAGGAATTTTTCATTATAGTAAACGAAAAGTATGTGAACTAGTAGAATATTTAAAATTAGGTATGAAATAGTTTTAAATAAAAAACGGCTGATCTTGATCCAATTACTTGACATATTCTTTATTAATGATAAATTGATAATTAGGAATAGAATATCGAAAAAGAATATAAAATAAATAAGATTAAACAAATTCAAATTCAATAAATGCGTAAGTAATCCCAAGACAACTGCCAATCCAATAATTACCCATGAGTTTATTACAAAACCGTATTCTTTATTTTTAGCAATTATATACTGCCTAATTAAAATATTTGAACTTCTAAGAATATAAGTTCCGCTCAGTAGAAAATAGATATTTAATCCTATCTCATAGTCGACATAATAGTATTTAATTAATAAGAACTGAGCAATAAAAATGAAATTTACCAAGGCAGAACAAATAATTAAAAATACTTGGAAATACTTATTAAAAATCTTATCAACTTTAAGCTGATCACTTTGAATATACTTATTTATTTCAGGTTGTATAGTCGTAATAAAAACACTTGATAAAGCAATGAAGGGCCAGCCAAAAGTAGTCCCCAATGAAAGCAAGCCTAATTCATTTGAAGTTAGTAAAACTATAATTAATATGGAATCATAGGTGTTGATAATTGTCTCAGAAATACTGACAGCAAAAAGTTTTAAATATGATTTAATATTCTTAAAGACAGACTTGTTTAAAATTACCTTAAATTTAAAGGGTACTCTTTTGAATAAATAGCCAAATACAATTAATTCAACAAATATTAATCCAAAAATTCCTCCAATAGCACCATAAAAATAAACACCACTTACAACAATTGTAAATGAGGTAATGTTCCGGATGATATTTGCCGTTGAAGAAACTCTATAATTCATATGTGAAAGAGCATAGGTTGAAATAATTTCACTTGACTTGGCAAAAAGGGTAATAGGAATCAGTAATATAATAGCTGATTGATAAAAAGATTCATTTTCTCCTTCATAAAATAGTGCTATCATAACTAGATATAGAAATACAAGAATAAAACTTAGAAAAATAAAACTTAATACTTCATTAAGCATTAAGTCTTTTGATCTTGGAGATTTCTTAAGAATGGTTCCTGGAAGATTTTTCGCAAGGTATTGCCGAGCTCCAAAGTCAGAGAACTGTAAATATCGCGTAAATATTCCAACAGATGTAAAAAGTCCATATTGTGCTGGGGCCAATAAAATCGGGATGATTAAACCTCGAATTACTTTAACAAGCAACATAGCGACAGAGTCAATTGAACTCCATTTAAAGCCAGATTTTAGTTGGCTTTCTTTATTATTCATAAATTTTACTTGTCAAATTTAATTGTCCCTTTATTAGATATTTTTTTTGCTGGAACACCTGCAATCGTGATATTTTTTTCTAAAAATGATTTAGTTACAACAGCATTCGCTCCTATAGCTATATTATTAGCAATAATTATTTTCCCGAAAATTTTTGCTCCTGGTCCAATATAGATATTATCACCTAGTTTAGGAATATCTCCATCAATTCCACCTTTTGAATTAATGCTTTCATTTACTCCTATATTTACACCAACACTTATTCGACAATTCTTCCCAATTTTAGCTAAATCATTTACTATTATTGGTCCACTATGCGCTATTGCTAAACCATAATCGAAAACATTAGGCATAATAAAAAAATTTAATTTTGTCGATAAACTATTAAATTTATATTTTAAAATATTAAAATACACCGTCATAATAAGAGACTTTTTTTTTTCGTAATACTCAACTTTCCTAAGTAATATTAAAAATTTATGAATTAAATTTTTACTAGAATTTGAATACCATCTTGGTTTTGCAAATTTATTTCTACCATTTGCTATATTATCTTGTTCAATAAAAAACTTTAATTCGTCATATGTATTTATCATTTAAAATTCATTAAGATTAGTGTTATACAATTCCATCAAATAATATTAATTAAAATTTTTAATTTATTCTCGCTCATTATCACGATATTCGGAACTTTTTCAAAATAGTATCATTCCATACTAATTTCATTAGAAATGGCAAGTCTTTTTCCTCTAATTTATCCATCCCTAACTGAATTCTGCCAATTACTTTAGGAGACAAAACATTTACATACGTATCCCAATCTACATTTGAAATACTCTTTTTTATAAAATTTAAAAATCGCTTATTTTCTAGCAAGGTGTTGTATAGGATTGTTGTCGAATCCGATCCAACAGGATCAGAGCGCTCTGTAATATACTTTGGCAGCTTCAACTTATTCACACTGATCTTGTAGTTTGGATACTTTCCATAGTAAACAAAATTCCAATTTGGTTTTAACATCACCATCTTTTCCAGCAAACTAATATCTGTATATGGCAATACTACATTTTTATTTTTCAATTGTCCTGAAAGCAAAGCACCTCTATTTGCACCACCCTGCATGTAAGTGTTTTGGTAAATTAATTCAAAATATCCATGATACGACAACCCGGGATTAGCATTAATAATCGGATTGATATATTCTTCATTCATCCATTTGGCAAGCTCTCCGATATCTTTTATCGAATCAAACCTTTCATCTTTTTCCCAGTAAGGATAGTTTTTCGGATTCATTGCAATTCCTAACAAATAATCCTTGTCTGAAAAATCAGAAGCCGACAATCCGTAATTCTTTTTGTAATAAAGATTCATTAAAAAACGTGCAACAATCTTCTGAAAAAAACCTCTTTTTTCTCCATGAAAAAATTGAAAATCCCTACTGAAAAATCCAGCCAAACCTTGTAGTTTACCTCCTTTAAAAAAAGGATGACCTGAGCCTCCAAATGACAATATACTGTCCGCATTTTGCCCATTTATCACAATACTTCCATCGTCTGGAATCGCTTCAGAAAACCCAACATATCCAACTGCCGGTGCATAATCGTTGTGCAAATTATCCCTGAGTAATAGAAAATCATCCAGCACTCTCTCTGATGAATAATCATAATCTAAAATCTGATGTTTTACACCTTGATCCTTCGAGAGTTTTTCAGAAAATAAAATATCGTAGTCATTGTCTATCAGTTCACTTTGACCTAAACCACTCATCTTCCCGGTCATGGCATTAAGCTTATCGGGAGGTACACCACTGTTAATCAGGAAATTAAGCAAAAAAGATGAATCCATTCCTCCTGAAAGAAACAAAGACTTTTTATCGTAATACTTTCCGAAAAAATCAATGCACCGTTGCATGTCCTTCTCAAATTCATCTACCATTTTTTCTCCATCAAATTGAGCCTCGCTATTCAATAACAAATAGCTTTGATCTTCATAACCATCGTTTGAAAATATTCTAATTGTCGAAGGAGGCACCTTTGAAATTTCATTTATTATAGTATGTCGAGAAGGTGTATACGAGTTTAAAAACTGAAATTTAAGGGCTTGCTCATTCACTGTGAATTTGACATTATAGTCTGTTAAATTCAAATAGTCATCGGAAAGAACAAGTGTATCAGTAGATTCGAGTAAATACAATTTGAGTAATGCGTATGGATCTGAAATTAAAGTCCACTTATCACCTTCATTCACTAATAAATAATAATGAGCAGGAAAATCTTTAAATAACTGGTTTACAAATTGAGGAGTAAATGACTGAATTGAACTGACACGATCTCGAAAATATTGTTCAAAATCATTAACTATATTTTTATAAAGACCAAAAGCATAAATATTAAGCGAATCGATTACAATTGAACATCTATCAAATTTTGATTGAAGATCAACTTTCGGATTAGATTTTTTAAATTCAATTTTCATTTAAGCTTACTTTATTCATAAATCTAACTAACATAAATCATTGAACATACACTACTCTAACAAATACTTTTACAATACTTCTTCTTTAATATAACTCGAAAACGCCTTTTTTACTTTGTTATATTCAGATTTATCATCATAAAAAGCATCTATCTTATCAATCGCTAAAGGGAGTTGCCCCTCAAAACTTGCTGAATATTTAGCTGCCAAAAGTGCAACTCCATGTCTTTCAACTTCATCATGAGATGGTTGATTCTCCAATTGTTTATTAATCAATTGTGGTAATTCCCAAAAGTCTGCACAAAACTTAATTAAGTTTGTATTAGCAAAAGCATACTTCCCAAACAAGATTGAAGGAACTCCTAAAAACATAGCTTCTAAGGCAGAGGTTCCGACAATAGAAAATACTATTTGAGATTGCTCAATGATATCCATGCTATTGAAATCATGATGAATCAAAATAACATTAGAATTCTGTTTTATATCTTCATAAAACGATGCATCTCGAAGACCAATCATCGATGGATGATCTTTAACAACTAAAAATTGATCAGCAGGCAAAGCGGAAGCTATATTGCGAATTAAAAAATTTTGATTTGTATAAAATTTACCAAGAGAATCTACTGTATATTCAGGTTGATAGTGTAAAAAGAATGATGAATATTTGACATTTTTCGGCAATTCTTTTTCAACTAACTCAAGATATTCTTTGTGCCATTTCTTATTTTTTAAATGACGTTTAACCTTCGTTAAAAATGATTTTTCAATAATAGAATATCTAATATTGTTCTCTACTTCGGAGTTAGATTTTACTTTTACCAAATCCTTCACCTTCTGAATATATTCACCTGCCTTTTGACTTTTAAAATCTGTATAACCCTTAGAATGTTTTTCTGAAAAATTTTCAAAAGCGATTGGCTTCCTTTTCTCTTTGGCAATTCGATTAAAAAAAGGTTCAACTTGCTCCTTTATCTCTAACGGAACACCATTTTCCAAGTACTCACTGTACTTCTCTAAACACTTATCCCATCTCCAAAACCAATCGTCTTCGATGTAAAACCTTTTAAAATATCTTGTAGAAATGGCACCAATGTACTTTCTATTTAAACTATCAAACTTATGATGAGCCATTCGGTAAATAGCCATTGTACTTTCACCGTATCCAAATATAGGGTCGTATTGATCAACTTTATCGAAAATAATAGAACTCGCGTGATTCATGTATTGAATAAGAAAAGATCTATTGTTTTTGGCACGGGCCCATCTATCGATTTTCAAGTCTTCCCAGAAAAAATTGGTTTCGCATTGTTTTTCCAATTCTGAAATTTTTGAACTCACCAACACATCGTCAATCTTCTTTAAATCATCAAAAATGAACCCATCGATCATGTCGACCACTTCATCATAAACATCAAACTTCTTCGCAAATTCTTTTTCTTCTTCTCCATGAACAAAAAGTACATTTCTATTCCCTTCTTCCATCTCCTTAAATGCTTCAGCAAATACCGAAAACCATTTGATTTGAGGTATATGAGAAAAGAAAAATGCCGTCTTACCCATTATATTCTTTCTTTAAAATTAAGATAATTACAAATATGCATAAAAAATCATTGCTATAACTAAAAGTGTGTGGTAAAATTGACTAAATACCTCAAAATATTTTAAATTGAATTTTTATTTAAGAATTATTTTATTATCAATCTAGTTTTTCAGAAACAATCAGGCAAATAAGTTTAAAATTCATCATTTCTATTATCTCCTCTTCATCAAAAACTAGTTCAAATTCTTCTTCTAAAGCTACAACTAAATTCATATGTCCCATTGAATCCCAGTTTTCGAGATCACCTTGTGTTGTGGTATCGTTAATTTGATCTAATTCGACATCAAAAATTGATGCCATAACATTTTTTATTTTAGTTTCCATTGTTTAATAATTTTATATAATTGATTTCTGTAGGCTTATAGTCAATAATTTTTAATTTATAATCAGATTGAGATTTAGAAACAAGGATGTTTTGAAAAGAACAATCATCATAAAATCTTTTTACTTGAATATTTTTAGTCGACTCAATGTAGCTAGACCTTAGAGTCTCTATTTTTAATAATCTTAACTCGCTGATTATAAAATTCATAATTGAAAATTCGATATTTCTACCTATAATTCTACAACTCATCAGAAATGTATCTATAATAGCAATTTTATCTTCAATATTAATAATGGCCAGCGCTGTTATACCATTACTTCCAAATTTATCAGAAACTGAAAAGCTATACACAATATGTTCGCTACTTTCTAAAAATTGTTTAACGTCATTTTCAGTATATCTTTTAGTAGTTAAGTTAAATTGATTAGTTTTTTGTGTCATCTGAGAAATTCTTGAAATATTTTGTTGATCATCCTTTGAAACTTCAACAACTAGCCCAAGTGAAGCTAAATAAGCGTCTATATTTTTATATTTTTTTTGGTGGGATTTTCTCTTCAAATTATCAGAATACATACTATTTCTTAATGTATCTTCTTTAGTATTTGATAAATTATAAAATAGATTTGAGACTTTATTCATAAGAGCTGGATATTCAGATAATTTCTCAGGAACCTGTATGACTTCTACTTGCGGTAATTGCGATTTAACGTGATTTACTTCAAAAGATGAGTCATCTATAAAAACAATACTATCTAATCCTATATTTAATTCTTTAGAAATGTTTTGTAAATTAGTTACTTTATCTAACCAATTAACTTTCTTTATTAAAATTGATTGATTTTTTATTTTAAAATCAGCATGATTTTCAATAACATTTTGAACATCTGATTCATTATTTTTACTACAAAGTCCAATAATGACACCTTTTTTACTGAGATTCATTGCTAATTTTTGAACTTGATTAAAATAAATTCCATTCTTTGAATTTATAGACATCTCGATTTTATCAAAACCATCTTCTCCAAGAACTCCTTTCCATAGTGTATTATCACAGTCGAATATTAATGCTTTTTTAGCTTTTCCATTAGCTGACATTATAAAAGGAGCTATTAAATTTGTGTAATCCTTTAAAAATTGAACTGTATACAAAATTTTTGAAGTATAATAAGTTCTAATGTCAATAGAATTTGATAAAGAAATGTTATTATAAATACTTTTGATATTAATTAATTTTATGTTCTTGGTTATGTTATTTTCTAAGTGAAAATTTAATTCGTTCATGACAAATTCAAAATTTGAATAACCAATATTTGAATTTGTAAACGGAGTGGAGTCAAATTTATTAAACAAGACCAAAGGACTTTTAACCAAATTATTTATTAATAAATCTATTTCAACTTTTTTTGCCTCAATAAATTCTACTAACTTTTTTTTATCATAAGACTCAATGTTATAATAAATTCCTTCATTAAAATTGGACATCTCCCAAAATACTAACAACAAATTACTATTACTATATTTAATTGAGTCTTGCATGATATTATCATACTCACCAATTCTAACTTTAGCATTTACTCCGTCTGTTCTAAATTTGTATTCAATAACATCTTTTATTTGATTAATTACAATATTAGATATGATTGTGATATTATAGAGTGGAGCTTTAAGCTCTTTCTCTAAAATTTTGTTTTGTTTAATAATTTCAAAAAACTTTAAATCTTTCACTTCATTACTTTTCCTCCGTTAATTCTAATTGTTTCTCCAGTGAGGTGATCAGAGTCATGTGATGACAAGAAACTTATTGTATTTGCAATATCTATAGGGTCAGCTAGTTTTCTTAATGGTGTTTGTGCTGCTGTTACCATTTTAGTTTTTTCTGGAACATCAGCAATTAAATCTGTATTAGTCATTCCAGGTGAAACTAAATTAAATCTAATACCTTTTGAAGCAAATTCAATTGCTAAAGATTTCGTAAAACCTTCTAAAGCTGCTTTAGATGTAATGTAGTGAGAAAGTTCTGTTTTTGGATTATCAACATATTCAGTTGTAATATTTATGATTTTACCATACATATTTTCTATCATCTTAGGTAAAGCTAATTTTACAATATTAAATGTTCCTTTAATATTTACATTTAGCTGTTTTTGAAAATTCTCCCATTCCAAGTCTTTAAACTTTATATTACTGAAACTTGGGGTTGAGCAGTTAACAATAATATCAAGAGAATTAAACTTTCTAAAAATTCTGTAAAACATATCTTCAACATCATTTATTTCTCCAATATTAGCACATACAGTAATTGATTTTTTTTCTAACTTTGATACCTGTTCACTGATGTAAATAGCTTTTTTTTCATTTTTGTTATAATGTACAACAATATTAAATCCATCTTTTGCTAATTTCATACATGTGGCCTCCCCAATTCCGCCTGTTGCCCCTATTACTAAAGCAGTTTTAATTCTATTCTTTTTATTTTCAACTTTTAAATAAGAATTATCAGTTAATTGTTCAATAATTTTCACTTTTGAAATACCAGCGGTTACCTTTTTATTATTTTGGTTATAAATATCTGTTATCAGTTCAACAGATCTGTTTCTGTCATTTTTCTTAATAACTTCAGCTTTTACAGTAATTATATCTCCAATTCTAACAGGGAGCAAAAACTCTAAACTTTGTGAGTACCACAATGCTCCATCACCTGGAAGTTTAGTTCCAATAATAGTTGAAATAAACGATGCTCCCAACATCCCATGGACAACTTGTTTTTTGAATGAAGTGTTTTTAGCATAATTTTTATCAACATGCAAACGATTATCATCACCAGTTAAATCAACAAATTTGGATAAATCCTCATTTGTGATTACATGCTTGATTTCTGCGGTATCTCCAAGTTTTATTGAATCATATTTATTCATTGTATTATTTTTTATAATTTTCTTTTAGTAACGCGTGTTTATAAATATCAACATACTTGTTGTCTTTAAAAACAGCTTTTCTACTTATTCCTTCATGAGAAAAACCGAGTAATTTACAAAACATGATATCAATTTCTTTTGAAGTGCTTCCACCATAAATTCTATTTAAGTTTAAACTTTCAAAACCATGTTTGATAATTAGCTTTGATGCTTCAATAAAATTATTAAAATTTCTGTACTTTTTCTCACCAATAATTACTGCAAACTCTGCAGTTCTATTTATATAATTTATATCACTCAAAGATATAACTCCAATTAACAAATTATCATTTTTATGATAAATACCTAACTGTAATTTTTGTGGGTTGTTTTTTATATTCTTTTCATAATATTCAACTTGCATTTCTTTAGTGTTAGGAAAATAATGTTGTTGCATATTTAAAGTCGTTTCCTCATCATTATACCAATTATACCAATTAGTGATTTCTATTACTTCAGCTGAAAGACTAACTAAATGAATATTTTTGCCCTTAATAAAGGGGTCAAAGCTAAATTTTTTCATGATTTTTTAATTTTAAAAATGATATGTTTAATTTCTGAGTGAATAATTGGATTCATAATGATACTATTAAATTTTCGTAAAGCTACCTTTTATTTTCACTAACTAATCATGTCCCTAAATCTAAAAAAGATCTTGCATAGTAATTGGAGATAAATAAATTTGATCATCTTGAAAAAATATATTTTTCATATCAATCCATAAATTTGACTAGTTCTTCATTCAATTGCTCGATTTCTTTAACAACCACACAATTTTTTTCGTCAAATTTAAGCAATTCTCTTTTTTGCCCAATTTCGATTCGAAGCACTGGTTTATTCATCAACAACGACTCAATAACCATATTTGAAAACATACCTATGACCTTGTCTGCATAATAATTTAACAATTTAGGATCAGCCGTTTTTATCACGTTAATTTTCATCCCAGATTCTATATAAGTCTTTACCAAAGGATCAAACTTTGTTTTGTCCTCATCTGGGTGTAATTTAACGATGATGTTCCAATTATTAGTCAACTGATTCTTGTTTTGTAAATCCTTTAATGTATTCAGCAACAATTCCAACATTGAAAACTCATTAAAACCAAGATCTGGCAAATGGGTACTTACGGAGTCTGAAATAAACAATAAAACTTTAGACTCAATTTTTAAATCATACATTCTAAGAAAATCCTCGTAAGAGATTTCAGGCTTATATGACTCAATATCATAATAATATGGGTTTCTAAGTATTATCAATTTCTCCTCAGGAACCCCTTCATGTTTAGCATCCAATTTGGCGTTTTCATTCAGTACATAAATATAATCAGGCCAGTAAATAACACTATCATAGACAAATCTATTTTTGTATGAATTGAAATGATCAACAAATGAATGCGTTTCAATATTTAATTTTTCAGCCTCATTAATCCAAACCCATTCATAATTTTTTACAGATGTTCCCAGGAAAACCATCTGAGGTTTAAACTCATCCAAAATCTCTCGAATATGTGCGGCACTGAAATCACTAATAACACTCTTGACTCCAATTAAGGACCTAAATTCAGTTAATGAACAAATTAAAAAATCATCTGCTTGATGATAAGAGCATACATGATTTACGATTGAGAGGATTGAGTTTTTTGCAGCTGTGTCCGTAAAAACAAATAATGTACGAGGTCTAATTAGGTTCTTATATCTATTTTGACCTTCGATAATTTCAATCATGTTATTAATATCTATTTTGACCTTCGATAATTTCACTCATATATTTATCAACTTTTTCGAAAGCTTCAACTACCTGCTCGAGATCACTCTGACTCATTGATGGACGCATAAACTCATGCAATATCAATTCTTCCTCGTACATTCTTTCAGCAACAGGACAAATTCCTTTGTTATAATTGTATGAATCAGCACTCCTGCCGTGGAAATTGATTTTTTTGCGTTGATAGATTTGTTGTAAATAAAGTGGTTTCACATATCCTCCCGAAATTAACGGATCTTCTTCTCTCATATAAGACGAAGGAAGCTCTGCACTAAGTGCTTTCAAATATTTCTCTCTTGAAAGACCTTGATTTTTTTTCGCAAAATACTTTATCGGTTGAACATAATAACAATGTAAACAATCTTTGTTTTCACAACTACAATTTGAGCAGGTCATATTTCCATGAGCTGGAACACAAGTATCTAAGTAATCGAATTTTTTTAGCTTATCGTTCAAAAATTTTGCGTTTTGAATTCTACTTGCCAATAAATCATCTATCTTTTTCAATTGTTCAATACCAATTGCTGCTTCTATTTCAGGAAGTCGTAAGTTCATTCCAAATAGGTTGGTATAATCTTCTACTCCTTTATCATCAGCAACAGCTTCAGCATGATTTCTAATTAGTTGACATTTCTCAGCCAATTTATCATCGTTAGTCGTTATAACACCACCTTCACCAGTATGAATATGCTTGTGGTAATTCAAACTAAAAATCCCCATGTGACCCAACGTCCCAACAAACCTACCTTTGTATTTCCCAAAAGGCGCTTGCGCACAATCTTCAATTACAATTAAATTGTGTTTTTTAGCCAATTCCATAATTGGATCCATATCTGCAGGATGACCAAAAATGTGTACAACCAAAATTGCTTTTGTATTTTCAGTAATTTTTGGTTCGATTGTCTCAGCGGATAAACAAAAACTATGCTCATCTATATCTGCAAAAACAGGAATTCCACCCCAAAAGACTGGAGAAATTGCAGATGCAGACATTGAATACGGACTTACTATCACTTCATCTCCAGGCTGAATTCCAGCAGCACCTAAACAAGTAATCAATCCACTTGTATTTGAGTTAACACTTATCGCATACTTTGCATCATTCTTTTCAGCCCAAAGCTTTTCAAACGCTTGAACTTGTGGACCACCATAAAAATCAGGATGCCAACACCCAAGATATCTACTAAGAACTCCACTCTTCAGCACACCTGTGACAGCTGCTATTTCTTCATCTCCTATTGTATTGTAAGCGGAAAAAAGTTCCGTGCGTATAGGCTTTCCTCCAAATATTGCTAATTTACTCATTGCTTATTATTAATTTTTTTAATTAACTCAAAGATACTTTTTTCATTTAAAAGATTTGAATCATTTGTTTCTCCATTTCGAAGAATTCCCCAAACTTTATCTCCTAAAAAATATCCGTACTTATTTAACTCTGTCTTTAACTTTATTTTGTCTGGAATTAGATTCACATAATTTGGAAAAAGAGGATCGGGCTTAACACCATATTCATCTGCGTGGACTCCAAAATCATAAATTCTCCTTCTTCCCTTTTCGAAAAATATATCCATTTCCAAGACGCTGTAATTGCGTTCATCAATAGAATTAAATACAATTTCGAAATGATGATTTCCATTGTCTGCTTTTAATACGCATGATATTGAGGGGTCAAGATCACTGTAATCATTTATTTTACGAAAAACAGATTGACATGAAAATTCATAATTAGAAAACAGAAACTTTGCGAGATCAATAAAGTGAGAGCCATTGTTTCGTATTCCTTTTGAATAGTAAATGTTAACCAATGAACAATTTCCAAAAATTCCATTTGCAATATCCGCCCTTAATTGTTTAAAATATGGCACATATTTACGCGTGTAATTAACATATATTTTATCACTAATCTCTTCTAATTCAACTTCAGTATACTTTTCAAAAAACAAATTAGATACTGGCTTCTCAACCAAAATCAATTTTACATCTTCATTCTCAATTATTGACTCAAGATAATTTGCGTTTACTTTACTGTTTGCTGCCAGAACAACTAACTCAGGTAAAACATCAATATTATTGATTGTATCAACAACATTAACCCCTGGAAATCTCAATTTCGCTTCTTCCAGCAAATCCTTATCGATGTCCATCAAAAACTTTAATTCAAAATCAGGATGTTTGAAAAATGATTTCGAATGGCTTAAAAAGTATGTGTCACTTTGCACATCAGTATCATAACCCATACCGATTTGACCAAGCCCTATGATCCCTGCACTAATCTTCGTCATCTTCCTTATATACTGTTTGGGTTTCGATATCAATAAAAACAGAATCTTTTTGTAGTTCCAAAAGATCAGGATTACTTAACACATAATCAACCACTTCTTGAACTCCGTAATCCTTATTTTCACTAATTGACTTTTCAATAATATCTTTTATAAGAAGATAATCTCCCTTATTATCCAGGGTAATTCTCAATTCTGGTTTTCTGTGTTCAATAGGAGCAATAACAGCTTCAAGAGAATATTCACCACTACTATAAATGTATAAACTAACGTGTTCTCTATCTTCTATTTTTGTTGTCTTTTTTGAAACCTCATCTAATAAGTCGTAAGCAAATACTTGAACATCATATCCATCCGGATATGATCGAACATGTGCGTTTGAAACATAATCAGCTTCTGAATCTAAGTATTTCTGAATAACCAAATCTATTACTACTGGATCAATTAATGGACAATCTCCTGTAAGTTCAACAATCACGTCAGAATCGACTGATTTTTGTGTATCTAAAACCCGTTGAAGGACATCAGGTTCGCTTCCTCTAAAAAATAACACACCAGCTTCTTGACACAATTTTACAATTGGATCATCTGTGCTATTAACAGTGGTCGCAACAACAACTTCATCAATTAGATTTGCTTGTTTAACTCGGTCTATCATATGCAATAACAAAGACCTGCCATCAGCTTCCATTAAAACCTTTCCAGGCAACCTAGAGCTTGTCATTCGAGCTTCTATTGAAGCAACTATCTTAAGTTGTTTTTTGTCTCTCATTAGTTCAAACTTCTTTTTATCTGGTTAAATATTTAAGACTCATTCGTGTACCTCTTTCCAAATCTGTGTTAGATTTTTTTCCAATTATTTCATTGTAATATTTTGGATGTAAACCCAATCCTGGTCTAATTGACCTAATGTTAGTCTCGTCAAAATAATCCCCTTTTTTTAAATCTTTTACAACATACAAACTCCTAGCAAAAACCTTGCCTGATTTTTGTTTACTGGTTAAGCTGTAATCTACTTTACCTATAGATGCTTCTACTTTTCTTATATCTTCAACCATTATTTTGAACTCTTTTTCATTCATTGAAAATGTTGAGTCAGGACCACCTATTGATCTGTCTAGAATAAAATGTTTCTCTATAATTTTCGCACCCAATACTGTTGCTACAATTGGAGATAGTGATCCCATTGTGTGATCAGAAAGACCTGAAATAACATTATACCTCTCTGCTAAATCATTAATCATACTTAAATTTGCTTCATTTATTGGAGCTGGATAACCAGAGGTACACTTTAATAAAGCTATTTTATTATTTCCCATTTTTTTACAAGCATTAATAGCTAATTCTATATCTTGTTTTTCAGCTATTCCGGTAGAAATAATTATCGGTTTGTTTTTTGATGCTACATATTCAATAAATGGAATGTCCGTAATCTCAAAGGAGGCTATTTTATAGGCTGGAACATTTAAACTTTCCAAAAAATCAACTGAAGTTTTATCAAATGGACTAGAGAAACAAATTAATCCCTCTGCTTCTGCTACTTCAAATAACTGTTTATGCCAATCCCATGGTGTATATGCCTCTTGGTATAACTTGTGCAATTTGGCACCTTCCCAAATCGTGCCTTTAATTATAAAATCATCTTTACTACAATTAATAGTCATTGTATCAGCAGTGTAGGTCTGTAATTTTATTGCATTGGCGCCTACACGTTTTGCTGCTTTAATCGTTTCAATAGCAGTTTCAATACTTCCATTATGATTTGCAGATAATTCAGCTATAATAAATATTTCTGATTTATCATTTATTTCAAAACTTCCAATTTTCATATCTATAAGTTTATTAATCTAACAATATTAAAAGCCTCCGCATAATTTAATCCAACTACAACCCCCCATCTTTGTGCCTGAATTCTCAAAGCCTCTGGGGATCTTGGATGAGGAAAATTTCTTCTTTCAAATTCATAACATTCCATTCCCTTTATTTTTGATTCTAAATTATTTGAACTCACTGAAACAAAAAAATTAGGCAAAAAATGATGCGGATCAGTATTAGGACGCCATTCTGTTCCAGAGGGCGTTTCAAAAGTGATAATGGTTTTTACGGTTTCATGTAACATTGGTCTACATGCTGTCATTACAGCATTAAAGGTTAACTTATGGTCTATATTTAAATCACCTCCATGATGTGTAAATATAATCTCAGGAATAAATTCTTTTTTTTCTTTTTCAATGACTTTAATAATATCTAATAAATCTACAGAATCAAATCTGTTGTCTGGGAAATTATAAGTATTAACTGAATGATAACCAATTGCCTTTTGTGCATTTTTAATATTTGCTTTATGGATTAATAAATCCTCTTTACATTCTTTTATATCACGTGATTTAGATCTAGAAGTTATCCCTTCACCCAAAATAACAACATGGGTTTTTATTCCATATTCATTTATTAGTTTATTCATTGTAGCGCCTAGGCCTAATAATTCATCATCAGGATGTGCAACTACAATTAAAACATTTTTATTTCTTAAAAATTCTAACATTTGCTACTATATTATTTTTATTATTATCTAATTTTGCATTGAAAAATTCAAATTTAAAAGATTCTGTCTCTATAAAAGCATTTGGATATCCTTCAGCATCTAGCATTCTAATATGATCATAAACTTTTTCTAAATTATTTAATTGGCTAAAATTACTCTCTTCTGGTTTTCTTCTTTTAAACTCAATAACTTCTCCAACTTGTGGTTGAGGAATTAAATCATCCTCAATAATTTCTTTAATAATATCAATTATGACATTAACTGAACGATTAAATATTTCTTTTGCACTCCCTAATAAACTTAAATCTTTTTTTAAATAAATATCTCCAGTATCAATGCCTTTTTTAACTAGTATTGCAGATATTTTAGTTGATTTATGCCCTTTTATAATTAAATTCTGTAGAGGACTACCCCCTCTTCCATAAGGCAAATCTGTCATATGAAAAACAATACAATCAAAAACAATGTAAATCTCACTTGGTATTATATATGACCAATGGGGTATAAATATCTTGATAGGATTTATTGCTTTTAGGTTTTTATAATTAAAATCTTCTTTTTTGGAAATGTGAATCCATTTTTTATCTGAAAATTTATTTTTTAAATTTAAAAATAAATCTTTATGCCATTTCTTTTCAGAAACTATTATAAAACAATCCACTTAATTTATTTTTTTTATAAAACTAGTAATATTAGAATTCTTATCTAACAACTCATCAAATTCCAATTTTTGAAAAATTTTCAAAGAAGAAATATTATCATTTTTAACAATCGCTTTTAAAATATCTCCTTTATTAAACTTTTTAATTGCTAATTTAATTATTATTTTGCCAAAACCATTACCTCTATGTTTTGAATCTATTGAATAATCAATAGCCCAAAAAGTATTCATGAAATCAAGTCTAATTTGTCCAACTGGAATTTTATCATTGAAAAGTATATAAATTTTTGATTGAGACTGCAATTTACTCTTAATCCATTTTAAGTGCTCATCCCAGGCTATTCTTTTAGTAATCAGTGAATTGCGCCTTACATCACTGTTATTTACCCAATCAAATAATAATTGGGCGTCATCAATTGTTGCTAAACACAATTCTATCTTATTCTTCTTTGAATGAATGACTACATCTAGATATTTTCCATCAAAAAAATAATGCTCTTCTAAAATTGCCTCTTTAGAGAAACCTACAGATTCTAGAGCCTCATATAAATTTGGTCTAAGATTAAAAGCATAGGTAAATATTTTATGAAAGTTCAATTCTCCAAATGCAACTTTCTCAATTAGCTCTAAATAGGATTTCCAATGAAATTGAAAATATTTTTTTTCTAAATTGGTATTCATAACAAACGATATCTCCGCATTTTTATCAACCCAATTGATATGAACTAAGCCTCCATATCCTATACAAATATCATTTTCTAAGTATGAAAACAAAATTTGATTTGGTTGATCTTCATTAAATAATTTGGAAATCACATTAGAAAAGTAATTTTCTTGGTCTATTTCAGTAAGAGGTTTATCTTGCCTCAAATGGTAAATCTGTTCGTTTCTCCACTTCAATATATCCATTCGGTCTTCAAAACGAATAGGTACAATTGAGAAGTTTCCTATGATAAATTCTTGTTTACTTAGTGCTTTGTAAGAATTCATGAAATAACTTTAGTTTAATCTTTTAAACCCAGAGTGACAAATAGGTCCTTTAAGTAAATTCTCTATTTTATTTTCTCTTAGCTCACATTTTGATATTTTTGAAAAAACCTCATCTAAACCATTAAAATAGATTTCAAAATCGTGCTCAGTATGTGCTGTTGAAGCATAAAAATTAGTGCTTGCTAAAATTCCTTTTTTCAACATTTCTTGTGCTATTAATGTTTTATAAGACAAGTTATACTTGCTCTTAAAACTATAAGTACTTAGTGCTGGAATTCCTGCAAGAGTTATATCCAAGCGGTGTAGATTTGCTAAATTTTTCCACCCTTTCTGCATCTTTCTTCCATTTTCTGTAATTATATCCCAAGACTTTAAACGCTCCATCTCTTTTAAGGTCGCTATTGCCGCTGTTGGGCCAATTCGTTCCGTCCAAAAAGTACTACTTATAAATGTGGTTTGAGCGGCTTCCATAACAGATTTTTTACCTACAACAGCTGTTAAAGCATATCCATTACCTATAGTCTTTCCATACATGGCCATATCAGGTTCCACTCCATATTTTTTATAAATTCCTCCAAAAGTTTCTCTAAAACCAGAAGTACACTCATCAAAGATTAGAACAATATTTTTTTTGGTTGCCAATTCTCTCACTTTATGAAGAAAAGTATCTTCTGGTCCAAAATTTCTAACTACTTCCATTTTGATGACACCAATATTATTATTATTAACAATAGATAATAACTGTTCAAAGTTATTATAATTAAAGGGGTATACTGAATTTTTTAAATTCTTTGGAACTCCCATTGCATTTAAGCCAGGTAATAAGTGGCCAGATAATTCATCTCCCTCGTTATGATTTGCTGATAGATACCAATCATGCCAACCGTGATAACCACAAATTGCTACATTATCCTTCCCTGATGCTGCACGTGCAATGCGTATAGCTATGGCATTTGCCTCTCCACCACTCCTTGCAAATCGAACCATCTCTGCCCAAGGATTTAATTCAATAAGTTTTTCAGCCAAGTAAACTTCTTCAGGGCAACTTAAGGTGCTCATATTACCTTTTTTAACTGTGTCCATTACGGCAGCATCAACAGCATCGTTACCATAGCCTAGTGTATTGGTTCCAATACCCATTATAGACATATCAATTAGTTCCCTTCCATCTAAATCCCAAACTTTACAACCTTTAGACTTAGAAAAATAGGAGGGCCAGTGTTCTGGCAAAAACATTTCTGGTCGTTTTGAAAGCAACATAGTACCACCGGGAATTAGCTTTTTTGCTTTTTTATATAATTCTTGCCCTTTCCCCATATTTAGTCGTTTTTTAATGATTTTAATAGACCTTCGTTTCTTGTAATATCATGATTTAATTTATCTAATGTATTATCTATAATATAATTAGTGTATTCTAACCATGACTTTTGAGTTCCTAAATTATCTATTAATATTTTGATGAGTTCAAAATCTTTTACCTCATCGACTGTCATCCTGATGTTTGAATAATCTGCAGCACATGGATAATTTATTGTTGTAAAAATATCAAATCCTTTTTTATTAGAATTATTTCTAATAAAAGGTGTTACATGCTCTCGTTCGGAAAGTAATGTTGCGTTTTTCCAAGCTATTTTTAAAGCTGAAAATTTAAAAACCTCTATATCTTGCCCATCGGGAAAGTGTTCAATTAATATATTTGAACCATAATCCATATTGTTCTCTTGGACATAAACAATTACTTTATCAACTAAAACTGGATCTAAAAGAGGACAATCAGAAGTTACTCTAACTATCCAATCAGCTTTTTTATCTTTTACAGCTTGATAAAAACGATCTAAAACATCTAACTCTGATCCGCGTGTTGCACTAAAGCCCCAATTTACAGCTTTTTTATAAATGATATTATCTTCTTCTTTTATTGTTGTAGCCACAATTATTTCAGAAACTTCAATACTTTTTTTTAGACGCTCTAAATGTATTTGTAATAATGACTTTCCCTCAACCTCTTTTAATATTTTACCCGGAAATCTTGTGCTCCCCGTTCTTGCTTGAGTAACTAATATTGTTTTTATTTGTTCCATAGTGAGGGGTTTAATAAGTCTAAGTTGCCAATATTAATAGAATTAATACTATCAATGGTTTTTTGCTTTATTTTATAATTTACAGCATCTAGGTTATCAATTAATTGATTTACGGAATCCACTCCTATAAGCACATTATCTATTGTTTCTTGTTGAACACAATAACTTAACGCTAGTTCTGAAATTGAGGTCTTGTCTCTTTTTGAAATACTAGATAGAAGTGTCAATTCATTTTTTAGTTTTTGGACTATTTTATTGGAATCATTTTCATCTTTAAAAAACAACCCCTGTAAAAGTGATGATCTAGTATGAATTATTTTTCCTTTAATTTTAGCTTTCTGTAAAATGTCACCCCTTAAATTAGCATTATCAAATAAGTTAAATGGTAATTGAATAATGTCAATATCTTTATTTAAAATTACCTTTTCAATTTCATAGTTAGTATAAATAGACACTCCTAAACTCTTTATCTTATTACTTGACTTTAGATCTTTTAAGACATCAAAGTTGTTTATATTATTTTGATAACTATCAAAACTATGAAACATTAAAGTTTCTAAATGGTTAACTTTTAAATCTTTTAGATAACCATTAACCTTATCGATGATATCGTAATTTATTAACTTAGGGAGCTTAGTAATTATATTAAATATTTTAGTAGGATTTTTATTATGAAATATTCCTATAACTTCATGTGCATTTCCATAAGCTTCAGCTGAATCTAAGGTTCTTATGCCATTATCATAGGCATATCCTAAAATTTTCAAACTATCATTCAATGAAACTTTTCCTTTGCTATTATTTATTCCATAACTCAATCCAAACTGGACAGTACCTAAAATTAATTTGTTGCAAACCAAAACATTAATTATTTTTGTTTAAAAACTTAAATATTTCATCAATAACAAAACTTTGTTCTTCATTTGTTAAGCTCGGATACATTGGTAAACTAATACAACTTTCATAGTACTTTTCAGCATTAACTAAATCTGAACCTTCGTAACCAATATTTTTATAATAAGGCAATGTATGAACTGGAATATAATGTATTTGTGTAAAAATATTTTGTTCTCTTAAATAGTCATACAACCCTTTTCTGTCCTCAACTTCAATTATAAATAAGTGATGTGCATTAACTAAACCCTTACCTAAACTTTGGAATTTTATTTTTGACTTAAAGGCTTCTTTATAGTTGATAGCTATTTCATTTCTTCTTTTTACCCCTGTATTATTCTTTGCAAGCTGCGTAATACCTAAAGCTGATTGAATGTCTGTTAATCGATAGTTATACCCTAACTCTTGCATTTCATAGAACCAACTTCCGTGGTTTTCTGCCATATTTTCTTTAGTAATACCATGTGTTCTTAGGGATATTAACTTCTTATATATTTTCTCAGAATTTGTAGTTATCATTCCTCCTTCACCACAAGCTATATGTTTCACTGGGTGAAATGAAAATATGCCAATATCAGCAAAATTTCCATTTCCGCATTTTTGTATCATTCCTTTAGAATCTGTAAAATAACCACCTGGAGCGTGACAGGCATCTTCAATTATCCATAAATTGTGTTCATTTGCCAAATCTCGAAATGCTTCTAAATCTACTGGAAGTCCTGCAAAATCTACTGGAATTATTCCTTTAAAAAATCCTTTAGGCTTGCTTTCTATAAGTTTCCTTGTACTTTCCAACGAAAGTAAATAAGAGTCTTTATCAATATCTCCAAACCAAACTTCTCCCCCAACATAACGCACGCAATTTGCAGAAGCAGCAAAAGTAATAGGTGTTGTTATAACACGTTCTCCTTTTTTCAATTCTAAAGCTAAAACTGCTAAATGTAGACCTGAGGTTGCATTATTTACTGCCACAGAGTATTTTGTCCCTACATATTCTGCAAACTTATCTTCAAACTCTTTCACTTTCGGTCCTTGCGTTAAAAAGTCTGCAGTTAACGTTTCAACAACGGCCTCTATATCGTCTTGTTCTATGTTCTGCTTTCCGTAAGATATTGATGTCATTATACTTTAAATTTAGGATCAACATGTAATTTCACTAACTCCCTCAAACTTTCAACAGTTTCCCATTCGGTATTGTTTCCAGAATCGTATGAAAAACCCCTGGGAACATCTTCAGCATTGAATGCTTTTTTATAATCTTCCTTAGAGTATCTAGAATAAGGTGATTTTTGAGGCAAAATAGCATAGTAATTTCCTAAATCAACTGTATTATATGAATCAGACGAAGTGATCATTTCTTCATGTAATTTCTCACCAGGTCTTATACCTACTTCTTTTTGCTCTAAATCTGGGGCAATAGCTTTTGCAACATTAGAAATTTTATAGGATGGGATTTTAGGTACAAATACTTCACCTCCCCAAGCATGTTCAATAGCATGAAAAACCATTTCACAACCATCTTCTAACGAAATATTAAAACGTGTCATAGCCAAATCAGTTATTGGTAAAAAAGATTCACCTTTATTTTTCTTATTTAAGAAAAAAGGCATTACCGAACCATTAGACCCCATTACATTTCCATATCTAACAACAGAGAATTTTATATTTCTTTTCCCTCTGATGTTATTGGCTGCAATAAAAAGTTTATCTGAAGCTAATTTTGTAGCTCCATACAAATTAACCGGAGCAGCTGCTTTGTCTGTAGATAATGCCACAACATTTTGAACTCCAGATTTTAAGGCTGCATTTATTACATTTTCTGCACCATTGATATTCGTTTTAACACATTCCATTGGATTATACTCAGCAAGATGGACATGTTTCATTGCTGCTGCATGTATTACAATATCAATATCTTCAAAAGCTGTTTCTAACCTCTTTTCATCTCTAACGTCTCCAATAAAATATCTAATTTGTGGATATTCATTTTCTGAAAATTCTTGAGCCATTTGGAAATGTTTTTGTTCATCTCTAGAAAAAATAACCAAACGCTTAACATCTGGATTCCTTTCTAAAATTAGCTTCGTAAACATTTTACCAAAAGATCCAGTTCCTCCAGTAATTAAAATTGATTTATTATTTAAATCTAAACTCATTTTTTTATTTTTTATGTCGCAAAAATCTAAAATTAATTTATTTTTTTGCGTGTTAATATTTTTAAATTCATCGTTTATTACCAAATCCACAATAATACCTGCTAAAAGTAAAACAGATATAGGTTAATAAATTATTGGTTTGTCATAAACTGTAAGTAACTGTTTTGATACTGTTAAAGTTAAAGGATGTAGCCTGGTCACTGATTCTCCTACTAAAATAATTCCTTTCATAGATATTAGTTATATTGTGATTTATAATAATTTTGATACTCTCCTGAGGTGACGTTTTTTAACCATTCTGAGTTATCAAAATACCAATCTATTGTTTTAGTTAAACCTTCTTCAAATGTAACGGTAGGCTTCCACCCTATATATCTATTAATTTTAGTTGCATCGATCGCATACCTTAAGTCGTGTCCAGGCCTGTCTTTTACATAAGTAATTAACTTTTCAGAAGTTCCTGGTTTACGAGAAAGCTTAGCATCCATTAAATTACAAAGTAATTTAACTAAGTCAATATTTTTCCACTCGTTAAACCCACCAATATTATAAGTTTGTGAATTGATTCCTTTGTGAAATACTAAATCAATGGCAATTGCATGATCTAACACATATAGCCAATCTCTTGTGTAGTTTCCATCTCCGTAAACTGGTAAAGGTTTCTCTTCAATTATGTTATTAATAAATAATGGGATTAATTTTTCAGGAAAATGATTTGGTCCATAATTGTTTGAACAATTTGAAATTAAATAGGGTAAACCATATGTTTTTCCATAAGCCCTTACAAAGTGATCAGAACTTGCTTTGCTTGCTGAATAAGGGGAATTTGGATCATATGAAGTCTTTTCAGTAAACAATCCTGATTCACCTAAACTCCCATAGACTTCGTCTGTACTGACATGGTAAAAACTTTTCCCAAGCCAGTTATTGAACCATAAAGTTTTGAATGCATTTAACAAAATTATTGTGCCTAAGATATTTGTTTTAGCAAATCTTATCGGGTCAGATATTGACCTATCAACATGTGATTCAGCTGCTAAATGAATTACTCCCTCAAATTGATATTTTTTAAATATTTTATTTATGTAAATTTCGTCAGTTATATCTCCATTTAAAAACTTATAATTGATTTTATTTTGAACATCTTTTAGATTCTCTAGATTACCAGAATAAGTTAAGATATCTAAATTGAAAATATTGTAATCTGGGTATTTATTGACAAAGGTCCTTACAACATGAGAACCAATAAATCCAGCACCACCAGTAATTAATATATTTTTCTTTTCTATCAAAATTTATTTTTTATTTACGCCACTAAAATCCATAACTATTTTTTCTTCCTTAATTTCCAAACCTAAAAACTCTCTATGAGCTACTAAAAAAACTACTATATCAGCTTTATTAACTGCTTCTTTATATTCTGTTAATTTATAAACAGAATGTGATTCAATATTTGGCTCAACAATAAAGTGTTCCTCATTATTTGAATTTTGTAAAACTTTTTGAGCAATATATTTAGCTGGAGATTCTCTTAAATCATCAATATTTGGTTTGAAAGCTAATCCCATCAAAGCTGTTTTCGGCTTTCTCCCATTTTTTAATTCAAATTGAAGTTTCTCATTTTGGATCTTCTCGGCACACCAAAAAGACTTGTAATTATTGACCTCTCTTGCAGTACTAATCATTTTTGACTCTGCAGGATAGTCAGAAACAATAAAATAAGGATCTACGGCGATACAGTGGCCACCGACTCCACAGCCTGGTTGTAAGATGTTTACTCTAGGGTGTTTATTCGCAAGATTTATTAATTCCCAAACGTTAATATCAGCTTTATCGCATATTAAAGAAAGTTCGTTCGCAAATGCTATTTGAGAGTCTCTAGATGAGTTTTCTACCAATTTGCACATTTCAGCAGTACGAGCATTTGTTCCATGCAACTCACCTTTTATATACTTGCTATAAAAAGAGATTGCTTTTTGAGTAGAAACTTCATCTACACCTCCAATAACACGATCATTCTCAACAAGTTCATACATTATATTCCCAGGTAATACCCTTTCCGGGCAATAGGCGATATGAATAGCTCCTTTCAGCTCAGGTCTTGCTGCAAATATTAGTTTCTGCATTTTATCAGTTGTACCGATAGGGGAAGTTGACTCAATAATATATAAATCTCCTTTCTTTAAAAGTGGAATAATTCCTTTCGTTGCAGCTTTAACAAATGAAATATCTGGCTCATGATTTCCCTTAAATGGAGTAGGAACAACAATTAGGTAAACTTCTGCTGAAGTGGGCTTTGTTGATGCCTTAAAAAAGCCGGTAGAAACTGCTTTTGCGACTATAGCATCTAAATCAGGTTCATCAATGTGAATTTGCCCTTGATTAATCGTATCAACAATGTTTTGATTGATATCAACACCTAAAACTCTGGTTTCATGTGATGCTATCAATGCTGAAGTTGGCAAACCAATATAGCCTAATCCTATAGTTACTACTTCTGGATTCATTATTTTATGTTTTTTATAAAGTCTACAATTCTTTTTGATGCCAGTCCGTCACCATAGGGATTATGAAGTTTTGACATTTTTTTAAAGTTTTTTTTATTGTTCAATAAGTCCAATGCTTTAGAAACAATCATTTCTTCATTAGTTCCTACTAACAAAACAGTTCCAGCTTCAACTGCCTCAGGCCTCTCAGTGGTATCTCTCATAACTAAAACTGGTTTACCTAGACTTGGTGCTTCTTCTTGAACGCCGCCGCTATCAGTAACAATAATTTTAGATCGATTCATCAACCAAATAAAGTCTTGATACGCTAGAGGATCTATTAAAATAACATTTTTAACACCTGACAAGATTCTATTTACAGGCTCTTGTACCTTTGGGTTGAAATGAACAGGATAAATAATCAAACGATTTGTATCATCTTTAGCTATATGTTTTAAAGCTTTACAAATTCTTTCAAAACCACCTCCGTGATTCTCTCTTCGATGTCCTGTGACTAGAACTACTTCTTGATTTCCTATTTGTTCTGATAGATCTTTAATTAATTGACTGGGATTTTCATTAACTTTTTCAACAGATTTAATCAATGCATCAATTACCGTATTTCCAGTAACTAAAATTGAATCTTCAGAAATATTTTCTTTAAGTAAGTTCTTTTTAGAAGTTTCAGTAGGAGCGAAATGATAATCAGAAATCCTTCCAGTAATTTGACGGTTTATTTCTTCCGGAAAAGGAGATAACTTATTATTTGTTCTAAGTCCCGCTTCTACATGACAAACTTTAGCACCAGAATAAAAACTAGCGATAGAACCTGCCATAGTTGTAGTAGTATCACCATGAACAAACACGTAATCTGGGTTAAATTCTTCAAGAATTGGTTTTAATGATTCTATAATATTGGCTGTTAATCCATATAGATTTTGACCTGGCTTCATTAAGTCTAGATCATAATCTGGTTTGATTTCAAAAAAATCTAATACTTGATCTAACATTTCTCTGTGTTGCGCTGTAACACAAACTTTAGTATCAAATTTTTCTGGATATTTTTGAAATTCTTTGAATAACGGAGCC
>Ga0115566_10000602_pt1 | contig 31149 bp, 17 predicted proteins | sample COGITO_mtgs_1204_3_FD_87173 | JGI IMG/M metagenome (GOLD analysis project Ga0115566, IMG submission 87173) | Pelagic marine microbial communities from North Sea - COGITO_mtgs_120405 | ecosystem: Environmental > Aquatic > Marine > Epipelagic | place: Germany:Helgoland, sampling site Kabeltonne...
CCGGCATATTTACCACCCAATTGAACCCAACCAGGCTTGCCATCACTAGACCTACTCTTGCCAAACCAGTCACGCAAAGAACTATCACCACTTTTCGATTCACTTACTCCTCCACCATTTCCATTACCACCATTTCCATTACCGTTAGTGTTTTCTCCATTTTCACCATTTTCTCCGGAGTCTTCTCCGTTTTCTTTACGGAGATATCCACTAGATGCCACACGATATCCCAATGGAATTCGTTTACATTTTTTGTCTGTATAACAATAATAGTATCCTTGCCTACATTTTTTCATCAATGAAAAGTAGTTTATTCTTTATTATTTAGAAAACCTTGCTTAAGCATTTTTTGGAGTTCTGATGTAGAACCAACAAAGACTGCATTATTAGTAACATTGTTTGTGGTCTTCTTAGTTTCGTCTTCTACATCCTTAAGTTTCTTCTGTAAGTCAATTAACTTATCAGTAGTATCAGCAACACTCTTAATCAACTGCCCTGCGACCTCGTATGCCCTTGGACTGCCTCCTTCCCCTGCTACCTCCATAATGCCATTGATTGCCTCCTGACCCTTCTCTATGAGGGAGTAGAGGTTCGCACGACTATAGACATAATCCTTCTCTATATCATCATCCTTCGATTTTATAATCTCAGGTTTTTTGATTGGTTTTACATCAACAATATCACTCTCAGTATTAAGAGCTTTGTCAATAGATTCGTATTTTTCTTTCATAATTCATCAAACATCATTTTGTCTAGTTGGACTATAATCTCTAGAATCTCCCAAAAGTTGCCAATCTTCAGTAAATCCAAAATCATCATCTGGTTCTGCATTTATTGGATCGGGGACAACAGTATATCTCATTTCACGTTTTGCGGTCTTTGTATTAGTGTCACTATAAACATCTGCCTGAACTTTACGAATGAGTCCATCAGATGTATCGGCAATAGGACCAAACAGATATGTTTTTGCAGTAAATCTCAGAGTATGAATAATTGCTCTTCTTGTTTGAAAAGATCCTTCATAATCATCTTGAAAATCTATGCTATCCAAGATAATAGGAATATCTCTCTTCTCTCCAATTGAACTTACTAAATCGACAGTAAGATTAAATGAAGGTTGAAAAAATGGCAAAATTTGTTCAATAATTTGAAGAGAATCATCATTTAGTTTACTAAAAATATTCAACTCAAATGTAATATTATAAGGAATTGGCATGAAAACTTTTTTCATGTTAGTTCCATCTACTGCTTTGAAGGTTTGAGTTATACCAGTTTTTCTTGTAGAATCATATTGCATTCCTGTCATTTCAAATGACATTCTGGGTAATGTTAATGCTATAGATTTATCTAAATCTGATTGTTCCTGTATTTTTGTCAGAAACTTTTGCATAGGACCATAAGAAAGACCTACTTTGGTTTCGTCCAAAACAGTTCCATCATTCTTTAAATGCCTAATATTGATGTTATTGAAGAGAGTTCCAAATCCAATAATAGTCTTTCTTAAAATTTCGTGATAAAAATAAGTTCCTAACATTTATCAAATTTCTCCAAATGGATTAGTTTCTGTGAAGTCTAAGATATTGTCCGCTTCTAGTTCAAATTCTTCATTTTGATCATATGTATCATCTTTACTATCCAAATCATGTGATTTGACAACGTACTCTGCAGAAGAAGTAGAACCGACGATTATCTCACCAGCACTAAATTTACCACTATTTATTGCTACATCAAGAATGATTGGTGGATTATTCGCATCTAAGGAAGTATCTCTCTTAAAGTTTTTAACAATTGCTTTAGTTCCCGAAGTTTGTCCTGTAACTTCTTCGTTATATACAAAAGTTCCTACACCAACTGTAGAGAATCCCGCAAAAGTAACTGTTGGTGCTTCTGTATATCCAAGACCGGGATTAATAATTCTAAGAGTCGATATTTTATTTCCATCCACTGTAGCAACTGCTGTTGCAGTTACTCCAGATCCTATTGGTCCAGATATTGTAACTATCGGTGCCACAGGATATCCAAGACCGGCATTTGTAATTACTAAAGTTGAGACACTAAACTCAGTTCCTCCAATAGAACAAGTTGCAGCTGCTCCAGTTCCACCACCACCAGAAAATGTGATTGTTGGTGGAGTAATATATCCAGATCCACCATTTGTAATTTCAAGTCTTTTTATCGATTGAACATTTGCAATACTAGTGGTTATGGCAACAGCTGTTGCTCTAATTCCACCAGATGGTGGTTCTGAAAAAGTCACCGTTGGGATAGAAGTGTATCCACTTCCATCATTATTTAAAAATATCTGACTTATAGCGTTAGTAGTAATTCCTGCTACTGCTGTAGCAGTAGCTGCTAAACCAACTAAAGATAATGTTGTAATATATCCTTCATCTTCAACTGTATTATCTACTTCATCAATAAAAGTATTAATCTGTTCATTTTCATATTCATAAAGTTCACAACTCAAATCATAAACATAATTTTTTCCTAATTGATAGAAAGGTTTTTCATGTTCAACTTTTTTTATTTCAAACAATCTTTCTCCGAGAGGAAAATAAATTAAATCACCTTCTTTTGGTCTGGTTATTAAATCACCAAAATCATAACCAGTGATTATATTATCTCTAATACCAGAAGAAATGCCTTCTAAAAACGGTGCAATAAATTCCTCATATCTTTCTCTTGAAATTGTTAAACTTATTTCGTTTTTCAATCTAAGACCGAATTTTGTCATAATATCACTATCAGGAGCATATCCTTCATAGTTGTTCAAATATGCTTCTATGAGAAAACTATCATCAAACTTTGATGATTGGACTTCTCCCAAAATATCATCGGTGGTAATTAATTTTCTTGGTATATAATATACTTCTATTCCAAAAATTTTTAATTGCTCATTTATTAAATCCTGAACAAGATATTGTTCATTAGTGGATCCTTGTAGAAAAAATGGATTTAATGACATAATTATTATCCAATAAAATCAAATGGTGGAACTTCATATTCTGAAGACATTCTTTGCTTTATATCATCTAATTCTCTTTGCCCATCTTCAAAATATTGCCTACCATTCAATTCAATACCACCAGGAAGTCTAGTTCCACTATATTTCATCATGTTTATCCCCCACTGTCTTTTAATTAAAGCAGTTAAGTATCTTTTAACAAAACTGTCATTATAAACTTGAGAAAAACTTTCAGGATCAAGTGCTCTATAACATTCAAGAACAAGGTAAGTATCCTTAGTTTGCGCTTTCCAATCAATATCTAAATATAATCTATCTTGCCTCTTATTAAATCTCACCTGTTTTTCTGTCGTTAGTAAAAAATCAATATCTTCCAGATAGGATTTGGTCATTGCATATGTCAATAAATCAACTGAATTGAAATAATAAAGATCATTTAAAAACAATTGATATTTAATACTAAACATTCCTCCGGAGATTGTGCTAGTATCAAACTTAAATATTTTTTCGACTCCTATAACAGAATTTGGAACTTGAATGTAATTTGAAGTCTCATAAAAATTAAATGTTGTTGTTCCAAAACCAACAACATTTGTAGTTCCAGTTGTTGTTACAATACCTACCCCATCTGTTCCCTTTGCCCTTCCCCTATTAATATCATCTTCAGTAATTTTGTACTTAAGATACATTTTCTCAACACCATCATAATGTCTCTCATTAAAATATTGAAGAGTATCATCAACTAAGTCATCTACTTGCTCATCAGCAACATTTATCTCAAGAACTGGAGCTCCGAGTTGTCTTAAGCAATAATCAACAAGTTCTTGTCTAGTATTAGGTTTTGCCATCAGTAAGATCCTCCATCAATGAGTCCTGCAGTTAATGTTCCTACAACAAATGCATCATTTGAAAATGTTGCAATACCAACAAAAGTGGAGAGACCTGCAACATATAAGTTTCTAGACAAAACAATATCACCACTAGAACTAAAAGTAGATGCAGCACCAGGATAACCAATTTCAATACCACTTCTAGCAGTAATTAGACCAATTGAATCAACATTTTTTACATCATCATAAGTAAGTGTTCCTCCAATCGTTACATTCGATCCAAATGTAACAGAATTAGTAATATCAAGAGTTGCTCCACTAATATTCCCAGTGACATCAAGTGTTGTTGCAGTTATTACTCCAACAACATTTGTGTTACCAGTTATTGATAAACTTCCACTTGAGGAAAAATCACCTCCAACAAATAAATCTCCTCCTGTTGTTGTTATTCCTCCTGCTGATGCTAGAGTTGTAACCCCTACAGATTTAAATGTCGAATTTACAGTTAATCCATTTAAAATATCAACAGCTGCATTAATATCGACATCAGATGCAAATGTGGATATTCCAGCAACAGATAACGTATCTCCAATAAATACCTGTTTTCCTATTCCAACTCCACCATTAATAACCAAAGCACCATTAGTTGGTGCTGTTGATGTGGATGTATTAGAAAATGTTACTATACCAGTAACATTTAAAGTTCCACTATCTATTGTATCTGTCAAATAAAATTTTTCTGTAGCAGTATCCCATACCAGAATCAATCCATCTCTAGTCTTTAGAGTGGAATTTACGTCAGCTAAATTGAGCAATCTGGTTGGTGCAGCTGCTGCATTGGATAATACACGAATTACATTTTGAGAACCAATTCTATCGTTGATACTAGGCATTACCTTGTTACCCCTGCTCTTACTAATACAACTCCTTCAACAGCTTTAAAATAATTACCATCGTTTGTTAATTTCACATCAAAAACATATCTTCCAGGTTTTAAATCCCGTGTTTGTGAAGCATTGAGTGAAATTGACAAAATTCCTTCTTCGGCATCAGTTACAGTAGTCGCAAATGATACCGCAGATGTTGCACCATAATGTTTTCTCAACATAGCTTCCGACGTTGTAGAACTCAAAATAATTGGGGAATTTGTTCTGGTATCCTGTAATTGAAATGAAGTATCGAAATCATACCCCTGCTCAACCACAATATTGGATACATAAACGGACATTATTTAATTTTAATATACTTATAGATATTTATATTAATTTATCCGGCTAAGATTTGTTCAAGAATTCTTTCAAGAGTGATTTAATTTCATCAATATCTTTTCTCAAATCATCTAGTTCTTTTTTTCGTAAATCTCTATTTAAAGTAGATCTCAAATAATTTTCATATCCGGTGCTATCACAGTTAATGATAGCACCATTATTTTCATCTCGATATAGGTGTGAATGCCCATCAACTTTTATCATCTTACTGCAATTACTCTAAGGTCTTTAAATCTAGGTGGTTCTGCCTGATTTGTTCCAGACATCACAATTTTGATAGAAAATTCATTGAATAGATCTAAGTTTTCTGCAGTAAACTCATATTCTAAGAACTCATTTTTTATACTTGCAGGAACACGAACATCTGGCAATCCACTATTCTTTGACGAATCAACAACTTTAAATCCACTATTTGTAGATATTAAATTATCATATCCAGGGAACAATTCAAAAGATTGTTCTACTTCATTAGAATCAGATCTAGAAAGACTGTATAAAACTCTAAAATCTGCAGATTCGTGTCTATATGCAGAAAGTAATACTTTCAAGGTTGTTGCGGGTTGTTTAAGTATAACGGGATTTGAATAATAAATTGCAGAATGTGGATCTGTAGCTATAGAATTTACACGATTATCAGAAGAATAATCTTCAATTGGATTATTTAATCTACTATTAGAAAATTCTGCAATCGTTTCTTTAATATTCAAATATGGAGAGACATTTTCATTTTCTGTATTAAATGTGACTCCTGCAGTGAATGATTTAAATCTGGGCAGTTGAGTCAAATATTCATTTTGATTCTCTTCAGAACAAATCATTCTAAGATCAGTAAATATATTTGATTGGTTAATTTGAACTTGTTCAAATCCATTATCAATGAATGGTATTTCATTACCACCAACACTTGTTCCAGAAACAGTTCTTATTAAAGAAGAAACTGAAGTTAAATTGGGTGCTTGGCAATTAAAATGTGGAGTTAGAGCATCAAAAATAATGTTTTTTGATGCTCTAATTTCAGATCCACCAACATTTCTCTCTGCATTAAATGAAAGTTGAGATGTACTACTCTCACCATCTGCAGATCTAAGAGATCCATATGTTGCAGACCTATCAATTTCAACAAAATAACTATCCATATCAATGTCTGTAGAGGCATTCATAACTATGTTATTAATTCTTCTTAAAGAAACTCCATTTAATTCATATTTGTAAACTTGGATATTTAAACTATGAGTAGTTTTTACTGTACTATCAACCCCTCTTGAAACTATGTTTAATTGTCCAACACCAGTACCGACAAAATTATATGAAATAATTTCACGACCAATCTTTAAGTATCCAGGATATCCAGCATTTACTGATTGACCTTCAAAAGTTGTAAAGTTTGAAGTATCCGTAACAGTAATAAATGAAGTTTCAGTAGGAGATAACTCTACATTCAATGAAGTTGGAGGCACATCTGATGCAATGTTTTCAAATTTTAATTTGTTGACATTTAAATACATTCCATGATTAAAGTGATCGACTTTCATGTAGTTTCCAGAATTAACTCCACCATCTCCAGAAGAACTTGTAATGATGGTAGATGCCATAGAAACTATCGTATTACCAGTAGAACCACTATAGTAGCTCAAAGCAGCACCAACAGCAAATTCTTTTCCAGAACCAGACGAACCAAACTCACCTTGAACATTTGTAACATAGAGCATATTTGCTCCAGTAATTCCACTAATAGAAATTAAAGATTCTCTACCTGTTGGATTTGTAGAAGACGTTGTTGAAGTGACAATTCCAACAACGTCACCTGTTTGATAACCAGAACCCCAATATCCAGTATCAATTCCGACTCCTGTTATAATACCAGAAGCACTTGTATTGATTAAAAGTTTAAGTCCGGTTCCTCTTCCAACAACATTAAATGTATCCACAGATTTATCACTCAAAGAAATTGGATAATTTATTCCACCAGTACTAATACCGACTGTTGTTACTGAACTACCTGTTCCTGTAATAACCGCAGTACCATTATTATTTGCTACCCCAGCAAGTTTTCTTCCTGTAGTAAGTATTCCTAAAGTTTCAGAATCGGTTACAGTGGTAATGCCAATTTTTCCAGTTTTTGGAAGTGTTCTTATAGGATTACTATTTAACTTATCAACCAAATCATTACTAGCATCCAATGGAGGATTATAAAAATATGCTGTTCCAGAAGTGCTGGTAAATTTAGATTTATAGAGTTTGAACTTAAGATCTTGATATTGATTTGTGGTCCAAACACTACCATTTTGCGATTTATACAAAGATCCTAAAGCAAATTGTTGAGTAAATCTTACTTTTCCGGTATCTGGCAAGTTTTGAGTTTCAATGGTATTTTCGCCCATTACAGCAGTCCAAAGTTCATAATCATTACTGTATTCTGATATTATTACCAAAGCATATTCAGTATTACCTTCAAGATAAATTGGTTCTGGAAACTTCACATTTGTTGCCTTATTTCCAGTAGGTGAAATATTAATATTGGTAATTGTATTTAAATCAGAATCAACAGATCTTGGTCTCAAAATAGCTGGTTTTCCTACACGTTGAAGAGTGGGAATACCTAATTCAACTGTTCTAATTTCAATTTGCAGTGGAGCGTTTCCTTCATCAATAGTATTAAAAAATAAATCGACGGATATAACAAATACTCCATAAGAATCCTCTTCAATATCAATAACACCAGGAACTGGAATATTTCCACCGACTGTAAACGTCTGTGCAAGAGGATCGCCCCTCCATGGTGGTGCTGGTGGCCTTGGTGGCCTTGGTGGTGGCCTTGGCGGGTTCCGTTGAATTCTGGTTGTTGTATTAGTGGTGGTTATAATTACATCTCTTTGATATGTTTCGAGTATTCCCTCACATAAGAAATTAGATTTTGCAGTAGAGATGACTGTAGATCCTGTAACTAGTTTTTGATTAGAGGAACTTGAATTTAATTTAAATGTAGATTCACCAACTTCTAAAATATTTGTTGGTGCTGGAGTTGTATTGGGATCTCTAATGAAGAAAGATCCAATCAAATCTCCAAATGAATCGGAAATCAATCTAAGATCTTTAACATATGATATTGCACCACTAGTTTGTCCAACCAATTGCATTCCAACTTCCAAATATCCAAAATATCTTCCCTGAGATTCTTCCACTAGTGAAGGAATATCAACGTTAAGAACTTTTGAATTTGCACTATAGAAAGATCCTATAGTTGTTAATCTTTCATATGGATTAGTGCTAAAAAATTCTTCTGGATTATCGAAAGGTCCGAATTTGTGCAAAGGAGAAGCTAATCTAAATCTTATTCTTTCAACACCATCAACAGTTCCAATTACAGTTTCCCCAATAGAGTATGCTGCACTTGCTCCCGAATTAATGAGTTCGGGAGTATTTGCAATTTCAATAAGTTTTGGAATAAAATCAAATCCACTATTGTCATCAATGAACTGATAATATCTTGTATATGGTTTTAGATTAGATGCAGTAAATTGAGTATTTCTGCTCCGCATAAAAATATCATCAGATACTGATAATAGATTATTTCTGGTTACTGAGTCTATAGAGGTTCGTGTTTCAATGCCTGTCCGTTCTCTTGTAATACGGTTGTTCTCCAGGAACCACCTTGCCAATCTCCATGTTCTTACATTTACAGTGCGTCTAATAATATTATCATCTAATTGAATAGTTCGTACATAAACATCATTTTGTGGGTTTAATTCGAGCAAACCACTATAAGAAACAACATTAAATGGATTTACATTCTCAACTCTAGTAGCAAAGGGTTGTTCTAACCAATCAACTTCTTCATATTTCAGTGTAATTAAATCTCCAGTTTTTTGTACATTTGAATCCAATAGTTCAAAATTTTGACTTAAATCAAAACTTTCGGGTGTTTTATCCTCTTTTGGTGCAACTTGTAATGCGACAGAGGTTCTCTGTCGCAAAGGTTCCATTTGAGATATAGAGTTTACTTGAGAGTTTACTTGAAGAATTGAATTACTTAAATCAATTTTTTCGTAATTTGAAAAAGTATCTACAAAAAATCCACTCTTAAATCTATTCCTACCTTCAAAATCTTGGATTTCAATTGATTTCGCCTCAATTTCCAACAAAGATAATGTGGTATAAATTTCCAAATTTCCAACTCTATTTTCAATATTTCCAATATCTCTCATCGTGTATCTTCTGTTATCTTCAAGTTTAAATGAAACATCATTAACATTGTAAAGATATGCAGGAAGACTAAGGGTTCCCAGTTCTAAAAACTCATCAACATTTGATTTAATAGGTGGAGTGGGAGTCTTTGCCGAAACACCTTTTTCTACGAAAAACTCTCCCAGTCTATTTAAATAAATTCTATCAATTCTTCCAAGATAGAAACTGAAATCAACAGTAGAACCTTCACCTGGAGCTAATAATTTTGTTGGTAATGTATCAAATGCAGTTGTTCTTGTATTAAAGTCGAATGGGGATCTGTCTGTGGTTACTGTAGGATCAAAAACAGAAACCCTTGGTCTGAAATCTAAAGTATCTGATGCTCTTACTAAATCCTTACCAATTTTTGGAATATACTTTCCATATACTTCTTCATCATAACTATTAATTGTAAATACATCTCCAGAATCTGTAGAGGATGAAGTATAATGATCAAATACGATCAGTAATCTTTTTGATGGTACAAACTTTCCTCTATTTCTAACAATTTTTGAATATCCATAATATTGATCATTTTGTCCCTTATTGAGATAGAACATAGATGTTACATCTTTATAATCTCCTAAGGTTATAGATTCTACTTCGGATTCAATATTTGATTCTAAGAAATCTACTAGTTCATTTGCATATAATTTATTTTTTGTTAAATAAACAACACCCAATTTGTTTGCAGGTGAAGACGGTGTAGTCGTAGAATTCGTTATAACTCTAGCAACAGCTTTGCTATTTCTACCTATAATTTTTTCACCGATAATCGCATTAGAAGATACATTTGCAATTGAATTGAATTCAATTTGATCTAAAGTTGGATCTTGATTGTTTAAAGATTCATATATGGATAAAACGTTATATACATCTGGATAATTTAAAGAAATTTCTTCATCCTGAACTCTTAATCCATAGTATGAATTAAACGTTAATCCATCATTAGAAGAATCATTATCTGTTGTACCCGACTCCTTGAGATTTGAATAATTTACATTTGTTATAGTACTTCTGGTACGATTTTTAATTTTACTCTTAATTCCATTCTTCGTCGCAGTTATATTTACAGTAACATTTTTTGATGGGATAAGTCCATTGAATCTTACGGTATTTCCAACTATAGAAAAACTATCTGTCGTAATAGTTCCAATACCATTACTAGCATCATTATATCCAATAGAATATCTTTCTTGATCAAAAGTTGACCAAGATGCACTAGATATTCCCAAAGTAGTTATATTTAATTCTAAATTGCCATCGGCCGTAGTGGTATTTCCAGTAAGTTGCTCCGTAATAATAATATTTGAATCTGACAGATTTAAATCAGAAACATTATCTTCCGACAATTGTGCATATAATTTACTATCACCACGAATAAATGGTGCTCCAACAAAAGCATTAACAATTTCATTTGATATTGGTAAACCTCCATCAAATACACCAGTAACTGTATCGATTCCGACAACTTCTATAGAAGTACTATCAGAAGAAACTGAATTTACTCTATTGAATGTTTCATTGGATTTTCCTGGTAATTGATATCTAATTATGGTATCTGTTGTTATACCAGTAAAAGATTTTAATACAGATGTGATAGTTGCAATACCTGGACTACCACTTCCAGATGTTATATTAACTTCACGAATTCCTGATGGTAGTGGAAGTTTTTCTAAAATGCAGTTTGCAGTAAAATTTTGAATGAAACCAAAAGGAGTTGTTTGTTTTACTGACTTAATACTTTGGGTATCATATACATGAACATCTTGAATAATTCTAGGAATATCATTACCATTGACAATTATCTGCTCACCATTTATAAAAGTTCCAGAAGTCTGTCTAAGATAAATTATATTTGAAGATCCACTTGCCGTGGCAAATCCACTTGCCCCAGAACTTTTCCCTTTGACATAGAAGGACTCTTTTATGTCATCAGAATTTATAGATTGATTTAGAGTTAATTTTGTATATGTTTGAATATCATACAATCTTAAATCCCAATTAGTAGTATCTCCTTCATAACGAGCATCTGTTAAATTAAATGTATATACTCTCGCTTCTCCAATTTGTGAACCTGCAGTTTCAAATTGAGAATATAATTGAATTGTTTTTTTAACCTCTGCCAAACCTGTAACTTTGTTTACCCTTAAAAGATTTCCCATCTCAAAGGGAACAGTAGTATTTTTTACTTCCTCTGTTTCTCTTGGTTTTTCAATGTCAATAATTGTTTGATTGGTTTTATCAATATCAAATCCTTTAACATATGCTTTTCCTGAAGATATTTGCAAACATGCAAGATCATCTGATGGCACATTTCCATTAGATGTCAACTCACTATCAAGATAAATTCCCCTACTATCTATTCCATTATTTAATGAATTTTTTAATTCAAACTCAAATGGTTTTACGGAATAATTTCCAGATTCATCAAAAGTTCTTTGTGCAATATAATCTCTAATTAGATTATATTCTGTTCTTGTTGAAATTTTCTTAATATCTCCATCATCTATCTTCAATATTTCTACAAAATTTGAATCATTAAAATCATTTAAATCTTTTTTGCCTAGAGTCAACTCTATTTTTAATCTATCTGCTCCTGGAGAAGCATAATTAGAAAACCCTCTAGCATTATCAAATAGTGAATTATCTTCTTTAGCATCAACGATTGTTTCATTTATATAAAAACCAACTCTATATTTGGAGTTATTATTGTAATAATCCAAAATAATTGTTTGCTCATCAATGTTGGCAAAACTACCCCTAATAAAATATACACCCTTTGAAATAGATACTGAAGATCCAACTGCACTTGCATTGATTCCAATTAAAGATGCAAAAGGTGTTCCTGAAGAAATTGTCGTATTTCCATATACTATATTTTGATCCGCAGACAACAATTCTGCATCAGAAAAAGTAGAGAATTCAAAATTATTGCCCGTATCTCTGTAAGAAATATAAAGTGTTACATATTCAACTTCATCACTTTCACTAGGCAAAACTACTTTTATTACTTTAGCTTTTACTCCTGTTGTTTGCCCAACGATAGTCTTTCCTACTAATTTATCAGCATAAAATGATACATCTACTCCAAATTGAGTGGCATTTAACTTTATACAATTAAACTCATTATTATATTGAATAGATCCTGGAATAACTACAGAACCTTCTTTGAAAAAATGAGTTCCAAATGTTTCTATTTGATTTTGAAATATTGATTGGAGAGTCGTTAATTCTCTAGATTGAACTGGAACTCCTGGTTTAAACAGAACTTTATGGTAATCATTGGATGAATCGAAATCATCAAAATATGGACTTATGTTTAAATTTGTTTTTTGTGGCATTTTTTTAGAATTCCAGAATAATTTTAACGTCTTCTTTTTGTCTAGAGTCTCTTGAAATCAAAGATCTATTATCAATGTAAATAATGTCTCCTGTATTCTTATTTATCTCTGGATTTGCGAGACCTTGACTAAAAGTAACTCCCAAACTTACTTGCTTAGATCCAATAATAGTAGTTATACCACTATAATTTGTGTCTACAGATCCACCAAAAGGAATAATAGATTGAGATGAAGATTCAAAATTTAGAACTTTACCTTTTGAAGAAACAGCATTGCTATCAGTCTGATCATCACTATTTGCAAAAAATAATGATCTATCTTGATAGTATTTAATTACTTTAGTTTCTGTGTCATAAGATGCAACATAACCTCTAGCAGTTCCTCCACTTACAGTTTGTGTTATTGCAGCTCCAACAGTTGGATTACTTGTTACTGAGGTAACTTTAATTGATCCTAAAGAAGTAAAGGTATTGTTTATGTGTACACTAGTCGAATTATAAGATTCTGGATTTTTTATAATTCCTACCTGAGCAAAACTTGTATCTATAGGAAAATCTTTAGTAGAATCGTCAAACCTAGAATAAATTAATACTTTATCAGCACCCAATTCTGAATAAATATCGTATCCATGACCTCTAGAAGGCGGAATTATTGGAATTAATTTTGCAGGATTGCTAACAGTTCCACTACTTTCCAAATCTACAATTCCAAAAGTGTAACCAGACCCACCAGATACAACAACAGCATCAGTTATTCTTCCAGTTCCATCACATGTGATTGCAACTTTTCCTCCAGTTCCGTCACCTATAATATTGTATGTTTTGGATGAATATCCACTACCAGCATCTTCAATGTATACAGTTTTTATTTGATTCAAATTAACTGTAGAATCTCCTGCCTCTCTAATGCTTTGAATTTGAAAGTCTGTTGAAGTTGACCAATCATTTGGCAAAGGAACATATTCTGTCGAGTCGAATTTAATAATGTCACTAGGAGCGACAGTAAACAAATATTTCCAAATATATCCGTCACCACTAGATCCGGCTGCTGATGGTTCTAAATCTGTAAATGTTGGTTCATCTTTTGAAGTATTTCCAAGAACATTTGTTCCTGAAGATCCATTTTGTATACAAATATAAACTCTAAAATCATTATTAATTACATAGTAATTTGAGTCATAAAGTCTAGCTGATTGAGAATTTGGTGATAAATTTGAGGCACTATAATCATGCCTATACATATCATATCGAGTATTGGCCGTCCATTGAACCTTTCTTATGACTCTTCTAATATTTGCATTAGTAATTTTATTTCCAAACAGTGCAGTATTTCTATAGTGTGCCAAATACTGAAAATTATCTACAGGAGTTGGTGGGACAGATGGGGATGCATCCCAAGAAGTTGTTCTACCAAATCCAATAGGATTGCCGTTAGATCCTGGATTTGATAATCCCAAAAAAACATAATAAGAATCGTCATTACTCAGGACAGAATCTATAAAATTATTAGCATTAGCAATTCTAAATTGATCTGTTACGATGGCTGCCATATTACATACTTTTTTAAATATTTATAAATGATTTATCAATCTAATTTTTCAGAAACTGCACCAGTAAATCTCAAACCCTCAGATCTACGTTGAATAGTTGGGAATGTGGTCAATCCAACATCATATGTTTTTCCAGTAACACCAATAGAAATTGGTGAACTTGATCTGGTTATAGATCTGAATACTCCCCAAGAAAATTCTCCGCAGAAATTACCATTTGTAGAAAGTCCGGAAACAGAAGTTCCAGAGTCAATATTACATGTAACAATACCAACATTACCATTGACTTGTATTGATTTTACAATGTAAATGTTATCCAGGAAAGTATTTCCAATACTAACAATCGCAGAATTGCTATTATCTACAGAAGTTACTCCAGAACCAATGTGAGTATTCTTTATTAAAATTGGATATCCAACATTAAGGTCACTTCCGAAAGAAGAACCTCTATCTAAGAAGAATTTGAGTCCAAGTGAGTGTCCACCCACACCTGTTGTTGTGCCAATTCCAGTAACAATTCCAGAGAATCCTTTTACATCTTCTATTTTTTCGAAGATTTCATAATTTACTTCTGGTAATGCAACTAAAGCTGAAGGAGTAATGGTAGTGGTATATCCAAATCCGGCATTAGTAAATGTGATTGGAGTCGTAATTGTTCCAGCACTACTTACTGTTGCGGTTGCTATAGCAGTTGTTCCGAGACCAACCCCAACTGTTGGTGGGGCAGAAATTTTAATGTCCACAGTAGATCCACTATATCCACTTCCACCGTTTAATATTGTTAATGAAGAAATTGTTCCACCAGAACCAACAGTTGCGGTAACACTGGCACCAGAGGAAACTTTAGTGTCTACTATTATAGCACCAAATGAATATGGAGAAGAAACATTGTACTTAAATAAATCTGGATCATCTACAAATATTTCAATATCACTAGTACTCATATCTCCGATAATTTTTGCAGTTGGTAGAATTTGAGAAACAATTGATGCTCTTGTCTTATTGACAAATTCACCATTAACCATTCTGTCAACTTTCTGTTTTGTCCAGGATAATGGCCTGAAATTGTTTTCATCGATTCCAACTCCATTATAAGAATTAGTTTCAATTTTGTCTGAAGAAGTTATATCAAAGATGATTCTATCCTCTTGAGATATTGTTGTTGGTAAACTATCTTTTCTAAGAAGTTCTACAGTATCACCTCTTTCTAATGTTGGAAATATATCTGTAACTAAAGTATCATCTTCACCCCTTGTTCCTCTATAGAAGAATATGTCAATATTATCTTCTGGTTTTGGTGCTGTAACAAAAGAGAATGATGTTCCACCATCAAATGTATAATTTACTCCAGGATCTTGAATTACCCCGTTAACAATTATTAATAAAATATTTGCAAGATCTACAGAAGAGTCATCATCTGGTTCTTCAAAACTCAACAAATTATCATTATAGAAAATTGGGAATCTTAAACGTATACCGTCTTGGAAATTCTTAATATTATCTATGTAATCAAGTTCACCAAATTGCCAGAAACTGAATGAATCACTAAATGTATCCAAAACAGTTAGTTCAAAAGTAGATCTTGGTTCACTCAATCTGGAATCCGTAACTAATCCTACAGGTGTAAATACATCACCCCTTCTAAATCCAAATCCATTTCTCTTAATTTTAAAATCTGTAACTTCGAAGAATGTTGATCCAATACCAACAGTGGAGCTTGCTCCAACACTAACATCTAACAATAATCCACTTCCAGTATCTGTAGTAGTTCCAATTCCAATCCTAGAAATACCAGTAACACTTAAGTTTTCATATGAAGGTTCTGAAACAAATATTTGTGGATTTGAATATCCTGTTCCACCAGCACCTATAGAGAACGATAAAGTTCCACCAGCACCAACTGTTGCCGTGATAGAAGCAACATCTCCACTATGTCCTTCTTCAAATACGGAAATACCTATAGAAACTATCCCATTATATCCGGATCCATTTATATCAGTAGATCCAAGACCAACAGATACAATAGACCCTGCTCCATCCACAACAGCAGTAGCAGAAACACCCACTAATGGAGCATATCCATTTCCACCACTAGATCCTAAGGAAACAATAATTCCACCTCTAGGAATCTGATTCTGATTAACGTCACTTTCAACTGAAAGAATACTATTCGGATCACCAATATCTGTTCTAATCCCACTGAATACCACTGATGATATTCCTGGAGGAGGGGTAAGATTTTCGATTATGCTAAAGTTATTGTCCGGATTATTTGCAGTGGTTGGTGTTTGGAATATTCCGTTAATAAACATGATACCATTTCCACCGGTAGTTCCAATACCAGAAGTATTTGCACCATCAACTGTCAACGTGAACGTTCTAGCAATACCAGTAAATCCGTCCGAAATATCATCATAAACCTGATTAGTATCATAATTTTTTCTTAAGAAGACCCTTCCACTAAAATCTGATGTTTCAAATTTTAAGTTTTGGTCTGTTTTTGTAATATTAAGACTTCCTCTTGGTGCTTCGTTAAAGAATATTTCATCACCAACAATATTAAATGAACCTCTATAAACATCAACATTTGTTGTGTCGATATGAGAAGTTCCTAACGTTCCAAATGAACCTCTCTCAACTAAAATCAAGTTTTCAGATCCGATATTTGTAATCGGTCCTACATTAGTAGTTCCCAATCCGACGTTAATAACTGACATGTACTCATCATCAATTTTAAGAACATCATTAGGATTTATCGTTGATATTCCACTTAAGGTAAAAGTGTCTGTAGTCGTGGAAATACTTCCACCATTTCCAGATAAAGTAGTTTGAATCTTAGAATAACTCAAAGGAGATTGAGCTAAGTTATTGATTGTGATTATACACTTTTCATTTTTCTTTGCCATTTCAAATTGATGTGCATTACCTTCACCAAAAGAAACAAACGTAACTGCTGTTCCCGTTTTAGTTGTAGATATTCCAAATGTATTAACAGTTTTATTAACAACAAAAACCGATGATGGTAATGTATCAATGATAGATCCATTTTTATACATCATTGGAGTTGATCCAACTCCAACAAAAGTTGATTTTGGAGTGTATATAAGTTCTTCATTATCATTAAAGAAATGATTATTAATTGAAAATGTTCCAGTAGAAGCATTTAATACATCAGTATTTTTTGGATTAAATTTCTTAGCAAAAATAGGAACATTTTGATTTCTTAGAACAAAATTATTTTTATTAATTCTTTCTCCATTTATCGCAAGATATTGAGAAGTTTTTAGGGATTCGGAATATCTCCCTACAATGAAATCTCCAGGATCATTGACAAAATCTGTTTGAGAGTAAAAACATTCATTAAAAGAAGAAATATTAATATCATCAGTTTCATTGGAATCTGGATAAAATACAAGTTCCAGATTGTCTCCAACATATCTTCCACCAAAAGATCCAACTCCGGAAGTGCTTCCAACTGAAATAAATTGGGTTTGTTTAGTATAAACATTAATGCTATCTTGAACTATCAAAACTTGATGAAGAGACTTTACAGTGCCTACACCAACTTCGACCAATGATTTTGCAGAATCAAAATTGAATTTATTAAGAGTCAAAATAGATGTTGAAATGCCAGAAGTTGTGGTGCTAAATCCCACTTCATAAATTGCTGATCTTTCATTTCCTACTGGTTGATCAGAATTCCTGTACCTAAAAGTACTGCTTATTCCGGAAGAACTAGTAGTGCCAAATCCAACAATCTTAGTTTTAACAACAACATCTAATGAGGTATCATTTTCGTATTTTAATTTTAATAATCCATTTTCAATATCAGCACTAAAACTTCCAAGTTGATCTACAGATCTATTGAATTTAGATGTATCAAAATAATATTCTGCAATGTTGGTATCATTTCCTTCACGAGTCACATACAATTCAACAAAATTTGCTTTATTACCATTTTCTTGAGTTACATACGCATTTGCATAAAGAGATTTTATTTCGGATGAAATCCCTACAATGGAAGTAGTTGCTCCTGTAATAACTTCTCTAATATCAGTTAAGACATCAACAAATCCAACTGTAATCGAACCAATTCCAAGACCAGGTGAAAACTTACTTTCAATAAACTTAATATCATATTCAGTATCAAAAGGATCTTTGGGTTTAAACTTTAAGAAAGATTCATTAAGAAAATCGTCGGTTTCAACTACAAATTCCCCATAATCATTATCAGATGATACAAAAGAAGTACTAAACCCATCACTTGCTAATGAAGTCTTATCTAAAATAAATGAGTTTTTACTTTCATTATCATTAAGAACAATTAAATTTGTCAATTGGACTTGGGTTCCAGAAAGATTACTAACCTTTAACAAATAATTAACATACGATTGTGAGAAATCCGTCTCAAGAATATTTGTAAATTGTTTTGGATCGGATTCTGCTGATGAGAATTGATCTGAAATATCATCGATCCTCAATCCAATATTTGTTGTGCTCTTATTGTAGTTTGTAAGTTTTTTTGATTTTAACTTTATAAATCTTGATGTTAAATTAACAACATCAACATCTACTGCTGTATCAAAATTATTAATAGTATCTACTCTTTTTTCCTCAAAAATATTCTTTACGATAGTTGTTTCATCATCAGTTCTAACAATACCTAGACTCTCTAATGGTTCTGAAGATATTTGAGTATCAGAGAAATTTTTAAGACCAGAAATATGAACTAAGTTATTTACTGGTGTCCTAATATCTTCCCATGATTGGGAACTTTTAATTGAATATGAAAGATTTTGATAATAATTATTATCAGGAATAACTTGATAATCTTCATTCAGTTTTCCGGTATTTTTTGTCCAACCTTCATTTTTTTCAGTAGAAAAATCTATCTTATAAAATCCTTCAAAATTTTCAAGATTTTCAATTTTAGCAATATTTCCTGAATTTTTTCCTGTAATAATTTCTCCAACGGAAAGTGGATATGTGCCAGATACTTTAATTCCTGAAGAATCATCATATTCAATAACTGTTAAATCTCTTTCAATTCCGTCACTTATTAAAGTTTCACCAATAGCAAAGAAAGATTTTTTTAAAAAGACACTAAAAGTTGGATAACTGGACTTATTTACTGCAATTCCCGAAGAATCTTGTATTGTTTTTGCAATACCAGTATTTGTTGTAAGTCCTGCAAGATTTACTGTCAATTCATCATCTACAAGTCCGGGTACAAATTTATTTTTATAGTTTGAAACTGTAAAGAATTTGTACCCATAATCTTCCGAATTAAATCCATCTCCAACAGATGAATATTGTTGAATTCCTTCAACAAAGATTTCATCTCCAATACTAAATGGGTCTGTAGAAAATCCCAAAGACGGTGTTGTTAAGACGCATGTAAATATGCCTGTTGAACTTGATAAAACTTTTTTTATAGAAACTCCATTAGTATTGTTTACGGAAAAAATCTCTGCAGATTCATTTGATATTCCTTTAGGTTCAGATTCAATACTCACAGAAACAATTGCAGTTCCATTTAAATTTGCACGTAAGATACCAGAAGTTACTTTCTCTCTTGTTGATTGATCAACAACTATTAACTCCGGAGTTTTAATGAAATTCTTACCACCATAAGTTACGGTTACAAAACCAATGGCATTCGAGTCTTCAAGAATTATCTTAGGTGATATAAATGCTTTTGGAGTTAAAGTTATATCGGAAGAATATTCAAATCCTGGATTAATTATTCTAACCTCATCAATATTTCCTATAGTATCTGATGTAGGAATCGCATATAAATTTTGACCGTCTGTCGAGTTAGTATTAATAATTTCTGGAACTTTTTTATATCCAAAACCAGAGTTTATTAAATAAATTTTATCAACAGGACCTTTTGCTGAAGAAGATGTGGTTGAATATTCCAACACATCACATTCTGATGAAATATATGTGTCTTTTTCTGGATCATCTTTTAATCCAATATTAAATGTTGTATTTGCAATTCCAGAAACAGTATAAGAATTATTGTAAGCACTGTCTGAAAAAACTATTTGCGAATAATTATTTACGTCTATATCAGAGGTAGAAATTCCACCATTCTTTTCTAAAGTATAGAAAAGTTTATCTGGAATATTAGAAGTATAATTTATTGTAAGAGTTGCATTTGTGGTGACTCCAATTGTCCCAACACCAGATAAACTAAACGTCGAAGTAGAACCTGTAGATACAAACTCATTAAGTAAATTTTGATCATAATAGAACCTTAAATTGTATCCATCTAAAGAAGTGTCTGATACATCAAAAATAAGATTATTATTTTTTGTTGCAGTAATTTTTGGATTTATTAGAGAAATTTTCTGAGAAGATCCACCTGTCCCAGCTATCCCTATTGTAATTGGTGGAATTTGTTTTGAGTTTTTATATGTTTTTGATAATTTAATATTATCAGAATCAACTTTAAATACAAAATAAGATCCAGTAGTTAATCCAGAAGAAACTACATTAGCATTATAATAAACTTTATCACCAGTTTTTAATTTATGATCAGTTAATTGAATTTGATCTGTAGAAGTACGTACAGAATCTGATCCAAATCCAATTGGATTTACTAATAGATTTCCTGATGTATTGTTTCTAATAATTCTAACACCTGTCGATGTTCCGATACCTACTGACAAATTAGGTTTAATTGCTAAGGTAATTGTATCATTGACGGTTAAACCATGAGAAGTTGATACAGATACGGTTGATTCAATATGCTTAACATCACCTTTTCTTTGTACAAAATTTGTTTCAAAGAAATAATCATCCACATTATCTCCATTTGTTCTAAAGAACACTTCATCACTATTGAAAGAAGTCTTAATGCCAATAACATTTCTACTTTTAGGAACAGCATAAACTTCCGAAGGAATATCAAATGGTGTACCAGATGGGGAAGTGGATATTGATAATATTGTGTTTGAATTTCTATTAAATGTAATTAATTGATTATTAGACAATCCATGATTTTCCAGATATATTCTTTGGGAGGTAATATCTCTAGAAATTGTTTTATTTCCTAAAGAAAATGTAACATTAACTCCTATTCCTGTTGTAGTACCAGCACCTACAGATTCATTTGGATTAAAATATAATTTCTTATTAAATCCAGATTCGAAGTAATCAAGAGACTTATTTATTTCAAATGTAGAGGTTTTGAAAGAAACTGCCGTTCCAATTGCATGTGTTGTTCCAGGTTCTCCTCTTTTTACTCTAACAATATTTTCCTTCGGAAATATATTTAAAACTTGTAGAGTTTCAGTTCCAATTCCCAAACTACTTCCGGCAGAAAGTGAAGAGGGAATGCTAGTCAAATAAATTTCTGTAGAAGCTGCCCCAGTTCCAGATATTTCTGTAGTTAATCCACTGTTTTGAAAAGATTCAACTGAAATTTGAAATGACCCATTTAAAGATGAAAGAACATTAGTGCTAAATCCTGAAATATTAATCGTAGATTTATCTGCAAGAGTATGATATGGAGAAACATGACCAGTTATCTTATTATCTTTCCATACAAATATAACATCATTAAAAGTTTCTTTTGTAGTTTCTATTTTGTTTATTGTTTTTCCCTTAATTGATGAAATTTTTGCCTGAGCCTCATTCAGAGAAATATTAATATCAGAGTTATCAAATTCTAATTTATCTCCTACTTTATAATCTTTACCAGCATTAATAATATCAAATCCTTTTATTGATCCTTTTGATATGGATTCAATCTTTATGTTTTGTCTGGAAATTTCATTACTTTCGGTAAGGAAATCATTTCCAGCATTTTCGTCCAAAACTTTATATGGAAGAGTATTTCTAAAAAGTTGAGAATTATTAAAATCAAAACTTTGATTTAAGTCTTTGTTTTCTTTTATTAAAGTAGACCTATAAGTTTTTCCAATAAAATACGGAAATGTGGGTGTTTTAGTTAAAGGATTTATTGTGGCATGATATGCATAAACACCATTGGGAAAATCTGCATTTTTTTCAAATCTTCCATTATGCTCATCCAAGTCTCCAGAAAAATCAAATTTATAGTCATCAACAAAAAATCCAACAGGAAAGTTTTGTACTGGTGGCCTATCAAAGATATGTCCAATATCTTGGACATAACTAGAAGTTAATGTTTTAGTTGCTGAATTTATATTTTTTGGATCTGATAATCCAAAAGGTCCATATATTGGATTTCCATCATATGCCCATCCGATAATATCGGATAGTGAATTTTCCGTATCTTGAAATGCATTTCTTACGATTTCAGAATATCCAGTAGAGTAATATGAAAGTCCCTTTTCTGATTCTGCAAATATTTGATAATTATCATCTGCAGTTAATTCTGTTTGATTTATATTAAGAGATCTAACATTAGATTCAAATAAAGCATCTTTTCCACTGGAAATTACATCCACTCTAGTAGTAGTAGAATATCCAATTCCAGGATTTACAACTACTACGATATTAACTTTACCTTCAGAAATAGTTGCTCTAATTTCAGCACCAGATCCAGATCCAGAAGGATCAACGACTTTTAGTTCTGGAATTGAAAAATAATCAAATCCACCAAATTGCAAATTAGCATCTACGACAGATCCATTGACAATAATTGGTTTGACTTGAGCATTCTTTCCAGTTTTTATTGTAAAATTGGGTTTTCTTTCAAAATTTTTGATTGTAGAACCATATTTTGTGCCTTCTTCATAAAGATAAGCATCTATAATTTCACCTTTTACAACTGGTGTAGTTACAAGAGTTTTAACTTGAGTAGTTGTTCCAATTCCGCTAGAGGTGAATTCGACATTGACCGCAATATCGGGATATTTAAATTGTTGAAATCCAGTTCCAGAAGTCTCAAGATTTATATAATCCTCTCGTTCAAAATTGGTAAAATTAGTTCCACCAACTCCAGCATCGCATAATCTAAAACTATTCAAATTTAAAGGTAAAACATAATACTGATTTGTTGTTGTTAATCCAGAAATTGTTTGTGGTTGAGTCGATCCAATTCCAGAAACTGCATTATACTCTACAATCTCTCCCTTTAAAAACCCATGATTTTCAAAGTTGATAGTATCATTTGATGTAGTAATCCCTGATGGTTTTACTAATAATTTTCTATTAGTTACTTTTCCACCATCAATTATATTAATTTTTGTTATAGTATTTTTTAATTCTCCAGTTAAGAACTTATGTGTTCCTGATAAACTAGTGTCTGCTAATCCAACAACATTAGTATTATTCAAATAATCATCAAAAGATTCAAATATTTGAATAGTTGAATTATTATCTACTTTTGCATAATATGTCGAATTATCAATTAGAGATGATAATCCTATTCCAATACTGATATTTGGATTTCCATTATTTCTATAAATTATTTCCTCACCATTTGATAAATTATGATCCTCAACAAAAGTTATTTGATTAGTGGTAACATCTACTCCACCATTTTCAGTGGTAGATCTACCATCAAATAAAATTTCTCTTCTTCTCTTAACAATAACAGGATCAAAACTTCCACCAGTAATATTTCCACCAATAACTTTTATTGCCGATCCAGTATCAATATCAAAATTTTGCTCATCAACAAAAATCTTTTCGATGGTTCCAGAAATAACAGGTTGAACTAAAGCATTAGTTCCAAGACCAGAAGATGCAGATGGTTGCACTTTTGGTGGGTTAATTAGATCATATCCACTACCACCAAACAAAACCTTGAGATTTTTTAATGGTCCATAATAAATTTTATCAGTAGTTTTATAATTATTAATTTCAACTCCATTAACTAAAATTCCTACAGATCCAGGAACTGTCTCTTCCTTTGTCCCATTCTCAATATTTGGTTGGGATAATGGAATTTTTTTTAAAATCTTATCGGGATTTATTATTGATGATCTTTGAGAATATAAAGTAAATGTTTGTTCACCCAATCCAGAAATTGGAGAGTTGAACTGCAATGCATCAGACTCATTATCAATAAATGTTAGTGAAGAAAATAATTTTATACTCTTTGGATTTGATAAAACTTTTACATAATAAAATCCTACTTCCAATCCGGTCAATGCAGTTGATCCAGATGCTGGTGAATAATATATTTTATCTCCAGAAATAAACGGAACATCATTATCAAAAGTTAATGTAGTATAATTTCCAGTCGAAGAATTTATATCAAGTAAATTTCCTGAAGATGAAGTTAAAGTTGATTTTTTTACATTTGCTGTTATTTGATAATCAAAGAAATTTGTATTTCCTGTATATGAGGGTAAAGAATTTGAAGCAACATACAAATTTTCTTGATCTACGTATACATTTTGAACATCAGAAACAAATGTATTATTTCCATATTGAAAAGGAACAAGTGAGCTACTTGCTTTTTTAATTCTTCTTCTCAAAGAGTATGTTTTATTACTTTGTGAAATAAAATTAAAATTGGATAAAGAAATTTGTTTTGATGATGAACTTATCGTAGAATCTACGTATGGGATGTTTGAAGTTGTAGTTGGATATATTACAGTATTTGATCCTAATTCTAAAATTTCTATTTCATCACCTTTTTTTAATTGTGATCTATCAACAAAAGATTTTAATATTACAAGAGATCCAGATATACTTTCAATATCTATTGTAGAACTTGTATTATAAATCCAAGTATTAGCAACAATTTCTTTATATGTTTTATTTGATTCTGGGTTAGATATTTTATCGCCTATACTTTTTACAGTTAATATTTGATTTTCTTTAGCTATGACATTATCAGACTGTTGTACAAAATCAGACAATACACCCGTCAGTCTAAACTCTACTTTTTTGGACAGGTCTCCATCTTCATATCCATAATAAGTATCATCAATCAAATATAAATTTTCGGTTTTATTAATGCTATTTTCTATACCAGAACAACCTAAAAATTGATTAACACTCTTATCAACATAAGTTACTGTGTTATCTCCAACTTTTAATATTCCAGACGTACTAAAACCAATTGTAGAATCTACAGTTATTACTTGTCCCCCAATTGCAACATTATCAATTGATTTTGTGTTTGGAGTAACCTTGAACAATCCATTTATTAAAGAATTTTCGCCAAATCCAACAAAAAGAGATAGTTTAAAATATTGATTTTCTTTTCTAGTAAAAGATTCTACGGATGTTACGGATGCATTTGTATCAGAATCTCCAGTTTTATAAATTGTTTGTCCAACCAACTTAGTAGGATCTCCAGAAAAAATTTCTGATACAACAGTTTTTCTTCTGATATAATTGGCGTCTGATGGTTTTAATAAGTAATCTTCTAAATTTATTACCTTAGAATCCTCCCCAAAAAGAACATTAAATAAAATTCTAAATGAATCTTCTGTACCTTTAGAGTTATAGAATGATCTTGCTAATTTAATAAAATTGCCAATATCAACTTTATTATCAAATTGTCTTTCTTCAAATCCAGGAGCAAAAGTAAATTTTAATTTAGAATAAAATTCTTTTAGAAATAAAGAACTTAAATTTTCTACCTTTGCGGCAGAATCATGAGAAGATGCAGACGTTTGAGAAAAGAGTAACTCTTCTTGATTTAAATCTTGATGATATTTGCTTATACCACTAAATCCACGAACACATCCAGTAAAACTAGTTGTGGTGCTTCCAGTATACGTGATTATTTCATCATCAATTTTTAATAAACCATAACTATTTGGAAATCCTTTTGTACTTGATACATTGATTGTAGTATCATCAGAATCTATCGATGATGACAATATTGCACTATCAACAATAACTTCTGGTTTTAAATTATCAAGTTTTAGATATTGATCCAAATTTTCTGCAATATCTACAGGTCCACCCTGAAATTCTTGAGAAATATAATATTGCTTTAAAAATTCTGATGTTTTTGGACTTTCATCCAAAACAAATTCTGGTAATTGACTATCAATTATGTCTTGAATCTTGATTCTAGATTCAAATCCAGTTTCTATCATTTTACTCTCTAATTAAAGTACCATTTGAATAGCTAGATGTATAGAAGTCTCTGACAAATACTGTGCCCGATATTTCATCACCAGAAGATATAACATCCTTTACCATATTTATTTTACTTTTTGAAACGTCAAAATTCAAATAAAGATCTCGCAATCCAACAATATCATTTGACTCTGGAAACGCTTGAATTTCTATTACATTATTTGGCTTTACTGTTGATGTAATATTAATAGTTCCTATGTTAACTTCACCTTTTACATAGTCAACTGTTCCGACTGCCTTAGTAATAATTGTTATATTTTCATCATTAGAATTTTTTACAACTGATAATATACCAGTTTTACCATCTGCATTTGGAGTGTCTGTAAAATATACTACACCAGATTCTTCTGCTATAGTAAACCCTGTGGACTTTATATTCCTACCTTCAGACTTCACATGGAATTGATTGCCAAAACAAAGTTCATATTGAACTTGTTGATTTAGTAATGCAACTAAATTTCTTCTTATGACTACTTTGGTTATATTAGAGGTTATTGAAGATTCTGTATCATCAATTGTTTTTAAAATTTTACTGTATTTAAATCTTCCACCAAATTTATTTACATCAGATTTTTCAGAATAATTTGTCAGTGAATTGGATACTTTTGTTTTTAATGAATCTGCAGAACTAATTTTAGAATCATCATAGTAAACAAAAGTATCCAATTCAATATATAAAATTTTTAAATCTATAATTTTTTGATTGATTCCAGATATTGAATATTTTTTTAAATCTGATAAAATTAAAGACTTGTTAAAATCAGAAACAAAAAAACCATTTTTTGGTTTTATTGATATTTCAACTACTCCAAATTGAGGAGGGTCTAACTCTTCTCCACCAATAACAGAAACTGATTCAGTATCTGAATATATTGTTTTGATTATAGATTCATAGTCTCTAGATGTTACTGCTCTATTTTGTGCAGCGTATATAGAGGGTGCATAGTTTTTAATGGAGGTTATGGATTCTATCTCCCCACCATTCTGAGATTTGGTATTTGTGGTTACTGAAAATGAGTTTGGTATAAGAACATTACCAAGATCATCGGTGAATACTCCCGAAAATCCAAAAATTGATACATCATTACCATCTTTTCCATTTGTTACCAGATAATTTACAGTTATAATTTCTCCTTCTTGCAACTTTCTACCAATAAGACCATCTCCAAACAAAATTTCATATTTTTCATCTTGAATCTCTTGTAAGAAGTAAACCAAAGATTCTTTGTTTATGTCTTTGAGAGTGTTTGACTGAAAATATTCTATACCATCACTAGTTTCATTTTCCTTTTTTATATAAACTTTGATAGTGGAAGTATCAATAAATGGATTATCTAATATAAATCTTTGATCTAAAGATCCATCAAAGGTAAATGTTTTTGTAAGAAAAGTTCCTTGAATTATCTCAATATTATTAAAAACTGATCTTCTTGCGCTTATAGTGTTTAAGTTTTGTTCGAAATCAATATTTTCCGTAGTTCTTTGTACATTCTCTAATATTGAAAATACTTCAGAAGTATTACTTACATTTCCAACAAAACATAAACCTCTCTTCAAATTTATCGTTGCTGTTTGTGTGTCTTCAACATCTACTGTAAAGCTCACAATTGCTCTTGCAGCAGTTCTAGATCGAGGCAAATATCCAATGTTCCTTGCAAGAGATACAACGTTCTCACGAACGGTTGCAGAGTCCAAGAAGGACTCATTCACAATCATGTTTGAGTTGAATGCAGTTATATATGTGTTATATGCAAGAGTATCGATTAATATTGAAAAATTGGATCCATCAAAATCAAATCCTGAAAAATCAGAATTTGCACGAAGATAGTCTTTAATCGATTCTCTTATCTGGTCAAAATCCAGATTTGTAAACTTTGTAAAAGGCATATTATCTTGTTGCCTCTAATAGGAATGAATATTCTTGTGTTGGAAACTCTTGTCCCACAATATCAAAGATGACTTTAACATCAAAAGCATTAATTTGTGGAAGAGGACTTACTTCTATTGCTAAATTATCGACTCTTGATTCGAAATTTTCAATAGAAGTCTCAATTTGATCACTAATTACTGATGCAGTACCAAAATCAATGAACTCAAACAGACTTCCTCTTACATCAGATCCAAATAAAGAGTTAAAAAACTTTTCAGTAGGTATTGTTAAAACAATATTTCTCACAGATCTACGAATAGCTGCTTCATTTTTAAGAACAGGTAGATCTTTAGTGATGGGATGTGGAACAAATGATAAACTAATATCCTTAAATACTCTGGATATCTTCCGATTTGGCATTTTGACTAGAGTTTTCTGACTCTATTTATACCCTATTCTGCAAGATTGTTTTGTTCCTTCTTTAAATCATCGTGCATAATCTCCTGAAGCACTTTTTCTTCTGGATTATTCGTTTTTTTGGGTAATGACCAGTAATCTGTTGCCAAAGTTGTCGTTCCCCACACTTCTTTCATATAATTTTTATTTCTGTCTACTGGTGAATTGCCCATTTTACTCCTATTTTGTTAGAATAGAACTTTTTGAGGGGTTCCTATCCCTATTTTATTTATTTTTCATCCTCTTCAGATGAATTTTCACGTTCTTTTGCCGTTTTCCAGAAATATTCATCCTCACGACCCATTCCAAGTCTATCATTTCCATTCTCAACCTGATAATATTGAGTCGAAACCTTAAAATCGGGCATTTTAGGGTCAACAGGTGTCAAACTATTATCAAAAATACGTAATCTATTGTTTGGATACAGTGCATACTGCCCATTCTCAAGTTCAATCAGATTATGAGACTTATGTTCAGCAGGATTTTCACTAGTAGCCCAATCAACATAGTCCGGATCATGATGATAGTTATCAATGGTACAAATATATGTACCTTTTACATTACCAAAGTCCCGTGTATAACATTCAAAGTCCATTGAACCAATAAATTTCTTATCTACCGATACGACCCCATAGTCCATACAATTCCAAAACTGTAGGTTTGGTAGGTTCATGTCCGGACTTGGGGTCTCAGGGTCTGCTACAAAGGCACTGATAGGCAATTTATCATACATTGCCGCATATTCTGGTAGATAAGTCTCAAAATAAAAAGCACGTCCAGGAATCGATTTAACCGATACCCAGACGCCCTTTACAAATTCACCATGTCCACTTTGATGATCGGTTAGGTATTCCTTACGAACCCATACTTCTTGTGACGGAAGATTTGCAATCAAACATGCCATATAGTGTCAATAAAACTACACCTATATATCAACCCCGTCCTTGTCCACGATACACTTTACGCTTTCCATTACGAGAAGTCGCGGCATACTTCGTGTGCTTTCCACTCCCTTGACGAGTTTTCTTCGGTTTTCCTTCTATAAAACCATTACCACTTAATCCAACCTTTGAACGTACTGCCATAATAACTCTTTAATACTTTGTAATTTTTGTCTCTAAATCTTGTGGTCTTGGAAAACCTTTCTGATAATACTCTATCGAAAGATACTCCATCTTATCAAAATATTCTTCTTCAGTCAAGTTCTTGTATAATACTTTCCCTTTATGGAGAATTGTATATTCTGTCAGACTCATCAGATAACTCTTGTTTTCTCATGCCCAACACGAATCCGAGGATCACACCAAATCTTAAATCCTGCTTCGATAGCGTCGAGACAGAATGATACATCCTCTCCACACATATCCTGTACCTCTCCTGACTCAAAAACTTGCATCTTTGGAGCAAACCATGGATACTTCATCTCAGAATTCTCAAATACTCCGTGCTTAATCAGTAACCATCCAAATCCTGCATAATCTACAGTAAACGGTTTACGACGCTTCGAAATACTCTCCCCGGTTTCATGATTCATGACTCCACCATTATTACGGAAATCATCCTCTTCCATCCAATGTGCAACTGAAGTTGTCTTACCATCTTCTGTCATATACCATCCACTTGCAATATCCTGATCCATTAATACCAATTGCCAGAACTTCTCTGTGCTAAACACAATGTCACTATCAATCCACAACTGATAATCATAATTTAACTTTACATCCCATGGAATTTGATCCGGTCCTCGCAGTACATTCGCACCTAAACACTTACATCTGGCAAAATTTACCATTGATGAATAATCTTGCGAAATTTGGATGCTGGCACCTGCCTGCACTAAATCAAAACAAAGTTGTACAAAGTTTTTGAGATACGTATAAGATACTCCTCTACCTGGTAAACAAAAGACAATGGACTTGCCTTTTACCATTTCTTTTGCCTTCGCATAGTCCCATTCTGGACCACTCTCAGATGCTTTGGGTGTCTTTGCTTTTACTGTAAATCCTTTAGCCATAACTGTAAATGAACTACGTCACTATCATAACACTATATCTATACACCGTCAAGATCTCGGTTCTGCAAACCTCATGACTCTTCGAGATCCTTAATAATAATACAATCACTCTCTACCTCGATATTTACTTCTGTTCCCTCGTACCACCCCTTCTCATCACATATCCATTCCGGTATCGTAATAATATGTTCCCCACTTACTGGATCGATCTCTATAGTCGTAAAATTTTCTTGCGGATTTTTTTGCATATCTTTGAATCCTTGTACCATTTTTTATATATGAAAAATTTTTTTTATTAGAGTGTTATCGAGGTCGGACTTTGGGTCGTTTATAGCTTAGGGTAGTGAGGGGGTTTTATATACGGGGCACGGCAACGCATAACATAAGGGGGGCAATCACCCCCCACTGCTGTTTACGAACGAATGCCCTTATCTATCAACTGCCTGCGAACTCCCCTCCTAACTTGATTCATAGCATGAGGGCATGATGGTGATGATGGGGCAGTATATGTAAATCCTACATAATGCCTAAAGACTAAATGTGTCCTTTGACGTTCTAAGTCATAACCCATAGAATCCATGAAG
>Ga0115566_10000609_pt1 | contig 30972 bp, 27 predicted proteins | sample COGITO_mtgs_1204_3_FD_87173 | JGI IMG/M metagenome (GOLD analysis project Ga0115566, IMG submission 87173) | Pelagic marine microbial communities from North Sea - COGITO_mtgs_120405 | ecosystem: Environmental > Aquatic > Marine > Epipelagic | place: Germany:Helgoland, sampling site Kabeltonne...
GTCATTTGTATCACCTGAAAAACCAGCAAGCGCTGGGCATGGCACGATAGCAATTCCAGGAGCAGTAGCTTCTCTAATGCGACTTTATAATGAACATGGCTCAATGCCATTAGAAGATATTATGGCATCGGCTATCAAGCATGCCAAAGAAGGTTTTGAAGTCATCCCAGGGGAAGCAGCACGACACAAAATCGCGTACAAAGCCATGCTGAATGACCCTGGTTTTAGAGGGCAAATGCTTAAAAATGACTCTGCGCTTTACAATGTAGGAGAAATATTAAAGCAACCGGATCTTGCCAAAACACTTGAACGAATTGCAGTTACAAATGGGGCTGATTTTTATAAAGGAGAAACAGCGCGATTGATTGCAAAAGACATGAGTGAAAATGGTGGATTCGTTACAATGGAGGACATGAAAAATTACCGCGCACTAGATGCTAGGTATGTGACGACAAATTACCGAGGGTACGACATTCACACTATCCCCGCTCCTGCTGGTGGCGGATTAGTGGTAAAGACCCTGAACATTTTAGAACAGTTTGATTTGAGTACAATGACTAATGCACAATGGGCTTCCGTTATGAACCAAGCATTGGCCATTTCGATACAAAGTATGCAAGATGATTACAAGGAAGAAGACTTAGACCTTGTCCAAAGTAAATCCTGGGCAAAACGACAAGCCAGAAATGTAATAATTCCGCCGGCTAGGAAGGCAACAACTTATCTACTTGAAGGCAACCAAGAATTACTTGCGAGCAATACAGATTGGAGTGGTGACACCTGGGGTGACGACAGCCATCATACCACGCACTTTGTGACTGCCGATTGCCAGGGGATGGTAGTTTCAATTACCCAGACTGTAGGCCCATTATTTGGATCTAAAGTAATTACACCTGGGCTCGGCTTTGTGTACGCCTCAACCATGGGTGCTTACCTCTCTAATTCTGATCAAGCTCCAGGCTCTAGACCAAGAACTACGATTGCTCCTACAGTAGTAACAAAAGACGGAGAAACAATAATGGTGCTTGGAGCTGCAGGAGGATTAAGAATTCTATCTGGCATTGTTCAAACTATTTCAAGGTCAATTGATCAGGACATGAATTTAGAAGCTGCTGTTGCCGCTCCAAGAGTTCACCCTGATACTGGAATTGATCCTGACACGGGTGGTTTTAAAGTCTTTGGGAACAAATTTAGTGCGGAGTTCACACCAACAAATGGCTGGACAAAATCCGATTCCGTTGAATGGACAAATTCAGGATTTGAAGTTAGCCCAATCACTCGCTACGGTGCTTTTGCCAGGGTTCATGCTGTAAGTCTTGACCCTAAAACAAATACTTGGACCGGTGTTGCCGATTTAGACTGGGAAGGTACCGTTCTGGGTACTAGCACTGACAATTGTAATAATTAGCAGATGAACTACTTAGTTTTTGGATTGTGTTTATTCGACTATTTTACCATCTGGTGGTATAACAAAAAGTGCATTCTCAGGAATTCCAGTACTCAGTGTAATATTCTCAAAAATCACTTCTCTTCTCGGTGCACCTACAACACCGTCTTTATAAACGTACCAGACTAATTTAGACGGCAATACCACACCACTAATATCCTTCCAATCCTCGTATTTAATCAGACTGAAATTCTCGCTGGACTCCTGACTTCTGAAAGTAACTGTGTACATCAGCCATGCCATCTTGTTTGTTACTTTATCATAATAAACGATATAGTTGTCTTTTGGGGAGTCTCCCACCCCAGCGTCATATGATATTTGAACTGCACCATAATTGACCCCAAGAATCTCTCGGTCTTCAAGCTCTTCATAAAAAACCCCTGGATCACCAACAACAAAAGGCATGGAGAAAAAATAAAAATACAGGTTATGAAAAAATCGCGCATCACCTTTGTAACTATTCTCCAATGGGCTTATCCAAACATCCGAACCATCTGAACCTATTGTCCAATCAGCAGCCTCTATTCGAACTTTTCTGCTTTGAAGCTCGACAACATGCTTCTCACCCCCCCTTTCAAAAGTCAACTGGCGCTGATTACTCCATGCTTCAAACCCACCATGAGCCTCAAATACATTCTGAATGGACTTTGAATGATGTGCTCCTACTGCTTGTATGTCCTCCGTTTCCTTATTGTCTTCATTGGAAGTAGGTTGGCATGAACCAACACTGATAAACAACAAAACCAGAATAATATTTTTCATAATTTATTGAAGGTTTTTAAAACCAAGCACCAAAAATTAATCCTTATTCATGGTAAATTCAATGTCACAGCCATTCGCTTCATAAGTGTACACTAATTGATTATTCGAAATTGCATAAGTCCCCGAAGTTATTGTATTAGCATCAAATCTAATGGTCAAGGTCCCTTCACTCGCTGAATAAGTTCCATCTATGAAAGATACTCTGTCATCAACTATGGTTTTACCTATAAAAGCTGACTCATCATCGAAAGTATATTGTATACAATCGAAGGTCGTGCAAACTAAGTTAGTCTCAGAAGAGTTATTCTCTTCGTTCTCACAATTAGAAATAACCAAACTAACAGCTTTCCACACGCCTACCAATTCTGGGTCAACAAGATTAACCTCCGGCGAATCATCACTAATACAACTAGAAATTGCAACCAATGCCATTAAGGCAAGTACATATATATTTTTCATTCTCTCTTAAAATTATCTATCCCACATATTGCTTTTCTGCAGCTTACAAATGTATTGAATTATGGAATATATTTCTCCTCTAATTCAAAACCATTATTAGAACAACTTAAAACGTTTAACAACCCCATTAAGACATTAAAGCGTAGTAATAGTTTAAACTTCGTGCAAATAAAATTGATTCAAAGCGTAGATTTAAGATATTTGTCCTCGCATTAAAGAGCAACGTTTTGAATCAAATTCAATTGCAGAAAATTATTAATGAAAGAAATACTTGCTGAAATCATCACGATCGGTGACGAAATACTTTACGGTCAGATCATAGATACCAATTCACAGTGGATGGGGGCTGAATTAGACCAAATTGGAGTCAAAGTTTTAAGAAAGACGACTATTGGAGACCAAGAAGATCAAATGTTAACCGCCTTTACGGAAGCGGAAGCTAGGGTTGATTTGGTATTGATGACTGGAGGATTAGGACCAACAAATGATGACTTAACAATGCCAACTTTGGCTAAGTTTTTTAATTGTGAAGTTGTACAAAACCAGGAAGTCTACGAACATGTTCGACATTTTTTCGAATCTAGGGGACTCCCTTTTAATGATCCAAATAAAAAACAGGCCCTCGTTCCTGAAAATGCAGAAATACTACCAAATGAATTAGGTACTGCTCCAGTTACATGGTTTGAGAGAAACAATACAATCTTCGTTTCCATGCCTGGTGTTCCTTATGAAATGAAGAACATCATGCGCGCCTCTGTAATTCCAAGGTTCAAGAATTCTTCAACACTCCTTTTATTCATCATAGAATTATTAAGACTGTAGGGATTGGAGAGTCCTTTTTGGCAGAAAAAATTAAGCAATGGGAAGAAAATTTACCAAATAACATCTCATTGGCCTACCTTCCAAGTATTGGTCAAGTAAAACTTCGTCTCACAGCAAAAGGAGATGATGCAAGTGCACTTAAAAAACTTGTTCAAGACCAAATTAATTTGGTACTTCCTATAGCACAAAAATACATTTATGGTTATGATAAAACATCTTTTGAGGAAGCTATCGGTACTTTATTGATCCAAAAAAACAAATCAATCGCATTTGCAGAAAGCTGCTCAGGAGGATATGTTCAGCATAAGATTACAAAAGTAAGGGGTTCATCCAAATATTTCAGAGGAGGAATAGTTCCTTACCATAACGACCTTAAAATTGATATGCTTGGCGTCAAGCAGGAGACAATTGAACAGCATGGTGCGGTAAGTGAAGAATGCATCATAGAAATGGCCAATAGAGTACGCGAGAAATTCAATGCTGATATCGGGGCAGCGAGCAGTGGAGTTGCAGGTCCTGATGGCGGAACAGAGGAAAAACCAGTTGGAACAATTTGGATTGCATATGCAGATGGCAAACAAACAGTAACTAAAAAGCTGCAATTAACTCAAAATAGGATGTTAAATATTGAATTGACAGAAATATCAGTATTAAATTTGGTTAGGAAAAGTTTAGCGCTATAAAACATGGATAATATTTGGTAAAGCGTTATTTTTGTCTCCCTTTGAACTTTAGTTGAAGCATTTAAAATAGTAGATATGGCACTTGTAGAGATGGTGATGCCCAAAATGGGCGAGAGTATAATGGAAGGAACTGTTTTAAGTTGGTTAAAACAAGAAGGTGATGCTATTGAAGCCGATGAGTCGGTCCTTGAGGTAGCTACTGATAAAGTAGACACAGAAGTGCCAGCAACCCATGGTGGTATATTAAAGGCCATTTTGGTTAAAGAAGGTGAAGTCGTGCCTGTCGGCACTGCTATTGCAAAAATAGAAACTACTGAAGAAATAACGCAAGAAGCACCTGCAGCTCCCGTTGCTGCAGCGGTTAATGGCAAAGTGACTGATGCTGTTACTCAAGATGCTCCGGCTGCCGATGTCGTCTTAGATGCTCCTGCATCAGATCGCTTCTATTCACCATTAGTGATGAATATTGCCCGACAAGAAAAAATCACAATGACCGAACTTGAAAGAGTTATTGGCACAGGCCGTGAAGGAAGAGTAACTAAAAAGGACATTCTTTCTTATGTAAAAAATCGTCCGGCAGGTGGTGCAGCTCCAATAGCTGCTGCAGCTACTTCAGTTCCGGCGCGTACACCACAACCAATGCCAGTTTCTATCTTGGGTGAAGATGAGATCATAGAAATGGACCGTATGCGTAAGATGATTTCACAGCGCATGGTCGATTCTAAAAGAATTTCACCCCATGTAACTTCCTTTGTTGAAGGAGATGTTACAGGTGTAGTTAGCTGGAGAAACAAAGTCAAAAATTCATTCAAGGAAAGAGAAGGCGAGCCAATCACTTTCACTCCAATTTTCATTGAAGCGGTGGTGAAAGCCATCAAAGACTATCCGATGATGAACATCCAAGTAGATGGTAATAACATCATTAAGAAAAGGAACATCAATATAGGAATGGCCGTGGCTTTACCGTCAGGTAACTTGATCGTTCCAGTTATCCATAATGCAGATCAATACAATTTGTCAGGATTAACCAAGAAGGTAAATGATTTGGCCAGAAGGGGGAGAGAAAACAAACTTACTCCAGATGACCTATCGGGCGGTACATATACAGTGTCAAATGTTGGTTCATTTGGTAATGTAATGGGTACACCTATCATCATGCAGCCACAAGTCGGAATTTTAGCGCTCGGTGCAGTAGTCAAAAAGCCGGCAGTAATAGAAACTCCGACTGGAGATGCAATCGCAATACGACATAAGATGTTCTTATCTCACTCTTACGATCATAGAGTAGTCGATGGGTCTTTAGGGGGTATGTTTGTAAGAAGGGTTGCTGATTATTTAGAGAAATTTGATGTCACACAGAGTATTTAGTGGTAGATATTCAATTATAGATGTTAGAGGCTAGCCATTTAAAAAAGCATCCAATTGGAATCTTTTCTGGACAGAAATGATTTAAATTATAGTACGATAATGGTTAACTGATGAGTTTAGTTACAATCCAAGCAGCACACAATGGGTCGGAATTACTCGTATTGCGGAGTAGATTAGAGGCGGCAGGAATAAATTATTATTTAAAGAATGAATTCGTAACGCAACTCATGAACTATATCCCTTCTTTTATGGTAGAACTTCAAGTGTCAAGTATCGATTTAGAAAAGGCGCAAGAGATTCTTAATGAAACAAAAAACAATTAGTCGTTTAAACTTTGAAATGAATTCTGGCTTTGAGGCCTAAATTTAAATTAATGGATAAACTAAATTTATTAGTTTGAAACAATCCCGTAGACATAGCCTGCCAATACCAGAATCAAGACAATAGGCATTACCCATTTGAGCCAAGTGATACTAAGAGCAGCTGCTTTGGAATCTGCCGAATTGGTGAATATTTGCCTGATGGCAGTTAATTTTCCTAAGCCCCAGACCAAGCCAATAATGGACAAAATACTACCTAGTACCTGCATGCCTGATCCAAAAATCATGTCTAATATTCCGATTAAGGCTGGATAAAAAGTAGTTGGAGCGATCAAGATCAACTGCACCACACCAACCGCAAGGATGATTTTTTTCCTTCCAATCTTAGGGAATACTTCATTATCCACACTACTGGTGAAAACCTCATAGCCCGCTACCATTGACAAAAAAGCCACGAAAGAGAGTGCTACCATAAATAAGCTCCCTACAAACTGTCCTCCAGGCATTTGGCCAAATAATTGAGGCAGTGTGCTAAAAATCAAACCTGGGCCGGATGACATGTCTAATCCGAAAACAAGAATGGCAGGAACCAAAAATAAACTCACCAATAAGGAAGCGCCAACATCTCCCAAGCATGTATAAGCAGCAATTTTAGGAATACTCTCATTCTTCTTTAGATATCGACCATAGACCACAATGAAAGTTCCTCCAAGACCCACCGAATAGAAGGACTGTCCTAAAGCAGCAAAAGTCTGTTGTATTGTAAGCGCACCCAAGTCGGGCTGTAGAAACTCCAATAGTTTCTCCGAGGCACCTGGTAAGGTGAATACATAATAAATGAGGTAAATAATTACTAACAGAAAAAAAGGTACAAAGAGCTTACTCAACCATTCTATTCCTTTTTTCAAACCCTTGTGAATGACAAACAACGCGGCAAACAGTAGTAAAGCGGCGATACCATATTGAAGCGGTCCATTGGCAAGTCCCTCTTGATGAGTTATGACATTATCGCCTTTAAATCCAGCATAAATTGAATAACCAGCCGTATAAACAACATTCGAAATAACAACGGCATAATAAGAAGTGGCAATTAAAATAGTGGTCATTAACGCAAAGCCAACTACGCGACCCCACTTTTTGCCAAATGATTTGACAAAAGCCACCACCGTCCCTCCTTCAGTTTCTCTACCAAGTGCGCTCTCAGCCATCAATGCTGGAATGGCAAAAGCCACAGTGAAAATTAGATAGACCACAAGAAAAGCACTGCCTCCATAGCTGCCCATCATGTACGGGAACCGCCATACATTGCCCAATCCAACAGCAACACCAATCATGGTGAGTATTGTTGTTAAACGAGAGGTGTATGTCGATTGATCTTGATTCACAAAGGCTATTAATTGGCTCTTACTGCTCCAGCCAATGTATCATGATGAGATATAATCAATGATCTTAAATAACTGCCTATAGTGTGAACTCCTTCAAAACCTGCCTTGACGGCTGCTTTATTCTCAAAATCTAAAGGAATATCGGCACTTTCAGCATAGTGCTTAATATCACGGTAGAAGCCTAAAGTAAATGAAGTGTCCTCACCACCAAATACTTTGGTGAAAATGAGATTGGTATCTCTCCCAATCTCTGTGAGATAAACGTTTTCCATTTCACGTTGTTTGTTTAGCTCAGCTTGCTTGCCCGCAAGGGCCTGAAAAATTTCTACGTGATAATAACTGAATGTTCTGAACCTTCGATTAAACTCATCGATAGCTGGTCCTTTTACAATTTGTTCTTCATGCAATGAGATTAAGTCGTAGAACGAGCTTCCATAAGGCTGGTCCTGCGTTTTTGATTTACCTCGTTGCTCCAAGGCATCATCAGTCATGAAGTTGCCAAGTGTATTGCCAATTGGGTAAATCATTAGCAAATCCCACTGATCACCTTGAGAATGCCTCATTAAAAATGGTTGCTGCATGCCATAGACTTTATGATTTTGCATGTCTTCTTTAAGCATATCAATCAAAGCTAAAAGTTCTCCAGGTGCGGCTCGCATGGTAGTTACCTTATAATAAGCGACATCTTGTGCTTGTGCTCCCCAAGCAAATAAAACAAGTAAAAGGCCGTAGATGTATTTTTTCATAGTCGATTAATCATGTTGGTTAAAAGTCATGGACTTGTACTCCTTCAAAAAATTTAAGATTGTTGAATATATAAAATCTAAATCTTCATTAGAGATGATATAGGGCGGAATGAGATAAATAACATTCCCCAGTGGCCGAATTAGCACTCCTTTTGCAATAAAATATGGATACAAATGACTTCTTGCTTCATTAAAATAAGAAGTTTCAATTTCTGTATTTAAATCAAATGCCAAGATAGTACCCATCACTCTTGCATTCCTTACCATTTCGTTTTCCTCAAGTTTCAGAAGAAATGATCTGTGCTTTTGATTCAATCGTTTCCGATTATCCTCACATTCATCTGTCAATAAAATATCCAATGAGGCGTTAGCTGCAGCACAAGTAATTGGGTTGGCGGTAAATGAATGGCCATGAAAAAAAGTCTTCATTAAGTCATTCGATTGATAGGCGGCTTGAATTTCGGCGGTACAACTCGTCACGCCCATTGCAATAGCACCTCCCGTCAATCCTTTGGAGAGACAAAAAATATCCGGCTTATTCGTGAGTTGGTCAGCTGCAAATAAAGTCCCAAGTCTTCCGAATCCTGTCATTACTTCATCCGCGATACATATCACACCATGCTGCTGCGCAACCCCTATCATTTTGTCTAATAGTATTTTACTATAAACGCGCATTCCTGAAGCACCCTGAACAATGGGTTCAAAGATAAATGCTGCTACATCCCCAGTTTTAACCAGCTCATTAAACCGATCAAATACTGCCGCTTCCTTTTCTACTGTTGGAAAATCCAGAAAGTCGACATCAAACATAAAGGGATTAAATGGCTCGGTAAATGGGCCCCTTTCCCCTACCGACATAGCACCAAAAGTATCTCCGTGGTAAGCCCCATCGATGGCAATTATTCTCTTCTTCTCTTTTCCCTCATTATAGAAAAACTGGAAAGCCATTTTGATGGCGACTTCCACAGCTGTGCTACCGTTGTCTGAGAAAAATATTTTTGATTGATTTTCCGGGAGTACTTCGATCAACCTCTTCGCCAGATTGATGGCTGGTTTATGCGTAAATCCTGCAAAAATCACATGCTCTAGCTCAGATGCTTGTTTATAAATTGCTGCCGCAATTTTAGGATGGCTATGCCCATGTATATTCACCCACCATGAAGAAATCACATCGATGATTTTATCTCCATCTTCGGTATAAAGATTAACTCCTTTTGCACTTTCAATCACCAAAGGCTTTTCCATTCCTTTTAATGGTGTGAATGGATGCCAGATATATTGTTCGTCCTCTTGTAACCAATTACTCATTCCAATTCTTTAAAAATTCATCAGCCAACTGCCGGACAACGGACTTATTAATCTTTTCAATTTTGGGTATTCTTAATAAGACCTTAAAGCCACTTTTCTGTAAAATGATCCGCTCACTTTCCGCATTACTTTCACCATTAAAGACAATACCACTAACTTCAATGTTTTTGCTTTTTAAATACTCAATGGACAGTAGTGTATGGTTAATACTGCCTAAGTATAAATTAGCGACAAGAATTAAAGGGATCTTCCATAATTGAGGAAGGTCTGCAATATATTCATGGTCATTAATAGGCACCAATAAACCACCAGCGCCTTCAATTATTAATGTCCTCTCAGAGACTGGTATTTTCAAATCTCCAGCTTTCAGAGTTAAACCCTCCACGCTTGCGGCAGCATGAGGTGACGCTGGCGTCTTTAAAAAGCACCCCTCAGGATGAAAATGAGTCTTGGGATTGCTAATAAGGCCTCTCAATGTTGAGGTATCTGTTGGGCTGCCCGCTTGGATCGGTTTCCAATAATCTGCTTTAAGTGCTTCAACAATTATAGCACTAAAAAGAGTTTTACCACTATCCGTACCTATAGCTGTAATGAAGTAGTTCATAAAAAGTATTAGAAACCGAAATTAAGAGACAAACGGGAAGTTTCGTTGCCCAACCTGAACTAATTTTTTTCTTAGCTCCTCAAAATTCATTGGTTTGACAATATAATCTTCCATGCCTGAATCCTTGGCTCTTTTAACGTCTTCATCAAATGCGTTTGCAGATATGCCAATAATACAAGGCTCCTTCTTAAACTGCATTTCTCTGATCAATTCTGTCGCTTGAATTCCATCCATTTCAGGCATTTGCACATCCATTAATATAACGTCATATTCATTGCGTTTTACTAATGTTATCACCTCTCTTCCTGTTTTTGCTACATCAGGAACAAAGCCCATACGCTCCAATACAATCATTGTCAATTTCAAATTAACGGAATTATCTTCGGCCAATAAAATCTTCAATGGATAGGAGTTAGAAATCACTAGAGATAAGGGATCTTCATTATTGACATCGATAGTCGGCACGTGATCCAGGACACTTTTGTTAGCCCCTATTACTTTTTTGACTTTTATCGTAAAAAAGAATGTTGAACCTTCCTTCCATTTACTCTCTACCCAAATTTGACCTTTCAAAAGCGTTACCAAATTCTTACAAATTGCTAAGCCCAAACCTGTACCACCATATTTTCTTGAATGGGATGAGTCTGCTTGTGTAAATTCTGCGAACAGCCCCCTAAGTTTTTTAGATGGAATTCCAATGCCTGTATCTTTTATAGCAAACTTTAATGTGGCGGTATTTTTCTTATTGTCTTCAATAGAAACCTTAATATGAACAAAACCAGCGTCTGTGAATTTGACAGCATTTGAAAGAAGATTCAATAAAATTTGCCTCAAACGAGCACGGTCAGTTAATACAATTTCAGGCACATCATTCTCTACAATAAGACTGAGGCCAACCTCTTTTTTCTCAGCTTCATAAGACACCAAGCCCATGCTCTCTTCAATCATCTTCTTAAGACCAAAAACATGGTCTTCTAAAGAGATTTTGCCTGATTCAATTCTAGAAAAATCCAGGATGTCATTTATAACCCTTAACAGCGTATCACCACTCGCTTTAATGGTATCTACATAATCTTTCTGCTCTTCATCTAAGGCCGTGTCAGCCAATAAGCTAGTCATTCCTATCACACCGTTCATAGGTGTTCGAATTTCATGACTCATGGTGGCAAGAAAATTACTCTTTGCCTCCGTCGCGGCTTCAGCTGCCTCTTTTGATTCTCTTAAACCCTCCTCTAGTTTTTTTTGAGCTGTGATATCTCTTGCCATATTAAGCACGCGATCATCAGCCAATTTCACAAATCGTGCTTCATAGAATTTGATCTCTTTATGAACTTCCATCCTATACTCCACAGTTTGTACCTCACCTGTTGCATAAGCTTCAGAAAGGCTCTCAGTAAGCTTGATATTTAAGGGGTCTGGAAAAACATCATTAATTTTTTTTCCGATAAAATTTTCAGGTGTCATAAAAAAATCATTTGGACCAGAAAATTGATATTCTAAGAAGACACCTTTTTTATCATGTGTAAACATGAGATCAGGAATTGCATTCAGGATAAGGGATTGTTGCCGCTCACTTTCTTTTAATTCCAATTCTGCTTTGTAGATACTGGTAACATCCCTTGCCACTCCAGAAACCGATAATATTTTACCCGTAGCGTCCGATTCAATTTTCTCAAACACTTCAAGCATATGTAGTTCCCCTCTCTTGGCCTTCACTTCAACAAAATGGGGTTCGATTAATTTGGTGCCTTTTTCGATAGCACTTTTGATAATTTTTACAGCTGCCTTATTAAGAGGATTGTCTGTAAATATTTGTGAGTATCTCAATGTTTCGACTTCAGGGTCATAACCCAGTACGCGTTTTACATTACTAGAAACGTAAGTAAAATGTCCATTAAAATCATGCCTATAAGCAAAGTCAGATGTGTGATTAAGTATAAGGTCTAGATTATTTTCAACCTCCATCTTACCATTTAATAACCTCCTCTTTTCGATCTTGTGTTCACGGCTTTTTTTTAAGTGCCATAATAACAGTGCAAGTAGAAATACCGAGAGAACACCGAGGCCAAATATCAATATGTCATTTTGCACATTCAAAAGTCAATAATAGATTTTTTTGATGAATTAATAGCGAAAATACTCTATATATCTTAAATCATCCTGGACTTATCTCAACCACATCAAGCTTTTATTTAGAATAAATGCTTTTGTAGAGACGCATGCATACTATCAAAGCGATTTATTGCATCATTAATGAAATCATCACTTAAAATATCATCTAACTCTGATTCAGCGACATCAAGTTCGCTTATTTTAAACGTCTGTTCATAAGGTCCCTTTTCCAGTTTGATTAAAAACTTAAGGCTCCATGAAAAAATCGTGATTTTACACCTTGTGTGCTCCACTTCTCTAACTACTCTCATCCCATTTATTTTTTACAAATCTAGCATTTTATGACCGTGACAATCTCATTATTCATCCCAATTTTATCATTGCAAATCCACAATTATAACCACTCATCAGAAAGGGTTCTTTAGTCTTTGATAGCCGTAATTTATGAATTAGAATTGTAATTATCTTACACCCTATGCGGATCACATTTAGTATTCTTTTACTTGTTTTTTCGACTGCTTTCAATTTGCAATCGCAAGAGGGTGAAAAGAAACAAATACATATTCAAAAGGCTACTGATGCAATCAAACTGGATGGCCTCTTAGATGAGTTATCCTGGCAAAATGCAGAACTTGGTAAAGACTATCATCAGCAATTTCCAACTGATACAATTTTAGCTGTTTCACAGACAGAACTTAGGTTCACCTATGATGATAAATATTTATACATAGGAGCAAAAATGATCAACCCTGGTCCGAGGACTTATGTAACCCCTTCATTAAGAAGAGACTTTCGCGGCGGTGGCAATGACATGTTTGTAATTGGGTTTGACACTTTTGATGATCAAACAAATGCTTTCCAATTTGGCATTAATCCCTTTGGAGTAAGGCGTGAAGGCCTCTTGTCAAATGGCGGTGGGCAGCAAGGAGACTTATCCTTGGATTGGGAAAACAAATGGGATGGAATAGCCACTCAACATGATGGATATTGGATGGCAGAAATGGCAATCCCTTTTACAAGTATCCGATTTAAAGAAGGTGGTGCCCTATGGAATATCCATTCCTATAGGATAGACAGTGAAACTGGAGAAAGGTCTACTTGGAGTCCAATACCAAGGAATTTAAGGCTTTACTCACAAGCCCATACGGGCCAGCTAATTTGGGACGAACCCTTAGGTAATCCAGGTTCAAACTTATCGTTGATACCTTACATTGCTGGCAATTATGCCGAGGACAATACCGCAGAACCTAACACTTCGGATTCAGAAGGAAATTTTGGTTTCGATGCTAAAATTGGTTTAGGACCTGCATTAAATTTAGACCTGACAGTTAATCCTGATTTTTCTCAAGTGGAAGTGGACAGACAGGTAACTAATTTAGATCGGTTTGAAATTTTCTTCCCCGAAAAAAGACAGTTCTTTTTAGAAAATGCAGATCTTTTTGCACAATTCGGATTAGATCGTATGCGACCGTTCTTTTCTAGAAGAATTGGTGTTTCTCGGGATGAAACGACAGGCACCAACATTCAGAATAAGATAAATTTTGGTGCCCGATTAAGTGGTAAACTGAATAATAACTGGAGAATCGGATTAATGAACATGCAAGCAGCTGATGAACCGGACATCAATCTTCCCTCCTTGAATTACACCGTGGCTGCACTTCAAAGAACCATCTTTAGTCGATCCAACATAGGCTTGATCTTTATTAATAAGCAAGATTTAGCCAATGAGACCGGAACTAATTTCGACCAGTTCAACCGTGTTCTTGGATTAGACTATAATTTGGCTTCATCAGACAACGTATGGAATGGTAAGTTCTTTTTCCATAAGTCATTCGATAAAGTGGAATTAGACAATACCTATTCTACCGCGGCTCAAATCCAGTACAGCACAGTAAAATGGCAAATAAGTGCTCTCGCGCAGTCTGTTGGTGAAAACTACAACCCTGAGGTGGGCTTTGCACGAAGAACTGATTATGACAGGGCTAATTTCGAAGTGAGAAGAAACTTCTACCCTACTTCGTCAATTTTTCAAAGCATAGGTCCATCAATCAAATTTGACCGCTTGACTAATGATGTATTAGGCACAACCGATTCAAAAATCACTTTAGGCGTCAATAGCCAATTAAGGTCCACTGGAAGAGTGGACATAGGTGTAAATCGTAATTTCATTTACCTATTTTCTGACTTTGACCCTACCGGAAGTGGCAATGAAAAATTACCTGCAGGAACTGATTACACCTTCTTAAACTTGGAAGCCAATGTCACTTCAGACACCCGCCAGAAATTTTATAGTACCTTGAAAGCAACTGCTGGTGAATATTTTAATGGTACCAGATACAGCCTAGGCGGCACACTTAATTACCGCTTCCAACCTTATGGAATTGTATCACTTGATTTCAGCTATAATAACATCCGACTTCCTGATCCATATGGAGATGCAGATTTATACTTAGTAGGACCAAGAGTAGACATCACATTCAGTAAGAAACTGTTTTGGACAACTTTTGTACAGTACAACAGTCAAATTGAAAACATCAATGTCAATTCACGTTTGCAATGGAGATTCAAACCAGTCTCGGATCTATTCATTGCCTATACGGACAATTACCTGCCAGACGGTTTAATCAATAAAAACAGGGGGCTCGTTATAAAGTTAACCTACTGGTTAAACATCTAACTATCGGTTAATAACGAACTCATGATGGATAGTCGCACTTAAACTTGCTGCGACTGAACAGTATTTTGTTGCCGCCATATGACCCATTTTCTCAAATTCCTCCATCTTAGCATCTGGAGAGTTTAAGATAAAGCGCATCGTTATTTCCTTAAAATACCTTGGGTGTTCTTCATTCCTAAGACCATCGGCTTCTACTGTTAATCCAACAACCGTTTTCCTTCTTTTCTTTAGCATCTCAACAAGGTCAACTGACGCACAGGCAGACAAAGAGGAAAGCAACAATTCGGTTGGTGACATGTGGTCTTTTGAACCGGCTGGGAGCATGTCAATATTGTTCACGTTTCCGTGCTCATTTACTGATTTAAACTTATTATCGTCAACAAACGTGGTAGTTATCATAATTATTGTGCGTTTTCTTGAAAGTGCAAAAATATATTAATTAAGACCTTAACCATACAATAATCAATTAAGTTTCATGGTTCTCCACCTATATCAAAGACGAACCAAACATGAAAAGACAGAAGTTTCTATTGAGGTTTATTGTTGCATTATTTTCGATGTCAATGATAGCATGTAGTAGCGATGACGGAGAAAATCTAAATCTTCGTATTACCATAGAGAATCAATTTGTGAATTTACCTTCCAATGTCTCTGTGTTCTTCAAAGTTGAAGATTTAGCCGGCAATGGAGTGTCCGGATTATCAGAATCTGATTTCAATATTTATGAGAATGGAAATTTAGTTTCTGAATTTGAGGCCGTAAGGAAGATCCAGCCTAACGAACAAGTATTTGACTATAATATCATTCTTGTGCTGGACTTAAGTGGCAGTGTATTAAGTGGCGAAAGCCTCACTTCACTTCAAAATGCTTCAAAGAGCTTTATAGACGAAGTAATGCCAAGCAATGCTGAGCCATCATCGGATGCCATCAAAACAGAGATATGGTGGTTTGATGGAGCCGAAAATTTAAAATTACTAGCACCGACAACTAACAATTCAAGTGAATTGAAATCGGCAATTGACGAAATATCACCTTCTATGAGTTCGGATAATTCCACAAACCTTTATGGCGCGGTAATTCAAAGCGTGGAAGTAGCGACACAAAGGTTGACTCAAACAAGGCAGCAAGACGAGATCGGATCAAGTGCAGTGGTAATATTTACGGATGGTACTGATCAAGCGAATAGGGCAACAAAAGGGCAAGCACTGGATGCTGTTAATAAAGCGGACAGCGATATTTCATTTTACACTATCGGATTAGGCGGAGAGATTGATGAAAGTGTATTGTCTGTAATTGGAAAAACCAGCTTCGTTTCTGCCACAAACATTGGTGAACTATTAGAAAAGTTCAGTGAAATAGGCGACTTAATTAGTGGCCGAGCGAATAGTTTTTACCTCTTGGAATACTGTTCACCAAAACGATCTGGTAATAATCAACTCACAATTGAGGTAGTCAAAGGCAGTTTGAAAGGATCAGCCAATACCCTATTTGATGCTTCTAATTTCAATGGAAGTTGCAACCTGCAAGGCATCAGATAACAAATAATTACGAATAGGGCTTATATAATAAGCCCTATTTTTTATACCCTCCTTTTACCCCAGCCTCAATGGCTACAGGTAAATGATTGGGCTGAGGAACTACTGGACAGGAGTAATTATCGCTATAGGCACAATAAGGATTATAGGCCTTGTTAAAATCTACAACCCACTTTGCCCCTTCGGGAATACCTTCATAATGCATGTATCGTCCCGCATCGTATGTTGAGATGCCTGTTGTACTATCAATGATTGGTAAAAACAGGTAAACTGGCACATCAGAGCCTGTAAAACCCATAAGCTCTTGGTACACCTCAAGTGACAGTGGCTGCCCTTTCAAAGTAAAATTTAAGTCTCCCAGTTTCTTGTAGATCTTATTAGTGCCCTTACTCGTTACAAGTGGAAAAGGAGTAGCGTTTGGTGTTGCAACAAAATCTGCAATCACCCTATAATTAGGATCTATTGGATAGTATTCATGTCCTTCAAACTCCTCACGTTCTTTATCATTTAAAGGCGACTTTTCAGGGTTTTTGAAATCAGCATTCTCTTTTGCCCTATGTTTTTCAATCTCCAGAACATAATCATTGTTTTGAGCATTCAAACCAACAAAGGTCATCAAGAACATAAAGCATGAGAGAACAGATTTCGTCATGGCTTATGTTGTTTCCAAACTTGATTTAATGTCATCCATGTCCTTCTGTAGCGCTTTTATTGTAGCACCCTTGAAAAAAGGCATCATCAATGCCGACATTACTTTGGCCATAAAGGTTTGGGATTCTCCTCCAAATTCCATCCTCAATATGGTTTGATCGCCTTCTTCAACAACACTTATAATCGACTTATAAATGGCCCCGTGACTTTCTGCTCTAACATTATAATATTCATTCTCCTTGAGGTCTGTTATCCACATGGTTTCTGTTGCAGACTTGCCAAACATGATTCTGGTTTCTTTCCATTTGAATCCGACCATTCCACTTTCAGGCCTTTCTAATACTTCCAATTCTTGAATGCCCGAGATGATATCCACCGAATTTTCAATGTCAATTATGGCTTGCCAAACATCTTCTATCTTCCTATCAATTTTAGTTTCTACATGAATTTTCATAGCTCTTTTTTTTATAATGCTGGTTGTGTCTTCTCTGTCTTCAAAATCAATGAGGATACAACGCTCAATACAAACCCAATCAAAAACACTGTGAAAAACATAAGTAAAGTACCTCCAGTTACAGTGTACATAAACCCTCCTGTCTCCATCAATTCTGTAAATTGAGTTTGAAATTCTTCAGTTCCGCGTTCCAGTCCCATTTGATCTGCAAAGTATTTCTCATTGAATTCCGGGTCAATAATCGTAACAAAAACCAAATTATAGATACCAAAAGCAATTCCACCAAAGACAGCTATCATTGATCCAATTTTCATGCCTTGACCAAAACTAATATGTCCGTCATTCTCCTTATCACGGAACGTTCTCATTGCAAAATAAACCAACGACATTGCCACCACAATTGAGGAATATCCAACAATCTCACCGATACCATACGGGTCCGACTCATTTCCAATTATTATGCTCGAAAGCACAGGGAATCCTACACAGATGGCAGCAGCAATGAATCCATACTTTTTGATAACTTTTTTCATACTTCCATTTTTTGATTAATCAAATGAATGAACACTCCGGAATTAATAAGTCATACTTTAGTACCAATATACATTATCCTAATTAAGCAGGAACAGAAATTGTATGCCTACGCAATCGGATAAACACTCCAAAGGAATGTCAGGTTGAAAAACCTGATACGGAAGACTCACAGGTGTCAGGTATTCAGACCAGACATGTTAATTAATGATATTCAAAGCTTTAGCACAAGTGACCGCTTGAGTCCTGCGTTTAACATCGAGTTTTACAAACAGGTTTGAAACATGTGTTTTGATAGTCGTTTCTGCAATAAAAAGTCGCTCTCCTATCTCTGCATTCGAATGTCCTTCTGAAATTAATTGTAAAACTTCCATTTCCCTATCACTCAGTCCTAGTGTTTTGATTTTGGCTTTGTCTATCTCAGTCGGAACAGGTACTCGCACAATTTTATCTTTCTTAATATTTCTCCCGAAGTATATACCTAATGCAATCAATATTACTGCGCCATGGCATTCCTTATTTGAATAAATACTGAAACTTCTGAAGTACGATTGATATCAATAAGGCTTTTAATAGAAGTCTTTCCGAACTATTTTTAAGGCAATAACTGGATCAACTTAATAGTCCTCAAGGTATGCATCTGCATTAAATTAAAAATAAACACCATAACCAATACTTAATGAGTGAATTCGAGAAGTCAGCATTGAACAAAGTTGTTAGAGGCCCCAATAGAGCTGTTTATAGTAAAGCCGATGTTTACAAGATTGTGGACTCACATTTCCTATGCCACTTGGCCTATGTTTATGAAGGAACACCTATTGTTATACCTACAGGTTATGGTCGAAAAGGAGATGTGCTTTACGTTCATGGATCTTCCAAAAATAGAATGCTCAATTATTTACTTGAAAATGAAAGTGTGAGCGCTACAATTACGCACATGGATGGTATTGTACTGGCCAAATCTGTTTTTCATCATTCCTTCAATTATCGGTCCGCTGTACTCTTCGGGAAACCCAGGTTGGTATCTAATGAGGCTGAAAAGATGGACGCTTTGAAGATCATTACAGACAACATCATTGAAGGCCGATGGGAAGAAGCACGATATCCCAATGCAAAAGAAATGAAGGCTACTATGGTAATGGCCATTGACATTAATGATGCTTCTGCAAAGATTAGGGCAGAAGGTGCAAATGATGACATCGTAGATGCTGATCTTGAAGTCTGGACTGGAGTATTGCCACTTACAGTTACCGTTGGCCAACCTGAACCCAATCATGACTGTAATCCATCAGTTGAAATTCCGAATTCAGTGGTCGATTTCAACTTCTAATCACCTGCAATTAACATGGTGATTTTCCACCCCTCTTCAGTCAGAAAAATTGACATCCGATAATCAATTGGGCTACTAGACAATTTTGGCTTGAATTAAAATATTAAAAACAGCCTTCATTAATAATTAAATGCTGTTTCATTTCTTTTAGCAAAATAATTTACTCCCCAATTTAACATTTTGGCGGTCCCTTCGTCTCTCTAATAATTGTAGGTACTATAAAAACTTCAATTACGAATAATATAAAATGAAGAAGACAAAATTAGGTGAATTAGAAGAGCTTGTTCTGCTTACTGTTGTGGTACTCAATGAGGAAGCTTATGGTGTGGAAATCAAAAAGACGCTTGAAGAAAAACTTGGTGAAACTTTAAGTGTTGGTTCTATCCAATCCTCCTTAAAGCGCATGGAAGAAAAAGGATTTTTGACCTCTGCGTTCGGAGAATCAACTGGGAAAAGAGGGGGAAAACGCAAACGTATCTATAGCGCAACGCCCTATGCACATAGTGTGTTAAATGAATTGAAGGACATTAGAACTGGACTGTGGGAAGCAATGACTCAGCCTATTATAAGTTTCATATCATTATGAAAAAAAACATCCCATGCACCCTCCTAAATGGTCGCACGCTCTTCTTAAGTTCTTTGTAAAAAAGCGCTTTTGGGAAGAGATTGAAGGGGATATGGAAGAAGTTTTTCAGGATAATCTTGAAAATCACTCGGTAAAAAGAGCCAACAGAATGTACTTCTTGGAAGTATTAAAGTTACTAAGGCCCATTATTATTCGAAAAATAGAAGGAACACAAAAACTCAACAATTACGGTATGTTAAAGAACAATATTAAGATTGCAATTCGCAGTCTAATCAAGCAAAAAGGTTATACAGCAATTAATATTTTAGGTCTATCAACAAGCATGGCCATAAGTATGCTCATTATCATTTTTATAATTGATCAAGGCCGAATGGATGAGCACAATCCAGCGGCCGATCGAATTTACCGAGTAATCACTGAATTTGATGACGCAGCTCGAGATCGAGTAACACCATTTGGCACTTCTCCTTACGAATTTAACCAGACTGTTCAATTTAATCTCGATGTTGTAGAGGACGCTGCTCAAATAATTAGTGGAGCAGGGGTAGTTACTTATGATAATAAGAGTTTTGGTTATAGTGGCTTACATGTTTCTTCCAATTTCATTGATTTCTTTGCTTTTGACTTAATAAAAGGAGATAAAAAAATCGCACTAAAGGATATCAACGCTGTTGTGCTGTCATCAGAATTGGCTTTAAAGTTATTCGCAGATCAAGACGCACTTGGTCAATTAATTGAGATCAATGACTTAGGTACATTTAAGGTAACGGGCATTATTGATAATAAGAATTTGAACTCGCACATGAGTTTCGATTTACTTTTGCCAAGACAGGTTTTTACACAACAGGAAACCAACAAGGTCCTTTTAAGTGACTGGGAAGGCGGCTCAAAACGTTTCTATAATTACTTCAGACTTGATAATTCTACTTCAGCTGGGCTTCTTCTTACCTACTTGAATGACTTAAACAGTACATTTCCCGTTGAAAAACAGGCTTTATATGCATTCAACATACAACGGTTAGACAATATAAATCTCGGTCGATTAATCAAGAACGAGATTGGGATTACAACTCCTAATATAATCTCTTACTTCTTTATTGTACTTGCTTTGGTGCTAATCCTGTCTGCTAGTTTCAACTATATGAACCTATCAATAGCTCGAGGATTAACTAGGGCCAAAGAAGTAGGTATTAGAAAAATGATTGGTGCTGAGAAAAGACAGATCATTGTACAGTTTTTGGTAGAAGCACAGCTGGTCACTTTTTGCTCTTTGGTTTTAGCATTTATCTCCCTTCAACTTTTAGTGCCAGTATTCAATAATCTTTCATTATTAGACGATATAAATGGTGCTATTACCATGAATTTCAATTCCAGTATGTCTGTTTATGCTGCCTTTCTAGCATTTACAGTTTTCGTTGGACTTGTGTCTGGTGCCTATCCCGCATACTATCTCTCTTCCTTTAATTCGCTTAATGTGATAAAAGGTCTGAGTAACTCGGGTAAGTCACCGAGGTTTCTTTTTAGAAAATTTTTGGTGTTTTGTCAATATTCATTTTCAATCATATTCATTATTACAACTATCATTCTTTATCAGCAAGCAAAGTTATTTGCGAATGCAGACTATGGTTTTAATTATGAAAACGTTGTTAATGTACCCATGCCAAATATTCCTTATAAATCCTTCAGAGCTGAATTACTACAAAGAAGTGAAATAAAAGGAGTTTCGGCTGTCTCTGAATTACCGGTACTTTCAAATTTTAAAGAGGTCTTTTTGATCAACAGAAACGCAGGTGAAAATGAATCAAAATCATCTATGTTTTCCATAGACCCATACGCCTTAGAAAACCTAGGATTAAGCACCATAGCAGGAAGAAATTTTAAGGCCAATCTACAAGATGACGAAGTGAATGCTATTCTAATTAATGAAAAAGCGCTTGACGTCATGGGTTTTGAAAATGCCGAGGAAGCATTAAACCAAACGATTGAAATAAAAACCAAAACTGAATTTGGAGGATCGTCGACAAAAAATAGAATCATCGGGATTGTACAACATTTTGATTATCAATTCTCTTTTAGAGAAAGTGGCCCATTGGTTATGAACTATGATCCATCAAAACTGAATATGATTAATATTAAGATCGAAGGTGCTGCCAAACTTCAGGCTTTTGAAGCAATTGAAAACGTTTGGGAAACCTTTGATACTGACACTCCATTAGAATTCGAACTTTATCAAAGCAACATCTACGCCATCGACAAAGAGTTCGAAGAGTTAGTTGGCATAGTAGGTATAGTGGCTTTCATTGCCATATTAATCTCTTGTCTTGGGCAAGTCAGTATGATTATTCACCATATTCAATTGAAGGTGAAAGAAATCGGTATTCGTAAAGTGCTCGGAGCAAACTTGTGGCAATTAATGTTTAAACTCTCAAGAGGTTTCCTTGTCATTATTTTAATTGCCATCATGCTTGCCACTCCCCTTGCTTGGAAAATCAATATGTTTTGGACGAGCAAGGTTTACACTGCTCCCGATGTTTCAATTGGCAACCTTTCTGTTGGAATTGGACTGATACTGATAATGGCATTTATGACCATGTTTGTCATCATTCGAAAAGCAGTACGTCAAAATCCGGTGGAATCATTGAAATACGAGTGAAATATGAGTATTGGGTATTGAGTGTGGAGTATTGAGTAATTGCAATCTAAGTACTCAATACTCACTCAATTGTCTGGCTTTAGCTTCTAGCTTCTAGCTTCTAGCTTCTAAAATTACATATTTCTCCTGTACTGGCCACCCACTTCAAACAAAGCCGATGTGATTTCTCCTAAAGAACAATACTTACAAGCCTCCATTAATTCTTCAAAGATATTCTCATTTTGAATGGCAGCATTTTGTATGCGCTTGATTCTTTCTTCCGCCTTATCTGCATTGCGTTTGTGCAAATCTTTCAACATTTCAATCTGATATTCCTTCTCTTCGGTCGTGGCTCTGATTACTTCCTTTGGCAATACAGTCGGTGATCCTTTGGAACTCAAAAATGTATTAACTCCAACAATCGGAAATTCACCTGTATGCTTTAAAGTTTCATAGTAGAGACTCTCTTCCTGGATCTTACTCCTTTGGTACATCGTCTCCATTGCACCAAGTACACCGCCACGCTCGGTAATTCTATCAAACTCAACTAGGACTGCTTCTTCCACCAAATCAGTCATCTCTTCAATGATGAATGAGCCTTGTAAAGGATTTTCGTTTTTGGCTTGGCCTAGTTCTTTGTTGATGATCAATTGAATGGCCATTGCCCTTCTTACAGACTCTTCTGTAGGCGTTGTAATGGCCTCATCATAAGCATTGGTATGCAATGAATTACAGTTATCGTAGATCGCGTAAAGCGCCTGTAATGTTGTCCTAATGTCATTGAAATCTATTTCTTGTGCGTGCAATGAGCGACCAGAGGTCTGAATATGGTATTTAAGCATTTGCGCTCTGGCGTTTGCACCATATTTATTCTTCATTGCTTTGGCCCAAATCTTTCTAGCTACACGGCCAATAACTGCATATTCAGGGTCAATGCCATTTGAAAAGAAAAAAGACAAATTAGGCCCGAACTTATTAATGTCCATCCCTCTGCTCAAGTAATATTCTACGTAAGTAAAGCCATTGGCTAAAGTAAAAGCCAACTGAGAAATAGGATTTGCACCTGCTTCAGCAATATGGTAACCTGAAATAGATACCGAGTAGAAATTCCTTACGTTCTCGTTAATGAAGTATTGCTGCACATCCCCCATTAACCTTAAGGCAAATTCAGTAGAGAAAATACAGGTATTTTGCGCTTGATCTTCCTTAAGAATATCTGCTTGAACAGTCCCTCTCACTTTCGTTAATGTATCCGCTTTAATCTTTGCATAAACAGCTGTAGGCAATACCTGATCACCTGTGATTCCTAAAAGCATCAAGCCCAAGCCATCATTTCCTTCTGGCAAGTCGCCTTGGTATTCCGGTCGTGTTAAACCTTTCTTTTTATAAATGGAATTGATCTTAGTTTCCACCTCTTTTTCAAGGCCTTCAGCCTTAATATAAACTTCGCATTGTTGGTCAATGGCCGCGTTCATGAAAAAGCCCAATAACATTGGTGCAGGTCCATTAATAGTCATCGAAACAGAGGTAGTTGGATTGCATAAATCAAATCCAGAGTACAGTTTTTTAGCATCATTTAAGCAACAAATGCTTACACCAGCATTGCCAATTTTACCATAAATATCTGGTCTCTTACCAGGGTCGTTACCATAAAGCGTTACCGAGTCAAATGCAGTAGATAAACGCGCCGCTGGCATGCCTAAACTCACATAATGAAACCTTCTGTTCGTTCGTTCTGGACCGCCTTCACCTGCAAACATCCTTGTAGGATCTTCACCTTCTCTTTTGAAAGGGTAAATGCCTGCAGCATAAGGATACTCACCAGGTACATTCTCTTGCAATGACCAACGCAAGACATCTCCCCAACCTTTGAACTTAGGCAAGGCCACTTTAGGGATTTGGGAATGCGCAAGGGACTCAGTATGCGTTTTAATATTAATCTCCTTGTCACGGACTTTAAAACTATAGACCGGATCTATATATCTCTTTTTCTTTGCTTCCCAGTTCTCCAGCAATTTAAGGTTATGCGGATCAAGGTCAAGGGCGGTTTTTTCATAACCTTCCTTTAGCCCTTTGATTAATCGGTCCTTGTCTTCAAAATCCGAAGCATCAAATGTCTCTATAGATTTTTGAATACCATAAAGCTTGTCTGCTACTTCTGCTTGCTTTTCAGCCCATTCATCATAGCCTCTATTGCTCTCAGAAATCTCTGATAAATAACGCGTCCTCTTTGGAGGGATCACAAATATCTTCTCTGACATTTCATTCGTGATTTGAAAGTCAGATTTTAAACTACTACCCGTTTTTTCCACCAATTTATCCATGACAACCTTATACAAGGAGTACATCCCAGGATCATTAAATTGAGAGGCAATAGTGGCAAAAACAGGCATATCGTCTACATTCGCAGTCCAAAGACCATGATTACGTTGGTATTGCTTTTTCACATCTCTCAATGCGTCCAATGCACCACGCTTGTCAAATTTATTGAGCGCAATAACATCAGCAAAGTCAAGCATATCAATCTTCTCTAACTGTGTTGCCGCACCATATTCTGGCGTCATTACATAGAGAGAAGTGTCCGAATGGTCTAGAATTTCCGTGTCAGATTGTCCAATTCCTGATGTCTCCAAAATTATCAGGTCATAATTGGCAGCCTTCAGTACTTGGATTGCTTCTCGCACATGTTTAGAAAGTGCCAGGTTCGATTGCCTAGTCGCCAAAGAGCGCATGTACACCCGGGGGCTATTGATAGAGTTCATTCTTATTCTATCCCCGAGCAATGCACCGCCAGTTTTTCTTTTTGAAGGGTCAACGGAAACAATCGCTATTTCCTTATCCTTAAAATCCACTAAGAACCTCCTTACTAACTCATCTACCAAAGACGATTTCCCTGAGCCTCCTGTTCCTGTAATCCCTAATACTGGCGCCTCAATTTTGGCTGCCATATCATGAACTTTGTCCAGTACTGTTTTTGATTCCTCTGGGAAGTTTTCAGCTGCAGAGATGAGTCTAGCAATGGCCTTGACATCTTTATTAGCAATTTGATCTACCTCTCCATTCAAATTATCACCCGTTGGGAAATCACAAGTTTCGACCAAGTGATTGATCATGCCTTGAAGCCCCATTTCTCTACCATCGTCAGGTGTATAAATCCGCGTAACACCGTAATCCATTAATGCCTTGATTTCTTCAGGAAGAATCACTCCTCCTCCTCCTCCAAAAACCTTAATGTGCTCAGAGCCTTTCTCAACCAATAGGTCACGCATGTACTTGAAGTACTCATTGTGCCCACCTTGATATGAAGTCATTGCAATTGCCTGAGCATCTTCTTGAATAGCAGTATTTACAACTTCCTCAACACTCCTATCGTGCCCTAAATGAATTACTTCACAGCCAGTTGACTGTATAATTCTACGCATGATATTTATGGCCGCATCATGGCCGTCAAACAGCGAAGCTGCTGTAACTATCCTGACTTTATTTTTGGGTTGATAAGGGGTAACTTCTTGCATATACCTCTGATTAGCTTGAGGGACAAATTTATGCAAAACTGGGGAGTTTCCTAACGCTTGTTAGGCGGAATCAACGCTGTAAAAACCGACTAGCCATTTTATTTAATGCGTGCTGGTTAATGGAATGATTAATTGTTTGAATTATGTCCTTCTTTTCTGCAGCGGTCAACCTCCAACTTAATGACGCACGCATTTCATCAGTTTCATCATGATCCTTGACATATTCAAATTCAACTCGACTCAAGTGTCCGCGATATACATCCTTCAAAAAACCATATAGCTTTTCATTTTTAATAGATTGAACATCATCCCAATTACCATATACACCCTGAAGTGGGCTAAAAAAACGCTGTGCAATTGACTCACGTTCAACAGTTCGAATTCCTGGTTCTTTCTCTGAATCTCGAATGGTTAATAATATAACTTCAGAGGTGTTGGCTTGAATCCAATCACTGAAAGTATTTAAAAAGGTAAGCGCATCAGAAACACCGAAATTATCAGAAATTCCAGCATCAGCGATTTCAATTAATGGCACAGTTGGCAAAGTAACATTGGGCGTGATGTATGGAAAGGTAGCACTCATACGGAGTGCAGATAAATAGCGTAAGCTATCTGCATTTTGATCCTTAAGCAGTGCCCTAAAGTCTACTCCTTGCTGTTTGATTCCATCAATATTTGAGCCTGTATTAAAAAATGAAACTGGCTGGGCTGATATGTACAGTCTTCTTCCATCATTCACGATGGTCGGGCTCATTACTAAGGTTGGAATGACTGATTCAAATTCATCCTTTTGAAAGTCGATCAACCTTTTATCCTCCATACCCAAGTTGGCCTTCAAGGTCTCTTCAAACGCATAACCCCTGTCTTTAGGGTATCGTTGATTGGCAAACTCAAAGCTTCCTGTCCTAACAAAAAGGTCATTCACGAAAAGAGAAAATATGATAGGATTCAGAATATCCATGCCAATGGGTTCAAATGCAATTGATGCATCATGAGGCCTCTTCTGTTTTTCTAAATAGTAATCTCTGTAATAACTCGCACCGATTAATCCGCCCGAAGCTCCCGTAATTAAGGAGGTATGCTTCATTAGATCCCCTTTCAATAAACTATCGACCGAATGCAAAACACGGGTTGTCCATAGCGCGGCCCTTTGACCACCACCACTTGTAGTCACCAAAATCATTTTGGGTTTGGCCTCGCTAAACTTGGCCTTCCAGTTTTCTAGGATGGCAATCATGTTTTCTTTATCAGCATTGACCTGCTGCACACTATTTAGTTTACGAAGTGACTGCAAACTATATTCAGCTTTTGCAACATTATAATCCAAGCCATAGGCCTGGTAAGCGGCCCTAAAAGTGCCTCCAACATGCGTGAAATTTAGGATTAAATAGAGTGCCGCTATACTGGTAATCGCCCAAGTTCTGAACCAAAAGCTGACAGCTCCTGTGAACATGATCACCATTGTAAGCAGCAACACCATACTCGCTGCAGCGGGTATTTGAAATGTCGGGATTGATTTAAAAAGGCCTAGAGAAATTATAGATGCAAATAGAAAGACCTCAATTAAAACCGCATTGCGTTGGTTTTGATTAAATACTTTCAGAATCATCAAACGATCAAAGACATGCTCAAATCTTCTCGCGCTAAAAAATCGAAATCTAATACTCAAATAATTATCGACTTTGACCTTACTCCTTCTTAGGCTCCTTAATTTTTTAAATGCATTCTTTTTATTCGCTGAAGTCTTAGCTTTTTCCTTCGAAGTTGTAAGTCCGAGTATCTTAAATATGTCATTATTGGTCCTAAAAAAATAGACAAACATCAAGACGATCATTAGTCCAAAACCTGTTAATAATCCTGCGATGTCACCAATTGTATGAATGATGGGATCGGATTCCATTGCCCGTTGAAACTTTACAATCCGAACTATATAATAAGTAAGAAATGTAAGTGGGATCAATGAATTATTCAGGCAAAAGTGGCTGAAGGGCTTCGGTAGTGTTCCTAAAAAAGGAAATCGAAAGCTATCCAGGATGTAAGAGCTAATGTTAAAGGCCATTGAAAATCCGCCCAGAGTGACTCCCATTATTATAAAGCTCCAGAAATTGACCTTGTCCATGTAGACAGGGTCTAGAAATAGATAAGGAATGCCGATTACTTCTCCAAAACTCCCGCTTACAATGGCAAATAAAAACGCCCAATAGAGGAGCAAGAAATGATTAAACCTTAAATGGGTAACCACTAATTTTACTGGGAATGAAAAATATATGGCGCGTAAGGTTTTCAATAAATTATTCTCTTTTAGTCCCTTGGTACAATTGATATTCAAATAACCTCGACTCAATGCGCGCATTAAAAAACTCAATTCGTTTTGATGCTTTGAGCCCTATCTTTTTAGCAAGGTCAAGATTACCGGTAAAAATGTATCCGTTATATCCTTGACAACGCTGCTTAAGGAAATCACCTATCTGCGAATAAAGTAATTCAAGGTCTTTGTCTGCTCCTAGTCGCTCTCCATACTCCGGGTTCATCATCACAACACCATTGTCTTTAGGGATTGGAGTCTCTCTAAAGTCACATTTTTCAAACTCAATTAGGTGGTCAACACCGGCTATTCTTGCATTTTCTCTTGCCGCCCGTAAAGCTTCCCCACTTAAATCACTTGCTATTATTTTAAAATCTAAGGTCTCTCGTTTCTGTAAACCGGCCAATCTCTTATATCCTTTCCAAGAGCCTTCATTATAACCTTTGAGGTGCATGAAGCCATAATTATTCCTTAGCAAACCTGGTGCAGATTTGGTCGCCATCAAAGCTGCCTCAATAGCCAAAGTACCTGAACCACACATAGGATTAACGAAAGAGCTCTTCATGTCCCATCCAGATGCCATGATCACAGAAGAAGCCAAAGACTCACTCATAGGTGCTTTAAACGGTATTTTTCGATAGCCATGCTTGGAGATGGTGTTACCTGAAGTGTCAAAATATAGCCGCACTTTGTCCTCTACCCAGTAGACGTGTATGACAGTATGGTCTCTCGCAGAGCCCGAATCTGGTCGTGCACCTGTCTTTTTCACCATGCGATCTGCAATCGCATCTTTGATCCTTAAATTGGCAAATCGATCATCCCGAATGGTGTCATTCCTCACCCATGAAGTCACAGAGAAAGTCCCATCATTCTCTAGATAATTCTCCCATGGCATGGAAGTTATTTTTCCATAGAGTTCATTGGCATTAATTGCCCTGAACCTATTTATTTGAAAGAGCACTCTTCCTGCTGTCCTTAGGTACATATTTAGCCGCAGGCAATCGCCCATAAAACCCTTGACTTCAACCTCTGTTATGCTTTGATCTTCGATGGTGAAACCCATCTTTTCTACCTCCTTAGCTAACCAAGGGCTTTGTTTTGGGAAACATGTAATTACGATTTGACTTGGGTAGGGGAATACTGCGCTCATTGTGGGTTCAAATAGCAAAATCATCTTGATTAGAAAAAAAATTGAAGGGATTTCTTTCTAAAGATGTATTTCCCAAACCTTCGACTTATCTTCGCAATCCAAAAAAATACAACTATGCAAACCTGGTTTTCCTGTAAAGTAAAATATCAAAAAGAAGATGAACAAGGCAGAGTCAAAAATGTGACCGAAGCTTATTTAGTAGATGCACTTTCGTTTACGGAAGCAGAAGCTAAAATCTATGAAGAAATTGGTCAGCGTGTAATGGGAGAATTCCAGGTGACTAGCATTTCCAAAAGTAGAATCATGGACGTTTTTGAATATCCAGATGCAGATACTTTTTATAGCTGTAAGGTGACTTATATGATTGCCGATGCTGATAGTGGTAAGGAAAAAAAGGTGACCAACTTAATGATTGTCACTGCCCACCATGTAAAAGAAGCTTACGACCGCATTCATGAAAGTTTGAATAACATGTTGGTGACATTTATAGTCCCTGAAGTTAAGGAATCAAATATTATTGAGGTTTTCAAACACATCAAAGAGCCGGGAGAAGAAAAAATTCCTGAGAATCTGACGCCAATTTCCGAAATTGAACAACAAGAAGAAGAGGAAGTAGAACAAGAAGCAGCGCAGGAAGATGAACAAGACATTTGATACAATCAGTATGGCAGCTTTTAGTTGTCTGAAATCTAAATTAGCTAGCCAAGGAATTGCCTTGGAAGGAGAATCCGGTTATTTATCAAAAAACGGCATCTCCTTCGACTATAATTATTCAACTGATGAGCAAGTATTGTCAATCAGTAATTTGGAAGTTGGTTTCCCTGCCTCTCTCGCAGGCATGAATAATGAGAAAGTATTAGGGATATTAGAGAAGACGATTTCAGATTGTAGGTAAGTATTTAATCCTTACAGATTTCTTGTATTAACCAAATACTGCTTGATAAGCAGGTATATCAAATTATTCTTAACGAATGTGTTAAATATGAACATTACAGATATTCAGTACATTGTTAATGATGACAACTAGAAGAAGGATAAAGTGAGGATTACAAAAATTTGAGCGATGGATTCAACTGACATTGATAGAATCATTGAGATGGCTTGGGAGGACCGTACTCCATTTGAAGCGATTGAAATACAATTTGGAATGACCGAAGCTGATGTGATAAAACTAATGCGCAAAGAGTTAAAATTGAACTCTTTTAAACTTTGGAGAAAACGTGTCAATAGTGGTGTAAGCAAAAAACACCTGAATAAGAGAAGTGACGAGATTACACGCTTCAAATCTTCTCGTCAAAACAATATTTCAAACAATAAAATTTCAAAACGATAATAATAAGATAAAGTATTAAGATTTGGAGGGTATAGAGTTTAATTTTGGAAAAGGATTTACAATAAGTAAACATGTACCCAAAGAACTATCTCATTTTGATAGGGTTTTTGAGATTTTTAAAGAATTATTGACCCATACTTCAGGAGACATTGATGAATCTTTCAAATGGCTCGATACACTTGATAAAGAGTATAAGCTATTTAACGAAGAATATTCGCTTAAATATTTTGAAGAAGACCTTAAAAAAAGAGGCTATA